>SXGR01328988.1_pt1 | contig 17175 bp, 7 predicted proteins | sample 3174711 | NCBI WGS metagenome assembly SXGR01 (sample SAMN11356860, study PRJNA531348) | freshwater metagenome | isolation source: freshwater sample F1-60 | place: China: Fuxian Lake, Yuxi | collected 2017-12-25
ACTCGCCCACCGGGACGCCGTTCCGGGTCACGACGAAGGACTTGCCGCGGTCCAAGGCGCGCATGACCCGCCCGCTGTCGTTGCGGAGTTCGCGCTGGGTGATCTGCCGACTCATGACCAATCGTAGCACAGGCGCTACGCATCGTCCGATCCCCGATTCGGGCTACCGGAACTGCCCCATCAACTTCTGTAGCGCATCGTTACCCGGGCAAAGCTGGGCGTGCGGCAGGTTGTAGAGCGAGCCGGGCACGGTGTCGTTCTGGTCGTGCACATCCTTGGAATCCGGCGAAATGTAAAACAGTCAGGACACCGGAGTCTCCGGTTATGATGGCGGCGCCATACCGCTCCCCCACTTGCGCATTGAAGTCATCGACGAAGAGATGACGGCCACGCTCCGCCAGAAGTCTGGAGCCGAACGGCTCGCGATCGCCAGCCGCATGTTCTCGAGCGCGCGCCGGATGCTGCTCAGCTATTTGCGCTCCGTTCATCCAGAGTGGGACCAGCGGCAGATCGAACAGGAGGCGGGGCGGAGACTGTCCCATGGAACAGTCTGACCTGCTCTACTTCGTCATCTCTGCTTTGGAGCGGTTTGGGGCTGGCAGTTTCCGGCGGAAGGTTTCTATGTCAGTGAAGACGACGCCATGAAGGCCGTTCGCCGGGACGCGCAGTTCAACATCATCCAGGCGGGCGACGGCTGAGACGTCGCGTTTTCGTCCCCGGAGGACGCCATCGTGAAGAAGATGGAGTTCTTCCGCACCGGTGGATCGGACAAGCACCTGCGTGACATCGCGGGTGTCGTCAAGACCAGCGGCAGCGAGATTGACAGGATCTACATCGGCCGGTGGGCCACCACGTTTATGGCGCTTCATGAGCTGGGCTCAACGCGCTACTCCCAAGCCCTCGCGGCGTCAGCCCAACGGCGCTGGGCGTCCGGCTCAGCGGCTACGCTATCACCAACACGTGCTTCCTGACGAATCTGGGATCGAACTCGATGCCCAGGCCGGGACCGGTCGGCACGGTCACCACGCCGTCTTCCGTCTTCAGCGACGACGTCTTGCATTCGAACGGCACGTCTTCGCTCAAGCCCTTGAATTCTTGGTACGGCCCGGCGTTGGGAATCGCAGATACGAAATGAATCATGTAGAGATAGCCCAACCCGTCGGAAATGTGCGGTGTGTGCACCTTCCCCAAGGCGGCGGCCATGCGCGCCACCTTCATCGAGCGGATGAAGCCGCCGAAGTAGTACAGGTCCGCCTGGACGATATCTAATCCGTCATTGGCGATCAGCCACCGGAAGGCGTGCATGCTCGCCTCCTGCTCGCCGCCGGCGACCGGAATGTTCACGGCATCGGTCACCGCTTTCGTCTCCTCGTACCAATCGAACGGGACCGGCTCTTCGTAGAAGGCGTATTTGTACTCCTCGAGCAGGCGTCCGAACTTGATGCCGTCGGCGACGTTGTACGAGCCGTTCGAGTCGGCGTAGCAGACCATCTTGTCCCCGAACTCCTTCCGGACCATCGGGATCAGCTTCTCCGAGCGTCCGGCGGGGTACTCGACGTGGCCCATGCGGCCGCCGATCTTGACCTTGAGGGCCCGCGCCTCCGACTCTTCCACCTGCTTCTTGAGATTCTCCATGACCGCTTCGGCCGACACGTCCCGTTCACCGTTGGCGCGGTACACCGCGACCTTCGGATTGTGGATGTCGCCGAACAGGCGCCCCAACGGCAGGTTGGCGATGCGGCCGAGCATGTCGAGGATGGCAAACTCGATCGTTGCGAGCGGCACCCACAGTGCCAGGCTCTGCAGCTTGTAGTTGCTCTCGTAAACGTAGACCTCTTCGAGCAGCGACTCCAGGTCGCGGGCGTCCTTGCCGATGAAAAACGGCTGCAGCCGATTGACGTGGATCGGGTAGAGCGAGCGCTGCTGTGCGTTGTTGGCACCCGAGAGGCCGACGGCGCCGTCCTTCGAGCGGACGCGACAGAGGAAGGTGTCGTTCAGGCGGAGCAACTCAAGGGTCTCGATCATCACCGGCGTCTTGAAGAGCTCCCGCTTGAACACCGGTTTCTTCAGGACTTCGTCGAGCTTCGCGTAGTTCTCGGTGACGGTGGTCCGCGGGTCGGCGGCACTTGGAGGAGCGGCGCCGGCCGGGCCCGCGGCACATGAGGGGAGCGCGGCAGCGGCACCACCGGCGAGAGCACTGGCGAGGAAACGACGGCGATCGGTTTTCATGAGCCTTCCAGTCAACGCCGAAAACCACGTCTGGTTTCCGTTCATCGTCGAAACTGGCGCCCCTTCAGAAGGGGCGCCGATGTTGGCCGAGATGGGCCACGGTCAGCAGCTCACACACCGATGGTTGTTCTTCGCGCCCAGGCTCTCCAGCAACACCACTGTTTCCGGATAGGGCTGCACTCGCTGCACGGGGCCATTCGCCATGTCGACGGTGGTCTGGCCACCGCGGCTGACGGCCTTGGGGTCCGCCCCCTTGGACACGAGATAGAGAATCAGTGCGTTGTCGCCGCGTGAAGCGGCATGGTGAAGCGGCGTGTAACCGTTATGGTCGCGGCTGTTGACGTCGAAGCCAAGTTCTTCGACCAGGAATTTCACGGCCGGGACCCAGCCGTCCGGGACATGGCGATGCGAGTTGCCTGCGAAGCCGAGCCCATACCCGACGCCGGACGCGGCGTGGATCGGAGACACGGCCGGCCCGCCGAACGGCGCCGGCGGCAGCCCAGACCGATCGGGCCCCTCGAAGCCGCTGCCCCCTTCTTCGTAGCGCTCGGGCACCTTCGCGGTCGTCACATGCGGGTCGGCACCGTATTTCAGGAGCATCCGCATCATCGGGATATCGAGCGTGTAGGCAGCCAGCCAGAATGGCGTGGCGCCCGTCCGGTCGACGCCGAGCAGGTCACGATTGTAGGTGGTGTACCAGAGCGACCGGCGGAGACGCGCGTTGGGGTCCGAGCCGGCCTTGAGGAGTGCCTCCGTCAGCTCGACGTACCCGGCTTGCTGCTGCATGTAATGTGCGGGTTGAGGATGGCGTGACTTCGGCGCCCACTGCATGTTCAGCACTGCGTAGAGGGGCGTTGCGCCGGCATCGCTCGCGAGCGTGACATTGGCCCCGCGCGCCAGCAGGCGCTGAGCGAGATCGAAGTGGCCGTTGATGCAGGCCATCAGCAGCGGGCTGGTGCGATCGGATGCACTCACCTGATTGATGTCCGCGCCGCCGTCGAGCAGGGCAAGAACGGTGTCCGTCTGACCCTCGCGGGCCGACAGAAGCGTGGCCGTGAGGCCGCCATGCGAACCCACCAGCGCGGCATAACCCAGCGGCTCGGGCTCGTTCCCCAAGTCATCGCGGGGAGCACGACCCCCCGGCGCAGCGGGTGCCGCCCCGCCAGGCACATTAGCCATGAGCGTCTGCCGACTGGCGGCGATCCGGGCATTGCGCACGCGGCTCTCGGCGCCGTCGGCCTTGTCGCGAGCGTTGATGTCGACGACTTTGCCGGCGATCCGCACGTCCGCGCCTCTGGCCATGAGCAGCTTGACGACATCCGTGCGACCGGCCGCGGCCGCGAACATCAGCGGGGTCTGACCCCACTGCGGCTCTCGAGCATTCACGTCGGCGCCGCGGTCCAGCAGCAGGGTCGCCGTCGCGTCGCTGCCAGCGGTGGCGGCGAAATGCAGCGCCGACGCCCCAGTGGTCGTGGTCGCGTTGACGTCCGCTCCCGCCGCTACGATCAGACCCGCCACCACCGAGTGACCGCCGATCGCGGCGACATGAAGCGGCGTATGCCGTGCGATCCGCGTCGCCGCCCTCGGATTGACCCCGGCCGTGAGCAACAGCGAAGCAATCTCCTGGTTGCCCAGCTCGGCAGCCCAATGAAGCGCCGTCATCCCGTCGCCTTGGGCCGCGTCGACATCGGCTCGCTCTTTCAACAAGGCCCGAACCGCAGACACGTCCCCACTCATCGCGGCGTCGGCCACTGGTGACGAGCGTTTGCTGATCGGTGCCTCAGGAGGTGAGGCCTCGTGCACGCGCGCCATCGGCGGCGCTGCTACCAGCGGCAGCAGACCCAGGACGAGTGCGGCAATGGTCGAACGGCGGTGGCGAATCATCTGTAACTTCTCCAAGGAGCACGCGCTTCTACGACAACGACAGGGTACCGGTCGAATCGCCGAACTGTGCGATGTCGGTGAGCCCGATCTTGTGCATCATCGTCAGCATCGCGTTGGCCATCGGCGTCCCCGCAGGGGCCTGGATATGCCGGTTGCCGGGCAGCTGGCCGTTGGCGCCGCCGAGCACGATCAACGGGCAACGCTTGTGGTTGTGGAGGTTACCGTCGGCCATCGGCGATCCGTAGATGATCATCGTGCGATCGAGCAGCGACGCATCGCCGTCCTGCATCGACTGCAGCTTGGCCAAAAAGTACGGCAGTAGGCTCACGTGGTAGCGGTTGATCTGGTTGAACTCGGTCACGCCCGCGGGCTTGTTGCCATGATGCGAGGCGGGGTGGAAGCCCTTGGCGATACCGCTCTCCGGATATACCCGGCTCGACGCGTCGCGACCCATCTTGAACGAGAACACCCGAGTCACATCCGCCTGGAAGGCCAGAGCCTGGAGGTCGAACATCAGCTTGACGTGCTCGTCGAAGGAATCGGGCACACCGGCCGGCGCACCCGGCAACTCACGGCCCTCTCCGCTGGTGTTGCGGGCTTCGACGGCCTGGATGCGACGCTCGATCTCGCGCACATCCTCGAGATAGCGCCCCATCCGGGCACGGTCGGCACTGTCGAGCCGCCGATTGAGGTCGGCGACCTGGCCGGTGATGTAGTCGAGCACGCTGCTCGTGGCGCGGCGGCGCGCGGCGCGTTCAGATGCGGACCCCCCGGCGCCGAACAGCTGGTCGAACGCCATGCGCGGATCCCGGATCATCGGCAGCGGGTCGGTGGGCGACGCCCAGCTGATCATGTCGGTGTAGACGCATGAGTAGCCGTACGCACAGCCGCCCGCCTGGTCGACGTTCTCGATGCACAGCTGCATGGACGGCACCGGCGAGTCCTGCCCGAACTGGTTGGCGTAAATCTGATCCAGTGAGATGCCCGCTCGCACATCCGAGCTCTCGGTCTGTTTTGGATGCGTCTGCGTGAGAAACACGGCGCTCGATCGGAAGTGGTCGCCGCCAATCTCAGGCGGCGTCACCGCCTCGGCCGGACGCACGTCGGTCTGGCTGACGATCGTGAGGTATTTGCGGAAGGGCTCGAGCGGACTGAGTGCGCTCGGCGACAGGTCAAACCCGCTCCCCTGCGCAGCCGGCGCCCACATGTTTTGAGTGGCGCCCCACTCGTTGCTGCCCGCCGCGCCATGCACCATCTCAATGCAGACCAGCCGCGTGCGATCCAGCGCCGCGGCCCGGGCGGCTCTGGTCCACCCACCGCTAGCCGGCACCATCGCATCTAGGAATGGCAGGGCGACCGTGGCGCCAATCCCACGCAATACCGTTCGGCGCCCAACGTGCTTTCCCGTAATGAAGGCCATAGTTCGTGTCTCCCTGAGCTGCTACTGTTGTCCACCGGCTAGGGTCGGCGTGGCCGGCACGTCGGCGCCCTTCAACCTGAATGCCGGACTCCTGACGATCCCAAGCACGAAAGCGGAGAATCGCTGATCCGAGGCCCCGGCCTGCCGGATGATGCTGCGCACCATCGGCATATCAGCATGATCCAGCCGGCGCCCGAGCGCATAGGTCGTGAGATTCTCGGTGAAAGTCTGAATCATGGCGTACGGCCGCTTCAGCAGTGCCCGGCGCAGGTCTTCGGGCCCAGTAATCGGCGACCCATCGTACAGCGAGCTGGCGGCATCGACCGGCATCCCGTTGTCCTTGATGCGCCACGCCCCCGCGACGTCGAAGTTTTCGAGCGCCAGCCCGATCGGGTCAATCATGCGATGACAGGACGTGCAGGCCGCGTTCGCGCGATGTTCCTCCATGCGCTCGCGGACGGTGCGGAACCGGCCGTCTTCGGCGTCGGGCGTCGCTTCAAGGTCCGGCACATCCGGCGGTGGCGCCGGCGGCGGCGTGCCGAGCAGCACTTCGAGTACCCACTTGCCCCTCAGCACCGGCGAGGTCCGGTCGGCATGCGAGGTCAGCGTCAGGATGCTGCCGTGGCCGAGGAGGCCGCGGCGCCGCGCATCCGGATACGTCACTCGGCGGAACTGGCGGCCGACGACGTTCGGCATGCCGTAGTGGATGGCGAGGCGTTCGTCGACAAAGGTGTAGTCGGCGGTGAACAGGTCTATGACCGGCCGGTCGCGCCGGACGACATCCTGCATAAAGAGCTCGGTCTCGCGGCGCATCGAGTTTCTGAGCTGCGAGTCGAAGTCCGGAAACACCCGGACGTCGGGGTGAATCTTATCGAGATCCTGCAACCGCAGCCACTGCGCCCCGAAGCGCGTCGCGAGTGCGTCGGCCTTCGGGTCGGCGAGCATGCGCCGGACCTGCTGGTCCAGCGTGGCCGGCGATGACAACCGGCCAGCGGCCGCCACCCTCAGCAGTTGATCGTCCGGTCCGGTGGCCCACAAGAAGAACGACAGGCGCGATGCGAGGTCGAGATCGTTGACGGCATAGGAGCGGCCTGCGGCCGCGGTCGCCGGGCGTTCCTCGAACCGGAACACGAAACGCGGGCTGGCGAGGATCCCTTCGAGCCCCATCCGGATCCCGGCCTCAAAACCGCCCTCGGCTGCCGCCTTCTTGTAGAGCGCCAGCAGCCCGTCGGCGTCGCGCTCGGAGATCGGGCGCCTGAACGCCTGCGAGCCGACGCGGACGAGGATCTCGCGGGCGCAGACCAGTTGTTGGGACGGCGTGGTCGGCTGGCACGTCAACAGCTTCTGCCGACTCGGAGTCGGCGAGACACCCGTCACCGCAAGTGGCCCGGTAATCGCCAGTTCGCGCAAATGCGGCAGCGTCGTGAAACCGTAGGCGTCAGCGATGCTGGTGCTCGCGATCGACCAATCTAGCGGCGACATCAGATCCTGTTCGGGGCCCTCGAGCCGTCGAATGAACCCGGCGGAGATGCGGTGAGGACCGGCCGAAATCGCGATCGGCTCGGTCTGCAGGTTGACGCCGTTCGGATCCGACACGTTCATCCAGCGATCCAGATCGAGCAACGCGGCGCGTTCGCCATCCACGGAAATCTCGATCTGCTCCGGCGCATCGGCGGTGTGCAGCGCCGCGCGGCCGTTCCCGTACAGAGCCCCCGTCGTCTCGTGATGAAACGACGCCCTGAACCGGTAGCTGCCGTCGGCGGGGAACGTCTGCACCACCGACACGCCACCTCGCGTCCCATAGGGCGCACCAGGGACGCGGTCCCGCTGCGACGTGTTGCGCGGCACCAGCAACGTCACCTCGCGGGCGGTCGCTGATCGGTCGCCAATCGCCAGCCGGCTGATCTCCGCCGCAGCCGACAGATACGACTGCATCAGGGTGGGCGACAGCGTCTGCGCGTCGGCGATGTTATCGAAGTTGGCGCTCATCTCGTCGAGCGGCAGGTAGTCGCCGGCGTCGATATCGAGCGCGAGCAGGTCGTGGATTGACCGCGCGTACTCGGCGCGATTCATTCTCTGGAAGGTACGCCGGCCGGACCAGGGCTGCGCCGATGCCCGGGCGTCCGCTTGCGCCGCCAGCACATCGGCGAGCGACTCGAGGACCGCGTCGTCTGGTCGCCGGCTGCTCCCCGGCGGCATCTGACCCGCCCGCAGCTTGCGGATCATCTTCTCGGTGATCGCGCCGCTCTCACCCGCCGTGGCCACCTGGAACGATGCCAGAGACAAACCGCCGTTGGAGGTGCGGTCGTTGTGACACGCGACGCATGTCTTCGCGATGACGGATTGTGCCTCGGCAATGGCGGCAGGCGATTGCGCCGAGGCACTGCGTGCGGGGTCGGACTTGGGTGGCGCGTTCACGGCGGGCTGCTGATGGGAAGCCGCCAAGGCTGGCGCCTGACCGCCCACGGGCTCGGTCGCGACAGCCCCGCCCGTGGACGACACCAGCACCGCCAACAGAACCATCCGCCATCTCGTCAAAGAGACCCCCTCACGTTCGTTGCTGTGCGCGACCCCCACCACTCGTGTCGGGCGTTGGTTGAGTGTAATCCCGTTTCGACCCCCGGAGTCGCCAAGTTTTGACACTCCCAAAGCTCGGCTTTTGAGCCATCACTGCCGCCGCTCGCCCGTCGAAATCTTGCCAAAACGTCCACGGCTAGCGCTACTTGGCAGCAATCGCCTTGAGCTGCGTCATCGCGCCATTGCCCGCCGTATCCCAAGCGGCAAAACGGACCCACTTCGCGCCGGTGGCGTCGAACGGGATGGCGAAAGACTTGTTGGCAAAGGGCTGCAGATCCTTGGCCGAGACGATCTTGTTGCTCGTCTTCTGACCGTCTCCCCACACCACTTCGACGAAGTCGAGCGGGAAGGTCCAATGCACCTCGGCGTTCAACACGGCGCTGGCGCCCGATCCGCTCAGGCCGTGCGCTGGAATCAAGACCTTGCCTGAGCTCACGAAGTAGTCGCCCTTCATCATCACGTCGATGATCGACGAGTAGTTCCCATCGGTCGGCAGCGTGTCGAGCTTCAGGTAGGTGACCGGTCATGCCGACGTCGTACTTGTAGGCCACCGAGGGCGCCTTGGTGCTGGCCACGAATTCGGTCTTGATCAGGTTCGTGCCTTGAAAGACTGTGATCATCAGATCGCCGGCGGCAGTGGTCGTTGGCATGAGGCTGATCGGCTGCACGAATGCGCCGTTGGTCGCGACGTCCCACGCCGCGAACCGCACCCACTTCTTGCCGGTGGCGTTGAACGGAATCTCGAACCGCTTCTTGCCAAACGGCGGGAGGTCCTTGGTCGAGATGATCTGGCGATCCGTGGTCTTGCCGTCGCCCCACACCACCTCGACGAAGTCGAGCGGGAACGTCCACTCGACGTCAGCGGTGATCGTCCGCTGGTCGCCGAGGCCCTTCACCTCGTACGACGGGATGAGCACTTCACCCGAGGTCACGAAGTAGTCGCCTCGCTTGATCGCATTGATGATCGGGGTCTGGTCGTCGAACGGCGGCAGCCGATCGAGCTTGACGTAGTTGACCGGAGACATGCCGTAGGTGTCGTCGTACGGCGGCTTGCCGCGCTCGCCGATGTCGGATCGCGCTTCGGAGATGGCCTCCATGAACTTGAGCGGCGTGGGCCGGTCGGCGATCCAGTTATTGACCTCGTCCCAGAGATTCAGACAGCGATACTCGCACAGGCGTGTTTCGGACGCATCGACGCCCATTCCCCATCGATAGCCGAGGCCGCGGTAGTTCTCGTGAAGCCAGTCGGAGTCGTTCTTGATCGCGTCTGGAAAACCGGTTGACCCTTTCGACCGGGGATGCGGCATGAAGATCAGCGCGTTCTCCCGCTCGGTCATCGCCATCATGTCGTCGGGGCTGCCGAGGTTGTAGACCTTGCCGTATTTGGGATGCGTTTCCACCAGGGGCTGCCCGGGGGCGCGGCGCGGCAGCCAGAAGGTGGGCTTGGACAGCAGCAAATCGTGATGGCCGCGAAGGGCCACGCCGGTGTTCTCCCGGCCCGGCATGATCAGGAAATTCTTGTCCGATTGCCGCCGCGCGGCATCGTAGTACTCGGCCAGTCCCTCCAGCCCGGCAGCGCCGTCGATCGCGCCGAAGATGTCGATGCCGGCGGCCTTGACCGCCTCGATGTCGTTGAGGCGATTGTCCATGCCGCCCGAGTGCTTCAACCGCGGCACCAGACCCACGTGATAGTGCGATCCCATCACCTTGTAGCCGGGCAACGGTCGGAATCGATCGCCGTTGGTGAAGGCAAGCGCCGACTGGACGGCGGCCGACGCCGGCTCCGGGCTGATGTACAGGAACACCGGCATCTGCTGCCAGGTCCCAGGCCGCGCGCTGTAGAGCGCGAAGTTATGGTAGAACTCCGGGTCTTCTTCCTTTTCGGCCTGCCGCAGCCCGAACGAGAACGTCGACGCGCTGTCTTTGCGATACCAGCCATAGCCCAGGTTCTGTTCTGATTCGCGCGCCCAGTAGAAGCTGTGCGGCGGCGGGAACGCCGCGATCGACCCGCCAGGCACCTCCGCCGCGATCAGCCGGTTGCTGCTCCACACCGTCGCGGGGCCCAGGCTGACCGGCCCGCCCAACTGATTGTCCTGCCACCGGTTGGTCAGGTCCCGCCACACCACGCGGGAGGTCGGCTGAATCGGCAGCCCCTTCAGGCCACCGTCGTACTTGAACGCGGCGGATGGATGGTCGGTCTTGGCAATCACCACCTGGCGAATCAGGTTGGTTCCGGTAAACACATCGTACTGAAGCCGTCCGGCGAAGATGCCGAGTTCGACGCCCGGGAACGTGATCTCGAGTCGCGCGCCGCTCGTCTTCACGGTGCAGCTCTGCGCCTTGTACGAGGCCGTGACCCGCTGGATCTCTTCCGGCTTTCGGGGCATGCCGGGCTGGCTGAAGATCCCCGAGTGCGGAGGGATCGACGTGGCGTGGCTGGGGGGCCGCTCGCCGCTGCCCTCGACGTATAACGGGGCGTCCCAGAACGCCTCCCACTTGATCTTCTCGACCGACTCCGCGGTGATCTGCCCGCTCTTCACCGCAATGTCCACCCAGTCCGTTCCCCGCTTGTCCTGATCGTCCCACGCCGCCTGAATTTCGGGGGTCATTTTGCCCCCGAGCGCCTCGATGGAATCCGGGCGCAGCTGTTGAGCCGTGACACGCCGAACGCCAGACACCACGCGGAACTCCGGCGTGACGTTAGTCGCCAGCGAGCGCCACTGGCCGCTTCGAGGCCGAATTGCCAACTCCACAATCGTCGGGGTGCCGCCCGCGATCGCGAACCTCATCCGCAGTTCCGCGCCAGCGTCTCCCGTCCACGTCACGCTGAGCACGTCGTTGGCGACGCTCGCGTTCAACCCAGGCCGGGCCGCGTACTCCGTCAGATCGCATCGCAGCGGGTCGGCCGAGGCCGTTGCCGCGACCAGAAGGGCGACGCCGATCAGGGTTGTTCTCATGCAAACTCCCTAACAGCTGAAAAGGGGACACGCGCTCACCGGAACCTTGGCGCAGGGTCCGGCAACCGCGTGTCCTTCAGGGAACGCCGCTAGAAACTGATCTTGGCTCCGAAGCGCACGATGCGCGGCGAGAGCACTTCGTTGATGGCACCGAAGCTCGGGCCTGACTGCCAGGTAATGTTGGTCGGCACACTCGAGTTGAACAAGTTGAACAGGTCCATATCGAACGAGACGCGGCGCGCCCCGCCCAGGGCAAACAGCTTCGACACACGGAAGTTGGTCGAGGTAATCATGTCGCCCCGCTGCGTGCCGAACGGCTCGAGCCTGAGAGTCACGGTGGCGAGCTGTTGCAGCGGCGTGCCGCCGTCGGGATCCACTGAACGGAAGATGTTCGTCCGCTGGCCCTTGATCCCGCTCTTGGCCTGAATGAACATGGCCAGCTGCACTTCGCCCGGCAGCCGGTACATCCCGCTCCCGTTCAGGCCCCAGCTCCACGTGTCGTCCACCGGGAACGGGTCATCGTTGGGCGTGTCGAAGTCCAACTCGAGAAACCGATGGTTCTTGACTGCAAACCCCGACGCTGATGCCATCCAGCGTCCGGCCAGCCGCCGGTTCACCGCCCCTTCGATGGTGTGGTACTTCTCGGTCGTGTTGGAGTTGACCTGCACGTTCTGCACGAAGGCCGCACCGCGATACGCCGGGGCGTAGTCGTACATCCTCACCGACCCGGCATCGTCGCCGGTGTTCAGCACGCCATCGGGACCAGGGTCGCGGCGGGTAATGGGAATGTTGTAGACCTCGCGCGGCCGCAGGACATTGATGCCAGCGAAGGTGTAGAGATCGCGGCGCTGCCGGTAGACGTAGCCGAAGCGAGCGCCGATATTGGCTCCCAGTTCGCGCTCGATGCTCGCCGTCACCTCGGAGGTCACCGGCTGCTCCAGGTCCGGGTTGACCTTGCGAGTGCTGGCGGCCGTAATCGAGATGAAGGCGGGGCCATTACGGTCGAGGTTGACTTCACCCGGCGTGTAGTTGTGGTTGCGGTCCGGGTCGAGCCAGCGGTAGGTAATCTGCGACAGGGCGTTCCTGTTGAAGTTGCCCACATCCGCGTCCCGATACTGGTCGTTGTATTGACCGAAGCTGGCCTTCACGACCGTGTTGGAAGCGACCTCCCAGGCGATGCCCGATCGCGGTAACACTCGCAGCCAGGTCACGACCGGAACCTCCGGAAACGTGCCCGGCGGGAATAACTGCGGGAACTGGGTGCTGCCCGGAAAATCCTGCTCAGGGACGAAGGCGTCCTGCCGTTCGAGTCGGATCCCCAAGTTCGCGGTCAGCGTGCTCGAAATGCGCCATGTATCCATCAGATACCAGGCATGCACGTTGACGCGGTTCTTCGGCTCGGTCGGATAGTTGTTGATGACGATCTCGGCCGCTCGGGCATAGCCGAGTTCGGGAACCAGGTTCTCGGGTGCCACCGGGGCCGAGTCGTAAATCAGCCGGTAGTTGCCGTGCGGATGCTCCAGGGTGCCCGACCCATGCAGATAGCGGTACCAGGTCGCACCGGTCTTCAGCTCGTGGCGCCCGGCCATGGAGCGCGTGGGGAAGTAGCTGAAGCTGCCGTCCATCTGCCAGTTGTCGCGCGGCCGCTGATCCGAGAGCTCGTGGCCACCAACGATGAGACCGCTCGTGCGATTGAACATGCTCGGATAGTTCGGGCCGCGATACTCAGGCGTACGCATCGCGTTGTAGTCCGCGAAGTAGCCGCCGTAGCCACCGACGACGTTCAGCAGCATGTTGCTGCTGATCGTGCTCTGCAATTCGACCTTCCCCAGCCCGGTCGGGTCCTCGTAGTCTCGGGTGGCCGAAAGCGGCCGGAACCGGCTGCCGTCGCGCTGCGGCTCGGCCTTCATGCCGTACTGCGCCACGGCAATGAGCCGGTTGTTCGTCGACAACTGGTACGACAGCTTGCCGTTGTACTGGGTCAGCAGCGTGTTGTAGTCGTTGGCGATCGGCTCATCGCCGGTTAGATACACGCCGTCAGCACCGGGACCGGACACCAGGCCGAGCACCGAGCCACTGCGATGCTGTTTGCTGTAGCCGCCGTAGAACCACAGCTTGTCGCGGATGATCTTGCCACCCAGATCGGCGGCGGCGAAGTAGTGGTAGTTCAAGTCTTCCGTGTTGCTGATCCCTTGCGCGATCAACTCCGGGGACAGGTTGGAGCTCTGCGTCTGCTTGCCCTGATAGGACCCCTCGTACTGGCCGTGGAACTGGTTGCTGCCGGACTTGAGGACCGCAATCATATGGAGGCCAGGCGTGCCCACTTCGGCGCTGGTGCCAGAGGTCACGGTCTGGATCTCTTCCATGCCGGCGAAGTTGAAGTAGACCGCCGTGTTCGCGTCGGACCCGGTCGTGATGTTGATGCCCTCGACCTGAATCTTCGGCGTAGCCTCGAGGCCGTAGGTCGACATCGCCGGACGCTGAGCCATCTGGCTGCCGCCGACGTCAGGCGCGCCTGCGCGGGTGACCCCCGGAGACATCTCGACGACCGACTGCATGTCGCGGCCGCGCGGAACCGTTTCGAGCACTTCGGTCGTGAACGTCGCACGCGTCGCCGTGGTGGTCAAGTCGACGACCGGACTCTGGCCGCTGACCGTGACGGACTCTTCAATCGTGCCAATTCCCATGGCGGCATCGACGCGCGCCGTGAACCCGATCGTGATTCGGAGTTCTTCGCGGACGAATGAACGGAACCCGGAGAGCTCGAACGCCAGCCGGTAGGTGCCCGCAGGCAGCTCCGTAAAACGGTACGTGCCGTCTGCTTCCGTGACCGTCGCCCGCGCCTTGGCCTGGAGTTGCGGGCTCGACAAGGTCACGGTGACGCCCGGTAACGTCGCACCGGACTCGTCGGCCACCGTGCCGTGAATCGTGCTCGATGACACGCCCTGTGCCCACGCCGACGGCACTCCAGCCGTCACGCCCAGTGCCAGCGCCAGAACCAGCGCCAACCCCCACACCACCGATGGAGACTGCGTTCGCATACTCACTCCCTTTCGTAACGGCCGGCACGAGAGCCACCGCCGAATGCCGAGCCAGACAACTCAACGAACTCCCAGCGGATCAATCACGGCAATGGTCCTCGACCGCGATGAGTTGGTTCCTGCGAACGGAACTCCCTTGTCAGAAGCGTGGCCCCCGCCGGCGGCCCCGCGAATGCTACGCCGGAAGGCCAACAGTAGTTGTCGCAAATTGTTCCAATTGCCTCATCCGAAGCCCTTTAATGACCGGCCGCGCCGCCCGCCTCATTGGGCGACGGTCGTCGTCGAACGGGTCAACGTGATCGGCTGGACAAAGGCGCCATTGGTCGCCACGTCCCATGCGGCAAACCGCACCCATTTCTTGCCAGCCGCATTGAACGGGATCTCGAAGCGCTTCTTGCCGAACGGCGCCAAGTCAGCCATCGAGATGACCTGACGGTCGGTCTTCTGTCCGTCGCCCCACACGACTTCAACGAACTCCAGAGGAAACGTCCACTCGACCTCAGCCGTAATCGTCCGGCTATCGCCGGTGCCTTCGACGGCATAGGACGAGATCAACACCTCCCCCGACGTCACGAAGTACTCGCCACGCTTCAACGCATTGATGATCGGGCTCATGTCGTCAACGGTCGGCAGCCGATCGAGCTTCACGTAGTTGACCGGCGACATGCCATAGGTGTCGTCGTACGGCGGCTTGCCGCGATGGCCGATGTCGGACCGGGCCTCCGAAATCGCCTGCATGAACTTGAGCGGCAACGACCGCTCGACCATCCAGTTGCTCATCTCGTCGAACAGGTTGAGGCACCGATACTCGCAGAGCCGGGTCTCGGACGCATCGACCCCCATGCCCCACCGGTAGCCCATGCCGTGGTAGTTCTCGTGGAGAAAGTGCGCTGAGTCCTTGATGGCTTCCGGATAGCCCGTGGACCCCTTCGAACGCGGGTGGGGCATCGAGATGATCGCGTTCTCCAGCTTGGTCATCGCCATCAGATCGGCGGGACTTACGAGGTTGTATACGGTGCCGAACTTCGGGTGCTTTTCAATGAACGGCTGGTCGGCGGCGCGCTGCGGGCGGTAGAAGAGCGGCTTGGACAGCATCAGGTCGTGGTGGCCACCGATATCAATGCCAGTGTTTTCCTTGTTCGGCATCACCAGGAAGTTCTTGTCGGACTGCCGCCGCGCCGCGTCGTAATACGCGGCCAGCCCCTCCAGATAGGCGTCGCCAGTCGCCTGGCCGCGCACGCCGTCGATGACGCCGTAGATGTTGACCCCCGCGCCCTTCATGGCTTCGACGTCGTTCAATCGGTTGTCGAGGCCGCCCAGTTCCTGGAGCCGTGGCACCAGCCCGACGTGATAGTGGGACCCCATCACCTGGTAGCCGGGCAGCGGCTTGAACCGATCACCATGGGTGAAGGCCAGCGCCGACTCGATGGCGGTTTCAGCCGGCTGCGGGCTGACGAACAGGAACACCGGCATCCGCTGCCACGTTCCGGGGCGGGCGCTGTAGAGCGCGAAGTTGTGCTTGAACTCGGGGTCCTCTTCCTGCTCGGCTTGCCGCAGGCCGAACGAGAACGTCGACGCGCTGTCCTTGCGATACCAGCTGTAGCCGAGGTTCTGCTCCGATTCGCGCGCCCAATAAAAGCTGTGCGGCGGGGGGAATGCGGCAATGGACCCGCCAGGCAGCTCGGCCATGATCAACCGGTTGCTGCTGAACACCGTGGCCGGGCCGGCGCTCACCGGTCCGCCAAGCCGGTTGTCCTGCCAGCGGTTGGTCAGGTCCCGCCACGCCACGCGTGAGGCCGGCTGAATGGGCAGACCCTTGAGACCGCCGTCGTACTTGAACGCCGCCGACGGGTGGTCGGTCTTGGCAATCAGCACCTGGCGAATCAGGTTCGAGCCTTTGTAGACGTCGTACTGCAGCCGCCCGGAGAAGATCCCCGCCTCGACGCCCGGAAAAGTCAGCTCCAGCCGGGCGCCATTGGTCCTTACGGTACAACCCTTCACCCGGTAGCTCGCCGTCGCGCGGTTGACCTCTTCGGGCTTGCGCGGCAACCCCGGATGGTTGGCGTACGGTTTCATGGCTGGTATCGACGACTGATGCGTGGGCGGCAGCTCACCGCTGCCTTCGATATACAGCGGCGCGTCCCAGAAGGCCTCCCACTTGATCTTGTCGAGCACCTCCGCGGTCAGTTTGACGCCCAGGCCTTCCAGGGGCTCTGTCTGCTGCTGAGTAACGCGTCTGATGCCCGAGACAATCCGAAACTCCGGCGTCACACCCGTTGCCAGCGTCCGCCACTGGCCGCCGGCGTTCAGCGCGAGTTCCCGAATGGTGGGAGTCTCCTTCTCGATCACGAACCGCAGGCGGACCTGCTGGTTGCGATCACCATCCCACACTACGGTCAGGACATCACCCGCGACACTGGCGGTCAGGCCGGATCGCGCCTTGTAGCCAGTCAGATCGCAGTTCAGCGGATCCGCGTATGAGAGCGCGGCCACGAGCATGGACGCGACGGTTGTCAGCAGCACTTTCATCGGAACCTCCACAGTCGATCTAGAACCCACAACGCCGACGCGGGATGCCAGGCCGGAAACCCAAGAAGTTTGTTGCAAATTGTCGCCGGCCGTCAGGCGTGCCGGTCGGCCACGCTGACGGTGGTCGCCGACGTGATCACGACGCCATCAGCGAACTCCGCTTTGGCCGAGGCCGTCTCAGCTTTGGAGGAGGCCGCATCGGTCAGCCCGTACAACTGCCGGCGCAACTGCGTCTCGTCGAGTTCGCCCTCCCACTTCGCGATCACGACCGCGGCGACGCCGTTCCCGATCAGATTGGTAATGGCGCGGGCCTCGGCCATGAAGCGGTCGATGCCAAGGATGAGCGACAGCCCGGCGACGGGAATCGTGCTGACCGATGCGAGCGTCGCGGCCAGCGTCACGAAGCCGCCCCCGGCGACCGCCGCCGCACCCTTCGACGTCAGCAGCAGCACGCCCAGCATCATCAGCTCCTCGCCCCACGACAGGCTGATGTTGCACGCCTGCGCGATGAAGATCGCCGCCAGCGTCCGATAGATGG
>SXGR01243488.1_pt1 | contig 17170 bp, 16 predicted proteins | sample 3174711 | NCBI WGS metagenome assembly SXGR01 (sample SAMN11356860, study PRJNA531348) | freshwater metagenome | isolation source: freshwater sample F1-60 | place: China: Fuxian Lake, Yuxi | collected 2017-12-25
CCTCGAGGCCATGCAAGAGCGCCAGGTGACCCTCGGCGAAGTGAGCTATCCCTTGCCGCGCCCGTTCATCGTGATGGCGACGCAGAACCCCAGCGAGCAAGAGGGCACCTACCGCCTGCCCGAAGCGCAGGTCGATCGCTTCATGATGATGGTGCGCGTCGGCTACCCGACCCGCGAAGAAGAGCGCGAGATCATCGAGCGCAGCGTGAGCCCGTTCACGGCCACCGGGAAAAAATGCGTCGACCTCGAGGCCATCGCGCGCGCCGCCAAGGCGACGAGCGACGTCTACATCGACGACCGCGTGAAGAGCTACATCGTCGACGTGGTGTTCGCGACGCGCGAGCCGAAGCAGCGGGGCCTCGGCGAGCTCGCGGGCCTCGTCGAGCTCGGCGCGAGTCCGCGCGCATCGATCGCCCTCGCGCACGCGGCCAGGGCGCACGCCTTCCTCAAGCATCGGGGCTACGTGACGCCCGAGGACGTGAAGGCGATCGGCCCGGACGTCCTGCGCCACCGCGTCGTCTTGACCTACGAGGCCGAGGCGGAAGAGATCACCGCCGAGGACGTCGTGCGTCGCGTGTTCGAAGTCGTCGAGGTGCCGTGACGTGATCCCCGAGGAGCTGTTGCGACAGCTTCGGGGCATCGAGCTCCGCACGCAGCGACTCGCCGACGAGCAGCTCGCCGGGTCGTACCACTCCGTCTTCAAGGGCCAGGGGGTGAGCTTTCGCGAGGTGCGCGGCTACACGGCCGGCGACGACGTGCGCTTCCTCGACTGGAACGTGTCGGCGCGCATGGGCGAGCCGTACGTGAAGCTCTTCACCGAGGAGCGCGAGATGACCGTGATGCTGGTCGTCGACGGCTCGGCGAGCGGCCAGTTCGGCACCGCGCGCGCCACGAAGGCTCGGCTCGCGGCCGAGGTCGGTGCCCTCTGCGCCTTCTCGGCGATCAAGAACAACGACAACGTCGGGCTCATCCTCGGCACCGATCTCATCGAGAAGCTCGTGCCGCCCAAGAAGGGCCAGAAGCACGTGATGCGCGTGATCCGCGAGATCTTGGGCTTCGAGCCTTCGTTCCAAGGCACGGATCTGCGCTTGCTCCTCGAGACCTTGCCGAAGGTGTGCAAGCGCCAGAGCGTGGCGTTCGTGGTGAGCGACTTCTTCGGCCACGGCTACGAGCGGGCGCTCGCGCTCGCGGCGGCCAAGCACGACGTCATCCCGGTGGTGCTCGTCGATCCGCGCGACGAAGAGCTGCCCGACGTCGGGATCGCGTCGCTCGAGGACTTCGAGACCGGCGAAGACGTGCTGGTCGACACGAGCGATGCGCGCGTGCGCGAGCACTACCAGCGCCGCATGAAAGAGCTGAGCCACGCGCGCGATCGCATGTTCCGCAAGCTCTCGCTCGACCGCGTCATCGTGCGTACGGACGAGGACTTCGTGCGGCCGATCCGCGAGCTCTTTGCGCGGCGCGCGCGGAGGATCGGCGGGCGATGAGAGCCTCTCTCGCCGTCGCGTTCTTTGCCGCGACCTCGATCGCCACGCCATCGCGTGCCGCGACCGAGCCCGCGCCGAGCGCCGCGACCGCGCGTGCCGCGACCGAGCCCTCGCCCTCGAGCGCCGCGCCGGCGAGCACGCCGTCGTCTGCGAGACCCGCCGCTCCAGCGAGCGCGCCGTCGTCTGCGAGGCCCGCCGCGCGCTCGTGCACCGAGTACCTCCCCGACGGCGCGGTGCGCCCCACGCTCGCGGCGCAGCTCGCCGAGCGAGGCTCGAGCGGGCATGTGGCGCGCATGACGATCACCGTCACGCACGGCCGCGGCGAGAAGGTGCTGCCCGCGGGGTTTCGCGTCGAGCGCGGCAGCGAGGCCATGCGCGCGATCGAAGCTGCCGGCTTTCGCGTGCCGGATCCGAGCGGCGGCTCGCCGCCCATCCTCGTCGGTCCCACGCCGGCGGAGCTCGCCGACGACTCGAAGAAGACGGTGACGACGGCGGTGACGTTGCCGCTCCTCCTCTTGCCGGAAAAGGCCGGGCGACACGAGCTCGAGCTCGTCCCGCTGCCTATCGCCATCGGCCGCGCGAACGGCCAGGTGATGACCCTCTGCACGCCGCCCTTGCGCATCGTCGTCGACGAGCCCATCGCCAACGAGGTCGATCCCGAGGTGAAGCGCAACCCGCCGCCGCGCCCGCAGCGCGAAGAGTGGCTGCTCGCGCGCCAGGCGACCTTCGCCGCGCTGCTCATCTCGGCGCTGGCGCTGCTCGGCAGCTACTTGCTCTACCGCTACACGCTGCGGCCCAAGCCAGCGCCGCAAAAGCCGGTGCTCCCGCCGTGGGTCGCGGCTCGCGCCGAGCTCGCTGCCATCCGGGCCGCGCGCCTCGTCGAAGCGGGCACGCTCGACGAGCTCGTCGATCGCGTGAGCACCTGCGTGCGCCGCTACCTCGGCGAGCGTTACGGCTTCGACGGCGTCGAGTCCACGAGCGAAGAGATCCGCGCGGCGCTCCGGCGCATTCAGCCCGCGGTCGTGGATCGGCCGCTGATCGAGGCATTTCTCGACGAGACCGATCTCGTCAAGTTCGCCAAGGCGATGCCTGCGCCCTCCGAGTGCGAGGCCTTCCTCGTACGCGCCGAGACCGTGGTGCGTACGACGACGCCGGCGCACGCCATCGCCGACGGCGAAGAGGACACGGGTCGCGACGTCGCAGCGCGGAGGGCCGCGTGAGCGCCCCCGTCGGTCCGCGGCTGGCGAGCGCTCCCTCGGGCGAGCCCGCGTCCCCCACCTCGACGCGCAGCGCGTTCCTGCCCGGCATTCCGCTGTCGCTCCGCCGGGGCGCCGAGCCTCGCCGCGCTGCGCGCTCGCCCTCGCCGAACGCGAGGGCGCGTGGCCCACGCATCGCGCTCGCGGTGCTGTTCACGGTCCTCGCGACGGCCGCCGCGCTCCTGCATCCGTGGCTCGCGCGCGGCACCTCGTGGCTCTACGCCGAGTGGCAGCGCCCCTACTGGCTCGTCGGCCTCGCTGCCGTGCCGCTCGTGTGGTGGTGGGGCACGTTCGGCCAGGATCAGCGCAGGCCGCGCGTTCGCATGGGCACGCTCGCGGTCTTCGCCGATGCGCCGCGCGGATTTCGCGCGCGACTGCGGGATTTGCCGGGGATCTTGCGCAGCATCGCGCTCGCGCTGTTCGTCTTGGCGATGGCGCGCCCGGTGTCGGTGACGGGCGAGCTCGCCGGCGAAGACGAGGGGATCGACATCATGCTCGCCATCGATCTGTCGCACTCGATGGCCGCGCTCCTCGACTCCGATCCGAAGGCGCTGCCGCCGAGCTTTCAGGCCAAGCTCGGCAAGGTGCGGCCCACGCGCATCGACACCGCGAAGCTCGTGGTGCAGGACTTCATCGCGCGCCGCCGCTCCGATCGCATCGGCGCGGTCGTGTTCGGTCGCGCGGCGTACATCCTGTCGCCGCCGACGCTGGACTACACGCTGCTCACGAAGCTCATCGGCGGGCTGCGCCTCGACGTCATCGACGGCACGCGCACCGCGATCGGTGACGCGCTCGGGACCTCGGTCGCGCGGCTCGAGCTCAGCGAGTCGCGGACGAAGATCGTCATTCTGCTCACCGACGGCGACAGCAACGCCGGAAAGTACTCCCCGGAAGAGGCCATCCGTGAGGCGAGCCGCGTCGGCGGTCGCGTCTACACGATCCAGATCGGCGGTGGCGAGGCGGCCGAGACGCAGGTCGGCGTCGATCCGTTCGGGCAGCCCGTGTACGAGCCGCGCGTCGTGCCCGTGAACCCGGAGCTCTTGGCGCGCATCGCCAAAGAGACCCGCGGGCAGCACTACGTCGCGACCGACGTGAAGGGCCTGCGCGACAGCATGCACGACATCCTCGACGACCTCGAGAAGACCCGCTTCGAGGCGTCCACGGCGCACTTCGAGGAGCTGTTCGCGCTCTTGCTCCTGCCCGGCGTCGTGCTCATCGGCCTGGACGCGCTCGTGCGCGCGTGGCTGTTGCGGAGGTTCCCGTGAGGTTCGCCGCCTTCCTGTGGCTGCCCGTCGGCGTCGGCGTCGCCGCGCTGCTCACGTTCGTCCTCGTGTTCGAGGGTTACCGCCAGCGGAGGAGCGTGCAGCGCTTCGGCGAGCCCGCGCGCGTGCGGAGTCTCTTCACGTCGGAGCCGGCGACGCGGCGCGGGGCCAAGGGGGTGCTCAGCGTGCTCGCCGTGTTGCTCGCGTTCGTCGCCGCGGCGCGCCCGCAGTTCGGCGAGGGAGAGCGCCTCGTGCCGCGCACGAACCTCGACGTCGTCGTGGTGCTCGACTTCTCGAAGAGCATGTATGCCGAGGACGTGCAGCCGAGCCGGATTTTCCGCGCCAAGCTCGAGGTCGAGCGGCTCGTCAAGGCGCTGCGCGGCGCTCGCTTCGGCGCGGTCGCCTTCGCCGGCGAGGCCATCAGCTTTCCGCTCACCCCGGATGGCGCGGCCATCGCGCAGTTCTTGCGGCAGCTTCAGCCCATGGACATGCCGGTCGGCGGCACCGCCATCGCGCGCGCGCTCGTTCACGCTCGCGACATGCTCGCCCGCGATCCGCTGTCGTCGAAGCACGAGCGCGTGGTCGTGCTCGTGACCGACGGCGAAGATCTCGAGGGCAACCCGGTCGACGTGGCGCGCGGCCTCGCCGAACAAAAGACCACGGTCCACGTCGTGCAGATCGGGAGCCGCACGCCCGAGCGGTTGCCCGACATCGGCCCCGACGGCCGGGCGCGCGGCTGGCGCGTTGGCGCGGACGGACGCCCGATGACGACGCAGCTCTCGGCCGAGGGCGAGGCGCAGCTCGAGCAGATCGCGACGGTCTCGGGCGGCACGATCGTGCGGGCCGAGCGGGGCACCACGGGCATCGATCGCGTCACGACCGCGCTCCGCGAGAAGATGGTCCACGAGCTCGGCGAGCGCGTCGAGAGCGTCTACGCCGACGTGTTTCACTATCCGCTCGGGCTCGCGATCGCGCTGCTCGTCGCCGAGGCGTTCGTCGGCGAGGCGCGTCGTCGCCAGTTCGTTCGCAAGGTGCCGCCGCCCCCGAAGCCGCGCCTCCTCGGACGCTTCGGAAAGCTCCGCAACGAGGAGGCCCATGGCCGCTAGCGTGACCAAGAAGCGCCGCTTTGCGCGCCTGCGCCGCGTGAACAAGGGGCTCGTCTTCGCGTTCGTCCTGGTCGTGGCCGTCGCGCTGGTCGGGCGGGCGGCGATCGCGCGCGGCTGGGATCCGCAGCAGCCGTTCGTGCGCGCGGCGCCCGAGGTCAACGAGGCCATCGCCAAGCTTCGCGCCGGCGATCCGGAGGCCGCCGAGCTCATCCTCGAGCGGTACCTCGAGACCGGCGCCTGCAGCGGCGACTCGGGCCTGCACATCTCCAGCAAGGTCCGCACGCGCCCGGACGGCACCTTCGATCTCGGGCTCGCGCTCTTCGAGCTGGGCGAAAAATACGGCAAGCCCTTCGGCAAGGAAGAGCCTGAGCGTGGCGCGTCCGAGCCCGCCCCGCCCCCGTCCGCGAGCGCGCAGCCGGGCGCAGAGCCTCCGGCCCCCGACGCGGCCGTGTCCGAAGAGCGCAAGCAGGCCATCGACTGCGCCCTCGTCGTCGTGCTCGCGATCGCCGCCGATCGTGAGGTCGCTGCTGAGCTGCGAGCCCGCGCGTATTTTCTCGCCGGCAACCTCGAGGCGCTGCGCGGCCAATACGAAGAGGCCGTGCGCCACTACGACGACGCGCTCCTCTTGTTTCCGGGGGTCCCGGAGAGCGAGCCGGGCGACGGGATCGGTCGCGACATCGCGCACAACCGCGCCATCCTGCTGCGGCGCCTCGCCGCGCGCGACGAGCAGAAGCAGGACGAGCAGCAAGACGAGAAGAAGGACGACGAGCAGAAGCCCGAGGACGAGCAGAAAGACGAGAAGAAGGACGACGAGCAGAAGCCCGAGGACGAGCAGAAAGAGCCGAAAAACCCGGAAGATCAAGAAGACGAGAAGAAGCAGGAGCCGCCGAGCGAGCCGAACGAGCCGAAGGACGGCGAGCCGAAGGACGAGCCCAAGGAGCCGAGCGCCGCGGACGAGCCGAAGGAGCCAGCGGGCGACGAGTCGAAGCCGGACGCGGGCGATCCCGATCGCGAGAAGACGGCCGAGGCCGAGCCCCCCGACGGTGAGGAAGACGCCCCGTCCGAGAGCGCGCGCAAGCCCTCGAGCCGCATGCTGGACGAGCTGCGCGAGGCGCCGACCTACCAAGAGGAGAACGCCAAGCGCGAGGCCCTGCGCGGGCGACGCGGCCAGTCGATGGAGGACAAGTGAGCCAGCGGTTCGTGGGGGCGCTCGCCTCGCTGTGGCTCTTCCTCACCGCGCACTTCGTCGCGTTCCTCGTCGCGCCCGCCGCGCGCGCGGAGGTGTCGGTCGAGCTCAACGCGCGCGTCCTGCAAGGCGAGGTCGCGGTCGGCCAGCGCTTCGTCGTGAAGCTGTCGGCCCTGAGCGATCGGACGCTGCGCTACACCGAGCCGCGGCTCCGGGTGCCGAGCGGGCTCACGGCCGGACAACCCGCGATTCGGCCGCAGTCGGTGGTGCAGTTCGGCACCGGCGCCTCGGCGTTTCGACGCGGCGTCACTGTGACATGGGAGGTCACAGCAGACGCGGAGGGGAGCTATCGGCTGCCGTCGCCGACGATCGCCGTCGAGGGTCAGCGCGTGACGGCCGAGAGCTCGCTTTCGGTGACGGTCGTGCCCGCGGGGCAGCCTTCGTCAGAGCCGCCGTCCGGTCCGCTCGGGCTCTTCGGTCCCGGCGGCCCCTTCGGTCCCGGCGGGCCCTTTGGCGCGGTCCCTGGCGCCGATCCGCTGGGCCAACCGCTGGGCGATCCGATGGCCGACGTGATGAAGCGCCTCGCCGCGCGCCGACGCAACGACCTCATCCTCGACGAGGCGGCCGAGAACCTCGCGGAGCTCACCGCGAGCGGAAAGCGCCTCGCGCTCGCGGCGGGGGACGACCCGTACCTGTTTCTCCGCGTCGTGCCGGACAAGCCGTCGTGCGTCGTCGGCGAGCAGGTGTCGCTGCGGTACGTCGCCTACTACCGCGTCCTCAACGAGCAGACCGATCAGCGCGAGCCGAGCCTCACCGACTTTGCGCGCGTGCCGCTCGAAGACGAGCCGGGCGAGACCCCGCGCGTCACGACCACCGTCGGACCGCGCGTGTGGTTCGCGCAAGAGGTGAACCGCATGGCGGTCTTTCCGCTGCGGGCCGGACACCTCTCGACAGGGCGCCTCACCGGAAAATTCCGCGTCCCGTACCTCGAGAACCGCGTCGTCACGCGCGCGTCGAACGAGGTCGTGCTCGACGTGCGCGAGCCGCCGATGGAGGAGCGGCCCGTCGGATATCGCGTCGGCGACGTCGGCCGCTTCGAGCTGCGCGCGGAGGTGAAGCCGCGCACGAGCGTGGCCGGCGAGTCCGTGGGCGTGCGCTTGCGCGTCGAGGGGCGAGGGCAGCTTCCGAACGAGCTCAAGCTCCCCGAGCGCACCGGACTCGACTGGGCGACGCCGGCGAAAGAAGACGAGCAGGACGTCGTCGAGGGCAAGGTCGGCGGCCACCGCATCTTCAGCTACGCGGTGCGCATCGAAGAGCCGGGCGAGGTCGAGCTCGGCGTCGTGGAGCTGCCCCACTACGACCCCGCGACGCGCGGCTATCGCGTGGCGCGCGTCGATCTCGGCAAGGTGCGCGTCACCCCGAACCCCGCCGCCGAGACCCGCGACGCCAAGCCCGCGGCGCCGACGGAAGAGCCGTTCGCGGCGCTCGGCAAGCCGCGGATGACGGCGCGCGCCTACGAGGCGTCGTCGCGTGCTGCGCTCGAGCCGCGCACGTTCTACTCGCTGCTCGCGGGGCCGCCCGGCCTCGTCGGCTTGGCGCTCGTCGGGGAGCGCGCGATCATGGCGTGGCTGCGCCGTCGCAAGGCGAAGAAGATCGCGCCGGCGACGCTCGCGCGCGAAGCGCTGAGAAAGATGGGCGATCGCGACGCGGCCGGGGCTCAGAGCTCGCAGGCGGAGCGAGCGCTCTACCTCGCGCTCGAGGCGGCGACGGGGCTCAAGGCGCGCGGCGTGCTCGTCGACGCGCTGCATGAAGACCTCGTGAGCCGCGGTCTCGAGGCCGCGATCGCACGCGAGGTCGTGGAGCTCCTCGGCGAGCTCGCGACGCGACGCTTCGCGCCCACTTCGGACACGGCCGGGCCCGACGAGCTCGTCACGCGCGTGAGAGCCTGCGCGCTCGAGCTCTTGCGGCATGAGGTCGTCGAGGCCGCATGACGAGGCGCGCTCGCGCAGGCTCGGCTCACGCCGCGGGCTCGGCTCGCTCGGCTGGCTCGGTTCGCGCCGCCGGCACGCGGTGCTTGGCGCTCGTGCTCGTGGCGGCGCTCGCGCTCGTCGCCGAAGGTGCCGCGGCCGCGCCACGGGACACCTTTCGCGAAGGCACCGACGCGCTCGCGCTCGGCAAATTCGACGACGCCATCGCGCTCCTCGAGGCGTACGCCGATCGCGAGCCCGCGCACCCGGACGCGAGCTTCAATCGGGCGCTCGCCTACCTCACGCGCGTGCGCGCAGGCGCCGAGCGCGCGGGAGATCTCGGCCGTGCTGCCGCCGCGCTCGAAGAGACGCTGATCCTCCGTCGCGCCGACGCCGACGCCGCCCATGCGCTCGAGCTCGTCCGCAATGAAGTCGCGCGTCGTCGCGCCGGCAGCCAGAAGAACCTCGTCGTCGCGACGCCCAGCCTCGATCGCCAGGTCGTCGGCCTCGCCTCGCCGCGCACCTGGGGCCTCTTCGCGATCGCGGCCTCGTGGCTCTTCGCGCTCGGCATCTTGATGCGCCGCAAGGTGGCGGGGTCCGTGCGGCTCGCGGGCACGCTGCTCACCCCGCTCGCGCTCGTGGCGCTCGTCGCGTTCTTGCCGCTCGCGCTCGGTTCGGCGCGCCTCGCCACACGTTCGAGGCCCGGCGTCCTCGTCGTGCGCGAGGCCTTCCTCACCGACGAGGCCGGCCAGGCGCTCGGCGGCGATCCCGTCGTCGAGGCCGCGCGGCTCGAGCTCGGCGTGGAGCGAGGCGCCCTCGTGCACGCACGCTACGGCACGCGCGAGGGGTGGCTCCCGAGCGAGACCGTATGCGCCCTCGGCGTGCAGTGACTCGCGCGCCGCGACGCGCTTCCGTCCTCGATTCCCGCGGATCAAGGCAGTAGCCTGTCGTACGTGTGGGTCAGAAGCGCCGCGATCCGCCCTGTGCCGGGCCACGCGGTCCTCACGCGGCAGGCGCTCGAGCTCGCCGAAGGGCGGCTCGGTGACGATGCCGACGCCGAGACTCGACTCGACGCGCTCTTCGAGGAGCTCTCGGAGAAGCAGCCCGTGCTCGGCGCTCGTCTCGCGGCGGCGTTCTCGCGCGACCGTGATGAGCTCGCTTCCGCGCTCGGCTATTACCTCTCGCTCATCGTGTTCAAATCGTTCGACGAGGCCTTCGGCGCGCTGCTCGAGTCGGTCGACGAGGTCTCGCTTCGCAGCGTCGAAGAGGCGCTCACGCTCGACGAGGAGCTGCGCGGCGCGGATCCGAAAGAGGCGGTCGACTCCGACGACGTCATCGCGATGGAGCAGCCCCATGTCCTCGCCTTCCTGCACGAGCACATCGACACCGCCCTCGAGCTTCACGCCGAGAGCGCCGACGTCGACGCCGTGCACCGCACCTACCGCATGCTGCTCGTCGAGATCTTGGCGCTGAGCTACGCCGTCGCGGTCCCGACCGATCTGCGCCTGAACTCGCACGAAGCGCAGGCCTGAGCGTGCGAGCCGGCGCCGTCGCGGCTCGCTCCGCTACGGCACCTCGAGGACGACCTTGCCGAACGCCTCGCGGCGCTCGAGCACGCGATGCGCCTCGGCCGCGTCCCAGAGCGGCATCACGCGATCGACGACGGGCCGCAGTCTCCCCGCCTGGACGAGCGCCATCGCGCTCACCAGATCGCCCTTCGTTCCCATGGTGGAGCCGCGGATCTCGAGCTGCTTGAAGAACACGGTGCGCAGATCGAAGTTCGGGTGAAATCCCGCCGTCGCGCCGCAGGTGACGACGCGCCCGCCCCACCGCAGCGCGGCGAGGGTCTTCTCGAACGGCTCGCCGCCGAGGTGATCGAACGCGACATCGACGCCGAGCTTTCCGGTGAGCCGGCGCACGCCCGCGGTCAGCTCTTCTTCGCTCGTGAGCAACACCTCGTCGGCGCCGAGCGCCCGCGCGTGCTCGACCTTGCCCGCGCTCGTCGTCGTCGCGATGACGCGCGCGCCAGCGAGCTTGCACAGCTGAATGAGCATCGTCGAGACGCCGCTGCCTGCCGCGTTCACGAGCACGGTCATGCCGGGCGCGACCGCTCCCTTGCGGTACGCCATCTGCCACGCGGTCACGGTGCACAGCGGCAACGCCGCGGCCTCGGCCCACGGCTGCGCGCCGATCGGCAGCACGGCATCGTCGCCCACGACGACGTGCTCGGCGTACCCGCCTTGCGTGTTCTCGCCGAGGATGCGGTAGCTGCGACAGAGGTTGTCGCTCCCCGATTTGCACGCGCCGCACACGCCGCAAGACACGCCGGGGTGCACGAGCACGCGCTCGCCCACGGTCACGCCGCGCGCGCCCGGGCCCACGGCTTCGACCTCCCCCGCGATGTCGGAACCGAGCCGGTGGGGAAACTCCAGCTTGAACGCCGGTCCGCCGCGCCTCACCCACAGGTCGAGGTGATTCAGCGCGACGGCGCGCACGCGGATCCGCACCTCGCGCGGCCCTGGCTCGCCGAGCTCGATCGCCTGTCGCACGAGCGCCTCGGGCCCGCCGTGCCCAAGGAGAACCATCGCTTCCGTCTTCATGCGCGCCCTCTCGGCCCGAAAGGGCCCATCTGCGTCGTGTACGCGGCGCTTCGCGCCTTGCGTGACCTCGGGACGCGAGCGTTGCTCGCCTCCCTCCGGTAAGTCTTCATAGCGAAGGGACTCACGCACAAGGGCGCGCTCCGTTCCTCGCTCCTCGTCGCCTAGCATTTGGACCCTTTTGTGGCCGAGAACGCCAGTCTGGGCCGGAAGCTACCCCGCGTGGCGTGCGAGCAGCTCGCCGAGCGCCGGCACGGCGGCCTCGACGTGCTGTTTCGCGGTGGGCCGGAGCTTCTTGTAGGTGCTCGCGACGAGCGCGTGATCGGCCCGCAGCGCCTTCTCGTCGGTCACCGAGAGCAGGGCATCGGCGACGCGCGACGTCTGCGCCGCGAGGTGCGCGCTCGGCGCTTTGCCCGCCGCGACGGCCTCGGCCCAGATCGGCTCGAGCGCGACGACCCAGCGATCGAACAAACCATCGACGACCTTGCGCACGAAGCCCGGCTTGATCCCCTTCACCGCGCCGTAGCCCGCCTTGATCACGACTCCGCCGAGGCCGCCCTTCTTCGCGACCCCGGCGTCGACCAGCGACACGCAGTCATCGACGACGCGGGTTCGACGCTCGGGTTCCTTCAACGCTTCGCTCAGGCTCATCTTCGTTGTCCTTACTTTGCTTGAATGCGCTCGGCCCCGACGTTCTCGTCCCACTCGTTGCCGTAGCCCTCGTAGTGGACGCGGTAGCGCTCGGGCCCGACGATCCCGACGATCACCGCCGGATAGATGTGGCGGCGGAACTCGACCTTCACGCGATCGCCCATACGAAACTTGTTGCTCTTCGCCGCCTCGAGCGCTTGCCGGCGGACCTTCTCCGGTGGGTCGGGGCTCGGCACCTTGCCCTCGAGGTGCCCCTTGATGCGATTGCGCACCACGACCTCGTCCCACATCTCGTCGTATCCCTCGTAGTGCACCTTCAGCTTGCCCGGGGCGGGCACGTCGGTGATGACCGCGGGGTAGTCCTTGCCCTCCCACTCGACGAGCACGTTGTCGCCCACGTCGTACCCGCGCTTGCAGGCGGGCGCCGCGCCGAGCGCGACGACGAGGCCGAGGGTCGAGCAGCGACGGAGCATGGGCGTGTGTCCGCGGCTTGACTTCGCGCGGCGGAGCGCACCATTAGCACGCGATGCCGGCGCTTGCCCACGAACCAGAGGCCGCGCGCCCGAGCTCCGCGCTCGCCGCCATCGCCACCTTCGCGGGCCTGTCGCGCCTGCACATCGTCGCCATCGGCGCGCTCGGCACCTTCACCTTCGGCTGGCTCTTCACGACCGCGCACGCCTTCGGCCTCGCGGCGGTGAGCGGCCTCGACTGGTTCCTCGTCAACCTCCTGAACCGCGTCGTCGATCTCAAGGAGGACACCGCCAACGGCATCGCCGGCACGGCCTTCGCGGCTCGCCACAAGCGCGCCCTCCTCGTCGTCGGCTTCGCGCTCCTGTTCGGCTCGCTCGCGGCAGTGCACCTCCGCGCGCCCCAGCTCTTGCCGCTGCGCCTCGCCTTTCATGTGCTCGGATTCGCCTACAACTGGCGCCTCTTGCCCGGCAAGCGCCGCATCAAAGAGCTCTACTTCTTCAAGAATTTCGCCTCGGCGATGGGCTTCCTGCTCACGGTGTTTCTCTATCCGCTCGCCGCGCACGGCTACGGCCTCGACCCTACCGCCCTCGCGAGCGGCGTCACGCCCGCGACCGTGCTCTTCGCCGCCGGGTTCTTTCTGCTCTTCGAGCTCAGCTACGAGGTCATCTACGACCTGCGCGACGCGCACGGCGACGCCCTGGCGGGCGTGAGGACCTACCCGGTGGTGCACGGCGAGGCCGGGGCCGTGTGCATCATCGACGGTCTGCTCACGGGCTCGCTCGCGTGTCTCGTCGTCGGCTACGCGCTCGGCCATGTGCCGTGGCGCTTGTTCATCATGTTCGCGGCGCCGCTCCTTCAGCTGGTCCTCTACAAGCGCGCCCTGCGACGCGGCATTCGCGCGAGCGACTGCATTCGCCTCACCTGGCTCGGCGCCGCGCTCCTCACCGCCTATCACCTGTGGATCTACGCGGGCCTGCCCGGTACGTAGGCGGGTGGATCCGAGCTTCGTCTCATGCGTACCCTCGAGGCCGCCGCGTTCGCGATCGTCGCGCTCTTCGTCGTGGTGCGCGCGCGCCGTGACGCCGAGCCTCGCGCCTTCCTCGTGCGGCTCGCCGGTCTCGCCGTCGTGAGCTTCCTCGCCGAAGATACCTGCATTCACGCCTATCGCTTCTATGCATACAGCGCCGAGTGGAGCCTGTTTGTCGATCGCGTCCCCCTCGCGATCCTCCTCATCTGGCCGGTCGTCATCCACTCGGCGTGGGATCTCGCGCGGCATCTGCTCGGTCGCGGCCATGCCCTCGTGCCCCTCGCGGGGGCGGCGCTGGTGCTCGCGGACGCCTGGCTCATCGAGCCGGTGAGCGTGGCCGCGCGCCTCTGGAGCTGGAGCGAGCCGGGGCTCTTCGGCGTGCCGCCCATCGGGGTCTTCGGCTGGAGCTTTCACGCGGGACTGTGCATGCTCGCGCTGTCGCGCACCGAGCTGTCGCGCGATGGGGCCCGCGCCGCACACGAGCCCCATCCGCTCGCGGCCGCGCTGCCTCTCGTCGCGACTCCGCTCGGCACGCACGCGCTCCTCGTCGCGAGCTGGTGGGGCCTCTTTCGCTGGGTCAACGTCGCCCTCCCGGCGTGGCCCGTCGTCGTCATCGCGTGGTGCCTCTCGCTCGCGCTCGTCGCTTGGTCCCTCGCCGCCCGCGCGCGCCAGCGGGTGCCGCTCGCCGACATGCTCCTCCGCGCGCCGGCCGCCTCCTTCTTCTTCGTGCTGCTCGCCGTCGTCGCAGCCGAGGGGCACGCCGCGGCCGTCGTCGCGCCGCTCACCGCGTGGGTGCTCGCGTTCGCGCCGCCCTACCTCTCGCTCATGTCGAAGCCCGACGCGTCGACCGACTCCGCTCTCGCCCGCCCTGCGTGAGCCGCGCACGCGTTCGCGCGAACCTGCTAGAGATCGTGCATGCGCACGGACGCCCGCACCCCAAAGGCAGCGTCGTGCTCGCTCGCCCTCGTGCCGCTGCTCGCGGTGCCCTTGCTCGCTGTGCCCTTCCTGGCTGGCTGTGAAATCGGCAACGGCGAGCCCGCGGCGCCACGACCCGGCTCCGGCGCGCAGCTCGACACCACCGAGGGCTACCCGACCGAGAACGTCGGCACGTCGGTGGGCAACGTGATCCCCGACTTTTTCTTCGAGGGCTTCGTCGACCCGTCGCTGTCGCACGAGCCGGCCGAGCTGCGGCTCGCCGACTTCTACAACCCCACGGGCGCGGCCATCGCCGACGGCAGCGGCGCCTTCCCCGCCGGCGAGCCGCTCCCCAAGGTGCTGGTCGTGAACGTCTCGGCGGTGTGGTGCGCGCCCTGCAAAGACGAGGCGAAGAACGTCTTCCCCGGCAAATGGGCGAGCCTGCACCCGAAGGGCATGGGGATCCTGATGGTGCTCGCCGACAGCGGAGAGGTCGGCAGCCCCGCGTCGCTCGCCGATCTCGAGGGCTGGACCACGGCCTTCAAGGCCACCTACCCGTCGGTCATCGATCCGAGCTACCAGATGGGCGCGCTCTTCGATACGAGCCAATTTCCGGCCAATTTCATCATCGACGCGCACACGATGGAGATCGTCGAGTTCGTCGGCGGCAAGCCCCCCGAGAGCTTCTGGCAGCAGATCGAGCTCATGCTCGAGTGAGCGCCCGCTCTCGATCCGCTTCGCCGGACGAGGCTCGAGGCTGCGCCGCCTGCCGCTGCGGACGTCGCGCCCGGCTCGACGCGATCGGCGTCAACGCGGCGCTTGGGTAGCGCCCGGCTCGACGCGATCGGCGTCAACACCGCGTTGCGTAGCGCCCCCTCCGTTGCTAGCTTGCGCCGCCCACGGCCCGCGGCGTGGGGCGAGACGTTTTTTTTGCGCGGCAATTTCCGAACGGCGAGGACTGCGATGGCGACCAACGGCAACGGCAACGGGGCGAATAGCGGGCAGGGCAAGCTGGGCATGCCGGGCCTTCAGATCCAGGGCGGCGCCGCAATCGTCGCGCCGGTCGCGGCATTTCAGGGCGCGATCCCGCCGAACGCGCTCGTGGTCGTGCCGGTCAACAAGCCGACGGACGAGCTGAAGGCGAAGCTGAGCGAGGGCCCGCTCGTCGTGACTCAGGACCAGCTCTGGCAGCTGCTCGGCTTCAACGGGCCGGCAGTGCAGGTGATGGATGATCAGGGCCGCCCGCTCGCGATCGGCCTCGAGGATCTGCTCGCCGGCCTCGAGAAGCACTGGAACGAAGATCAGAACGATCTCAACCGCGGCCGCATCTACGCGCAAGAGCTGCTCAAGCACCAGCGCGTGCAGCGCGCCGAGCAGGTGCTCTCGAAGCTCGTCGCCAAGGGCGGCAGCGGCGACGACTGGCTCGCGCTCGGCATCGCTCAGCTCCAGCAGGACAAGCACGACAAGGCCGAGGCGACGCTGAAGGGCGCGATGAGCCTGCTCAAGGACAACCCGTATCCGTCGCTCCACCTCGCGCGGCTCGCCCACAAGAAGGAAGATCGCGCGGCCGAGGACGAGAACATCACCAAGGCGCTCGCGACCGATCCGGGCTGCGTCGACGCGTGGGCCTACCTCTACCAGACGGTGCGGGATCGCGACGGCGAGGACAAAGCCCTCGAGGCGCTCGAGGAGCGCAGCAAGGGGCAGCGCAACGCGGCCCCGTGGGTCGCTGCCCAGGGTTTCTACGCCGGCAAAGAGGCCACGCGCCCGAAGGCGATCGAGTTCGCGCTGCGCGGCGTCGCCTCCAACGAGGACGATCCGGTCGCGCTCTTGTGCCTCTCGGCGCTCTACGGGCAAGCGGGCCAGCTCGACAAGGTGGTCGAGCTGCTCGGCAAGCACGAGAACAAGATGACCGGGCACCTGCACCTCGCGAACAACTACTTCGAGGCGCTCTTCCAGACGCGGCAGATCGACAAGGTCACGCGCCTGCTCAACGCGCTCGCGGGCTCGGGCAACAAAGAGGTGAAGCAGTTCGCCATCCAGCGCTCGCAGCTCGTCGCGCAATACCTGCAGCAGCAGCAGGCGCGCCTCGCCGCCGCCGCGAAGGCATGACGAGCGCTCGGTGAGCGACGCGGCCACGCCCGACGCTTCGAGCCCCGACGCTTCGAGCCCCGCCGCTTCGAGCCCCGCCGCTTCGAGTTCCGCCGCTTCGAGTTCCGACGCTTCGAGTTCCGACGCTTCGAGCCCAGGCGCTGCGAGCCGAGCCGCTTCGAGCCCAGGCGCTGCGAGCCGAGCCGCTGCGAGCCTAGGCGCTGCGAGCCGAGCCGCTGCGAGCCCAGCCGCTGCGAGCCCCGACGCGCCGCATGGCGCCAAGCGGCCCCTCCTCGTCGCGCTCGGCACGACCGCGGTCGTCACGGCGCTCTCGTACCTCGCACCCGAGGCCCACGCGAACGCGCTCGTCGCGGCGGCGTTTCTCGGCGCGACATGGCTCTTCGCGCTGCGTGACGGCGATGATGCCGTTCGCGACCGCGGCCTCGCGCTCGGGGGGTTGCTCGAGTCGAGCGAGCTCTCCTGGCGGCGGCTCCTGCGCGACGCCCGCCGAAGCGCGCCTTACGTGCTCGCGCTTGCGGCGCTCGTGTTCCCGCCGTTCGTGCTCGCCTATCGCGCCTACTGGCACGTGTCTTCGTTCTCGTTCGAGCTGCCGCAAGACTACGTCGATCGCATCGCGGGCCAGCTGCTCGTCGTCGCGTTGCCGGAAGAGGCGTTTTTTCGGGGCTATTTGCAGAGCGAGCTCGAGCGGGCCTGGCAGCATCGCCGGTGGCGCGTCTTTGGCGTCGAGCTCGGCGTGGGCTGGCTCGCCGCCTCCCTGATGTTCGCGCTGGGGCACCTCCTCACGGTGCCGGTGGCGGCGCGTCTCGCGGTGTTCTTTCCCGCGTTGCTCTTCGGATGGCTGCGCGCGAAGACCGGCGGGATCGGCGCTGCGCTCGTCTTTCACGCCCTCTGCAACCTGCTCTCGAGCGCGCTCGCGATCGGCTACGCGCAGCCCTGAGCGGCCGCGGCGTGAGGTCGCGCGCTCAGCTGTTCTGGGGGAAGCCGAGGTCAACGCCGCGGAACCGTGGCTCTGGCCAGCGGCCGATGACGACCTTGTTCCGCGTGTAGAACTTGACGCCGTCGGGCCCATACATGTGCAGATCGCCGAACAGCGACTGCTTCCACCCGCCGAACGAATAGTACGACACAGGTAC
>SXGR01452248.1_pt1 | contig 17170 bp, 19 predicted proteins | sample 3174711 | NCBI WGS metagenome assembly SXGR01 (sample SAMN11356860, study PRJNA531348) | freshwater metagenome | isolation source: freshwater sample F1-60 | place: China: Fuxian Lake, Yuxi | collected 2017-12-25
ACTCTATCCAACTGAGCTACGGGCGCTCAAGTCACAATTATATCAAAAACTCAAGGCGTTACGAAGTGCGCGCAGGCCGGTCGGCGTGACGAGGTCTTGTTGCATTAATTGCTAACGCCTGACTTTGCTCCGTAGTCAGCGCTTTTGCCCCCCTCCATCGGCTATTGCTGCTTCAGCTTGTCTTTGTAGAGGCTATCGAGATAGGTATCGTTGGGATCCATGATACCGCTCACCGAACATTCGGGTGGGGAGACTTTGCGCTTGATGGTCATGCTGCCGTTAATGTCGCCGGACATACCGCAGAATTTGCCGCGCGCCACCTGCTCGAATTCGAACACGTAGGCGTCCGTCGTAGTGCGCATCAAAAAGCGCCCCTGCGGTGTATGTACGCGCGTGTGACCCTCCGGCGTAAGCCGCCATTTGGTGCCTTGCGTGGTGCGCGCAAAATCCAGTGCGCAGGTGCGCGGCTTCCATTTGCTGTAGTAGGCAAAGTGGACGACACGCCCGCCGCGTGACTCGAACGCCATGCGCGCGTGAAGGTCTTCGTCACCGGTGATGCAGTCAATGCGTTCCAGAGCACCAGCCAACGCCGCCAGCGGTTTGTCGCCGGGCACGTCGGCCATCGGGTCTATGCGCGGCACGGGCGGGGGTTCAGCCACCACGGGCGGTTGATCAACAGACGTCTGCGTATGCGGTTGATCCGGACGCATCACCGGTTTTTGCAGGGCGCAACCACCCATCAGCATGAGCAGTAAGGCCGCCAAAAAATATCTTTTTAAATCAGATACTTGCATGTTATTTACCCAGGGATGATTCCGTTGCCCCTTCGGCAGGTGCGGGCAAAGGCGGCGCTCCGCCTGCCGCAGCTGGGTCAGTTGCCGACGGCGCGGCTTCAGTCTCGTTGCGATCCATGATGCCTTCAACCGAGCACTGCCGCTTGGGGCCGCGCGTGACCGTCATCGAGCCGTTGAGTTTGCCCATCATGCCGCAGTAGTGCATACGGTCAACTTCACGAAAAAACATTTGATATTCAGTCCGGCTGACCTGGATCAAAAAATCGCCATACTCGGTGGTGATCACCGTCGCGTCGCCTGTGTCCTTCCACTGGCTAAAGGCATCGTTGCGCTGCAAATGCACGGAGCAGGTGCGCGGCTTCCATTTGCTGTAATAGGCCACACTTTGCACTTGCCCGCCCTGCGCCAGAATAGCGATGCGCGCATGCTGGTCCTCCGTGCCCAGTTTGCAATCGTACTTTTCCACCGGGCCGCGCGGCGGTCCTTTCATCGCGGGCTTGTTCGCGGGCGCAGCCGTTGCTGACGGTTTCTGCTGCGCGTACGACAGTGGTTGCGTCAACGCCGTCAGCACGGCCATCCCGCAGGCAGCCACCACCCCGCGCCAATGCAAACCAGGATTCGTTGTCCGAGTACGCAATTTTCAGCCTTCCAAAATGTGTGTTTGATCTACCTGAAACACGTATTCTAACGGATCAGATTCGACGGGATTTCAAACTCGTTTCGGCGAAATGCATGTCCTCGGGCCAAGTCACTTTGAGATTGCCCGTGCTGCCGGTGATCAGCCTGGGATGCAACCCCATGTGTTCAATCGCACTGGCTTCGTCAGTCACCCAATTTGCGGGTGCTTTGCGCAACGCTTCCAGCAGCAAGCGATAACGAAACATCTGCGGCGTTTGCGCCTGCCACAGATGTTCGCGAGGCACGGTGGCCGCAACGCAGGTATGAGCGTCCGCACGCTTGAGTGTATCGGCCACCGGCACCGCGAGCAGGCCACCCACTGCGTCGCCGGCAAGCGCGTCGATCAAACGGTCAATCAAACCCGCCGTCAAACACGGTCGCGCAGCGTCGTGCACCATCACCCAATCGTCGGGCTCTACCGCATCAGCCATTGCCATCAGGCCGTTCAGCACACTCGCCGCGCGGGTGGCGCCGCCACAGTACAAATGCTCAAGGCGTCCTTTGTACGCCGACCAATCGTATCGCCTGAAGTGAGCATCCCCCGGCGCCAGCACCACGAAAACTTGCGCCAGGCGCGTATGCGTGCACAAGACTTCCACCGCATGACGAATCAGTGGCTGCCCTGCAAGCGTCTGATATTGCTTGGGAATTTCGGCACCCATGCGGCTGCCGCTGCCGGCCGCGGGAATCAGCGCGAAAATGTCAGGCATATGACACGCCGCCGTTGCAGCCGCCGCGCATGAATATTTTTCATGCACGCGATTCTAGCAGCCCTGACACAATCTTCTTTCAGTTCATCGCCTATAATGGTTATCAGTAACTTCACTCACTAAAAGGAATCATCATGGGCTTACTCGATTCAATCCTCGGTTCGGTACTCGGCGGCGGCGCAGGACAAGGGCAGAACTCCGGTCAGGCCGCACTGATCAACGCAGTGATTCAAATGGTCGCCAACAAGGGTGCGGGTGGAGCAGGAGGTGCAGGAGGTGGATTGGGCGCGCTGGTCGGCGCGTTGACGCAAGGTGGTCTGGGTAATGTTGCCAGTTCATGGGTGGGCACCGGACAAAATCTGCCGGTTTCTGCAGAGCAGTTGCAAAGTGCCCTGGGCGGCGGAAGTGGCGGCGGCATGGGAGGCATCCTCGCGCAACTCGCACAACAGGCGGGCATGTCGCAGGGCGATGCGGCTTCCGGCCTGTCGCAAGTACTGCCGGGGCTAGTCGATAAACTCACACCCGACGGCCAGATTCCGCAGCAGGATTCGCTCGAGAAAATGCTGGGTTCGCTCGGCATTGGCAAGTAGTTCAAGCGAAGCACTTGCATGGCATTGGTGCGCGCCGCCGCGATTGCCGGTTTGTTCTATCCGGGCAGCGCGGATGAACTGGCGCGCAGCGTCGATGCCATGCTCGCAGCCGCACAACCATGCGCCGGAGCAGATGCTCCCAAAGCCATCATCGCGCCGCATGCGGGCTTTATCTATTCCGGTGCGGTGGCTGCCAGCGCTTATGCGCAGCTGGCGCCCGCGCGAGACCGCATCAAACGCGTGATACTTTTGGGCCCTGCGCATCGCGTGGCGATTCACGGCATGGCGCTGCCCAGTGCAGAAGCCTTCGCCACACCATTGGGCGTAGTACCCATTGATCAGGATGGCGTCAAAACGTTGATAAAGCTGCCTTTCGTCGGGCAGAATGCTGAAGCACACCGTCTGGAACATTGCCTTGAAGTGCAACTACCGTTCCTGCAAAAAATGTTCGGCGAATTCACCCTGCTGCCGCTGGCGGTGGGGCGTGCCTCAGCAGGGGAAGTCGCGCAGGTACTCGATCTGCTGTGGGGCGATGAAGAAACCTTGATCGTCATCAGTTCCGACATGTCGCACTATCTGTCCTATGACGAAGCGCGCGTGGTGGATGACGGAACCGCGCGGGCCATTGTCAATTTGCGCACCGACATTACCCATCATCAAGCCTGTGGTGCGACACCAGTCAGCGGCCTGACGCTGCTGGCTCAGCGGCGCGGACTAAAACCTTCGCTCATCGACTTGCGCAATTCGGGTGACACGGCCGGCGACAAATCGCGTGTCGTTGGCTACGGCGCATTTGCTTTCCATGAACCCGGCCTTGCCCCTCACTGAAAACACCGGCGAGGATGCCCCCCCCGGCGAAGCCGCTGCCACGCTGGTGGCGATTGCGCGCGGGGCGATTGCAGTCCCGCTCGGCAAACACCACGCCGCCGACGAAAGTGCCCCGTGGCTGCGGCGGCAGGGTGCGTCGTTTATCACACTCAACCTCGACAAAAAATTGCGTGGCTGTATCGGCTCGCTGCAAGCACATCGCCCCTTGATCGACGACGTGAAAGCCAATGCCGCCGCCGCCGCGTTCAAGGATCCGCGCTTCAAGCCGCTCACAGTCGCAGAGTTCGATCAGATCGAAGTTGAAATCTCGTTGTTATCGACCTTGAGCAAACTTAGCTTCACCGATGAAGCCTCGGCGCTGGCGCAACTCAAACCACACGTGCACGGCGTGATTTTTCACTACGGACATCACCGCAGCACCTATCTGCCGCAAGTGTGGAAGAACTTTACGGATCCCGGCATATTTCTGGCCACACTCAAGCAAAAAGCCGGACTTCCACCGAATTTCTGGGATGCCAGCGTGACGATACAAACCTACACCGTCACCAAGCTGCGCGAACCGCCCAGGCTGTAGCCATGGATGCGCCCGCGCGCTGGTGGCACATGAACGCCGACGGGCGCATGCAGTGTGATCTGTGTCCACGCGACTGCAAGTTGCACGACGGTCAGCGCGGCGCGTGTTTTGTGCGTGAGCGTGTGGGCGGGGAAATGCGCCTCGCCACCTATGGCCGCTCGTCGGGCTTTTGCATCGATCCCGTCGAGAAAAAACCGCTGAATCATTTTTATCCTGGTTCGAGCATTTTGAGTTTCGGCACTGCCGGCTGCAACCTTGCGTGCAAATTCTGCCAAAACTGGGACATCAGCAAATCGCGCGACAGTGACCGTCTCGCTGCGCAGGCTGCACCGCAGGCCATCGCCGAAGCCGCACACAACGCCAGCTGCAAAAGTGTGGCTTTTACCTATAACGACCCGGTGATTTTCGCTGAATACGCGATGGACATTGCCGATGCCTGCCACGCGCTCGGCGTACAAACCGTTGCCGTCACCGCGGGCTATATGCACGACGCCCCGCGCCGTGCGTTCTACGAAAAAATGGACGCTGCCAACGTCGATCTCAAAGCCTTCACCGACGAATTTTATTTCAGGCAGTGTGCCGCGCATTTACAGCCCGTGCTTGATACGCTGGTCTATCTCAAGCACGAAACCAGCGTATGGTTCGAAATCACCACACTGCTGATTCCCGGCAAAAACGATTCCGATGAAGAACTCATCGCCGAATGCCACTGGATCAAAAAGGAACTCGGCCCGGACGTGCCGCTGCACTTCACCGCGTTCCATCCCGACTACAAAATGCGCGACATCTCCGCCACACCACCGGCGACGCTGACTCGCGCACGCGACATTGCGCTAAAAGCGGGCCTGAATTACGTCTACACCGGCAACGTGCACGATGAGCGCGGCGGCTCGACCTACTGCCCCAGCTGCAATAATCCATCGAGGCCGCTGATTACGCGCGACTGGTATCGCATCGGGGGGTATCGTTTGACGGCGGATGCGAAATGTCCCGATTGCGGCACAGCCATCACCGGACGTTTCGCGCAGCAGTTGGGAAGGCCGTTTGGACCCAAGCGCATACCCCTGGTGATATCGTCTGCCGGTGTCTGGGAGTAAAAAATTAATCAATAAAAACAAATACTTACATAACATTACACCACAACAAACTCACTCCACTTTCACTCCCGCTGCCTTCACCACCTGCACCCACTTCACCGTTTCACGTGCAATAAAGTCCGCGAATTCACCGGGCGTACCGCCGACAACATCACCGCCTTCTTCCGTCAAGCGCGTGCGCACCAGGGGAATCTGTAACACGGCCGTAATTTCCCGATGCAGCAAGGCGGCAATCGGCGCTGGCACTTTTGCCGGCAGCAACACGCCATACCATTGCAGGGCCTCGTAACCCGGCAGGCCGCTGGCGGCGACCGTAGGCACTTCGGGCAACACCGGTGAACGCAGCGGACCGCTGACGGCCAGCGCACGCACGCGTCCCGAGCGCACGTGCGGCAACGTCGGCACGATGTTATTCATCGCCGCACTTGCCCCGCGATCAAATCCACCACCGCCGGCGCGCTGCCGCGATACGGCACATGCACCACAGTCAAGCCCGCGTTATTCCTGAAAAGCTCCATGGCCACATGCGACATGGCGCCCATCCCGGACGAAGCATAGCTGTATTTTTTCGGCTGTCCTTTTAACAGTGTGTTCAGTTCCGTCACGCTTTTCGCCGCCAGCGATGGATGCACCGCCAGCACGAACGGCGCACGGCTCACCAGCATCACCGGCGCGAAATCGCGCTTCACCTCATAGGGCTGTCGCTGCAACGCGGGGTTGACCGCAATGGCGCTGCCGGTGTTAAGCAGCAGCGTGTAACCGTCCGGAATCGCCTTGGCCACAATATCAGCACCAATCGAGCCGCCCGCACCGGGCCGGTTGTCCACCAGCACGGTTTGCCCAAACCGCTCACTCAACTTTTTCGCCAATGCGCGCGCCACGAAATCCGAGCCGCCGCCGGGTGCGGAACCGGTCACCAGCCGCAGCGGCTTGGTCGGATATGCGGCTGTCGCCGTCGAGGCAAACAGCAACATCGCCCCGCTGGCACAAGCCCGTCGCGTGACACGGCGCAACGCTCAGTCCGCCTTGATGCCCGACGCACGAACGATCTTGCTCCACTTCGCCAAATCGCTGCGCACGCGAGTAGCGAGTTCTTCCGGTGTCCCGATCATCACTTCAGCGCCTTGCAGGGCGAGCCGATCCTTGACGTCCTGCATGCCCGCCAGTTTACCGATCTCCTGGTTCAGGCGACTGATAATCGGGCGCGGCGTAGCCGCCGGTACAAACACCCCGTACCACACAATCACCTCGAAACCCGGAATGCCTGATTCAGCCACTGTCGGCAGCTCCGGCATCAGCGACGTGCGCGTGAGCGAAGTCACCGCCAGCGCGCGCACCCGGTTGGCCTTGACCATCGGCAGCACCGAGGGCATGTTGGTAATGAACATTGTCACCTGCCCGCTCACCAGATCAGTCACCGCCAAGCCAGTGCCTTTGTACGGCACGTGCTGGATGTCAACCCCCGCAGCCTGCTTGAAAAGTTCGCTGCCCAAATGCGACGATGAACCGCTGCCTGGCGTGGCGTAGTGCAGGTGGCCCGGCTTCGCCTTTGCCAGCGCGATCAGTTCCTTCACCGATTTTGCCGCAACATTGTTCCCCACCGCCAGGAGACTCGGCGTCGAAGCCACCAGACTGACTGGCGCCAGGTCTTTTTCGCTATCGAACGGCAGTTTCTTGTGCAGGGCTGCGTTCATACAGATGGTGGAGACGGAGCCGATCATCATGGTGTGTCCGTCGGGGGTGGCCCGCGCCGCCAGTTCCGTGCCAATGATGCCGCCCGCGCCACCGCGATTGTCAACTACTACCTGCATGCCCAGTGCGTCGTTCAGGCGTTGTCCCACCATGCGCGCCATGATGTCAGTGCCGCCACCGGGCGGGAAAGGCACGATCATGCGCAGAGGGCGGTTGGGATATTTTTCCGCGGCCAACAGGGTTTGCGTCGCAAACAGTGCAGCGGCAACGGCTAACGCATCAATAAAACGCTTCATGGGTCAATGAACTTTCCGTGCAAGTGGAATCAGGGCGGGCGCAGTGCAAATTTGCGCTGCGCAAGGGTTTTTATATTGGATCACGGCTTTCGCCGGAATAACGGCAGTGGTTCATGGCCTGCGCATGTACGTGTAATGCCGCGTGAACGGCATGGGGCATTGTCAAACCTTCAGCGCCTCAGCCCACCAAGGATAATCCGCCGGCTTGCCCGTCTCGACCGCGCGTATCCATGGGTAGTCGCCAGCTGTGCCAAAACCATGCACCGGATGGCTGCCGGAGCGCAATGCTTCGAGATGGCCCAGCTCTTCCAGCCGCACATTGCCGAGATTGACTTCGGTGCCGAACAGCGTCACCAACCAGAACTGCAACGCACGGCGAGGCACCATCTCACGAAGTGGCGACACCTCAAAAATAATGCGCTCATGCCCGACTTCCTTTGCCACGCGCCGCACCTGTTGCGTGCCGGCCTCGCGGCTTTCCAGCAATTCCTCGGAGGTTTCACCCATCACGCGGCGCAACAGATGCCCTTCCCAATACACGCGCGAAGCACCGGCATTGAGCAGCGCCAGCATTTCCTTGACGGTGACTTCTTCGTCCACCACTTTCTCGCTGCGGCGCGTGGTATCGCCTTCAATGAATTTTTTGCCGACTTCGCCGAACACGCTAAATCCCAGGTCGGTTGCGTGCTTCACAAAATCCGCCTCGCGCTGCATGTCCCGCGCGGCATTGGTGGCGGTACTGGAGACTTCGATCACCGAGAAACCGATATCGGCCATCTTCGTCATCACCTGCTTCTCGTGCCCCTGGATGCGCGCGATCTCCATAAAGATGCCACCCGGCTGCACTTTGACGTTGTAGTGGTTATAGACCTCGATCTTTTTGCGAATTTCCTTCTCCGGCGCACGCAGGTGCGGATCCCACAGCTTCACCACATCGAGGTATTCGCCGTACTGCGCCAGCATGCTCTCGCAAAACGTGGTTGGCCAACCGGTATCCATCACCATGGTGATGCCGCCGGTACGCGGCTTTTTTGAGCGTGCGGGCCAGTCAATGCCCAGAAATTCCTGCAGCGTTTGATTCATGCCTTTCTCCATACAAACCATCGGTTTTGAGTAGCATAGTCGCTGCCCAAATCAGGGGCAAGCAACCAGGGCCAAATGGTGGCCAGAAACAGGTCGCAGGTGCCACCGGCGCTTGCATCACGACCAGCAATCGCCGCGCGCACGCGTTCCGGTAAAATCGCGCGCTTTCGTGAACTGTTGTCTTCCCCCCCGTCTCGTATGTCCGCAGCCGACGCCAAGCCACCTGCCGAAGCCTACCGCGCACCACGCTGGCTTCCCGGTGGCCATGCGCAAACCATTCAGGCGACGTCTTGGGCGAAACGCCCTCTGGTGACGTACTGGCGCGACCGCTGGGAGACACCTGATTTCGATTTCATTGATCTCGATTGGGTCGAACCTTTCGCCGGCGCTGTGGAACTCAAACTGAACCAGACCGATGATGCGCCGTTGGTGGTGCTGTTTCACGGACTGGAAGGTGATTCCAGCAGCCAGTACGCGGTGGGGTTGATGCACGCGGTGGCCGCACGCGGCTGGCGCGGCGTGGTGGTGCATTTTCGCGGTTGTGGCGGCGAGATCAACCGCCTGCCGCGCGCCTATCACTCCGGCGACAGCGCCGAGATTGACTGGATCCTGCGCCGTTTCCGTTCCACGCGCGCCGGACCGATTTATGTGGCGGGTGTGTCGCTTGGCGGCAACGCGCTGCTCAAATGGCTCGGCGAACAGGGCGAACGCGCGAATTCGGTCGTCACACGTGCAGCCTCGGTCTGCGCGCCGGTTGACCTGCCCGCGTGCGCGATCGCGCTGGCGCACGGCTTTAACCTGATTTACACGCGGCGCTTTCTCACCACGCTCAAGGCCAAGGCCACGGCGAAAATGAAACGTTACCCCGCGTTGTGCGACCGCAGCCGCATGCTCGCTGCGCGTACATTGTATGAGTTTGACGATCTGGTCACCGCGCCTTTGCACGGCTTCAAGGGGGTAGATGACTATTACACGCGTTCCAGCAGCAAACCGTTTCTCAAAACCATCGTCACACCCACGCTGGTGCTCAACGCCCGCAACGATCCGTTTTTGCCCGAACGCTTTTTGCCGACGCCGCAGGAAGTGTCCGCGAACGTCACGCTGGAACTGCCCGCGACGGGTGGCCATGTGGGTTTTGTCAGCGGCGGCTTTCCGGGTAACATCGAATGGTTGCCGCAAAGGCTGCTGCGCTTCTTCTCAATGGGTTAATGTAACTATGTGTTTTATATGGATTTTTTAACGTGTCAAAACTCGCCCCGCCCGAAATCTTCAAGGCCTACGACATTCGCGGCATAGTCGGCAAAACGCTCACCGTCGAAGCGGTTGAAAACATCGGCCATGCCATCGGCTCGGAAGCGATTGCACGCAAACAAACCGAAGTTGCGATTGGCCGCGATGGCCGCGAATCGGGGCCGGAACTGTCCGCCGCACTCGCGCGCGGCCTGCGCGCTGCAGGCATCAATGTCATAGACATGGGCATGGTGGCCACCCCAATGGTGTATTTCACCACCTACGCGCTCAACACACACTCGGGCGTGATGGTCACCGGCTCGCACAATCCGCCGGAATACAACGGCCTGAAAATGATGCTCGCAGGCGACACGCTGGCGGGTGACGATATCCAGGAGCTGCGCAAACGTACCGAATCCGGCAACCTGGTCAATGGCACGGGCAGTTACCGCACGCACGACATCCGCGAAGCGTATCTGAGCCGCATCGTTGGCGACGTTAGAGTCGCGCGCAAAATCCGGGTTGCCGTCGATTGCGGCAACGGGGTGGCGGGTGCATTCGCGCCGGAGTTGTATCGCCGGCTCGGCTGCGAGGTACAGGAGCTGTTCTGCGACGTCGACAGCCGCTTTCCGAATCACCATCCCGACCCATCGCAACCGAAAAACCTGCAGGACCTGATCGCCGCGCTGAAAAACGGCGATGCCGAAGTGGGCTTTGCCTTCGACGGCGACGGCGACCGGCTGGGCGTCGTCACCAAGAACGGCAAAATCATTTATCCCGACCGCCAGCTGATGCTGTTTGCCGAAGACGTGCTCAAGCGTAACCCCGGCGGGGAGATTATTTTTGACGTCAAATCCACGCGCAATCTGTTCAACTGGGTACGCGCGCGCGGCGGCAAGCCGGTGATGTGGAAAACCGGACACTCGTTCATCAAAGCAAAGCTGAAGGAAAGCGGCGCGCCGCTGGCGGGCGAAATGAGCGGCCATGTGTTTTTCAAGGAGCGCTGGTACGGCTTTGACGACGCGCTCTACGCCGGCGCGCGCATGCTGGAAATCCTGGCGCGCGTACCGGACATTTCTGCCGCGCTCGAAGGCTTGCCGGATGCCGTCAGCACGCCGGAACTGCACGTGCACACTGCTGAAGGCGAAAACTACACGCTGATGGATGCCCTGAAACGCGACGCCAAATTCAGCAACGCGCAGGAAATCATCCGTATCGACGGCGTGCGCGTCGAATACGCCGACGGCTTTGGCCTTGCGCGGCCCTCGAACACCACGCCGGTGATCGTGCTACGGTTCGAGGCAGAAAGCGACGCCGCGATCAAGCGCATCCAGGCGGATTTCCGAGCGGCACTTGAGGCAGTGAAGCCGGGGATCAAACTGCCGTTCTGACCGTGTTGACTGTTTTGCCTTATGCATCAACCGTGATTTACACGCTTATTTTTTGTGGCGGTTGACCGCCGTTAGCGCCGACAAATTCACGTAGGTATTGTCGCCGTTCATGCGATAGCGCCGTGTCCGAATGCGCGGGTAGTCGCAGACATCCATCGGCCAGCGGTTGCCGCCCACCAGATACACGAGGTCTTTTTTATTGGGATTGCGCATTGCGTGCGGCTTGGACGGCGCGGTAAAGCCCATGAAATCGCCTGCGCTGACCTTGCATTTCTTGCCGCCGATTTCCGCGATGCCGCTACCGCTGAGAATGTAAACCCACTCTTCATCGTGGTGGTGAGAGTGGTACTCGGTGCTGTCGTCGCCCTGTTTCAGCCGTACCAGATGCACACCCAGTGTTTGCAGCCCCGCCGCGTCGCCCAGCGATTTGGTGTAACGAATCGCGCCGGGATTCAGAAAATGCACGAACTTGTCTTCCTTCATGCGGCGGATTTGCGCGGCCGTATGCAGTGCGGGCAGGACTTTCTTTTTTGCGCTCACCATACAGCCCCCTCTATTTTGCCCCGGCCAATCCCGCCAGCGGCGCGTAATCGGCTGTACTGCCGTGCCCACCCGCGAATCGCAACGGCGAAATACCGGCGCGGCGCACAGCAGTTACGATCGCCGCCAGCGGCGTGCTAATTTCCTTGGGCAACGGGGCGGCGCCCGGGCTCCAGATATCCGTCACGAACGCAATGCGCGCATCAGCCACATAGCCGATCAACATGCTGTCCACGTGCGGGTTTTCAGTCAGATGCGCCGAAACCTGCCGGCTGCCGTCGGTCATGGTGTAACGATCGGACACTTCAATGATGTTCACCTTGGAAAAATCATAAGCCCCCAGGTCGGGGTTACGCGTCGCGGGTGCAGCCAGCAGCCGTCGGTAATGCGCAGTGGCGCCGCGCCCCACCACCAGCGTCGCGCCCTGCGCCAGATACGCACGCAGCCCGCCGGCGTGATCCATGTGATGATGGGTGAGCACGATGTAGCGCACGGGCTTGGCACCATGGCGTGTCTGCGCCGCGCGGATGGTCCAAGCTGACTGCGCGTCCGACACCGGCGCGTCAAACACGATCAGATGATCGCGCATGTCCACCACCAGCGCATTGTGCGAGCCACCCACCACGTGCTGCACGCCGGGCGCGAGTTCATTCAGCCGCAGGCTTTGCGCGGCCAGCGTATCGAAGCTGGGATTGTCCGAATCGAGATAGGTACCGATAAACTGGCGGCGAATCACCCACTGATACGGCACGTTGCCGGCGGCGGGCCGCGCCGCCGTCGCGCGCAGGGCGTCGGGCACAGACAGGCCTGCCGGATTGATTTGCGGATTCGGGGTCATTTGCGTCAAACGAATGTCCGCCACCACGCGCCCGTTCAACTCATAGCGCTGGCTCACCGCCACACGCACGCCCGCCAGCGGCTGCCACTCGGCAAGCACCAGATCGTAGTTTACGTCGCCCCACATATTGTCGTAATCCAGCGTGCGGATGCGCACCGGGAGGCCGCTTTGCGCATCGAACATCACGATGTAGCGCATGTTGTTGCCGGCGTCGTACGTCAACGCCGGGAGGGAAACGCCGCCCGCTGCAAAATCCGTAGTACGCGTGACACGCGACAGGTTGTCGCGCATTTCCAGCAACAGTGCGGGCGAAGTCCGGCGCAATTCCCGCTGTGATGTCGCCAATCGCAAGCCGGACATGGTGTGCTGCGGCGGATTCATCTGCCGGTTTTGCGCGTTGCGGCCATTGGAATCGATGCCCAGCACGTAGCCCGCATCAGGCGTCACCACTTCAGTGAACGTGAATGTACGCGGCGACGGATAGGCAAACTTTTTTACCCAGTCGATGCGCGTGCGTCGGTTCACAAAGTCATAGGTGGTATCGAAACTGGATTCTGCAGCAAAGCGCGGTTCGCCGCCCGGCACATGCGATTGCTCCGGCTCCCAATGCTTGACCGTACCCTTGATCGACGCCGAGCGTAGTGCGCGCAGGGAATCCACGCCGCCGAGCGCCGCCAGCGCACGATCGACCAGCTCGCGCTCACGCGAGACTTGCGGCGCGCTGGGCGCAGAAGGCGTGGATGTTGTCGTGCTTGGCCCTGCGCAGGACACCAGCGCGCTGGCCAAAATCGAAAGTGTGACAAGAAATATTCGTTTCATGAGGTCTCCCGATGCACAGAATGACTACGCAGGAAAATTATGTAACTATCTGTTTTAAAACAATTTTTAAAAACACTTCAGTAGTGTCAAGCAGCGACTTGTTAGAGGCTCACATTACACGCCAGCCGTCCCATTTGCGCAAGATGCCTTGCCGCAGCCGTAACCCTAACCGCAACCGTTCAGCCGCGCACTTCCAGCTTCTTTTGCATGCGCTGATCGAAGCGATCCACGCTGATAATCAGCCGCTCATGCTCACCACCGCCTATGGTTTCTACGGCGTCCTCGGCGTGCAACCTGAAGATGAGCTTGCGGCCTTCGACCCGGATCAACTCTGCGTGGGCCCGCACTCGCATGCCCACTGGCGTGGCTGCAGTATGCGAAATTTCCAGCCGCGTGCCCACTGTCTGCTGACCCGGCGACATGAAACGTTCCACCGCCTGCAACGCGGCACTTTCCATCAACGTCACCATAATGGGCGTTGCCAGCACGCCGATCTTGCCGCTGCCAACGTGCGCGGCCGTATCGCGTGTGCCGACGACGATTTCGACGGTGGCTTTCAGGCCCGGTCTTAGGTCACTCATTTGTTCATTGAGTTCAGTCATGCAGCCATTATCGCACTTGCGCTACACTGAAAGAAATGAATACGCTTCCTCACATTGTCATCATCGGCTGCGGCTTTGGCGGACTCGAAGCCACCAAGGCGCTCGCCCGCGCGCCGGTACGCGTGACGGTAATCGACCGTTGCAATCATCATCTGTTTCAACCGCTGTTGTATCAGGTGGCGACCGCGGGGCTTTCCGCGCCGTCGATTGCAGCACCGATACGCCATATTTTTCGCAAGCAAACCAACGCGACGGTGCTGATGGCGGAAGTCACCGCCATCGACACGGCTGCCCGCACCGTTACGCTCGACGGCGGCGCGGCGCTTCAATACGACCATTTGATCGTCGCCGCCGGTGCCACCCACAGCTACTTCGGCAAGGACGAATGGGCACACCACGCGCCGGGCCTCAAAACGCTGGAGGATGCGTTTGCCATCCGCCGCCGCATCCTGCTGGCCTTCGAGCACGCCGAACGCGAAACCGATGACGCCCGCCGCAACGCGTGGCTCACCTTCGTGGTGATCGGCGCGGGCGCGACCGGCGTTGAACTCGCCGGCACGCTGGTGGAAATCGCACGGCACACGCTACAAGGCGAATTTCGCCGCTTTGATTCCCGCTCGGCAAGCGTTGTTCTGCTCGAAGGCGGCGAGCGCGTGCTGCCGGTTTTTCCGCCGGCATTGTCGATGAAGGCGCGCGAGCAACTTGAACGGCTGGGCGTCGAAGTGCACACCGGCGCGCGCGTCACGGATGTCGCGGAAGATTCCGTCGCCTATCAAAAAGATAACAACACGCTGCGTCTTGAGGCCCGCACGCTGATGTGGGCGGCAGGCGTCGCCGCTTCACCTTTGGCAAAAACACTCAACGCCGAACTCGACCGCGCAGGCCGCGTGAAAATCGCGCCGGATCTCACCCTGCCCGGCCATCCCGAGGTGTCGGTGATCGGCGACATGACCGCACTCACCGTCGCAGGCAACGCGGTACCGGGGGTCAGCCCCGCCGCCAAACAAATGGGCATCTGCGCGGCGCGCAACATCCTCGCGCGGCTGCGAGGCAAACACGCGCAGCCGTTTCGCTACAGGGATTACGGTTCGCTGGCGACCATCGGCCGCAAATCAGCCGTCGCGCTGCTGGGGCGCACGCAGCTTGCCGGCATGCCCGCGTGGCTGGTATGGCTGTTCGCGCACATTTACTTCCTGATCGGCTTTCGCAACCGCATCATCGTAATGATCGATTGGGCGTGGGCGTATTTTTCGTTTCAACGTTACGCGCGGGTGGTTATTGGTGCATGGTCATCGGCGCGTGAACCCGCGGCTGGCGTTACTGAAAATGCAGCGCGCGGCACAAAATAAATATTTAATAAAATCATATACTTACGTCTAAGTGGAAAACTTGACCACACGAAGTAGCAAACACCTCATCGCAAAGTCATTCAGGCTGCGCTAAACGCGGCCTTCCTCTACGGGGGTTATCTGCGCTTTTGCGCCGCTGCGGCAAATGTCTTTGCCCTCCTGCATGCGAGTTGGTCAGGCCCCTCAAAGTGCCAGCTTCACCCCCGTCTGCCGGATCACTCTGGCCCACTTAGCGCGCTCAGTCTGAATGAACGCGGCGTATTCCTCCGGCGTGCTGCCAACGATGTAACCCGCGCTGACGTTGGTCAGGCGCTCGGCAACTTCGGCGGATTTCAGCGTTTCGGTGACGGCGGTATGCAGGCGCGTCACGATCGCACGTGGCGTGCCAGCGGGCGCAATCGGGCCGTACCACGCGGCCGAATCAAAGCCGGGTACGCCTGCTTCAATAAAGGTCGGCACCTGCGGCACTTGCGGGCGGCGTTCCTTGCCGCTGACCGCGAGCGCGCGCAGTTTGCCTGCCTTGATGTTCGGCAGAAACGGCGAGAACGTATCAAACATCAACGGCACCTGGCCGCTGACCAGATCGGTGTACGGGCCGCCAGTGCCATAAGGAATATGGCGCATGTTGACGCCGGTCAGCGTCTTGAAAAGCTCGGCCGACAAATGGTGAAAGCCGCCGTTGCCCGCCGAGCCGAAGGTTAATTCGCCTGGCTTGGCCTTGACCAGCGCGATCAGCTCCTTGACGTTTTTTGCGGCCAACGCAGCATTGACCACCAGCGCGCAGGGCAGCAGCTCGATCATGCTCACCGGGATGAAATCACGATCCGGGTCATACGGCAGCTTGTCGTACAACGTAGGCACCGCGCCGAAAACGGAAGCGGTGCCCAGCAACAACGTGTACCCATCGGGCGCGGATTTCGCCACAAGCTGCGTACTAAGGATGCCACTCGCGCCGGGCCGGTTATCGATGACGATTTGCTGCCCCAGCGGCCTGGCCATGCCGGCGACCAGTATGCGCGCATTGGCGTCCGGCCCGCTGCCCGCCGGAAACGGCACGATCAGACGTACCACCCTGTTGGGGTAGTCGCCTTCTGCTGCCTGTGCCGCCAAGGGCAGCATAATCATCAGCAGCGCTGCCGCCAACCCACCAACACGCACTCGAATTGCTGACATAAGTTCCTCCTGGAGATATTCGACTTTTTGTCGACTGCGTTTGCAGCCGTGCCTGACGCCCAATGTCTAACGCACGAGTGCACTGCGGCTATATTGCAGTTGATACAGCCCGCGTGCCATACCGGTCGCGCCCGCGCTGGCCAATGCTTTCCCGGACAGCAGCGTATCGCATGCCGCCGCCAGCATGGCGCGATCGGCCACACCCTCGACCAACACCACCCACGCAGGCACCAATGCCTGATGCGGGCGCGATTTTTTCTCTTCGGTTTGCACACTGCTGGCGGCCTCGTCCGCGCGGCACAAATGCACGGCCTCAATGCCGGCTTGTCGTTGTAACTGCGGAAGCAGGGATTGCGTAAGCAGCGCAAGATGCGCCTCCGCCGCGCCGGGCGCCACATCGTAACGCAACGTAACCAGCAGGCCGCCATCCGCCTCGCCGCAGGTGTATGCAACACGGCACAACGAACGGATGTTATTCACCATGTGCGGTGCGACACGGCGGGTCAGCGGCGTGGGATTATTCAGCCTTTCGAGATACCCCGAGCTGGTATGCACCGACGGATCAACGGTTTCATACAGCGTGAAAAACTCCGGCGCGCCAAGGCCGTCCACTGCCACAAAGCGCCTGCCGCGCAAAAAGCCCGCGATGCCCACGCGTTCCGCCATATGCTCGCCGTTGTGCCACGCAAAAAAATCTGCGCGCGCCTGGGGTGGCGCGTCCTGCCAAATGGTGATTGCACCCTTGCCGGTTAGTGCCATCGCGTCTCGAATAACGCCTAAAAAATAATGCGTAAGTATTTGATTTTATTTAACTTTTTCAGAGACCCATGTTTGCACTGACGCCAGCGCCTGCGGCAGCTTTGCAGGATCTGTGCCGCCCGCCTGC
>SXGR01449061.1_pt1 | contig 17169 bp, 18 predicted proteins | sample 3174711 | NCBI WGS metagenome assembly SXGR01 (sample SAMN11356860, study PRJNA531348) | freshwater metagenome | isolation source: freshwater sample F1-60 | place: China: Fuxian Lake, Yuxi | collected 2017-12-25
ATGTGCGGGCTTTTTTGTTTACCGCATACGGACTACTCCGCCCGGCATTCGTTCGACAGGCGCGCAGCGCCGCAGGGGAGAAGATTTTATCCAGGCTGCTTCCCGAGTCTGTCACTCCGGGCCAAGGTCTTCTGATTGCATTGTCAGAAAAATCCCATTCATTTCCGAAGTGTCTTCATTTTCAGGAAAATGCAAAGCGCTAATGAGTGAGTAACGTAAGAGGCAAGCGCAATTACACCGGTGCCAATGGTTGGGATTACCGCACCGAATGTAAAGGCCATCCCGATCACCATTCCCAGAATGAGTTCAGCACGATACAGAGGAATGACAATTCCAAGTGGAAACAGTATTCGCATCAGGACGGCTGGTATTTGTTCATTGCCAATTTCGAATGCAGCCCCCAGCATGCCAACGTAAACTATGGTGCCAGCCAATCGGTGCTGTGCCGCGCGTGATAGGCCCAATCGCCCTGCCGGATGCTTGGTCATAGACACATGGGACCCTGACATAAACGGATAAAGAAACCATGCCAGTGCAGGTAACAGTAATAGCCCCCACCAGTTTGAGATGGCGGGCATATCCACACGCGCCAACAGGTGATGACTGACAACGCCACCATCCCTGAGCTCCAGACCCAGATGAATTACTGCAAAAATGGCCAAGGCAAAGGTAAAGGAAATTCGCTGGTAGAACGTAGCGTTATTCATGACTTGAGTTGCCTTCTTTGTTTTCGAAAAAAACAGCTTTAGAATTGCAATTTGGTGGCGATTTGTTTATTGGGAAAAACAACGATTGGTTTTGCTTGCGGCAACAAAGGTCGCACTAGTGGATCAGTTAGCAGGTCGTTTCGGTCCGGGTTACCTTGGGCATGTAATTTGTATCACTGGTAGCATCGCAACGGAATGCGTTAGGGCTTATTTATAAATTTGCAGGTGTCACCAGATGTCGCTAAATCCGCTGCCAGCGTTACGAAAATTCATCGCAAAAAAACGTGAACTACGTGATTTCCGTGATTCATCTATCAAGGAAGTTTTTACCCGAATCTATCTTTCAAATAAATGGGGTGGCAGCGAATCGGTCTCAGGCAAGGGTTCGAGCTTGCAGCGCGCAGCAGGGCTGACGCTGGCGGTTCCGGATTTGTTTAAACGATTTGGCGCCAGAAGCGTGCTGGATATCCCCTGCGGTGATTTTCACTGGATGCAAAAAGTGGATCTCAAGGGCATCGATTACATTGGCGCGGATATGGTGACGCCTCTAATAGAAGCCAATAATCGCAAGTTTCGCTCGGCGCATCATAAGTTTCTACAACTTGACCTGACCGCAGATGATCTTCCAAAGGTCGACGTAGTATTTTGCAGTGAATGCCTGGTACATCTGTCTTTCGAGAACATATTCCTGGCGCTTAGGAATATCCGGCGCAGCGAATCGACTTTTCTTTTTGCAACACACTTTCCTGCACTGAAACGAAATCAGGACATTGTGACTGGTAAACACCGGCGTCTCAATTTCAGGCTTGCTCCGTTTCATTGGCCAGAACCCGAGTATGTGTACGAAGAATACGATGCCGGTAAAGGTCGCGGAGTGAAGTCCATCGCTGTGTGGAAGATTGCTTCGCTGCCGGATCCTGTCAATCACTAGCGATTGAATGCCACCGCAGCGTAGTCCTCGCGCTGTGAAATCAAGTATAACTGCTTCGATCCAGACAAAAACTCAGCAGCAAGATGTTGTATTTCTCGAGGAGTCACAACATCCTGGTTTTCCCTTGGTTTCAGGTGTGCAACAGGCGGCAGTGGTTTCTGTGCGCTCCGGCTCGCCTGAAAACAATTGCACATCTTCCATCGTCCTGTATGCCTCCCATGTGACACCGCTCGGGTCTTTCACCCAGATCTTATCAGACTTCGCGTAACAACAGACAGTTTCCCTCGTCGTCAACTGCCAATTCAGCAGCATGCAAGCGAGTGCGTAATTCTTCAAACTCGCTTTCCTCGTCAACCTGCAGCCCCAAATGATCGACGCCGTGTTCAGCGTGAGTGGAGATGGCAAAATTGATGCGTGGGTCAGATAGCATCCATTTCGCATAATCCGCTTTGGTTTTCACGGGCTCCGCACCAAAGAGTGCGTTATAGAACCTGATGCTTTGTTCCAGATGTTCAACTCCAACATGTATATGCATGCGTTTCATGGTTTTCGCCTCGCTTATTTTCAAGTGCAATTGGTTTGTGCTGGTAAATTCGTCAAATCAACAACGCAGCATTCATTTCGAGTGTTGTGCCGGATGCTGGCATATTCCTCATGACAGCAATCCTTCACGATGAACCCGACAAGGTCGCGAGTCACTTCAAAATTTGGAGAATAGATTACGGATCGACCTTCTTTGCGGCTTGAAATAATGCCCGCGTTTGCTAAATGGGTTAGATGAAAAGACAGAGTGTTGTGCGGTATGCCGAGGCGTTCGCTCACGACACCCGCAGGCAATCCTCGTGTTCCTGCAGTAACAAGTAGCCGAAAGGCTCGCAGCCGGGTTTCCTGGGAGAGCGTGTCAAAGATTATCAGTGCTGTTGATATGTCCATATGTCTAGAATAATAGATATGTTATGGCGAATCAACTTCTTTATCCAAAGTTAAACAAGTTTCAGTAATTGGGTGTTTGGTTAAAAGTCGAAAAGCTTGAGCTTAACTGCTCAGTTGCAGAAGTCTGTCGGTGTGATAAGCCGCGGCGTCAATGCCGTACTTGGTGATTTTGCGATTCAAGGTCGAAGCAGGGATTTTGAGCAATTCAGCGGCATTGTTCTGTTTGCCATTGGTCGCCTTAAGCGCTTCGATGACGCGAACTTTCTCGATATTGACCAGAATTTCATCGAGAGTCTGGATGTTCTTCATTGTAATCACGCTAAGAAGAATCTTGAGCCGCAACGATGCCCAGAAGATATTGCCATTCGTCTGCAAGAGCATTACGAAGAGGAAGAATACGGTTGCCGCAGGCAAGATAGCCGCAGAAGAAGAATCGTAGCCTAAACTACGCGCAAGCGGGACGCTAAACACCACTACCAGCAGCGGCGCAAAAGCCAGCAGATTCACTTTGCACCGACTGCGGATTTCAAAATCCGGATGAGACAGATAATTGGTCGCCAGCAGGATCAAGGTTGCGAGGGCGTTTATAATAACGAACCCGATTGCGTGCCAGTAATATTCACCAGGAGTTGTCGTAGCAGTCCATCCTATAAACTTTGCACCGGTAATGAGATAGCCACCTGCTTCTGCAACAGTCAGCAGAGCAGACATTCCGAACAGAACCAGTCTGGCTTGTTGCAGGAAACGAGACCCAACCAGGCTCATTGCCAACAATAAGACAGCAGGGAAGATGAAATAGAGCGACACCATGTAGAGGTGTAAGAGGAACATGTTCACACTTCCTGATTGCAGAAAGGTGAAGTAACCGAGAAATTCAGCCAGGTTGTTTACGAGAAAGAACAGACAAGCGATGGCAAAGCTTTCTGCAATTTTATTCTTAATGCTGATATTGAACAGAATGCAAAATTTCAGAACTAGACCGACGAAAGCCACTGTTGGTACTAGATACAATAAACCCTGTTCTTGCATAGCAACCGACACCTTTCTGCGCGGTTATACCCTAAACTCTTGGGATAACTGAGTCTAGCGGCAAAAGTTGCCTTTTGCTACGGGTTTATTCTTACAAATTCAAGCCAACAAAAGAGGCAACAATACCGCTGCCGCTGGATGCCATCAGCATCTTCGACCCTGGCACCAGACGCCCCTGCTGTCTAAGCATGTCGTAGCATACGGGTATAGTCGCAGAAGCCAGATTGCCTAATCTGGGGCATGTCGCTATGGATTTCTCTATCGGTACGCCAACGATTTCCAGAGCCTTGAGAAATGGTCGCTCTCCGACCTGATGCGGAATAAACAGATCAATATCATCCGCACACCAATTGAGATCCTTGTATGTGGGTCCGATCAGATCCTTGACCAGTTTCAGAGTGACCGCGCTGATACGCCCCATGTCCATATTGAACGACAATTTGCCATAATTGTTATTATAAAAGCAGAGGCTGTGATGGCGGCTTATGAAGCCACTTCGGATGTGGTTTATACCGTCGCTCCCATGTGCAGGTCCGAGAATCAGCGCGCCAGCGGCATCACCAACTGTGAATGCACCAATATGAGACTTGACGTCGTTGGGAGTCAGCTCGCCCTTGCGAAACATATTCGCAACCTTGCGAGTCAATTTGCTGGAGAGTTCAGCGGTTACAACCAGGGCATATTTGATATCGCCCGACTTGATGAACGAATTGGCAACTTGCAAGCTGCTCGTGAATCCGTGACATGCATTGGCTACGTCAAAACAGATTGAGGGGGTAAGACCTAGACCTGACGCGATGATATGGGCCGTTGCGGGTTCGGGGCAGTCGCGTTCGATGCCACAGTAAATCACTGCATCGATTTCGTCATAATCGATTCCAGATGTGCGCAGTGCCTTTTCTGCAGCTGGAATCGCAAGTTGTGAGGGTTGAAAGGAATCGGGCGCCTGACGTACCTCGTGAATACCTAATGATTTTTCAACCAGTTCCCAGTCGTCGAAGCGGGCTTCTTCCAGAATGTCCCGAGTTGCAACTACTATTTTTGCCAATTCAGAACCAACCGAATAGATGTGTGATTTGATCATCTGCGATTCCCTGTTTAAGAAAATGGAAGCAAGCGTTTGCTGCAGTAATTCTAGTAGCAATGAAGGCACTTAAATATCGATTTAGCGAAATGGCGATAAGTTGAATCTCATCACGTTGTGATGGGGAAGCCAATTCACGTCGCAATTCGCAATTTGTAGGATTTATTCTTACATCTGGGTTGATTGCTCTTCTCTCCAGTGCAGACTGTCTGCTCAAGTAATCCAGAAGTGAGGTCGTATATTGCAGTGAAAATACCTGGCGATCGTGCCAAATGGTTACTAGATGAAGACAGCATTGGTGTTATCAGGGGGTGGTGCGCGCGCGGCATACCAGGTTGGTGTGTTGAAGGCTGTGAGCGAATTGCTTCCCTGACAAGTAGCCAGCCCATTTTCAGTCCTCTGTGGTACCTCTTCTGGTGCGCTGAATGCGACTCGATTGGCCTACCATTCAGAAAATTTCGCCGGGAGCGTGCATGCCCTTGGATTGCTGTGGTCTGAGCTAAGCTCTAAACAGGTACATCGAGTTGGTTACACACATTTATTGGGCAGTGTATTGCGGTTGCTAGTTTCGTTTTTTCGACATGGAAAACCTGGTGGGCGCGCACTTTCGCTGCTCGACAATACGCCACTGCGTGAAATGCTTGAGCAGCATATCGATCTGCACAGGCTGGAACCCATGATGATTGAGGGGCACTTGCATGCTCTCTGCATCTCTGCGCTCGGATACTCTTCAGGCAGCAATCTGTTTTTCTTCCAGGGAGAGGAGGAGATCCAATCATGGAATGCAAGTGCCCGGGTTGAGGTGCGCTGCAAGCTGACTTATGACCATATAATGGCATTGCCGACAATTTTTCCTGCGGTGAAGATCAATCGTGAGTATTTCGGTGATGGGGCATTGCGCCAAACTGCCCCTCTCAGTGCAGCTCTGCATTTAGGAGCAAAGAAATTATTTGTAATTGGCGTGGCAGGGGGAGCAGGCAAAGCGCCAGAACGGGAACTTGCGGTGCATTCTCCAGCGCTGGCTCAGGTAATGGGTCAATTGATTAACAGCGCGTTCATCGATTCGCTGGCTGAAGATATGATTATGTTAAAGCGGTTCAATCGGTTTGCAGAATGTATGACCACGGAACAGCGGGAGAAATTACAAGTGAAGCCAGTTGATTTGCTGGTGATAGAGCCGAATGTAAAATTCGATCAACTCGCGTCTGAATATGCACGATATCTACCAAAATCCATGCAGCGGTTGCTGAGTATTATCGGGGCGAACCTTTCGCAGAATTCCAATCTCGCCAGTTATATTCTCTTTGAGAAAGAATACTGCATGGAGTTAATTCGATGCGGGTACGTCGATGCAATGAAGCAGGAGATTGCAATTATAGATTTCTTCGATGATTCAGCTGACGCGCCAATGCAAAACAAGCTGATATTCACAGAACAGCATCACTCCCAGTCCCGCAAGTCTGTTAACTAGCACATGTCATCTTGCGATTGACAGGGGGGGGGAGGAAAAAAGATAAACGTTCGCTTTGCCCAACATCTGTTAAGCTAGCTCCATGCGAAATCTGCGATCACCACCCAAGATTGCTACAATGGAGGAAGCGAGGCGTCATCGATCCTACGCTCTCTTTATCCTTGTAATAGTCTATGTCTTTAATTTTATCGACAGGCAAATTCTCAATATCCTGCAGGAACCGATCAAGGCTGACCTGGGCTTGTCGGATACCCAATTGGGTATGCTTACCGGGCTGTCATTTGCGCTGGTCTACTGTATTGCGGGAATACCCGTCGCGCGCCTGGCCGACCTGACCAATCGAAAAGTTGTAATCACGGTATCACTCGCGCTTTGGAGTGGTTTCACCGCCTTGTGCGGGTTCGCGAATAATTTCTTCCAGTTGCTGATTACACGATTGGGTGTGGGTCTGGGTGAAGCCGGGGGAAGCCCGCCAGCTCACGCCATGCTGTCAGACCTTTATGAAAAGGAAAAACGTGGTCGCGCTTTAGCGGTGTATTCATCCGGGCTCTATATTGGAACGCTCTTTGGGTATTGGCTGGGAGGCTGGGTATCTGAAGCAATGAGCTGGCGCGAAGCATTCTTTGTGGTCGGTATTCCAGGAATTTTTTTTGCGCTTGTTCTATGGTTCACGGTACGAGAACCAGAGAGAGGATTGTCAGGTCGAGTTCCCCAGTCGGAAAATATAAATTTCTTTGGCTCCTTTCGACATTTATGGGCGCTTAAGTCTTTTCGCTACTATTCGATTGCCACGGGTGCCGGTACCTTTGTGACTTATGGGGTGGGCAACTGGATGGTGCCGTTTCTCACACGCACGTTTGGGGAATGGTCCTTGCCGGAGCTGCAAGTCTGGTTCGGATTTTGTACCAGCGATGAGCTCGCGACCGCCTGCGCGGAAATGAGCCGAACCGAAATTGGATTGTTCTATGGAGTGATTGCCGGCCTTGGAGGTGCATTGGGCACTGTCGCAGGCGGCTATCTAGCTGATCATTTTGGCGCTCGAGATCGACGCTGGTTTCTGTGGGTGCCCATGTGGGGCAAGTTAATCGGAAGCCCGCTCTTTATTCTCGCTCTGTTGGCACCGACTGCCGAGATTTCGTTGCTGTTGTATTTTCCGGCCATCGCCATGGCCGCCATGTATCTTGGGCCTTCATTGGCTATTACCCATCATCTGGTGCCACCTTCCATGCGCGCCATGTCCAGCGCCGTGTTGTTTTTTATTCTGAATATTCTTGGTTTGGGTCTGGGACCTACGGCAGTAGGCATGATCAGCGACTGGTTTACCCTCAATACCGATATCATTCAGGACTCCGCCAAATGGGGAATGGTGATCGCAGTTTGTGCAGTCTATCCACTTTGTATTCTTTGGCATCTGGGTGCACAGGCACTGCCAAAAGAGCAGTGAATGGCACTTGCCTGACCATTTCAGATAGACTGCAATCACTGATTTCACACTTTACTGATCTCATAATAGAAGGAGCGCTTATGAAAACTCTCTTACGCAATATCGTTGTAGTTGCCTGGTGTTCTGCTGTCGCCCAGACCACGTTCGCGCAACAGACTCCAGCACCGACTGCGGATCCCTATGCCAACAATGCGAACCCGGGAGCCCTCCAATTTCCTTTAGCCGCCCCTGCAGGTAACAATAGTGGTGCACGTGACAACTCGCCAGCCAATGCAACCAATACCGGGCCCTTTGATGCCGCCAGTTGGACATATGGAAATGTTTTCACTCCGACAGCCGAAGCTGCAATTTGGAATCCAGTGAAGGCGAAAATGCTGGCAGGAGAAAAAGTCACCGGTGGCACCATGTTCGCGGCTACAGATCCGAGCACATATTGTGCAATGGCAGAAGCAGGTTACGATTTTATCTGGATGGAAATGCAACATTCACAACGGGATTGGGAAGAGGTATCGCGAATGTGGCGTACTTGTCCTCATGCTGACGCGGTGCCAGGAGTGCGCATAGCCTACACCGATGAAAGAGAAATTCAGCACGCGCTGGATGCTGGTGCGTTGGTGATAGTCGTGCCAACAGTCGATACCGTGGAAGAAGCGCGGGAAGTTGTGGAATGGGCCTATTTCCCGCCACTCGGCAGGCGCAGCAATGGAGGTGGCCAGGCGTTTTCTGCAGAGATGTGGGGAACCGTGCCGGGCGGATACCGCGCTACTGCCAATGACAATCTGGTACTTGTGCTAATGATTGAAACGCTTGAGGGAGTACAGAACGCCGCAGAAATCGCAAAGGTTCCAGGTGTTACGGCGATTTTTGCAGCCAGTGGCGATCTGAGTAACTTCTCCGGGTATCGTCAGGGCGATCCGGACTATGAGCGCTTGATCAACATCGTACACGATGCCGCAATCGATGCGGATATTCGTCTCTGTGGTCCGATGGCCTGGCGTGATCGACCAGATTTCACTTGTGTCCAGGCCGGAAGTGAGACCGCTGCCATTAGCGCTGGAGTGACCGCCGAACTGGGCGAATTGAAAGATACACAGGGCAGGGTGACTGCAGGTCCTTTCGCTGGGAGGGGAAACTAGCAGCCGCGCTGGTAAATTTAGTCCTTTGCAAGCGAATTAATCCTCTGCAAGCATAGGTGCACGCGAGTGTCCCTGTGCTTTCTTGTTCTTCTGTAATGATCGGCGCTGCTCGCCAAGTACTGCCAGTTGCTGCCTATTCGATTCATCCACCTGTAAAAAGCGCTGGCGCCAGCCATTGTCATCACCCCAAGTGACAGGCGCGCGCTCTATGCTGTTGGGTGCTGCAGCGGCTTCCACAAGATTTAATGCCTGCCTGATTATGGCAGTCTGCATATCTTCGTCATAAGGTTTTCCACATGGATTGCCGAGTGGTAAATCCGTGTGCAAGTATCTTGGTACTCCGCAATGCACAATAATGTCCATAGCTGACCCAATAATGACTGTTGCAATTCCATTCGCTTCAAGATGACGCGCAGCCAGACTCACGGTCTGGTGACATACTGGTCACAATGGAACTAGCAGGGCTATATCGGTTTTTGCTTTCTGGCATAGGCTCAAGAGTGCCGGAGCATCCATTTCCCGAGTATTACGCTGGCTGTATTCTGTAGGCAGGGAATAAAATTGCGAATTCAGCGCGCCGATGACTTTGTCATCAGATAATTTCCGCAAGATCGTAATAGGCAAGAATGACCCAACGTCCCTGGTATGAGTGGTTTTCTTGTCCCAGGATAATTCTGATGTGTACATCGAGTCCGGCACAGGAGAGCAGGGCGAAGCGTAAAGCTTTCGCTGAGCCCGACCCTGTTCAGTATCAGGCATCGCGGTAGTAATGAGAGAAATTCTGGCCGTGTGCAGCGGTATGTCGAGAGGGTAAAAAGGTGTAGAGCTGTGATGCGCCCACTGGTAATCCCTGGCATAGCCTTGAGCGCTGTAATACTCTCGGGTGCGCGGCATATAAGGCACATCATTGTGAATAGTCACTGCATTCTCCCTGATGGTTTTACTTTAAGTGGTTGGTAACTTTATCAGTTGGACAGAAGTAGAACCCAAAAAGTGAGTTTTTTCAGCCTCTCCGATTGAAAGCATATCGGGTTCATCACCGGTACAAAAGTATTTTGAATTCGTTGTGTGGTGCGTCAGAGCCGCATGCTACTCTTCGGTGCCAACGTAAGTTGCTTAGATCGCAAACTGCGGTTGGTTTGTAAAAGGAGACCATATCATGTTCATCTACAAGTCATTGAAATTGCTGGTGCTAAATTTTGCCTGCACGGTTTGGTTTTGCGGGGCGGTGTTTGCACAAAATAGCGTTTCTCTGCAGGAGGAAAACGTGCCAAATCAGGAATTACTCAATAGCGTCAGCTTTCGCGATATTGAAATCAATGGCATTCGCATGCGCATCGCCGAGGCAGGCACTGACGGCCCCCTGATTTTACTTGCCCATGGATGGCCGGAATCCTGGTATTCATGGCGACACCAGTTTGCACCTTTGGCTGCTGCAGGTTATCGGGTGGTTGCACCCATGATGCGTGGTTATGGTGACACGGACGCACCTGCCGATGTTGACGCATACGATATCGTGCATCTGGCTGATGACATGGTCGGCGTGCTTGATGCACTCGGCGAAGAAACTGCCATCATGGCCGGGCATGACTGGGGTGCTATCGTTGCCTGGAATTCGGTACTGTTACACCCGGAGCGGTTTACTGCCCTGATTGCGATGAGCGTGCCCTATGGTGGTCGCGCACGTCAATCGCCTTTAGTTTCCTGGCAACAGAACTTCGGGGATAACTTCTATTATATTCTGTATCACAATGAGCCAGGTGGAGTCGCTGAAGCGGAATACGATGCCGACCCGCGTGGCTTGCTCAGTCGGCTCTATTTGTCGCCGTCCTCGCCACGCGAAGCACCGACTATCACAGACCCCAAGCGCAGCGCGGGTGGCTGGATTGGCCGCCTGGGAGCCACAAGCGGGCTGCCTGACTGGCTCAAAGAGGAAGACCTGGACTACATAGTTGCTCAATTCGAAAAGTCTGGTTTCAGAGGCGGTGTCAATTATTACCGCAACTTTCATCGCAATTGGGAAATCACACCACAGCTGGAAGGGGCAAAAATCACGATCCCCACATTGTTTATTGCGGGCTCGCGGGATGTTGTTATTGCAGGGGCTTCCCAAGAACAATTGCAAGGCAGCATGAGCCGTGTAGTGAATGACTTGCGTGGAGTCGTGCTAATCCCGGAGATTGGACACTGGGTGCAACAGGAAGCACCTGATGCGACCAATGCCGCCATGCTAGAGTTCCTGCGCAGCCTCTAGATAAGATTGATGCACTCGATTGATGGACTACATTGATGGACCAGTTTCGAGACTAATTGCGCTCGACACCAACGATGAAATGCACCGTGGAGAGTCCTTCACGTAATTTCTTTGCAGCCTGATAAGCATCGGAATACCAGAATGCTTTGAGGGCATCCATGCAATCAAAGCGCTCAATGGCGAGCGTTTGATAAGGCCAGGTTCCTTCGAACACGACAGGCTGCTGGGCGCTGGTAGTCATGGTCAGGCCGGCAGCGCGGGCGCGTGGTCCGGCCGCTTGCTGGTATGCAGCATAGTCTGTGCTGGAAACCCCGGGATTTCGATTTGAACTTACAATGAGGTACGCAGGTTCCGGCGCGTTCTCTGCGGCACCTACCCTTGAGATAGAAGCACCTGTACCGAGACCGACAATAAATATAACCAGATAGGCAAGTTTGTGTCGCATGGTCTTACTCCTCTGAACTGACAGGAAGCAGCAAGTCACTGCCGGGTGGGTGATGTACATCGAATGCTTTCAATGTGATCGCGACCAGATTGTAGTAACCAATCAGGCCAACAAGATCGGTAACACCATCGCGTCCGAATAAATTGATGGCTCGTGCGAAAGTTTCCGAGCTGACTTTTTCTTCGCGGATCACCTCGCGCACAAACTGCACGATAGTACGTTCTGCTTCACCGAAACCCGCGATGTCGGGAGCATCAATGAAGGGACGGCGGTATTTGACGAAATCGATAATTTCTTCTTCCAATCCAGCCTCTCGGGCCGGTCCCTCGTGCGCAGTATGTTCGTACTGATTGTCGATTTCGCGAGCCGTACTAATAATCGTCAATTCGGTAAGCCGCTGGTCTTTTGCAGTGCCATAGCGCACATGCTCCCGCAACGGAAAGATTGCTTTGGCCATGACCGGGCTATGCATCCACATGCCAATGGGGCCGCGCAATCCGGATTCATAACCGGTGCCGGGGCTGACATACGTATCAAAAGCATCCTGCCCGATCGTGTCGAGATCCGACCGTTGCACCTCAGGCAGACGTGCCAGAGAAGTCATGTCGATATCAGCGGGAAATTGGTCGGCAGTGAGTGGCGCCGGCATTGAGTAGGTAGTGACGGCGCTGGACTGTGTGGTTTCATTGCAAGCTGATAGCAGCAAAATCAGACAGGCGATCATCAATCTGGTCTTCATCGTTTTCTCCTCACGGTTTAGCGCTCTGAATCTAGACTAATCAGTTTATCCCTTTCAGGGAATTTGCTTGTAAACGGTGTTGTTGGACCATTATGCTTGCTCTCGTTGCTTAATCCTAATTCAGGGAAAGGAATAAAATGAAATTCCCAACAAGTTTCGTCTTTGGAACGATTCTCCTCAGTATTTTTGGTTGCAAGGCAATTAATGCTCAAGAATTGTATTTTCCCCCTGAGCAGGGTGAATGGGAGCGCGTAGATCCAGCGACGGTGGAATGGGACTCGGCAAAGCTGGATGCGGCACTGGAAGTTGCGGGAGCGCGGAATTCCAGCGGTTTAGTTATCCTGCTGCGTGGTCGCATCCTCGCCGAACGCTATTGGGATTTACCCGACGCACCCGCTCGCTACATCAATTATGTATCCGGGCATGACGCAGCTGGGCATGTGATTGAGGATGTGGCTTCTGCCCAGAAAAGCGTCGTGGCTGTTATTGTCGGGATAGCGCAGGAGAATGGATATTTATCCATCGACGATCCTGTCAGTAAATATCTTGGGAACGGCTGGTCAAAGACGAGCATCGAAGACGAAAACCGCATCACCATTCGCCATTTACTGACTATGACCAGTGGGTTGGCCACCGATTTGAGTTTGCAAGCGGCACCGGGCAAAACATGGCTCTACAATACACCTGCATACCATTTGCTGATGCGCGTGGTCAGCGCTGCAACGGAGATGGATCGTGATCTGCTCACTGCGAACTGGATTACCGAAAAGCTGTCCATGCAGGATTCGAGCTGGACAGCCAGACCCTGGGCGAGTGCAGATATCGGAGTGGGTTTCTCTACCACCGCCAGAGATCTGGCGCGCTTCGGGCTAATGCTCCAGGCCGGTGGTAAGTGGCGCGACCAACCGGTTATTCAGGATGCCCAATACATCGCTGATATGCTGAGCCCCTCGCAAGCCTTGAACCCGGCCTATGGCTATCTGTGGTGGATAAATGGTCAGGATTTTTCAATTCAGGCAAATGCCAGGGCGTCTCGCGTGAACGGCGTTCGTATTCCTGGAGCGCCTCGGGATTTGTTGGCAATGCAGGGAGCAGATGACAGAAAATTGTATTTGGTGCCGAGTCTGGGCCTGATCATAACCCGTCTTGGTTACAGCGGTGCTGTAGAAGGAGAAGGAGAAGGCTTCAATGAGGCATTCTGGCGCGCATTGATGATGGCTGCGCCAGAAATGCGCTAATCAATTATTTTGCATGTCGTGCAATGGTTTTGGTGAACAACTTGTCCTGAGTCTTTGCGAGATTTCTACCCAAGGAATTATTGCAAGCACCCATAACTAATTACATGTGGTATTAATAGCCCTTGCGGATTTCCCCTTGCTTGATTCCGTCTACCGCGCCATCTCGCAACCATTGCAGCGATGCGTCGAACAATAGTTCACGATTGGATTCCCACATGGCGTTATGGGATGTGCAGGCAAGGTCCAGCAACACCTTTTGTTCCGTCCCAAGATCGTCGTATAGGTCACGAACTCGCGCAGCAGGGATCTGAGCATCGTGCACCGGCGAGACCACCAGCATGGGATGCATGGTTTTAGAGACGACTTCCTGGTTCCAGCCCCACACGGTAGTGACTGGAGCGCGCCGAACCCCGGTGCCCCAGGCGGCGCCTACCGGGTCAGATTCGAGCATGGCACCCCAGACTGCATTCTTGACGTCATCCGAATACTGATTGTCGCAGCCAATCTGGCGCTCCCAGTTTGTACTGAAATCTACAAAAGACTGTTTGTTATAAGCAACGCCTGGGGCTGGCAGGGATGCTGGCGGATTTAGTGAGGCGCTACGGTTGTATGCTGGTGCCAACAACACGAGCCGATCGACTTTCTCCGGATGTCGGACAGTATAGCCAGCCGCACGCGGTCCACCGAGTGACCAGGCAACCAGATGCACTGTTTCCACATTGCGCAGCTTGCGCAGGTATTCGACTACGGCATCAATATCATCCCAGTCGGATTCAATGGTTGTGGCAGCGAAGGAGTAATCCGCTGCGCAAGTGGCAGCGATCACATGAGGAACAAAGTCTTGCTGCTGGGCTTCCGCCAGGTTGCAAACATTGTTCATGATGTGCGGACGGGTTGAACGGCCATAACCGGTTGTGTCCATGGCAAAAGTATCAAATCCAGCCGCAGCTAAATACTCCATCCAGCTGTAACCTGGATAAGGAACATCGAAGGCAACTTCTGCCGGCGTACCTGCGCCGTGTATAAACAACACTACGGGTTTAGCGCCAGTGTCTGTAGCGACGCGTTCACGCACATAAATCTGGGCCATCTCACCGGTCATGGACGGAGCCGTGGACACGTTGGCTACATAGTGGTCGATGCTCAGAATATCTGACTGTGCAAATACAGGGGAAACGAGTATCAGCGTCAAGCTGACTATTTGTGCTCGAATTCTGTTCATGATTTTCTCCGTCAATGATCGTGCTGTTCAGATTATGCGTTTTGCACGCAGGTCTTTGATTTCCGTCTGGGAATAACCCAGTTGCTGCATGATTTGCTCAGTGTGTTCGCCCAATGTAGGTGGTCGCTGCCGAATTTCACCAGGTGTGAGAGAGAGTTCCACCGGCGTCGTCATCAGCGGCGCGGGTTTCTTGAGCCCAGGGTAAGGTGTGTCCTGAAACAATCCTTTGGCAGCGATATGCGGATCATCCAGCACCTGCTGGGGCGACATGACTGGACCAGCGGGTAAGCGAGCCTCTTCCATGGCTGCAAGTACTTCAGCGGATGTGCGTTCTGCGCACCAGGTGGCAAGTCTTGCGCTGATTACAGCGCCATTGCCACCTCTGGAAATATCATCCTTAAAGCGTGGATCATCCAGCCAGTGCGACTCTCCCATCAGATCGGCCCAGCGCTTGAACAGGGGGCCGCCAACTGATTGCACAAGGACCCAGCCATCTCGCGTCCTGAAAGTATCTGCCGGCGCGGAAGTCTGGGACCGATTTAATGTAGCTACCCGATTCCGCTGAAGCATGGCTTGTTCTATTGCGGTGCCATTCATCATGGTCAAGGCGGTGTTGAACAGCGAGCCTTCGACAATTTGGCCGCGGCCGGTTTTTTGTCGCTCGTAGAGCGCAGCCATGGTGCCAAATGCTGACAAGCTAGCAGTTCCAAAATCAATAAAAGGCGGATACGCCTTTACTGGTTGTTCTGGACTCCCTGACATGTACATTGCACCAGACATCGCCTGACCCAGTCCGTCGAAACCGACGCGATTGGAGTAAGGGCCGCCACGACCGAATGCTGAAATCATAGTCAGGATGATATCGGGCTTCACTGCTTTGAGGTTGTCGTAATCAAGCCCCATGGCAACCAAAGTGTCTGGCGGCAAGTTGGCCACCACGACATCCGCAGTAGCTACCAGTTTTTGGACGATGACTCGACCCTCGGGCTTCATGGGGTTGAGAGTCATACCCAGTTTGTTGCGCGCCAACTGCATAAACAGGGCGCCGTCACCTGTGGGGGTAATCGGTGAGAGAAAACGATCCTCGCTGCCTTCTACTTTTTCAATTCGGATAACTTCCGCACCCATGTCCCCCAGCAGGGTTGCGCAATAGGGACCGGCAATATAGCGGCCAAAATCCAGCACTCTAATTCCATCCAGAACTCTATTCATCGACCTTCCATAAGTGTGATTCAGATCTCTATTTATTCCGAGAATAGTAGCATAAGCAGTTAATTTTGAAGCTTATTTGGCATGTAAAATAATTTTACTCCCGGTTTCTTTTTTTTGTGAGGTGGTTAACGCCATTCCCGAGCTGGATTTTGCATAATCACTACCAAATGCGATGCCAGTCACAGTTGTGAATATTCGCACTCAAGATTTTCAACATGTGGCCTCGCGGCTTTAGTTTAAATCGAAGAACAATAAATAAAACGCGCAGTGGAGTTTTACCGTGACACCTTTAGTCGACAAGAAAGTAACTACACAGCCCTGAACGAGCTTCAATCCATTTTGAAAAAGTCTTATCAGGATATCTGCAATGTCTGCAACGGTGCAGGCAAGATTACCGACAGAAGCGCCTGTCCTAAATGCAAAGGCTCTGGACAGCGATGCCTGAAGTTGTTGTAAACCCGCCTCCTGACTTAAAGCCATCCAATCTGCAGGAATGCGCTTCGCGATAGCGGAGTGCTTTCTTGTTTGGCTATCTGCACTGATCTACAATGCCCTTTATCTGATCGAAATGGCCAGCCCCTGAAATCACCCCAATCACTGTGATGTGCCCAGTGCCAAGGATATCCGTCCAATGAACCCTCGCATCCTATCCTTTCAGAGTATTTTATGTTTTGGTCTGATGCTGCTGGTGGCTCCAGTGCATGCCGCAGAGCATCCGGGTTATATCGATGCCCAAGATCGCCGTACTGATGGCATCGGCAAATTTTATATGGGCCGCGAAATTGCCTTCGTCATGGGGCATCAGGGAGTCGACTGGTTGAATCGCCCGCAACGAATTGAGGAAGAACAACCCGATGATGTAGTTGCCAATATGAGTCTTGCACCCAACGACGTGATCGCAGATATCGGAGCTGGCTCTGGTTATTTTTCCTTCCGCATCGCCAAACTGGTACCTGAGGGCAAGGTGCTCGCAGTAGATATCCAGCCCGAAATGCTGGCCCTGTTGGAACGTCAGAAATCAATAAATAAAGTCACCAATGTCGAAGGCGTGTTGGGAACGATAGAAGATCCAAACTTGCCACCCAACTCGATTGATGCCGCGCTCATGGTAGATTCCTATCACGAATTTTCGCATCCATTTGAAATGATCAGTGGCATCTATAATGCATTACAACCGGGCGGTCGCATTTTCCTGATCGAATACCGCGGAGAAGACCCGAATGTTCCGATCCGGCTGACGCACAAAATGACTGAAGAACAAGCAGTGAAGGAAATGGGTGTTTTCGGAATGGAATGGACTGATACTCTGGATTTTCTGCCCTGG
>SXGR01603644.1_pt1 | contig 17168 bp, 15 predicted proteins | sample 3174711 | NCBI WGS metagenome assembly SXGR01 (sample SAMN11356860, study PRJNA531348) | freshwater metagenome | isolation source: freshwater sample F1-60 | place: China: Fuxian Lake, Yuxi | collected 2017-12-25
CTCCCGAACCGATAAATCTTTCCTCTTTCGAGGGCATCCGGTATTACTCCTCCTTTCGGAGGGATATCCCTGAGTTCGGGGCAGGTTCCAACGTGTTACTCAGCCGTCCGCCACTCATCCGAAGATGCGTTCGACTTGCATGTATTATACATACCGCCAGCGTTAACCCTGAGCCAGGATCAAACTCTCCAAAAAAAAGAGTTGCTTATAACCGAAGTTATAAGACTTGTATTTGAAAAATTTCAATCCCAGCTTCTCTATTACATCCTAGATGTTAAAGGCCAATCTAAAGTCTATTTCTGCCGGAAAAAAACGTGAAATGCAGAACGATTTATAACCCTAGCAGAAGGGAGTTTATTGAAAAGCCAATTCAAAGTCAACAGGAATTTTAGGAGAAACTTAAGAACTAAGATTTCGGCTTTCGTAGAGCTCAACAACCGCCTCTCTCAAATTGCGGAATTTATTTTTAATTTCCTCTCGAATAGCCTCTCTCGAGCCATATCTCTTTAAAGCGTAAGCCTCTTTGTATCCAAGATATTTCAAGATATCACCAAGATTATTCAACCGGCCGTAATCGCTCAAGTTGTCTGCCAACTCCGTAACCAGTGTATAGAGATCTCCCAAATCAAAAGTGTCATCATTGTCAAAAAATCTCATCAGATTATCATAAAGATCCTTGTCCTTAAGCTGAATATCGCAATTGTAATTTCTCGTAAGAATATCTTTGGAAATTTCAATATCCTTCTCTACTACACCAGTAGCTGGATCAATGAATTTCTCGAAAGGCTTAAGGTTTTCCGGCATTTCAATCTTTTTTCCGGCAATTAAGTCCTGAACAAAAGCGCCGTATTTCCACCTTGTAGCATTATCTCCCAACTCAGCTTCCGTCAAAGGTCGAACCACCTCGCCACATAAATTTTCCTGTAACTTTAAAGCATTTACAAAATGAGTAAGCCTCAAGTAAACCGCTTTTCCTAAATCGTGAAGAGCAGCCATTCTTTCTACCATTTTTTGATCCAAAACATTTCGTAGATTCAAAATTTCCACCAATTGACCGGCAGTTTCCACAACATAAAAAATATGCTCATACATTGACTGAATTTCCGGATATAAAGCGTTATCATTTAACAAAGTTGCCAAAAGCGGATCCGCCTTCACAAACTCCTTTCCTTCAGAAATAATCTGGTCCCTAAAACTTGGCGCAACATATCGACCAACTTTGTCAACCGGCACATCGTAACCTTCGGCAACTTTCGCCTTAACAACATCAAACATCTGACGCCAGTTCTCGATTACCTTCATCGCCGCCTCAAAACCTACCATCGAACTTCTCAAAGGAAATGTAGGAAACTCTCTATCAACCGAAACTCTTCTACCAAAAAATCCGAAATGAACCATCGGCGAAGCCGCATGTGTCCGCGGAGTAAAACCAAGAAGCACACCACCTTCAGAACGCATTTGTTCTATTAATTCGACTGCAGATGGACTGTCCAATTCTAAATCAACACCCAAAAACAACGGAAACTGACTCTTATACTGATCAATATGAAATTGATTCGGATTTTGAATTCTTTTTAAAGTAACTATTCCGGCACCGGCAACAAGCCTGTTTGCCTGAATCATTTCTTCTCCCGGAGTTTTCCCGGCAGCATCTTTCTCGCCCGAAAGGTTATAACTAAAATCCGGCCCCAAAAGACTCATCGTATCAGCAATCAAAGATCTCAATTCTTTATCTTCCGGAAGATAAAATCGTCCCTGAAAAATGGGAAAATGATGCCTATGAATAATTGCCACATCAAATCCCGTAATATCTTTACCGGAACATCTCGGAGTTGCCGAAGTTATCAACGCATCGCCCGTAATAACGCCATTTGACCAAAAAGCCGTTGGCCGCAAAGGCATCTGACTTTTTACATCAGCTCTACCAGAAGCAACCGCCGTAGTTGAAGCAACCATATTTACAGCGTTTTTCACACGTACAGCCAGTTTTGGATCAACATCTTTAAAAGGTTCAACTTCAAATATTCCTAAATCCGGGTGAAGTCTTGCACGCAAACCGCTAACCACACCATCCACACCAAGTGAAATTGGCAAGGAATTACCTTCAAGCATATCGATAGCTGCCAATCCCAAATTTGTACCAGGAGCAAGATATGGCAACTCCCCTCTTTCCCGCACTCTATAATTTTGTACCGCAGTTTCCGCCGAAGCACGATCTGACAAACGAGCATCAAATTCTCCTTTTCTTACATCATTTGCCACCACCATTCCTTTTCCATGCGGCCCAAAAACATAGCCATTCTCCCTAAAATTAGCCAATAAATCCCCTTGTCCCCCATCGTCCATTCCATCAAGAACATATTCTGCTCTTGCCGTATTAATCATTCCCGCTTCCGCCACCACCTGGTGCTTCCCCAAAACCTCATCCACGGACATTCCGGAATTAACCCGCTCTGCAAGATCACCATGAACAGCAGTTGCAAGATGTTCCGGCGGATCCGAAACCACAACAAAAGTTCCTCTGAAACCGGCCCGCTCTGCCGCTCTAATATACGCTCTCAATTCCCGCATATTTGAATCGAACTGCACCATGCGGACATCAATCGAAGGATCGCGGATTTCCACCGGAGGAATACCTCTCGAAACTATGAATAAAACTAAATCAGATTCCCGAAAAAACTCATCGGTCTCACCAGGTTCAAAAGTTTTTATCCCCACATTGCCAACATTGCGAATATGTTGGCCTTCAAGCACTCTCGCCTTATAACCAGGATGCGGATCATGAAAAAGATTCACACCTTTCAAAGGAGAATCAAGACCATGTCGCGATAAGGTAGTCGCACTGGCAATCATTGTATTAAAAGCCGTCTTACCGATATTTCCAAGACCAAAAATTCCTACCTTCCCACGATTTGGCTTGTGATTTATGGCCGTATCAATCCAACGCTGTACCGCCAATGCCGACCAGGCAGTATTTATGCAGGAAACCCGAACATTTGGACTACTCAAAAGATTGTACCTGGTATCTGCGGTTTGATCGTCATTCAACCCATTCGGAAAAACTACCGATTCAAAATCAAAAGGAAGCGGCTCACCCCTTGCCATCAACTCTTTCTCATAAGGATTCGCAACAAAAGCCGAGCGTGATCTCGCCGGATCGGCACTCATTGCCAAAAAAACATCACGCACATCCGCACCAACATCCGCAAGACTGCCGATAACCCGTGAACGCCCGCCAATCAAAGGCTGAACAACATCCGTCGGAAAACCGACAAAAAGCGTTTTATCAGTCTGGACAAAAGGACCCTTATCCAAATCATATCTTGCACCTTGCGAACCAAAAGCCAACGCCTCAAATCTTGGTCTCATTAAATAAAATTATTTTAAGAGCGCAAACTAACACTATATTAGGCAGACGTCAATGTTTAGGCATTTTTTCGCCACGAACTAAACAACTCTCGACGAGTCATTTCCCGGGTTTGCTGAGGATTTTTTGGAGAACCTTTCTTATCCGGTTCTTTGGAGTCAACCAGCGTCGGAACATTAACAAATCCCAAATCGCTCAAAATTGTAACCAGCTTGGAATATCCAAGAGAAACTAAAGCCGGAGTAGCATGAACACCAATATTTTGCAGAGAATCTACTAAAGAAAATTTATCAAGACTAAACTGCGCCACATTCGCCATATTTCCAATTGCCGTCATCGAACCACCCTGGATCGCGGCAATCAAAGAAACCTGCGGCTTTTCCGGAAAAACCTGAAGACCAATCTTACAGGCCACATAATTATCCGCAATCATACTGAAGACCATAATCAATAAAAACAGAATCACCTCTTTCAAATTTTCATCGACACCCTCAAGCTTATCTACAAGATCTTTAAATACCGGCACCAAAAATGGCACACAGCCGGCCTGAAATGGAAATACATTCACCACATCACCCAAATTATGCCCTAAAGACTCTTTAATACGATGAACATCCGTTAATTTTTCCCAAACACTTTTTCCTTTTGCTGAAGGTTCAGAATCAGAATTTACAGCCTGATCATAGCCTTTCAGCATTTGAGCAAAAAACATTGTATCCGGAATTTTAAAATCCGCGTGCATAGCCGCCTGCCCATCGGCAATTTCCAGATCCGCAGCCAATTCTTCAACGATATACTCTGTTTCAGGCACATCCTCTCTAATTAACCCCTCATGATCTTCGTGATGAGATTTGTCAAAATCCTCAGACACAGCCAGATTAGCCAAATTTGCCACTCTTTTTTCAAGGATTTCCCCAATTTTCACCTCAATACCGCGAGGATCCTGAGCAAATTTCGACGAGATATCCGCTCCGGAAAAATATTTGGCAGCATTCTGCAAAGAAACCATCGCCATCTTCACCAGCACAGGAATATTTTGTATCAAACCGGACTTAGTATCTTCTAGGGCTTTTTTATGGGCATCAGCCTTATTTAAACCATTATTAAGCGCCAATACTTTATTAATTCTATAAGTAGAAGAAAACAGACTAAAAATCGCAAGAGGCCACATAGTTTTCATTTGCCACTCAATGCCCTGCTTGAAACCGTACTTTTCACATACAGCTATAAAAGGAGGATCTCCAAAAAGCAGAAAACCGGAAAGATTACTAATATGACTTACACAAAGCGCCATCAGTTTCTTATCCCCATCACAGAACTTATTCGACATTTTACTGATAATACCTGCACTACCAACAGTGGTAGCAAGCGGGCTCAAAGCTGAAGCCAACAGAGTCATCAAAGCGACTTGATCTTTTTTATCAGGCTTTTTTCCCGTTTCTATTTCATAGGCCTTTTCAATATCCAAATTCAGACCTTCTGCAGCAACAATTGTCCCACTAATAATGCCGAACGCCTTCGCATTCGAAATAGTCTCATCTCTCAGATGATGACGCTGTTCTTCATTCGAATACTGATATTTAAGAGCAGAAAGCGCAGCAAGCACTCCATAATGCCATTGATGAATATGACCATGGCCACCGGGAACCATTTTATGCCTCGGCAGCAAATCTCGAACTCCCCAGGCAAACAAAGCTGTCCCGAGATAATCGATAGTCTTCATAATTTTTGCATTTTCATCCAAGTCTTCTTCCGCTTCAATTTTGTTAGCAATTTCTCTTGCCTTATGATCAATTTTTTCACCCATCTCTTTAGAATATTCCCCCTCCGCACCAAAAAGCCCTTCAAATATTTTCCCGCCCGCAATCTGGTTTGCTAAAACCGAAATACCCAAAAATCCCAAAACCTTGGTAAACATCCTTCTCGTTAACGCCTTCCCATTATTAATTTCTCGAGAATCCTCTTTCGCCAAAGGCCCCAGATTAGACTCAAAAGCTTCAACCACTTCCTCTTGCACTCTCAATTTTTTACTTCCGTCAGCCATTTGTAATGCTTAAAACGATTAAAGCATTATAACATTTTTACAGAAAAAATCAAGGCTGGAACTTTTTAAAACAATGCAGGGATAAGTCAACTTCAAGCGCCTGATAAAAAGGCGAATTTCTGCTATAATTATTAGGAAATTTAACAAAAAATCATGTTCAACCCATTCCAAGGACAAACAGGTAGCGGAAAAAGCCAAGATCCAATTAGCTCGCTTCTTGTCCCTACCGTAATTGAAAAAACCCATCAGGGAGAACGCGCTTACGATATCTATTCCAGACTTCTAAAAGATCGTATCGTTTTTCTCGGTACGGGAATCGATTCAAATGTAGCAAATTTAATTATCAGCCAGCTGCTTTTCCTCGAAAATGAGGATCCAAGCCGCGACATCACTATGTATGTAAATAGTCCGGGCGGCCATGTTACGGCGGGCCTCGCGATTTACGATACAATGCAATTCATTAAACCCGATGTTTCCACCGTTTGTCTCGGCATGGCCGCCTCAATGGGCGCAGTTCTTCTTGCCGGAGGTGCAAAAGGAAAAAGATATGTCCTACCAAATGCCGAAGTAATGATCCATCAGCCACTCGGTGGCGCTGAAGGTCAGGCTTCAGACATTAGAATCCACGCCGACCACATTATGAAAACAAAAGATCGCCTAAACCACATCCTTGCTCATCATACCGGCCAACCGCTAAAAACTATCGACAAAGACACAGACCGCGACTTCTTTATGGACGCCGAAACCGCGATGAAATACGGACTGGTAGATAAGGTTATCAGCAAACGCTAAAAAAAACTTCCAAAAGGTGCTCGAAAGAGCGCCTTTTTTTATTGCTTAATTCTTTCTGCACACTCTGCCGCATATTCCACCAGCGTCTTAGCCACATTTACTCCCGAAGCTCTTTCTAACTCTTTAAAACCGGGATTAGAATTTACCTCCAAGATTACCGGACCATTTTTTGAACGAATAATATCCACGCCGCCATAACTCAAATCCAAAGCCTGAACCGCGCGCAAAGAAATCGAAACCTCTTCCTCTGTAATCTCCACACCTTTCCCTTTTGCTCCCAATTCAATATTTGCTCTAAATTCGCCTTTTTTTGCCTCTCGCATCATTGTCCCAATCACCTTTCCATTTACCACAAACACACGCAGATCCTTTCCTTTCGAATATTTTACAAACTCTTGCAAGAGATACATCGGCTGATCCCAAAGCAGAGCAGATTTTAAGGCACGCATACTTTCCACAATCGAAACTCCTGCGCCAAAAGAGCCAACAGGGCGCTTCACAATCACAGGAAATCCTCCCAAAAGCTTCATCGCTCCATCAAGATCCTCAGGCCGGCTCACTAAAACAGTTTTTGGAATCGGAATACTATAGTGATCAAGAATCTGCATAGTTTTAATCTTGTTTTTGCATTTCAAAATCGACTCATACTTATTAAAGAGCAGAACTCCGGACATCTCCAACTGTTGAATCAAAGATGTATGAATATCCACATCACTTAAAATCGACGGCCGCGTAATCATCACACTACATTTTTTGAACGGTTTTTTATCGTAAAAAAGCCAAGAAGACTTCTGGTCGTAAACCATTTTAAATTTTTTCGCGCGATAAATCTGACATTTATAACCTAAAGCTCTTGCCTCTTTTTGCATAGAAAGCTCTTCGGCCGAAGCGCGATTTTGCGGAGCACGAAAGGAAAGAATGCCAATTTTCATAATTATATATTTAGTAAAATCGTGATGAGTGTATTCGCAATTTTGCCAAAGTCAAGAATATGCTAAAATCTGGCAAAGCAATTAACAAATTCCAATGGCCAAATTACTAAAATCATTTCTACTTTTAAGCAGCTTAGTCCTCTTCACCGCCTGCGGCAGTAACACCCCTGAAGCGGCCGAAGAAAGCGCCGGCTGGAAAACCTTCGAAGGCAGCAGCTTTTCAATGAAATACCCTCAGGACTGGGAAGTTTTGGAGAAAAAAGATTTCACCTCAAATGTCCCGCCTTCTACAGTTGTCGCCTTCCGCAACAACATCAAAGACGACATTTTCACCGCCAATCTTAATATAAACATTGGGGAATCAGATGAGAAACTGACTGCAGAAGACTATGCAAAAAGCACAAAAAGTAAATTAAAAGACACTCTCGTAGGCTTTGCAGAGATAAAAACCGAACCGATCACCCTGGGAGAAGATCTCAAAGGTTTTGAACTTCAATTTACAGGAAAGAAAAGTTCAGCCGATCCGGTAATAAATTTCCGCCAAATTTTTGTCGTAAAAAACAGCATAGGTTACACAATAAACGCCGCATATCATCAAAATGAAGATGAAAGCGTTGTCAATTTCCTAAATGAAATGATAAACTCCTTTTCGCTGAAGTAAGCTTCGGCAACTTCATTACGAGGCGCCATGGCCAAGTGGCTAAGGCAGCGGTTTGCAAAACCGTTATTCCCCGGTTCGAATCCGGGTGGCGCCTCCAATTTTATTATCATGCTCAAAAAAGCCATCCTCACCGAAAAAACCGCGCTAACCTACGATGTTATCGAATTAACTTTCAAAACCGAGGAAGGATTTGCATATAAAGCTGGCCAATTCATCACCATCAAAATCAACGACAAAGTACCGCCTTGCTTCCGCGCCTATTCCATCGCCTCAAAACCAGCAAGCGACAATACATTCAAACTCTGCATCAAAGTTGTGCCCGAAGGCCGCGGCAGTAACTGGCTAAATAATCTCGAAATAAACAACGAAATCGAATTTCTCGGCCCCTCCGGCAACTTTGTTTTCAGCTCGAAACCCGATCAGGAAGTATTATTTATTGCAACCGGAACCGGAGTCGCGCCATTCCTGGCAATGATCGAAGACGAAATTTCCAAAGGAAATAAACAAAAAATGCATCTCCTTTTCGGCGTTCGTCACAATAAAGACATTTTCTATGAAGAAGAATTTAAAAAACTTGCAGCAGAAAACGAAAATTTCCGCTTTGACCTAACACTTTCACAACCTGAAGATCCAAATTGGCAGGGACACACCGGCCGCGTCACCAATTTCCTCGAACAACACATCGAACACAAAGAAAAAACTCGCGTCTACATCTGCGGCCTCAAGGATATGATCGAAGCAGTCACAAATCTCCTAAAAGCCAAAGGCTTTACAGACGAACAGATTCATTTTGAGAAATACGATTGATAAAAGAACGATTTTCCGCTATAAATACTGCTCTTTTTAGACAAGTATGTTTTTAAACGATCGCCCATCTTACACAGTTGACGGCACGCTCTACACCATCGAAGAAGAACTCGGGACTGGCGGATTTGCCACAGCCTACAAGGCACTCAGCCCGAACCAAGAGCCCGTCACCCTAAAAACCTACGGCCGCTGGTCTCCAGGGAATCTAGAAACAGTCAGAAAAGGCTTCGAAACACGAAAAAGACATCCTGAAATCCCGGACAGTCTCGTCGTCCAGGCAATAAATCACGATCTATGGTTTAGAATTTTCGGCCAAGGCCCTTCAGCTGTTTTTACCTATGTTGAGGGCGAAGACGCTCTGGAAGAACTGGAGCAACCTTTAGATATTATTAGCAGAGTGCGAAAAGGCCGGTCACTGCTATACCGGTCAATTCCTGCCCTCGATGCCCTGATTCAAAGCGGCCTCGTGCATCATGATTTAAAACCTTCAAACCTGATTTTTCCGCAACACCAAAATCCCGCAATATTTATCGACACCGATCTGATAACCAGCATTGGCGACGAGCCAGATGAGACATATATCGGCAACCCGCCAGGTATGCCGCCGGAATATTTAAGTGAGTTTAATATAAATTTAACCTATGACATTTACAGCCTGGCCTGCGAAATCCTATACCGCTACATGGACAAAGAGACCCAGAGAATTATCGATATTGGGGCAATTTCAGTTGAAGAATTAGATGAAGCTGATCCGGAACAACTGAGAACAATACTCCGAAGAATGATAAAAAAAAGAATTCACGCAAAAGCAACAGGCGATCACTGGGCCAAAATAAGACTTCGAGACATTAGCCGCTTTCCCGATGAAATCCAGACAGAAGCTTACGGGCTCATCGAATTTCTCATTGCTGCACTACATCCTGACCCACGCTGCCGGCCAAAAAATGGCAAAGAAATTACCCAGCTCCTTCAAACAAAACCATCATGAACGCCACAAGGCAAAATTATCAGGTAAAAGATGTAAGCTACGAAGTCGTGGAGGAAATTGGAAAAGGCGGAATGGGAACAATATATAAAGCCAGAGATAGAAACGGAAAAGCTGTTGCCATAAAAGAACTGTTTACCCTGAACTGGCGAACAATTGACAGAGTTAGAAGAGGCATAAATTTACGCATTCAACATCCTGAAATATCTCCAGAATTAGTTGTAAATGTCTTGGCTCACAATTTAATGGAGACAGGCCAAAATTTTATAATCCACCCCTTTATTGAGGGAGAATTAGCAAGTGGCTATTTGTGGGAAAAACCGGCAACACTCATCACACCAGAAAAAATCGATCAAGCAAAAGATTTTTTACGACGCATAATACCAGCCTTGGAGGCCTTAATTGGAGCGGGATTAATCCATCGTGATCTAAAAGGAACAAATATTATTTTACCACCTGAAAAAGAAAAACCTGCAGTCGCTTTGGACATTGATACCTTATCAGAAACAGGATTAACAGATCAGCCATTTGGATCTATCTATTATATACCACCAGAAGCCCTCAATGAACGTGCTCCATTACACCCCACACACGATATTTACAGTCTCGCCTGCGAAATTCTATACATTTATTTACCGCAACTCCAGTACCTAATTAACATTGGCAATATGTTCCAGGAGACGCAGGCGGTACTAGACGCAAGATATTACTCAAAAGCAACAGCTCACCCCAGCGTTCAGACAAAACTTCGAAACCTCAGCGAATATCCCGAGAATGTTCGTGAAGAAATTGCGGGATTAATTGAATTTTTAATTTACGGCCTCATGCCCGACCCAAAAGATCGTCCAAAAAATGGCACGGAAATTCTTCAGCTAATCAACACAAAACCAAATACAACAATGTACTACGGACCAAAAGCTATTGATTCAAAACCCAACGATAATGACCACTGACCTTCGTCGGCCAATTCAAAAGATAATCGTCCTCCCGCACTCCATATCCATAATTGTGAATGATAAAAGGCACCCCGTCTCTCCTGCGCTTATCTGAAACAATCGCCACATGCCAAAGGCCACCAGGAATCTGGTCAAAAGTCACCATATCTCCGGCCTGCCACTGATAGAGGTTTTGCTGATCCTCGAGCACCACCTCCGTCGTCAAAACTTCCGCATTATTTTCCAGAAAAACCTTTATATTCCGCACCCGTCTAAAATCAATATTCTCATCCAAGACCGGCTCCTGCGGATATTGCTGAGGATTTTTCGCAATATCTCCATCGATCATTGTTTTAAAATCATACCCCGCCCCCTCAAGCGCCCGCCAAATCACATCCGCACATGCTCCCCTATCCTCCGGCGGAAAAGCAGAAGTGTAATAACCGGTATCATAACTGGTAACAACTCCAATCTGCGCCCGAGCACTCTCCACTAAATCCGCATAATCATCAACCCCGTCTGCATCTTTATCAACCAAACTGGTGATTTTCTCGACAGCAACAACCGGCGACTCCTCCACCTGAGAAAGCCCGCATCCCCCGAAAACCAATGAAAAAATTAAAAACTTCTTAATCAATGTGAGAACTTAATAATTACATAAGACCCCAGAAAGATCAGTGCCGCACCAGCAACAAACGAAAGAGTGATTTCTGTCCGATAAAGAAAATAGCTGAATATAACCACAAAAAACGGATAGGCAATTTCGAAAATCGAGGCAGTAGAAGCCCCGAGGATTTTGATCCCGGAAAGAATCAAAAAATTCGCAATAATCATCAAAACAACCGAGATCCCGAAAAGCAGCCAGTTAGCTTTAAAAGTTGGAATAATTGATTTTCCCAAGCCCGAATCAAAGAAAAATATCGGAATAAAAAACAGCATCACCAAGACAGATTCAATAAAAATCACCGCTAAAGGCGAGGATTTTTCTACCAATTTTTGAGAAACCGAATAAACCAATCCCCACATCACCGCAGCCAAAATGCTGTAAACAAAACCCACTGTTTTCATACGCAAATTTAAATGGTGCCCAGGGCGGGAATCGAACCCGCACTCCATTGCTGGAACAGGATTTTAAGTCCTGCGTGTCTACCAATTCCACCACCTGGGCTTGTCGCTCAAAGACTAGACCCATCCATTTTTCCCATTTTCCCCTCCAAAAGCAACAGCAATTCTCCGCCTGAACGGTTGCAAAAAGCCCTATTTTGTGCTAGAATATTAAGAAAATTAAAATAAAAAATGAACTTAGACAGACGCCGAGAACCAGAAATAGTAGTCCCCCAGCCTCAAGAAGAGGCTCAAATTAAGCAAAACCCGGAACTTCAAGGTCAGGCGACCGAAGTAGCGGAGGATTTAAAAGAAAAAACAGCCGGAAAGCTAAATAAAAAATACGCCGATCAAATCAGCGAATTAGATAAAAATCCGGAAAAACCGACAGAAAAAGATCGCACTACACTTAAAAGCAAAAATATCGAAGATATCCGCTACGCTTCAAGAATCCTCACAAAACCAACAAAAGAAGAAACTGACGAGGAAAAAATCGTTAATTTAAAAGAAGAAACTGCCCGCCGAATCCGTTCATACACAGATGGATTTGATGGTGAATGGTACACCCTGAATTACAACCAAATGGGCTCCGATTCTGAGGGCAATTCGCATGAAATGAATATCGGACTAGGAGACATTCTTGTAGATCCAGACGTTACTGAAATCGCTGTTCTAAAGGAAAATGGCAAGATTATCAAAGGAACAAAAGGAGTTGCCACAAACGGACCAAGAAGTGGCGACATCGGCTTTCTAGATGAAAATGGCGAATATATTGCGACATTCAGCGGTGACAAATTCAAACTTCTTTCCGACAACGAAGTAGACACAAAAGATAAAACAGCAGTTACAAACTATCTTGGCTTCCATGCCAAAGACGAATCTACCCGTGAAACCATGTATGACCACTTCCAGACAACAAAAGCTTCAATGGAAAGAACAGAAGCCGCAGATCTTCAAAGCGGTTCTGACGTTGTCGATCAGATTATTTGTAAACTAAGAGAAAATCAGAAACAAATGGCAAGATTGATTGAAAAAGAATTCAAGGAAGCAGGCTTTCCTTCAAATCTCATTGCCGCAGCATTAGTGAACGCTTGGGCAGAATCCAGATTTAATCCAAAAGCAGAAAACCTAACCAAAAAAGAACACAGTGTCGGACTCTTTCAGCTAAATAGTATGGGAGGCCTAGGCGATGGAATGACCGTAGAAGAAAGAGAAGATCCAATTACTAACATCAGAAAAATTATTAAAACAATCAAAGGAAAATGGGGTAAAAAATTAGTGGAACGAGCAAATCAAGGTGCCTCAGTTACAGAATTAACAGAAATTTTCCGAAGGGATATTGAAAGAGGCGGAACTGCAGGACGAAAAAAATATGTCCAAACTTTATTTGGCACAAAACCGCTGGAAACCTCAAAAAACGGTGAAAGCGTAAATGAAGAACTAAATTTCGGCCCAAGCAAACCAGGCCGCATCAACCTAAAATCCAACCAGGACAGCTGGGTCATAGGCTCAAGCGGCGCACAAGGGATCGAATCCAAAAAAGTTGGAAGCACAGGAACAATCGGAGTAAGAGGCGCAAATGTATTTGAATTTGGCGACAAACTGCCGGGAATTTGGGAAAAAATCAAAAACCTTAAACTTCCAAAGCAAATTGTCTTAGTTGGCATGGCCGCTAATTCTTTAAGCGAAGATAATCCGGAAAAAATTGCAAAAGTAATAAAGGGCTATGTCCGCATCGCAGAATTCTTTGAATCAAAAAATGTAAAAGTCAAAATTGCTACCGTTCAACCAATAAAACCAGCATTAAAATCTTTCAATACAGCACTCAGGAATCAATATCCAAAATATGTAGCCGGAGTCGATTTTGAAAAAGCGATCCGAGACGAAAATGGCCAGATTAAAGAAGGCCTCGCCGGCGGCGACGGAACCCACGTAAACGGAAAAGGTTACCGTATTATGGCAGAAATGGTGGACAGATCGGTAAAAGAAGAAAGCTAAAATTGACAAAGCAACAACAAAAAGCTTAACTAAACTTAAAATTATTTCGTTCTTATGTTTGAAGAAGGAAATTTAATTGAAGTTATAGAACCAGAGATTGTAGTTCCTAGACAACCTTCTCTTCAACGCGACCGCGAAGTCATTTTTGCCGACCCTTCTATTGTAAAAAGGATTCTCAAAGAAACTTTAGAAAGCACAGAGGCCGCAACTATGGGAGTTTTTAGATCAGGTGGCAGACGAGACAAAAAACCAGATGCAAAACTGGTATTAAGCGTATTACTGAGACAACCGCAAGACTTAGAAAAAACCGGCACAAGAAACCTGCAAACCGGAAAAAAGGAACTAGTGACGGAAATCACTCCAGGTGTAAAAGCACCCGCCTATTTGCAGGCCCGGGTAATCCGCGGAGATCATATCGACGAAGATATCCGCGGAACAATGCTGGCGGCTTTCAAATTAACTAAAGACAAAGGTTTCTTCGACTTTTCTGTAGAAGCTGGAATTCGCAAAATGCTCGAAGATTTTCTCGAACGCTTTCCAAGAGTCTGCTAAGGATTCGGTGTCGTCTGCTTCAAAAATGCCATCTCAATCCCCTCTTTTTCAAACTGCTCCTTAATTGCAAAATTAATCTCCTGTTGTTTATCGATATAAACTCGGTATTGATTGGACAAAACATAATAAACAACCTCAAAATTCAAACTCGCACTGCCAAATTCCCGAAAATGACAGCGTTCAAACTCCACTTTATCCAACTTGCTGATAATTTTTTCAATAATCCCATTCACTTTCTTCATTTTCGCCAAATCGGTATGGTAAACAATCGAAAAAGTCATCGAAACACGACGCTTCACCATCTTTTTAAAATTCTGAATTCGCGTGTTTGTCAGCTCTTTATTTGGAATAATAATCTCCTCGCCCTGCAAAGACTCGATGCGCGTGCTTTTTAGACCAATGCGCTTTACCTTTCCCTGATGCTGACCGACAACGATAAAATCACCAATCTCAAAGGGTTTATCAAAATAAATCGAAAAGGCGCTGAACATATCCCCCAAGATATTCTGAGCCGCAAGTGCAACGGCGATACCACCAATACCCAGACTCGCCACCAGAGAAGTAACATTAAAACCAAGATTAGACAAAACCAAAATCGCCCCCAAAACCCATAAAATCAAATTCACCACAAAATTCAGGCCGCTGAAATTCACCTTCGCACTGCCTTCAATGCCATTTCTTCGCGCCGCAAACTTCATCAGACTATAAGAAATAAGCCTCTGCACAACAGCAATCAACTGCATCACAAACACCACGACAAAAAATCCATCCAAAATTCTATCCACAGACTCCTCAATTTTCAGGAACTGAAGCGAAAAATACAGTGCGACAAAATCAAAAAACACACCCGGAACCGATTTAAAAACCTTTACCAATTCATCATCAAGAATTGTTTTTGTTTTTTCGCTACGCTTTTTAAAGCTTCTCAGAAAAACCCTCCGAAAAATACGGAAAACAATGAGCAGACCAACAAAAACACCACCGGCAAACACAAAGTGATACAAGGTATTATCCCCTATCCGTTCCACCAGAATATCCCGCAAATGATTTAAAATTTCATCCATAAAACAGCAATATTTTAACACAGTAATTATTGACAACAACATTCAAATAAATACCTGGAAAAGCCGGGGATCGCAAGCGATCCCCGGCTTGTTGACTTGTTGCAGTGGGTTACTATTTCCCCACCGACTCCTCCTTCGCGGACTCTGCATCCGCGGCGCGAGCATTGACCTGGATCTTGCTCCACCAAGTCACGCCGGCAACGATGATCAGGATGATCGCCATCAACCAGATAGCGATCTTCTCGGCCTTGGCCATGAAGCACTCCAAGTCGCCTACCAGACGACGAAGGTGACGATGGCACCGATCAGCGCCACCACCAACAGCAGGGCCACAATGGGCCCCCAGACGATGACACGCTCAACCCACTTCCAGAAGTTGCCTCCCGGTGCACTGGGCAGCATGACTACCTCCATCCCGAACGACAAAGCGTCAGGGAAAAGTTCCCAGGAGAGATTCCCAGGCTTAAACAAACAATATATAAGTTGCAAATTTAAGCCTGGGAATCTCTCTACAACAAGCCAATATTTCTACCCTGACGCATAAAGATAATCCAAACGAATTTCTCATACATAGCAAGAGCAGAAAATTAGCCTGTTTAAAATTTCAAGGAACTTTCAAGAGAAGAACTATAACACTAAACGAAAACAATGTAAACACATTTGTGCTAAAAAATGCCACATTGACAATTAATAAAGACCCCCTAAAATACCATCTTATGCAAATAAACATCGGCAAAATTCAGGGAGAGGTAATTAAAGAAACCTACATTGATGCAGTTTTTTCCAGATTGGGTGTCCGGTTAGTAGAGCCGATTAGCGATGACGACGTAAAATACTTAACAACTGATGCAAGAGATCAATTTTATCAAGTATTAGATGAATATGGAGTGGTTTTGGGTCAAACTACAGAGAACTTTGAAAATGGAAAAACCGGACTTCCAGGAAGAAAAATGACAAATCAAAAGCATAGCGACCTGGCAAACGTATTGCCACATTCCGACCGTCACAACTTCATGCTTCATCATCCAGCGGACAATGGTGAAAGAAAATGTCTCACCGGGATTTCCGGTATTGTACCAAGCCTTCAAGCTCTGATTAAAAGTCTTCCAATACTGATCAATGATCCAACTTTAACTGACTTTAAAAGCACTTTCGAAAGCTGGCAAAGCCGCCTGGCAATCGCCTGTTCTAAGCCTCACAATTTGGAAGACTTGTTCACTGAGCTAAACTGGTTTGCGCGAATGATTAGAGTTGCCGAGATTCCGGACGAACTTCTTTTTAAATTCCTTCAATCAGTAGAAAATGAGCTAGATGCCCATAATGCCGTTTTAAAAGTTGAATGGCATCATGGAGATATAGTTTTCATTTCAAGAAGAGTTTTACATTTCCGAATCGCAAAAACTATAGAAAATCTTTGGGAAAAAAATTCTGTGATCAAAGCAGATTTCTAGTCTTTTTTCAGCTGTCCCAAAAATCCGTTTACGATCGCCAAAAGAATACTAAACAAAAGCGCGCTCCAAAAACCTCCGACATCAAAACCGTCAATCATTCCATCAGTCAAAAGAATCAAAAGCGCATTTACCACGAAGGTAAAAAGACCGAGAGTGAGAATATTTATCGGAAGCGTCAAAATCAGCAGAATCGGCTTAAGGATGACATTGATTATAGCGAGAACAAGCGCCACAACCAGCGCCGTCCAAAAACTGTCGATACTCACCCAAGGAATCAAATAAGCCGCAATCACCACCGCAACAGCATTGAGAAGCCAAGATAAAAGTATATTCATATTTTTTAAGTTAAGAGGACTTTAAATCTTAAAGCTTTTCAGGAGAAAAAACAAGTAGAGAAACGACTTCGGAGATAACCCTGGTGGAGCTGAGGGGACTTGAACCCCTGGCCTCTTGCATGCCATGCAAGCGCTCTAGCC
>SXGR01405467.1_pt1 | contig 17166 bp, 14 predicted proteins | sample 3174711 | NCBI WGS metagenome assembly SXGR01 (sample SAMN11356860, study PRJNA531348) | freshwater metagenome | isolation source: freshwater sample F1-60 | place: China: Fuxian Lake, Yuxi | collected 2017-12-25
AGGACCAAGTTTCATACAGCCTCCCGAATCAACCCAAACATACTCCTTCTTCTTCATACATATATTTAGTCTTATGTGGACCCAATCACAGATAAATCTGCCACCCCGCACCCTCGCCCTTTCTTATATCCCAAAAATTCCAATATTTAGATCAAAAGCTCTGCAGTTGGTTGGTCGTGCACTAATTTAATTATTTGCTGTAAATTAATTGTCCAAAATTTGATTTCACTTCAATCGGAGAGCAGCCATTCTTCCAAGTCTGAGAAGTGAGATAGTCAGTCGGGTGCGTGGCCGCTCATTTCCCAAGCATCTGTAAAATCAACCGCGGCGCCCTTGCTGCCAGAGAACTCGTTTTTAGATCCTTAGAAATAAAGGCAAGTTGTTGGCACTTACAATCTGTTGCTGTAACCCCAGTATTGTGAGTTTAAATTCGAATCACCTAACTTACTGGCGCCCCTATCATACCTATAAGAACCTACCTTGTATTGTCTGATGAGATTCACCCCGCAGCTTAGGTACGAACCACAAATAAATCGGAGAAGTTAGACACATGAATGTTGGCAAGAAGTTATCTTCAAGAATTTTAGCGATAGATGATCTCCATGATTTTTTGGTTAACAAAATGTCAATGACAGCAAATTATCAACCAGTGATTATTCGAGAGCTACTTAAGCGCAACGGCACAGCTTCAGTCGACGAGTTACTGAAGTCTTTAATGATTGAAGACCAGTTGTTGATAATCAAGTGGCGAAAAATACTGATGAATTGGCCAAAAAAGACACTTTCTAATAGAAAAATAGTCGCCTACAACAAAAATAAGAAAGAGTTTGAGCTCTTGGTTCAGTTATCAGACCAACAAAGAATTGACGAGCTCATCAAAACATGCACTAAAAAGATTATGTCTTTTGACACGCCGGTAATCAGACGTGAAGCAGCCTTGCGATTTCAATTACTTGAAAGAGCGCATGGCCGCTGTCAAGCCTGTGGCATTTCATCATCTAAATGCCCTCTTGACATTGATCACATCGTTCCTAAGGCGGAGGCGGAAAGAAAAAGAGGCATTTGGCACGGAAAAGTTCCTAACCGCAAAAGGACTTTAATTGATATTGATGACATTGAAAACCTGCAGGTGCTTTGTGAAAAGTGCAACCGCGGCAAACGCGATCAAGGTAAATTTCACGACTTCAGACCTTCAAAGATCTCGCTAATAGAGTCTGGAAGTGCCATGGTTGAAGCCGTGATGAATGCGACTAAAGACGACCCCAAAGAGCGAACTGAGATATTAGGTGAAGTTAAGCGGTTATTAGAAGCCGCTCTTAATCGAACTAGGAACACTTAATTTTACAAATAACCAAAATGCTCGACGGGCACTGAGCCATTCTTTGGGGTCTTCTGATCTATTGACTCAGGCGCATCTGACTCTAAATTGTTGACGAAGGTTTCCATCAAGTGGGAATGAAGTGGCTTCATTGCCGTCAGACTGCTAAGACACGAGATGTTCTTACCTCTTCGAAAGTCTTTTTTTAGTGCACTCACTAAACGGTCGTATTCTTCGATAAATTCTTTAACTGCGACGTCCAGTACTTGATCACTTTTTTCATTTGCATTGTTATTGAGCATATTACTTTGCCTCCTTCGCAAAGAGGTTGAATTGAGAATGCGATACATATTGAACTGGTGCAGAAATACTCAAGACAACCACCGGCGCAACTGCTCGCAACTTATGGGAAACCTTTTGACTTGAAGCAGCAATTACAACTTTTACTCCAAGTCTTTGTAGCTCGGTCGCGAGGCCTGCAAAGATGCCGTCAGCGCTAGCAATCACAACTCGCTCAAATCGCTGGCTCAGCCATTTAGGATCGGCGTCGTTAAGCAGGCAGATGTCGCTCCCATCGACGCCCCGACCCACTCGGACACTGCAGTTAGGCCAATATTGTTTGCAGTAGAAAGCTGCCTTTGCGGTGGCAGCACAATAAATTTGGTCGTCTTTCGACGGCTGGAACTTTGCGCGAACAGCGATCAAAGCGGCTTCAACTTGATGTTTCGGCGCGAGGCCAGTTCCACAGAGATTGTCCACATCAATAAAATAAGCAGTTCGCCCTTTTTGGCTTCGGCTCAGAGTATGTTTTGGCGCACTAGGGTTAAGACTGTTGATCGATTTCATGGATGGTTCCGTTCTGGCTGGTTGCCCGTTTAAGTTGAATTTCATAATAAACTAACTATAGCAGACATTTTTTTGTCTGTCAAGACAAAAAATCAAAAAAGCAGACAGGTTGGTATCTTCCCAAACATGTGCTAGTCTTTCAAATACAAGAAAATAGCCGATTTCGGCCAATACGTGTAAGGCAAGCAAGGGAACCATAATATGACAACACTCGCATCAACTAGGGCCAAAATGGGGTCAACCACCTATTATTTGGCCAAAATGAAGGCCTCAGCGCTTTCCGGCATGGTCCAAACTGCTCGTGATGCTTACCCCGATTGGGACAGCCTGACGATCGAAGAACGAATCCAACGCGAACTTAATAAGAAAAGAGTCCTTCAAGAAATCGTCCCTTATCTAAATGAGCATGAAGATCGATTTTTTGGCTCAATCATTGTCCTAGTCGAAGGCAAGATGGAGTTTGAGCCGATAAGCGAAATCGCAAGTGGCATCCCTAAGGCATACGAAGGCATCTTCAACGATCTAGGTGCTCTAACGCTCTCCAGCGGCCGCCTAATTGCGTTGGATGGTCAACATCGACTCGTCGCATTACGAACCATTATTCAGGGCGAAACGCATGGCACATACTCTAAAGAGGTGTTTGATGACGAAGTTTCAGTAATTTTCCTTCAGTTCGAAAATCTAGAAAAGACCCGCCGAGTATTTAACAAAGTTAATCGTTATGCGAGATCAACATCTCGAACCGACAACTTGGTTTTGAGCGAGGACGACGGTTACGCATATATCGCACGACGACTATTTATGGACAAGAGCTCTCTCTTGCGGGGTGAGACCGGTAGAGGTGAAGATCTTGTTAATTGGAAGAACAGCACGCTCTCTGGTCGTAGCCAACAATTCACAACAGTGAGTGCACTGTACGAAACAGTCAAACAAGCGTGCTTATCAATTGGCCTTGCTTTAGATGAGAAATCAAGAAAAGGTGTTCGACCTTCCCAAAAAGAACTTGACAAAGGACTTGAAATCGCGGTCAAGTGGTGGGCAGCAGCGTTGGAATACATCGACTCTTATGAAATCGCCCTTAGAGACCCAAGCCACATTCCTGAGTTTAGAGAGCCACTTTCCAAGCAATCGTTGCTGCTTAAGCCAGGGGGTCAGATCGTCTTGTTTAGGTCTGCCCGCGAGGTAATACAAAGTACTAATCAAGAAATTTCAATCGAAGAGTTTATGAAACGTGCTAATGAAATTGATTGGTCAATGCACAGTACTCTTTGGAACAATATATTTGTTCTTCTTGGCACAAAAATTCTGACGAAAGAAGAAAATTATGGCCAAAGCACAAAGCTTGTTAAGTATCTAATTGGGGGAAAACAAGTTCATAGTGACACTGACTTCATGAGTAGTCTGAAGGCGCTATGGAACCTACAACGCCCTAACGAACAATTGCCAAAAGCTCTCTACTAAATAAAAAATTTTACAACAAACTGAAAGGTCTATCAATGTCAGTGGTGATTCCTGCAATTCGCGCAACAATGGGCTCGCGCACCTATTACATTTGCAAAATGCGAGCATCAGAGCTGGCTGGTTCGGTCGGTGTGGCATCTGAGCTTCAAGATTGGTCAACTCGCGAACTTGAAGATATTTACCAACGAGACTTAAATAATAAACGAGTGGAACAGACCATTGCTCCGTACCTTGCAAGTAATCCAGATCGTTTTTTTGGGTCAATAATTGTTTGGGCTCGTGACCAATCAGCAATTGAGTTTGAAAATGTTTTAGATATCGCTCAAAACATCGAAATAAAAATGGCTTATCGAGATGCTTCGAAATCTTTAGGCGTAATTGTTATCGGCAGTGACGGCAACAGCACTCAAAGTGGACTTGTTGCTCTTGACGGTCAGCATAGACTTGCCGCTCTGCGACATGTTGTCCAAGGTAGAGCTAATGGCGAATTTGCAAGTGCTGTTTCAAACGATGAGGTTACAGTCATTTTCATAAGCGATTCTGACAACGTTAAAGCTAGAGCCCTTTTCACTATTTTGAACAAAACTGCGCGCCGTGTCTCAAAAAACGATGTGCTAATCATGAGCGAAACAAATGGCGCCGCAATGGCTGCCAGAAAAGTAACTGGCTCTATTTTAATGGCACCTCGCGGTTTAGACTCATTTCCTCTCGTCAAGTGGGACAGCAACACCATCTCGAAGAAAGACTCACAACTTACGACGTTGAATGCGCTTACTGAAATTGTTGCAATTGTTTCAAAACACGAAGACATTGATGTTTCAGCCGACGACGCTGTTGAGACACCACCTGGACAAGCAGACCTACAAAAAGCTATCGATGCAACTCTTGAATGGCTTGCAATGTTCTTCAACTCAATCCCTGCAATTGAGGCCATGCGACACGAACCAAACTTAATTATTGCTGCGCGTGATAAAGACCAACCTTATTCTCTTTTGCTGAAGCCAGTCGGTCTCATCGCTTTATTCAGCGCCGCAAACATGGCGCTCAACCCTCAAATTGGTGGTTTGACTGACATCAATGAGGCGTTCCGCCGACTCGCAAAAGTTGATTGGAGACTCTCAGCTGGAGTTTGGAAGAACATCATGGTCAACACAAAAGGCAACATCTCAAATCGCCAGGCTGATTTAGATCTTGCCGCTGAACTGGTGGTTTGGTTGATCTGCGGCCGCTCATGCTCGCAACAGTTTCAGATACAACTCGAAGAGAAGTTTAAGCGTCAGCTCAATCGAAGTGATGCAACACTTCCAACTCCGGTGTTTGCTTAATGGCTTCCGTTGCGGCAATTAAAGCAAAGATGGGAAGTACTTCCTACTTTCAGGCAGTCATGACCGCTACCGAACTTGCAATGACAGTGCGCGCAGCAATGGATTTTGACGAATTCCAAAACTTCATGGAACACGAAAAAATGCAGCGCAAAATCAACGAAGAGCGAGTTGAGCGCGAGATTGTCCCCTATTTAACGAATTCGGCTGATCGATTTTTTGGCTCAGTAATTGTGCTGGTCTACGAGCCTGATAAGTTCGAATTTGAATCGATCTCAAAATTAATGAATGCAAAACTAGCGGGTAACGCTTACAAAAATAAAGACAGCCAACTTGGCGTATTAACAATAACAGGTGGAAAATTATTTGCACTTGACGGCCAGCACCGATTGCACGCACTTCGCACAATTATTGCTGGCGATACTACTCCACACTTAAGACTTCCAATAACTGGCGAATTCAAAAATAGTGTTGGCGGCGATGAGCTCTCAGTTATTTTCTTAGAGTTTGATTCTGTACAAAAAGCACGCAGAATTTTTAATAAAGTAAATAGATACGCCAAGCCGACGTCAAAATCTACCAATATTTTGACCAGCGAAGACGACGGATATGCAATTATCACTCGAGCTCTCATCGGCGATGACGACCCTGACAAGTTTGGTGGCTTAATCACGCCTCCGTTGCAAAAATTGTTTCCAGGTACTCGAGTTCCAATGATCAAAATTGAGGGTAGCAGCCTCAGCGGTTCAGATAAAGAGCTCTTAACACTCGAGCTGATTTACGCATCCGTAAAGACAATCTGCACAAACACTGATCAGCCAAACCTTGATGAGAAACAGACAATTGTTCGACCAACTGATGACGTTTTGGCAGAAGCTTACGACACGTGCGCAGTTTGGTGGACAGAGCTTATGAATAAATTCAGACCTTTTGGTCGTGCATGTCTCGAGCCAAACCATCCCGTTGCATCTCGCAAGGCCGACCACTCGAGTTCACTCGCCTACAGACCAGTTGGCCAAGAAGTACTAATCAACGGTCTAATGTTGGCTCACAAAAGGTCGAGGCTTTCGTCTGCAGAATTAGTTTCTCGGCTGGACGTCATTCCTCGTAAATTAGCTTCCAAACCATGGGTAGGTATTCTGGCTGGGTCAAACGGAAAAATGATCTCAAAAAACAAGGCTCTTGCCAGCAATTTAATCGCTTGGTATTTAATTGGCGATCGTATTGGCGCAAAACTTTTTAACGAGCTTGAAGTCGGGTGGCGTGAAATAAATAATGGCTATCCGCTACCAACGCCTAAAAACTAACCGACTTTAAAATTCGCAAAATCTTTTCAAAATCTGGCTCCTCCGTCAAGTGAGACCACGAAAAGCGAACTGCACCGTCAAGACGAGGACCTGATATACCCATAGCCTCAAGTACGTGGCTACGGTCGTAACTGCTAGATGAACATGCAGCACCGTTTGATATAGCTATTAATTCTTTAGTTGCAACAATGAAAGCTTCTGAGTCAAGTCCTGGAAAACTCGCATTCAAAATAAACGGCATTGTGTAGGAGCGATTACCGTTTACAGTCCCATTAGCTGCTTCGATGAATTTCATTAGATTTTGCTCAAAGGCTTGACCATTTTGCCATCTCTGGCGATTCTCTTTTAGGGCAAGCTCAGCAGCTAGACCGAGACCCGCAATCAAGCCAACAGGCAATGTGCCCGGCCGTAAGTTGCGCTCTTGCCCGCCCCCAAACATCAGAGGTATTAGGGGCAATCTCTCTCGACCATTTCGCTTACGAGTAATTAATGCGCCAACTCCTTTAGGCCCATAAATTTTGTGGCTACTCACACTGATTAAGTCAATTCGTTTATTTCTTAGGGTCTCCAATTCTTTGCCAAATCCTTGCGCCGCATCGACATGCAAAAACGCCGGATGGTCTTTCAGAATCTCACAAATTTCTGTCAAAGGCTGTAAAACGCCAGTCTCATTATTGACATGCATAAATGAAATAAGTGATGTGTCTGATCGAAGTGCTGAGCGAAATCTGTCAAGATTGATTCTTCCTGACTCTTCGCATTGCAAGATCGAAGTTTCAAATCCCTGACTGGCTAAATGTTCAATTGGCTCTAGAACGGCCTTATGCTCGGCACCATTTGTAATTACATGTTTATTGCCAGAGTTAATCGCTTGATCAGCCAGACCTAAGATCGCAATATTGTCTGACTCGGTGGCGCCACTAGTAAATATCACCTCGTCAACAACACAATCAACGACATCTGCAACTTGCTGCCTTGCAACCTCAACGGCAGTGCGCGCCGTTGACCCAAACAAATGAGTACGTGACCCTGCGTTACCAAACTCTTCTAAGAGATAGTGCTGGACAAGTTCAGCAACACGAGAATCAACTTGAGATGTTGCGGCTGAATCTAAATAAATCGGACCCATATTCCCCTGGCATAAATTTTGAATTATTTGACTTAAAACTTGACATTACTAGGTATGTTATCAGTATGCTACTGGTATGTCATCGGTTAACTTTGGTTACATGTTCCCATCACTTAAAGGGATTCAAGCCGGGCGAGAGTACTACGTCTCTCAATGTCCAGTGAGATTATTGCCTCGAATCTTTACCTTTGATGACAGCGATCTGCCAGTTGACGCTCGAGCTCAACGGACACTTAATCGTCAGAGAATTCCAGAGATCGCTCGCTACATCGTTGAAAATCGTGATGAGTACGTATTTTCGGCAATCACAGCATCGATTGATGCTGAAGTGAATTTTGAACCGCTTGATAAAGATCACCCAGAAATTGGAGTTCTTCACGTGCCAATGTCTGCGCGCTTCATCGTCAATGACGGTCAACATCGGCGTGCAGCTTTAACCGCGGCACTTGAGCAAGACCCTGAACTAGGCAAAGAGACTATTGGCGTTGTATTTTTTGTTGACATTGGATTGAAGAGGTCTCAGCAGATGTTTGCAGACCTTAATCGGCACAGCGTGAGACCATCAGCCTCGATTGGTGTCCTTTATGATCACCGCGAACCGCTGGCGGAAGTGACCCGTAAGGTTGTTAAGTCAATCCCGATCTTGAAAGATCTAGTTGAGTCAGAACGCAGCACGCTAGCACCGAAGTCACGCAAACTCTTTACCTTAAGTGCGATTCACAATGCTCATACCTCGCTTTTAGCGGGCACTAGCGAAAGTGAGCAATTAGCTGTTGCGAAAGAGTTTTGGACAGCTGTTATTAATGCCTTCCCTGAATGGAATGATGTGCATGTGAGGCGAATAGCAGCAGGGGAAGTTCGTCAAGATTTCATTCATTCACACGGAACTGTGTTACACGCCATCGGCAAAGTGGGTAACTCAATGTTGAGAAATCAACCAGTGAAGTGGGAGAAATTGACTAAAGCGTTGAGTTCTCTTGACTGGTCGCGAACAAACACAAGACTTTGGGAAGGTCGAGTATTGATTGGCGGAAGAGTTTCGAAAGCTAATCAAAGTGTTGTGTTGACGGTCTCAGTTATCAAACAGGCGCTCAACATCCCGCTTTCCCCTGATGAAATCCGTTTAGAGGAAGCCTTAAAAGGAGCTAAAAAGTGAAAACAAAAACTACAACACCTTCGGCATTTGCCGAGCACGGCCTAAAACAGTCGGTAAGCGACTTGGTCGAAGAAATTCAACTGCTTTATAAATCAGACAATATCCCTTGGATAGTCGGATACAGCGGTGGAAAAGACTCAACGGCCGTTCTTTCATTAGTCTGGCGAGCTGTTGCAGGTCTCCCCGAGGCAGAAAGACATAAGAAAGTTCACGTCATTTCAACTGACACCTTGGTTGAGAACCCAATTGTTGCGAACTGGGTTTCACATTCTTTAAAAACAATGGCTAAAGCTGCAACAGAGCAAAACATTCCGCTTGAACCACACCGGCTCACGCCAGATGTAAAAGATACATTTTGGGTCAACCTCATTGGACGTGGTTATCCAGCACCGCGACCAAAGTTTCGTTGGTGCACCGAAAGACTCAAAATTCGGCCAGCCAACAAATTTGTCAGAGATATGGTTCGAGCAAGTGGCGAAACAATTTTGGTTCTCGGAACCCGCAAAGCAGAAAGTGTTAGCCGTGGCGCGAGAATGGCAAAGTTAGAAGCATCACGTGTTCGTGATCGTCTATCACCTAACGCAAGTCTTCCTAACTCGCTTGTCTTTAGCCCAATCGAAGACTGGTCCAATGACGACGTTTGGCTTTTCTTAATGCAGGTTCAGAACCCATGGGGCTACGACAACAAAGCACTTCTCAACATGTATCGGGGTGCGAGCGCGGATAACGAGTGCCCTTTGGTGGTCGATACGACGACCCCGAGCTGTGGAGACAGCCGATTTGGCTGTTGGGTTTGCACCCTGGTTGAGCAAGACAAGTCAATGACAGCAATGATTCAAAATGATCAAGAAAAAGAATGGATGTTGCCGCTACTTGAGTTACGCAACGAACTCGACCTCAAAGACGATAGACCACTACGAGACTTTCGAAGAATGGACGGTCGGGTTCAGCTATTTCACGAAGGAAGCATTCCAGGGCCGTATACCCAAGAATCGCGAGAGAAGTGGCTGCGCAAGTTGCTAGCCGCCCAGCAGTGGGGCCGTAAGCATGGGCCTGAAGAGGTTCGAGACCTTGAGCTGATAACAATTGAGGAATTACACGAAATTCGCCACATTTGGTTAGTCGATAAACACGAGATTGAAGATCGTCTACCAATCATTTATGAAGAATCAACTGGAGAAGTCTTTCCGGGCGCCAAGCCTCAATTTGTTCTAGGTCAAGATTTGTTTGACTCATTAAAAGAGATTTGTGGCGACGATGTGCTTCACTATCAAATGGTTCGAGACTTGATTTCCATCGAGAAGAAGTTTTCATCCATGACTAAGCGAAGTGGCCTGTTAGATGAACTCGAAAAGGCAATTAAGCGATCGTTTTACGGTGATCGAGATGATGCCATCGACTATGCACGTGAAAAGCAAAAACAAGAACAATTAGTTCTTGGTGTTTACGAAGAGGAAAAGCAAGACGACTTCATTGAAACGCTGATTGATGAACCTCGGTCTGCTGAGTGATTTTTCGCGAACTCGTTCTTCATGACTTCGGCGTCTTTAGTGGACGGGTGCCGATCAATTTAGCGCCACGTGCAAAAGACAAACCAGTAGTCCTCTTTGGTGGTCTTAATGGTCGAGGTAAGACGACCATCCTTGACGCTATTCAACTTGTCCTTTTCGGTCAACGGGCACGCATTAGCAATCGTGGCAAGTTGAGTTGGGAGGACTACCTTCGTGGCGCAATAAACAGATCGGCGAATAACGAAGCGTCAATTACCCTAGAATTTGAAGTACCCGACGAATTCTCTACCACGGTCTATCGCATTGCACGATCTTGGGTCGCTAGTGACAAAAAAGTTAAAGAAGAATTCTCAGTCGCCCGCGATGAGCGGCCCGACAAGTTACTTTCAAGCCAATGGGACGAACATATTGAAACTTTACTTCCGGCACGAGTTGCCGCATTAAATTTTTTTGATGGTGAAAAAATTGAATCTTTAGCTGACCCATCTCAGTCGCGTGAAGTTATTCGGTCTGCAATTGAGAACCTTCTTGGTGTTGGTCTTCTTGACAAATTAAATGCCGACTTGAAAACTTATTTGCGGAAAACTGAGGTTGAAGCTACTTCTGATACCGAACATGTTGAGCTTAAATCTATTGAGACTCAACTTGTGACATTAGATAGCGAACTTGACCTACTTGTAAAAGAACATGCCCACCACACAACAATGAGAGAGCGCAATGAAGAAGTGCTGAGGCGTGTCGCCGTCAAAGCTGAAGAAAGTGGCAGCGCTCAATGGGCAAACCGTTCTGCGCTTGAAGAAGAGCGCCGACTGATTCAAGATACCGCCCGCGAACACGAAGACTCTCTTTTATTGCTCGCAGCTGGCCCTGAACCCCTAAAACTTTTGAAGCCTCTGATTCAACAAGCAATTGACAGAGCTGAGCTCGACAATCAAATTTTGTTAGAAAAAAAATTGGTGACAATCCTTCAAACTCGTGATGCAGCCCTATCAAAGCACTTAGATAAAGCCGCCGCCGACAAGGCAAATGTTTTTTTAGAGCGAGATTTAAATGAAAGAAACCAGATTGCATCAAAAAATACCGTTTTTGCTGCTCCCGAGCCTTTGATCACTCAGTTCAGTGATCTTAAATTTGAGCTATCTGAAGAAACTCAAATTTCAGAAAACCTGTCTCGAATCGCAATTTCTGATAGCCGAACTATAGAAATTGATCGAATCCTTCAGACAGTCCCATCTGACGACACAGTTATACCGCTACTTGAGGAGCGTGCAAAAAATCAAGTAACGCTTGACTTGATAGTCACAACGCTCAACAACCTTGACACCAAAATTGCCGAATTGAAGGGCAAAACTGAGCGCCTCCAGTTGCGGTATCAAAAAGTATTAGCAGAAGAAGCAGATGCAAAAATTAAAGACCTCGACCAAAAACGATCAAGAGACTTTGCAACAAAAGCTATTTCAACTGTGACTGAGCTAGCAAAGAAGACAATGATGAACAATATCTCATTAATCGAAGTTGCAATCCTTGAAAAACTGGGAGTCTTGTTTGGTAAAGAAAAACTCATTACTGATCTACGAATTAATCCTGAAACGCTTGAAGTTTCAATTAGTACAGGCGAAGAGATTGATCTCCCTGTCGATCGTTTAAGCGCAGGTGAGCGTCAGCTACTTGCAGTGGCAACCCTATGGGGAATGTCAAGTGTCGCTGGCCATCCCCTGCCATTGGTAATTGACACGCCACTTGGTCGTCTGGACAGTGACCACCGAAAGAGAATTGTCAATAACTACTTTCCTCATGCTTCTGCTCAAGTTTTGATACTCTCAACAGACGAAGAGATAGTTGAAGATGTTTACTCAATTCTTCAAAGCTCAATCAGCCACGAGTACATTATTGAATACAGTGAAGAAACAGCATCGAGCTCAATTCGCGAAGGCTATTTTGTGAGGACATCAAATGGCAGTTGAGACTATAAGACTTGTTGAATCAGATCGAGACATTCTCGTGAGACTCAAACGCACTACACGAATCAGAAATTGGAATATCCTCTGCCGCTGGGCATTTTGTATGTCACTCGCTGACGAGAGTCCTACATCTGTTGATCCACAAGGCCAAGACTCGGGTGTCGAAATGACGTGGCGAATTTTTGGTGGGCAGCACGCAGACCTTTATTGGGCTCTTTTAATTCAGCGAATGGTAAACGATGGTCTGCCAATTGATGACGACAATCTCCAAAGATACTTTTATCGGCACTTGCATCGCGGTATCGGCTCATTAGTAAACATTTCAGTCAAACCATCACTACATCAAATGTTTGCCCTAACCGCCAATAAGTAACATGATCCGTCGCGACTTGACGGCAATGGCGCGGAGAGCGCTTTCTAGGCCAATTCAGATCGCGATTGAACATGATGTAATTTCCAAAAATGAAACATGGCTCGACTATGGCTGCGGTAAGGGCTTTGACGTTGACTCGCTCGCAAGTCTTGGATGGAAGGTGAAAGGATGGGATCCAGTTCATAGAAAGACAATAAAAAAGACTGCAGCCACAGTCGTGTCACTGGTCTACGTTGTAAATGTAATTGAAAGAGAAGAAGAGAGAAAGCAAGTTTTGCTGGACGCTTGGAAATTGGCTAAGAAATGTTTGGTAATCGCAGCCCGATTAGACCATGAGCGCGATGAAGCTCATGTGAGACCTTTCGCTGATGGTTGGCTGACATCAAGAGGTACGTTTCAAAGATTTTTTGAACAGTCCGAGCTTCGCAACTGGATTGAGATTCAGTTGCGTCATGAGACTGTTGTCGCGGCACCAGGAGTTTTTTACATCTTCAAAAAAACTGCTGACTTAGAAGAATTTAAAGCTAGGCGGTACAGAATTCGTATTCCTACGCCTTGGACAAGAGATAGTGACAAAAAATTCAAAGATCACGCCAACTTGCTTGCACCTTTAATCGAGTTTGTTGCAGCACATGGTCGAATTCCAAAAGACGAAGAACTTGAAAATCAAGAGATGCTCAAAAAGACCTTTGGCAGTATTAAACAAGCTTTTCGCATCGTGCAGAATGTAACTGACCGCGAAGAGTGGATCAAAATTGCGGACCGCCGAAGAATTGACCTATTAGTTCACTTGGCACTCAGGCAGTTTGATGGCGATTACATGATGAAAGATCTGCCCCAGTCATCTCAATATGATGTTCGTACTTTCTTTCAATCATTCAAAAAGGCAAATTTATTGGCGTCAAAACTACTTTTTAGCGCAGGTAGCTTGGACGCAATTCAACTTGCGTGTCGGAGCAGTTCTATTGGCAAGTTGACACCGTCGGCACTTTATGTTCACAAAGAAGCCCTGCATCTGGTTCCGGCATTACTACGTGTTTACGAAGCATGCGCTCGAAGAATCGTTGGCGAAATCGAAGAGGCAAACCTTGTGAAACTTCACCGAGACGCAAAAATGGTCTCATATCTTTCTTATCCAGACTTTTGGGAAAACCCACACCCGCCTCTTGCTTCAAGTTTCTCTGTGGATCTGATTGAACAAAAATTTGACTTTCGGAAATACAGCAACCGTAAAAATCGACCAATTTTGCACAGAAAAGAAACCTTCATAAACCCGAGTCACCCTCACTACGACAAATTTCAGTTATTAACGCTGAATGAAGAACAAGCTGGATTTTATGAAGACACGTCAGTGATTGGCACGGAAGAACAATGGAAAGAATTACTGAAACGAAAAGGATTTTGTTCTTAATTCTCTTCGTCGACCTCTTCGTCATCAAGACTTTCCTGATCATCGTTCAGCGCTATCACAGCCGGGTTTGCAGACTGTACGTTGATTAGTCTTGCCCACATATTGTTCTCTTCACAGACCTTGTACTTATCAAAAAACTTTTCCTTGGACCAGTCTAACCAATACTCCATTGCAGCAAATCTTTTTCTCAATGCTTGGTTAGCTGCTCTTTCTTTTATCTTGTCTTCCCAGAAATCCTTATTTTTTTTCTCGATTTCTTTAAGAAAAAGATTGTACAAAACCTCTCTTGCATCTTGAACTGACTGAGTGAGTGAACCAGTTATATGTGGGAAACTACCTCTCATCTCTTGCTCAAACTCGCCCTGGTTTTCGGCCAACAACTCAATCCAAAGGCAACGAAACTCAAGCCAATTTCTTGGATTGAGTTTCGTCAAGAAATTGAACAATGACTCTACACGGCTATCTCCAGTCATTATTAACGCTCTATTTGCACCCGCCTTTGAGAGGCCTTCTTGAGCCTTGTTTATATATTTACAAAAAATATTTGAAAAAGGATCTGAATCCTCTACTTTGAGCTTGTAAATCTCCTGTATGTGAATAGCCGTCATGATAAGACCAACCTCGCATGCGATAGTTTCTGACTTGGCTTTTAGAGCTCTGATATTATCAATATCTTCTCTAGATGTAGTGCCGAGAAGCTGCCGTGCGATTTCTTTCAAAAGAGTATCTTTAGCTTTCCCCACTGCCTTCCACGAACTAACAGCAGGTGATTGCCTAAGCTCCTGTCTTTGCTTTTCATCGGGACTCAGACCATGATTATTACTTTCAAATTTTTCGCCGAAATTTTTTAGTGTCCAGTAGGTGCCAACACCATCAAAAAGTGCTTGCCTTACCAATTTTTCTTCAAGAGCTACATCACCTAAAGTATTTTCGAGATTCTCTGTTGCGACAACGTGAGCAGAATAGGGCTGCGCTCCTCGCAAAACTGCATCAATAACTTTCCCAATCTTATTGTAGAAAATGTTAAAAATTTGTTTCTGAATTTCTGAATGACAAAACTCAAGATTACAGTCATCTAAATTTGTCGGTGTGACTACTCCATTAATTACAACATTTGGGTAGTTACCTAATTGTTGCTCAAGTTCCAAACATTGCTTTATATGATCAAAACTAGGTGCAGTTACTCCCTTATACTTCGCAGTAATATTTTGACGAAATGCTCGTTTGCTCGCCACCGAAATTTCAATAACATTTCGCAATAGATTTAAGTTAGTCATAGCGGTTGGGCGGTGCCATGCGTACTCTTTTTCACTTGTGCTATGACTGTCGTATTCAATAGTTACAAGAAGAGCACTACTTTTATTTCCTAACTTTTTTAACTCACTATCTCTTTCTCGGACTTTTTCAAGCAACATACGTGTGAAAACATTTAGGAGGTTTTGATCAGACAGTAAAATTAAGCGTGAACTACTTGGCGGTTTAGCTGAACGATTCACATCGACAAATAGTTTTCTAGCCGCGGTGTGAATTTCCTTGCCACGGTTGCCGAATAGTTCAGGAAATATCGCGATCGTTACTGGTACTTCGATCTCCGGAAATTCGCCTCTGATTAACCTATTTATTTTGTCTTCGTAAAAGTGCTTGTACTCACTACCGGCGTGGTCTGCCCAAGCCTGTCGTAGAGTTCGGTAAATTGCAAGTAGCGCCATCGCCCTGTGTTGCCCATCTATCACAACCAACTTGGCATGAGAATCGTTCCACTTTAATTTGGCAAGTCGTGTTGTCCGGCTCAGATTACCTTGATCAACAAACCTTGATAACTTAAAGACTGGTCCAGCGACTAAGTCTTCGTACATCTTCCTGTCATAGTCAGGCGAATCAGCGTCAGCAGGCCGAGTTTCTATTGTATCTATTTCACTAGGTTCGCCATTTCTGTATGGAATCAATACTGCCAGAATCGGTGGAAAAAAGACTGGGCCTTCCTCGGACGGACTCAACAAATAAGGAATCATGTCTTCAGCTACTCTGAAGTCATCGAGGTCCCGTTGAAGTAACTCACTGAACGCAACATCTTTTGTTTTCATGATTTCACGAACTGGCGTCATGTGCTTAATCAGTGAGTGCTCTTGATCATTATTTGGATCATTTGAGAAACGAGCGTTGGATGAAACATATAGAACTTTGCTTGAAGCGGTGTAAAATTCGCCCCATCCACCTTCTATCTCAATACCGTACTTTTGCGATTGTTGCGCCTGAGGAATACGGAGCTCTTGTCTATTTTCTTTTGACATAATTTACTTCCTGCCTAATCTTGGGCTACTTATATGATTTAGATAAAATTCAAGTGAATTTCTAATAGCAAGCGAATCAGTTTCTGGCAATTTGTTTTCAAAACATATAAACGTGAAAACCAAGTCATTCCTCCTAATATTACTTTTATAAGCACGCCTGGCAAATTCGCTAGCTTCAACATCGTCTTCGGTTAAATCGATTTTCTCCTCTAGGTTGCGAAGAATTCGAATATGGGTCGAAATTCTTGTCTGAAGATTATCGGCCTTTCCAATATAGATAGGTGAAAAAAATCCACAAAACGATTCTTTGAACTTTTCAATAGTTAGTTCAACCTCTGACTCCGACAACTCTTTGGGCGCTTTAAACCCTTCACCTTCGAGATCTTCAAAAGTCAATTTGCCTTGCCATTGCTTTTTGAATGCAAGTGGGGATGACAACTCGATAGGGTCCAAACTGCCTTTCTTTCTCAGCTCATCTAAAGTAAGGAATATATTAATTCCGTCTATTTTTACGATTTGCTTGTAAAGATACCACGCGTAAATTCCTTTTGTCTCTGGGCAGTCTTCAACTTCTAAGTGACTGTAGAAAGTTATCGGTTTAGTCTCGAATGGCATTTCAACTTCCAGCTTTTCTAAAAAGATTTGACAAGACACTCTTGTTCAGATGAATCCTAAATATTCTTGAACTATATCCCAGAAGCCTTTAATTGTTTGAATGCTCACTTTCCCAAGATTATCGCCAGTTGCAAATCGGGTCGGGTCGGCGTGACCACTAGCGAAGCGGCTTTAACCTATGCGGCCGAAGATGCATTCGAACTTGAAATGCCGACACGAACATTGTCTATCGACGAAGCCAACAATTGGCTCTCGATGATCGCCGAAGCCGAAGGCGTCGACTCACCTCTTGTTTTCAAGTCATCAATGTCGAAAAACTATGTTGCTCTCGCACTGCCTACCGATTGGTGTATCGCCGTACGCAAGTCAAACCCCACCCAGTTGATCCTGCTCCACGAAATGGCACATCTTTTCTGCGCCAACAAAAGTCACGGCACCGAGTTTCGCACCGAACTTGTTCGCCTC
>SXGR01288663.1_pt1 | contig 17157 bp, 12 predicted proteins | sample 3174711 | NCBI WGS metagenome assembly SXGR01 (sample SAMN11356860, study PRJNA531348) | freshwater metagenome | isolation source: freshwater sample F1-60 | place: China: Fuxian Lake, Yuxi | collected 2017-12-25
CGTGCAGCTTCTGCATCATCCCGCGGATGCGTGGCTCCCATCGGAGCCGTGCCCAGCCCGACATCATGGCCGAGGCAAAGCGACTGATCGCCGACGGGGTCAAGGAGCTGAACCTGATCTCGCAGGACTCGACCTACTACGGGCTCGACCTGCGTCCGAACCACACGCGGGCGATCTCCTCCCCGGAAAAGTTCACCGCCGCCAGCAACGCCCTCGCGGCCGATGCCACCACACTCTCGTCGCTCCTCCGGGAACTCAACGCGCTCAGGGGTGATTTCTGGATCCGGCTCCTCTACACCCATCCCGCGCACTGGACCGACTCCCTGATCCAGACCCTCGCCGAGTGCCGGAAGGTCGTCCGCTATGTGGACATGCCGCTGCAGCACATCCACGACGACATGCTGGCGCGCATGCGTCGGGAGACCACCGGGGACTACATCCGGGATCTGATCCGACGCATCCGTGCCGGGATTCCAGGCATCGCGCTTCGGACGACCTTCATCGTTGGATTCCCAGGCGAGACCGAGACCTATTTCAAGACGCTGCTCGAGTTCATCCGCGAGACCCGGTTCGAACGGCTCGGGATCTTCGCCTACTCGCAGGAGGACGGGACCATTGCCGGGAAGATGTCGGGGCAGATTCCTCCGGCGAAGCGTCAGAAGCGCCGGGAACTGGCGATGGCCGCACAACACGAGGTCGCACGCGAGGTGGCACAGTCGTTTGTCGGCAGGACGCTCAAGGTGCTTGTCGAGGGTGAGACCTCCCGCGACGCCGCGTCCCTGTCGGGATCCGGATCCTGGGAACATGGACACATCCGCCACGGTGGCGCGAAGGGTCCCGCCGGCGCGGGCAAGGCCCGATACCAGGTGGCCCGCGGAGAGGCGGATGCGCCCGACATCGATTGCCGAGTCTACATCCGTGACGGGAAACTGCCCGTTGGACGCTTCAGCCAGGTGCGGATCATCGGTCACACGGACTATGATCTGCTGGGGGAGCCGATGGAGGGGTGACGCAAGCGGGAGCGGCCGCCGGTTCGCCAGGAGTGTTCGCCCACCTCAACACGGGTACTCCACACCCACGATTGTGAGCAGTGTCTCACCGCCGGGGACCCTCAGTCGGACCCGGTCACCAACGCGCTTCTGCAGGAGCGTCTTCGCCACGGGCGACAGCCAGCTGACCCAGTCCCGATCGAGATCCACCTCGTCCACGCCGACGATGCGGTATCGGACCTCGTTCCCATCAGGATCCCGGGTGGAGACCACGGCGCCAAAACGGATCCGGTCATCTCCTGCGGGAGGGGGCGGGGTTGGGACGGCGGAACGGAGGTAGGCCTGCAGTTCCCGGACCCGATCGAGCCCACGCGGGTCGCCGGGGGTCTCCGAGGCAACGGATCCCACCGCACCGGTGAGCCGTTCCAGTTCCTGCTGCCACGACCGCATCCCGTCAGGGGTGACCAGATTGCGGATGCCCGGGGGAACCCGCGGACGACCCCAACGATTGGACTCGGCCTCCGGCGCGTCGTCATCCTCACGTGTGAACGCCTTGCTCATGGCATCGCGGAACCGGGTCGCAGGCGTGTCACCCATTGCTCAACCCGCCAGCCGGTTCGGAGGCCTAGGGTGTTTCGGGATCCCCGCAGTGTCCACCTCGGGCTGCACTTCCCCAGCCGGTTCGCCCGGCCGGTTCGTTGACCCTCGGCCGGGTGCACCGTACCCTGCCCCCCAATGATTGCAGGAAAGATTGGTGCCAGTGGTGGCAGCGCAGCCTCCCAGCCGAGCTTCCGACTCGGGGACGAGCGGCTGATCAAGCTCACCGCGTCCGCCGGCAACAAGGTGATGTCGCTCCTGACCAAGCAGGGACGTCCCAAGGGCGTCCTCCGGGTCGCCGTGGTCGGCGGTGGCTGCTCCGGACTCCAGTACAAGATGGACCTCCAGGACCAGGCCCAGAACCGCGACATTCTCGTCGAGAGCGCCGGCGTCCGGGTGGTGGTCGATCCCAAGAGTGCGCTCTACGTGACGGGTTCGGAGCTCGACTACGTGGACGCCCTGACGGAGGGCGGCTTCAAGGTGAAGAACCCCAACGCCGCGACGAGTTGCTCGTGCGGCGAGAGCTTCAGCGCCTGAACGCGGTCTTCGGATCGCCCCAGCCCCAGCCTGACACGGGATGGATGCCTTTGCCCTGCTGAACGAGCCCCGACGCCCCTGGGTGGATGTCGACGCCCTCAAGACACGGTTCCTCGAGATCTCCTCCTCGACACACCCCGACCGATTCCACGGCGCCCCAGAGACGGAACGCCTGGCCGCGACCTCCCGGTACAGCGAACTGAACAGCGCCTACGGAATCCTCCGCGAGCCCAAGGACCGTCTCCTCCACCTGCTGGAGCTGGAGACCGGAGGCAAGCCCAGGGATATCCAACGCATTCCCCCCGGCACCATGGACCTCTTCGTCGAGGTCGGTCAGGGCTGTCGGGAAGCCGATGAGTTCCTGAAGGCGAAGAGCGAGGCGACCTCGCCGATGCTGAAGCTGTCCCGGATGCGGGAGGCGATGGGGTGGATCGATCGGTTCCAACAGCTTCAGGGTCGTGTGAACGCCCAGCGGGACCGCCTGATGGAGACCCTCTGCGGACTGAATGCGGCGTGGGATTCCGCCCCTCCTCTCGGCTCACCCGAACGATCCGCAAGCCTTCCCCTGGAAACCCTCGAACAGACCTATCGGTCCTTCAGCTATGTGGATCGGTGGACGGGACAGCTCCAGGAGCGGCTGGTCCAGTTTGCGATGTGATCGGGCCGGGATGAACCCGGCGACTCAGTCGTTCTTCACCGACATCGTCCGGCGGGGGCTGAGGCGGATCAGGTCCATCAGAATGCGCTCGGCCTCATTGAGCTGGGGATCCACCGGCAGCGGTGCGGGCGCATCCGCATCGTCGTCCTCCCCGGCGATTCCAGCCTCCGCCTTGGGAAGTTCCTCCTCGACCACCGGGGCCGCGGTCTTGGTCAGCGAGGCGGAATTGGTCATGGCTGGAGGAAGACCCGGCTGATCGGCCACCTTGAGGGTGATCTCCCACATCTTCGGCAGGCTCGATTTCCGGGCGGCCTGCTCCTTCTTCCGCGCCTCCGCTCGGGCCTTGTTCTCAGAGATCTCCTTGCGGCGGGCGGCCTCGTTGAGGGAGACCGTCTTGTCCTCCTTGATCTTGCGGTACCGGTCCGCGTCCTCGCGGACATAGTCGAAGTCCCGATCCTGGACCACCCGATCCTCGGAACGTTTCCGGAGATCCGGCACCATCCGGCTGATGTCCCCGTCCTTCGAGAACTTGGAGGACTCGATGGTGTCCCACGACAGGGCGTTCTCGAGGGAGGATTCCCCGACGTCCATGTGGTTCTCGATACTCGGCAGGATGATGTCGGGAACAACACCCTTGAGCTGGGTGCTGGAGCCGTTGGGCCTGTAGAACTTCCGGATGGTGACCTTGGCGGCCCCGGCATCCTTGAGACCGTTGAGCAGCGAGCCGAGCTCCTGCACCGTCTGGACCGTGCCCTTCCCGTGCGTCGAGGAGTCGCCGACGATCACCGCGCGGTCATGATCCTGGAGCGCACCCGCGAGGATCTCGCTCGCGCTGGCGCTGAAGCGGCTGGTCAGGACGACCATGGGACCATCGTAGGCCGGCTGATCCTCCGGGGAGGAATCCACATTCACCCGGCCGTCGAAGTTGCGGACCTGGACCACCGGACCCGACTTGATGAAGAGACCGGTGAGGTTGATGGCCTCCTCGAGGGAACCGCCGCCGTTGCGACGGAGATCGAGCACGATCCCCTCGGCGCCCTCCGACGCAAGCTTCTTCACCAGACGGGACACATCCCCGGTGGTGGTCTTGCCGGATCCACGCCGGCCCCCGACGGGGAAGTTCGCGTAGAAGGACGGCAGGTCGATGACCCCGATCCGGTTGGTCTTTCCGTCGCGGGTAAGCTCGATGAGCTTCGCCTTCGCCTCCGAGTCCTCGAGCTTCACCTCGTCGCGGACCAGCGAGACGATCTTGCGGACCGAGAGGTCAGCCCCGGCTGGGATGATCTCGAGTCGGACCTTGGTGCCCTTCGGACCCCGGATCTGTTCGACGACCTTCGAGAGCTTCTCGTCGCGGACGTCGACAAAATCCCCATCGCCCTGCGCCACGCTGACGATCCGGTCGTTGACCTTGATCTGCTTGCTCATCTCCGCAGGAGCCCCGGCCACGAGGGACCGGATGACCGTATACCCGTCGTCGCTCTGCAGGGTCGCCCCGATGCCGAAGAGCGACAGGTTCATGTTGATCGAGAAGCTGTCCAGCTGCTGCTTGCCGAAGTAGTCGGTATGCGGGTCATAGGCATGTCCCAAGGCACTGAGGTAGAACTGCAGGACCTCATCCGCGTCGAACTGCTTCACGTTCCGAAGCGTCCGGTTGTAGCGGCGCATCAGCTTCTTCACGATCTCGTCGTGGGTGTCGGCCGCCAGGCGGGCATCCACCTTGGCCACGACCTTGTCTGCCAGGACCTTGGTGGAGGCATTCTTCCCCTTGCCCTGTTTGGCCTCCTCGTATTGCGCCTTGGCGAACGCGGTCAGCTCCGCCGATTTCTCGGGGCTGAACTTGTTCGTGAGATACCGGGTCAGCTGGTCCCAGTTGCCGGAAAGGACGTTGGTGCGGAACCGCGCCAACAGCTCCTCCCGATCCCCCACCGTGAGCTTCTCCGCGAGGTATTCGGAGCGCACCCGGTCCCGCCACAGCTTCCGCGCCTCCTCGAGATCCTTCGGCCGGGCGCCCTCCTTGCGATCGAGAAGGAATTTCTCATCGGTCTCGAAGGTGAACTTGTTGGTCTTCAGGTATTCCGTGACGCAGGCGTACTGCTGGTCGAACCGCTCCATGAAACGGTTGAAGATATCGTAGGCCGGCTGGACGTTCCCGTACTGGACCGTGAGCGTGTCGAGCTCGGTCCGGAGCGGAGCAAAGGTGTCGTAGTCCGGCTGCAGGAAATAGACCCTCTGGGGATCCAGGACCTCGAGATAGCGGTCGAAGAACTTGCCCGAGATCGTGTCGTCGAACCGATTGCGGGTGTAGTGGGTCCGCTGGAGCGCCCAGGCGAACGTCTTGGCCACCTGGCCGAACTCCTCTTTCGGCTGGAGGGTCACCGAATTGGTGTACTTGGACGAGAGCAGCGCGGTGGTCTCCCCGTTGGGACTCACGGGGACCCCTGGGGTCGGATCCGCTGCTCGGATCCAGAGCGGCAGGAGGGCAATGAGGAGGAGTGCTCTCAGGTACATGAAGGGACTATGGTTCCGAATCGTCAGGATGCCAGCGGGGAAGCGGCCTTCCCATCAGGAAAACCCCCGGGAGGGACTGGGCGAGTTCCCTAGCCGGGCACCCCAGGCCGAACGCCGGATTCCCTTTCGAGGGCCCCACCAGGGTGGAGGACGAAACAGGGGTGAAGGCTGGGAACAGACACCCCTGCCGTCACCCCTGACAGCCAAGACCTCCGCCTGGTGCCATTCCTTAGCGCAGGAATGCCTCGTGCAGACCGCCGTCCACCGTGATGACCTGTCCGGTCGTCTTGCTCAGCCGATTGCTGACGAGGAGGAAGTACGCCTCCGCCTGGTCGGCCGGCGTGATCGGGGACTTGGTGAGGGTCCGATCCGCATAGAACTGCGCCAGCTTGCGCACCAGTGATTCGGTCGCCTCATCGTCCGTGTACGGGATCTGATACTTCGCGAGGGAACCGATCACCCGATCCCTCGGGAACATCGCCGAGCCCTGCACCACCGTGGCCGGTGCCACACCGTTCACCCGCACCAACGGGGCCAGTTCGATGGCCATCTCACGGACCAGGTGGTTGGCGGCCGCCTTGGAGGTGTCATAGGCCACGCTGCCCTTCTTGGCTACGACCGCATTGGCCGAGGTCGTGAGCACCAGATTACCGCGGAGCCCCTGCTCCTTCCAGGTCCGGGCCGCCTCGTCCCCGACGATGTAGCTGCCGGTCACGTTGACCGAGAAGGTGACCGCCCACTTGTCGTCCGGAATGTGCCCGGTCGTGTCGCTCGGCCAGAACACGCCGGCGGTGACACAGATGGAGTCGAATCCACCATAGGCCAGTGCCACCTGGTCGAGCATCGCCCGGACACTGCCGCGGTCGGTGATGTTGCACGCGAGGCCGATCGCCGGTCCGCAACCACTGATCCCGGTCCCCGCCACACCGATTCCCTGGCCCAGCTTCGCCGTGATCTCCGAGGCCGTGGCCTCGGCGGTCTCCAGCTTCATGTCGACACAGACGATCTGCGCGCCCTCCTTCGACAGCCGAAGCGCGGTCTCGCGCCCGATGCCGGATCCGGCCCCGATGATCACGATGACCTGACGGGCGAGTTCCTTCTCGGGCGGCATGCGACGGAGCTTCGCCTCCTCGAGGAGCCAGTACTCGATGTCGAACGCCTCCTGGGCCGGCAACGCGATGTAGCGGTCCATCGCCTCGGCACCGCGCATGACCTCCACGGCGCAGTTGTAGAACTCGGCCGTGACCCGGCTCTCGGACTTGTCCTTGCCCCACGCGACCATGCCCAGGCCCGGGATGAGGACCACGGTCGGGTTCGGATCCCGCATCGCCGGCGAGTTCGACCGCTTGCAGGCATCGTAATAGGCCGCGTAGTCCTTCCGATACTGGGTGAGTCCGGAAGCCAGCTTGGATTTGAGGTCGGCGACCGACTCCGTCTGCGGGTTCCAGTCGACGTAGAGCGGCTTGATCTTGGTCCGGAGGAAGTGGTCGGGGCAGCTGGTCCCAAGCTCGGCGAGCCGGGCCGCATCCTTGGAATTCACGAACCGGAGGATTTTCTCGTCGTCCTGCACCGTGCCGATGAGGCGGCGCTGCTGGCTCACCTGGCCACGAAGCCACGGAAGGATGGCGGCGAACGCCTCCTGGCGCTTTTCCGGAGCGAGCGACTGCACCCGCGGCCCGCCGAAGGCGGTGGCATGCCCACCCTTGGCCTCGTAGCGGGACTCGAGATAGACCGAGGCCTTCTCGATGTAGTCGAGGGTCCGATGGTAGCACTCCTGGTCGTCATCGGCCCACGAGATGAACCCATGCTGGCCCATCATGATGGCCTTGGCCTTGGGATTCCGGCGGCAGATCTCCTGCATCGCCAGGCCCAGCTCGAATCCAGGCCGCATCCACGGCACGTAGTCCATCTCCTCGCCGAAGATCTCGCGGGTGAGCTCCTGGCAGCGGGAGGTCGCCGCGATCGCGATGATCGCGTTGGGGTGCATGTGGTCGACGAACCGCGCCGGGATGAAGCTGTGCAGCGGGGTGTCGATCGAGCTGGCCCTGGGGTTGAGGTTGAAGGTGGTGTGCGTGTACATGCCCACCATGTCATCCTCGGCCGGGGACTTGAGCCCCTTGTCGGCCCGAGCCTGGTAGAGCGGCTGCAGGGCGATCAGCTTGTCCTGATAGAGCGACGAGAAGTTCTCCCGGGTGCTGGTCCGGAGATCGCCACCGGATCCCTTGACCCAGAGCACCTCGACCTCCCCGCCGGTCAGGGGGTCCTTCTCGCGGATCTTCGACGAGGTGTTGCCGCCCCCGGTGTTCGTGATGCGCTGGTCGCGCCCCAGGCAGTTCGAGCGGTAGACCAGACGGTCGACACCCTTGAGGGCGGCGGCTTCGGCATCCTTCCAGAGATCAGAGACAAACCGGTAGTTCTTGGCGGCCATAGAGGACGGACAAATTCCCCGACCGGGCCGCACCGGTGCAATGGTTTTCCTCGGGATGGAACGACCCCGGACCTCGGATCGACCGGGCAACTCCGTCCCCACCCGACGCCCTCCATCAGCGGATGCCCCAGAAGAACAGGATGGCCATCGCCGTCGGCATCAGCGCGCCGAGGAAGAGTCCCAACGGGCTGATCCCCTCGCCCGCGAACACCTTCGATCCCTGGAGAATCCCCGCACCGGCCGGATTGGGGGCATTGGCGATGACCGTGAGTCCACCCCCCGTCACCGCGCCGGACACCAGCGCGTACTTGAGCTCCGGCGAGATCCCTTCCACAAGCGATCCGAGATAGGTCAGGGCCGCGTTGTCGGTGATGGCGGTCAGCGCCGTCGCCCCGAAATACAGTCCGCCGCCGTCGAGTCCCGAGATGAGCGGCCGGAGCCACCAGGTTTGAAGGGAGCCGAGCGTGACGAGTCCCGACAGGAAGAACCCCACCAGCAACCCCTCGCGGAGCTTCAGCTCATCCTGGAACTCCCGCGTGGCCGTGACGAAGCCCAGGAAGATCATCAGGACACCGAACAGGACGTCCGGGTGATGGGCGAAGGCAACGACCAGGCCGAGGAAGCCAACGTGGGTGGCGGTGAGCCACCACGGCAGCCGATCCCGCCGCTCGGACAAAGGGTCAATCGTCGACAGTTCCCGCCGGAAGATCGCAGCGACAATCGCGGTCGACACAATGCAGCTCGCCGCGGCCCGCCATCCGAAGGTCGAGATCATGAATCCTGTGTCCCAGTTCCACTTCGATGCGACCATCAGGACCGGTGGCGCCGCGAAATGGGTCAGCGTCCCACCGATCGAGATGTTCACGAACAGCAGTCCCAACGTCGCGTAGGCAAGTCGAGGACTGATGCCGCGGTCGAAGTAGCGCTGCTTGAGGAGGATCGCCAATAGGGTCATGGCGGCCGGTTCCGTGATGAACGAGCCCAGGAGCCCACCGAAGGACAGAGCCGCCACATAGAACGCCAAGCTCTCCCCCAGCGGGAGCATCCGGGCGATGAGGCTGATCGCCGATTCCGCGAGCCGAACCACCGGCCGGGTCGCGGCCACCACCATCACGGCCAGGACAAACTTGGGCTCCCGGAAATCGAGACCGTCGATGTACTCAACCGCCCCATGGATCGAGCCCCGCAGGATGGCCAGCCCTCCGAACAGGGCCGCCGCCCAGAGTCCAAACACGACCTCGGTCTCGGCGAGAAAGTGCAGGACATTCTCCTGGAACGACCCCTCGGGATACCGATGGGCCCACTTCGCGAAGCGCTTCACCGCGAAGGTGTGCAGCACGGCCAGGCCGAACAGCGTCGAGGCCAGCAGTTCCTGGGTCGTGGCGGTCATGGGAAGAGTCTCAGGCGGACGCCTCAGCTTCCGTGAACCCGGACCCCACCGCAACCCATCCGTCCCGCCTCGCCTCTCCCTCCAAGTCCCGGCTCACTTCGCCTCAACCACCACATCCTTGAGATTGTCGCGCGTGTTGCGGTCGATCCGATAGTGGAACGGATCGACGCCCACGAACGCCGGCGCCTCGTCGGCCACCCAGCGGATCTCCTGGCTGCCGGACTTCAGGGGGCGTCGTTCCAGGGACAGGATCGAGTCGCGTCCGAAGCCCTTCTCTCCAGGCCGGATCCGGAAGGCACCGATCTCGAACACCTCGTCGAGCGACGCCTCCTTCTCCTCGCCCTGCCCATCGGCATAGAGCTTCTTCGCCTCCACCGTCAGCACCACGTCATAGCGCCCATCCTCCCGCTTCGAGGCCCGGGCGGCGGTGGCATTGAGGTCGTACAGGGTGATCCGCTCGAACAGGTCCGTGATGAGTGCCTCATGGGCAGGCCCCGCCTCCTCGCGGAGGATACGGAGGAAGTCGAGCGCGTCGGGGTATGGAGCCGACTTGAAGGCAAACTCCTTCAGCAGACGGCGGAGGCTCCGGTTCACCGTCTCCTCCCCCAGCGCCTCCTTGAGCCACCACATCACCAAGGCACCCTTGTTGTAGTGGATGTAGGCCTGGTCCTCCACGCGGGCCAACGGGGTCTCCTCCACCGATTCCGAACCCCGCGCCCGCAGGTAGGTATCGAGCTCCTCCTTCAGGAACTTCCGGATCTGCTCCCGGCCATAGAGCTTCTCCATCACCAGGAGCGCCGAGTACTGGGCGAAGGTCTCCGACAGAAGCGTCGATCCCTGCTTGTCGGCCCCGATCACCTGGTGGGCCCACCACTGGTGCGCGATCTCATGGGCCGTTACAAAGGTCACCTGGTCGATCTTCCGATCCCCCTCGGTGTCGTCGAGGTCCTGGATGAACCCGATCGCCTCCGAGTATGGCACTGTGTTGGCAAAGGACTGCGCGAACGTGGCGTAGGCGGGGAACTCGAGGATCCGGAACTGGTCGAACTGATAGGGGGAGAGTCGCTCGTTGAACACCTCCAGCGAGGCCTTCATCGCCGCGAGCATCCGCGGCACGTTGTTCGTGTGGGGCGGGTGATGATAGACGGCCAGCTGGACCGGTGCTCTTCCGGGAGGGGTCCAGGTCTCCGACCGCACCGCATAGCGCCCGGACTGGATCGAGAAGAAGTTCTGGATGGGCACGTCGTTGCGGAAGACCCGGGTTCGGCGTCCGTCCCGGACCTCCTCCCGGTCCAGCCTCCCCGGCGCGATCGGGACCTGGTTGGCATCGGTCGTGACCGTGAGCACCGCCGTGACCCAGTCGCTGTCGTGTCGGAGATAGTGGTGGGCGTTGGCCGACCGGTCCTCGAGGGCGGGCGGACGCAGCTCCGGCGGGAGTCCGTGCTTCCTCCGCTGGGACCGACCCTGGAGGAATCCCGCGCGTGTGACGCCCAGGGTCGGTGCGATGCCGGAGTTGTTGAGGAACGTCCCGTTGTCCACGAGGGCGGTCTGGGGCGTGGTGTTCATGAAGCCGCGCTGCTCCAGGACCGTCTCGAAGCGGAGCTCCCACCTCTCCCCCGGCTTCATGGGCGGATCCAGCTTCAGGATCCGATGCCCGAACCGCGGCATCTCCTCCTGGAGCCGGCCGCCTTCGATCTCGAGACGCCGGATCTGCAGCTCTTCGGGGGTATCGACATGCAGGACCTCCACCGGCACGTCGTTCCGGTTCTCGATCTGGTACCGCCCGACGGTGACGGCCCGGATTTCCGAGGGGTGCAGATCCACAGCGAGCTCGACGTGCCGGATCGTGGGCTGCGGCACCTTCTCGAACGGCAGCAGGATCCGCTCCGCCTCGGCGGCCAACTTCTCGGCCTCGGTCGAGGGGCGATAGGTGTTCCGGATGTTGGTGTTGAGAAAGATCCACGCACCCAGGCCGACCCAGAGCGCGACCGCCACACCCAGGATCCCGGCCGTGGCCCCACGGAGGCGGCCCGGGGCCCGCTGCATCTGCGGACGCCATCGGAGGTCGACACCCCGGATGCGCAGGACGTGGACCAGCACCAACAACACCACGCACACGCTGCTCCAATAAGCCTGTTGCCAGGCAGGTCCGATCCAGAAGTGGCCCATGCCGTTCATGTCCGACAACGGAACGCGGGCCGTCTCCCCGAAGTTGTAGAGCTTGTGCTGGAATCCGAGGGTGCCCAGAGACGCCTCGGCCACCAGGTAGACCAGCATCACCGCCCAGCCCATCGGCTTGGTTGGAACCAGTGACTGGACCGTCACCGAGAGCACCGCAATCTGCGTCATGCTGATCCAGGTCGGCAGCACGAACCAAAGGAGGTAGGCCGTCCACTCGAACCGATGGTATCCGTGGTAGATCTGGAAGCCGACGCCCGCGACCACGGCCACCCCGAACGTCGCCAGCAGGACGAGGGCGATGGCGAGGACCTTCGGGAGGAGGAAGGCCCAGTTCGGCGCCGGACAGGCGTCGACGATCTCGTGGATCCGGGCCTCCCGGTCGCGCCAGACCAGCTCGCCGCCGTAGTAGACCGCGATGATGAGCGGAAAGAGGGTGAAGGCCCCGATCAGGGCCTCAACCACCGCCCGGGTGACCGGCAGGGAGGGCGTGCCCCGGAAGTCCACCACGCCGCTCATCCCTCCGACGGAATTGAAAACCCCGAGGGCCATGAGGACGAAGAACGCCGGGCTCCGGAACACGAAAGCGAGGTCGAACCGGGTCAGGGCCAGGAACTGGCCCCATCCGGGGGTCCGCCCGGCCCCGGATGCCGCGGCGATCGGTGTCGGGATGGACCTGGGCTGCGGAACGGGCACGGTCTCGGCGTTGGCGACGGCTTCCGGACCCCGCCGTCCCCGCGCCTCAACCCGGAAGATCCGGAGCGAGGCCGCCACGGCGGCTGCACCAACCGCCAGCCACAGCAGGCGGTTCTGCAGCAGGAGTCCATCGAGCGGCGGCAGCAGCCGGTTCCGGTCCGCCACCGTCCAGTACCGGGTGCTCTTGGCGAATGCCGCCAGTCCGAACGGATCCATGAGCACCGACAGCGTCTCGTTCCGGTCGTCCACCCGCAGAAGGATCCGGCTCACGGTGTAGGCGACGAGGAAGCCGATCAGGCCCACATACGTCCACATCATCGACCGCGTCGCCGTCGCAAGGGCGAAGAAGCACCCCCCAATCGCGAGCTGCGTGGGGATCCCGAACACCAGGACGGCGTAGGCGTAGTGCGAGAGGATGAGAGGCCCGATCTTCTCGGGGTCCTGCCAGGGCATGAGACTCCCGACGAGGATCCCGAGCGGGATGGCGAGACAGACCACGGCGGAGACAAGGCTCGCCCCGATGAAGCGGCCGACCAGGTAGTCCGCCTTGCGCAGCCGGGTGGATCGGATCAGCGGGGCGAAGCCGGTCTCGTCATCACGAACGACCGCGTTCGCCACGAAGGCGGTGATCACGAACAGGGCGAAGAGGTTCATGATCGCGACCGTCTGCACGATCGCGGCCGGGGCGTTCTTGAGGACGTTGCCCCCACTCCCGATCTGGATCTCGTCGAGCGTGGTGGCCCCGAACGTGAGCAGGAAGAACAGGGCGAACGACACCAGGAACAACGGCGACCGCACCTGGTGGCGGAGTTCGAAGCGGACCAGTTCGCGGAGCATCATGGCGGGCCTTCAGGCGATGGGTTTGCGCCGGGACGCCAGCGTGGCGAAGTAGAGGTCCTCGAGAGACCCCTCGATCGGCTCGAACCCGTCGTCCGGACTCGATTCTGAAAGCACATGGATCACGGTGCGCCCGGCCCGGAACCGATGGGTGATCACCTCATGCGACTGCCGCCACCGCGCTAGGTCGGCGTTGTCGATCTCCCGTCGCCACACCCGGCCCGCAAGGGTCTTCACCAGCTCGTTGGGGGAACCCTGCAGGACGATCTCGCCCGCGTGGATGATCGCCATCCGCGGACACAGGTCCGCGACATCGTCAACGATGTGGGTCGACAGGATCACGACCACGTTCTGACCGATCTCAGCGAGCAGGTTGTTGAACCGGTTGCGCTCCTCGGGATCGAGGCCAGCCGTGGGTTCATCAACAATCACAAGCCGTGGCGACCCGATGAGGGCTTGGGCGATCCCGAACCGCTGCCGCATGCCACCCGAGTAGCCGGCCACGGGACGCTTGCGGACCTCCCAGAGGTTCACCTGCTGGAGGAGCCGCTCCACAATCTCCCGCCGCTCACCCCGCTGGCCCACGCCCTTGAGCACCGCGAGGTGGTCGAGGAGATCCACCGCCGACACCCGGGGATAGACCCCGAAGTCCTGAGGCAGGTAGCCCAGCGTCGACCGAAGCACCTCCGGCCGGGCCAGCACGTCGATCTCCCCGAAAAGGATGCTCCCCGAGGTCGGCGTCTGCAGCGTCGCCACGCAGCGCATCAGGGTCGACTTTCCCGCCCCGTTCGGCCCCAGCAGCCCGAACATGCCGGTCGGGATCTCAAGACTCGTCTCGGACAGAGCGCGGACTCCTGACGGATAGACGTGGGTGACGCAGTCGAGGACCAACGCCGGGGGTCCTGAGGGGGGAGGAGGCAAGGGCATTGCAGAGGGTGGACTGGAGATCATGGAGGGTCGGAAACTGGGTTCTGAGGTGGTGTCACCACGACGGATGGGATGCGGCAGAGATCGCGTCCAGGATCTGACACTCGATCTCCGCTCCGGGAATCACAGGGCGGCCAGTCGAACGACACCGGTCCCCTCGGAACGCCAACCAGCGTCCTGAGCGCACTCGGATGCAGGCCGAAAACCGGCCTGCGGGTGTCGTCCAGACTGTCATTCTGCCCCCCTGTGATTCCCGGAGCCGATGACCTCACCGGCAACAACACAGGAACCTTGGGTCGGGTTTCAGGTTTTCTGCGAGGCTCCCCTCACCCCAGGGGCATCCTCGTCGCTGGCGTCGACATCCCACCGAGCGAGGAGCCACGACGGCACGATCAGGGTCGTGATCATCAGGCACAGGAGGAAGTTCTGGAACACCGTCGGCACCAGGACGACTCCCCGGCGCTCCACGAACTCCGAGCCGAAGAGACCCACAAGGAGGCAGACCACCACATACTGGACCGTCCTGGAATAGGCCCGATTCCGCAGCGCCAGCTCGCGCTCGTCGATCTGATTCTCCGGTGCGTTCGCGACGAAGCTGTAGGTGCTCACGAACACAAGGATGGAGAGGATTGTTCCACCCAGCAGGCAGAGGCTAAGGACCACAAGGAGCCCCGGACGATCCTCCCAGAGGAAGAACTTCCCGAGGAACCAGCACCACAGACCCACAATGGCGAGGGTCGAGAGCTTCAGGGTGGTCATAGGCGAGAACCGGAAGTAGTGGGCAGGGAGTTTCATGAGGAGAGTGTCGAGGGAGGACCAAGGTCGGAGACCTCGAGGTCGGTTTCCGAGGCGCGGCCGCGGGCGAGGATCCAGATCGGCACCAGCAAGGTCGTCATCAGCAGGCTGTGGCAGAAATAGCCCAGTCCAAGGGATTCAGCGGGGAGACCCAGTTGATCCGCCAGCACGCTCGCCCCGGATCCGAAGCAGAGACTGAACAGCACGTAGTGGAGCGTCGCGGACCTGGCCTGATCCCGGAGCATCCGCTCCCGCTCATCAATCTGCCGGACCGCCGCATTAGCCAGAAATCCATAGGTACTGAAGAACGCGACCACCCACGCCACGACCGCTGCCACGAGCACCCCTTTCAGAACCATCCGGGCCACGGGCCAATCGGGAAGGAACCGATTCACGAACCCCGCCCACATGCCGAGGATCGCGAAGCCGGCGATCCACTGGACAGCCCAGGCTGGCAGGCGTTGGGGCATTACTTCGCACGAGAGGAACCGCCCCATCTCCAGGATCCATCGGACACACCAGGCGGGAAGCCGGAGGGGGCTGAGCCCCTGCAGGGGTTTCTTGGAAGGAGTTGGCTTCATGTCGCGGCCGGTGCGGGAAGGATCCCCGCGTTGAGGGATGTCGGAACGGAAAGCGGACTGACAGCCGGAGGGCGCACCGCCACAGAGGCCAGCTGGGACGACAACGACGGGAACGGGTCCAGTGAGAACAGCGCCTCGACGGGAACCTCGAACACCCGGGCCAGCCGCAGCGCCAGCTCGACGCTCGGGTTGTAGTCGCCCCGCTCCAGGAAGCCGATGGTCTGCGGGTTCACATCCACCCGCTCGGCCAGCTCCTTGCGGCTCAGGCCCCGCTCCGTTCGATACAAATTCAGTCGATTGTGGATCATGGGCGCGTCGATTCTGTTGTTATTGAGTTCTCGTTTGTTGTGTTTCCGCAACTTTTACTTTTTGGTTTTCACTCCCACTGTCTCCCTTCAGGGACACTTCCGGGACATACCGATGGTCTTGAGGGCATCCGTGTGGCGATGCTCGGGACTTCGTGGACGGCCGAACGACGCCATGAGGTCCCGGGGCAGCCGGCCCCGGGCACCGGCATCGTGGAGGCACCCGATTCGGTCATGACGTCTGATCCCAGCCAGCCCGCCCCTCAAGCCACCGATCCGAAGCCCACCCCGACTCCCGCACCTCCGGGAGGATCGGAGGTGCCGCGACCGCGTCGACGCCCCCGTTATTCCGGACGGAACCCGCGTCGGTTCGAGGAGCGCTACAAGGAGCACGACCCGACGCGATACTTGGCCGATGCGGCGAAGATCGAGGCCTCCGGGAAGACGCTCGCCGGGAGCCATCGACCGATCCTCGTGGAGGAGATCCTCGGCGTGCTGGATCCGAAACCCGGTGAGACGGCGGTGGACTGCACCCTCGGATACGGCGGCCATGCGCGCCGGCTGCTGGAGCGGGTCACTGCGGGTGATGCACCTGGACGGTTGCTCGGATTGGATGTGGATCCCATCGAACTCCCGAAGACCGAGTCGCGCCTCCGGGCTCTGGGCTTTGGCGACACGGCGTTCGTGGCCCGTCGATCCAACTACGCCGGAATGGCCAAGGTCCTGGGTGAACTCGGATGGGGCACCGCCGACGTGATCCTCGCCGACCTCGGTGTCAGCTCGATGCAGCTCGACGATCCGCAGCGGGGGTTCACCTACAAACAGGATGGCCCCCTGGACCTGCGGATGAATCCGCAACGATCCCCGTCCGCCGCCCAATGGCTCGCCACCGTGGGCGAAGCCGACCTCCAGGGTGCCCTGCAGTCGGGTGCCGACGAACCGCACGCCGCCGTGCTGGCCCGGGGTCTGGTACGGGCCCGCGCCGTGGAACCCATCACGCGGACCCGCCAGCTGGCCGAACTGATCCGCAGCCTGCTGCCCGAGCGGTCGAAGGAGGACCAGGACCTGTCGGTGCGCCGGGTCTTCCAGGCGATCCGGATCGTCGTGAACGATGAGTTCGGGGGGCTCGATGCCTGGCTGCGTCTCCTGCCCGGATGTCTGGGGCCGGGCGGACGCGTGGCGGTCCTGACCTTCCACAGCGGCGAGGACCGCCGGGTGAAGCAGGCGTTCCGGGTGGGCTTGGACCAAGGGATCTACAGCGCGATCGCCGACGAGGTGATCCGGGCCGGGCCGGAGGAGCAGCGCGCCAATCCCCGTTCGAGCTCCGCAAAGCTGCGCTGGGCGGTACGGGCAGCAGGAAACAGTTGAGTGTGGCGGGTCGAGAGTTGAGAGCGAAGGCGCCTCCCCGACCGGTCCCGAGGCTAATCGATCCGCATGCCAGCCCAGGTCGTCCAACCGCCTACCCTTCCCCAGTCTGCCATTTCGCCCCGTCCTTACGCGGTGGTGCCAAGCATCTCCACGCAGGCTTTTCACCCGTCATGGCATATCCCGGCTGGAGCGCCGGGTGGACCAGCGGCTCCACGGGTGGGTGCTGTCGCACCCAGTGCCGCAGGGCACTGCGGCCCCCACCCACCTGGATATCACCACCGGATAAAACCCTGGGTCGTTGAGGACCGGGCCGGGTCCAGGTTCAGTACATGGGTGGCAGGGTTGGTTCAGAACATGGGTAAC
>SXGR01339180.1_pt1 | contig 17150 bp, 12 predicted proteins | sample 3174711 | NCBI WGS metagenome assembly SXGR01 (sample SAMN11356860, study PRJNA531348) | freshwater metagenome | isolation source: freshwater sample F1-60 | place: China: Fuxian Lake, Yuxi | collected 2017-12-25
GATCCGGATCGGCGGCACTCCTCCCGCCGGCGAGAAAATCCCACCTCCGCCAACACCTCCAGGAAAGTGATCCACACTCCTCCCCACCTCATGATGAAAAAACTCCGTGGTGTCTGCCTCGGCGCCGGCTATTTCAGCCGCTTCCAATATGAAGCTTGGGCCCGCATCCCTGAGGTCGAAATCGTCGCTGTCGCCAACCGCTCCCTCGACAAAGCCCGCGAAGCCGCCGCACTCCACCGCATCCCGCGCGCCTATGCGTGGACCGATCTCGCTGTGATGCTGGACACCGAGAAACCCGACTTCGTCGATATCATCACTCCGCCCGAGACGCACCTCGGGGTCGTGAAACTCGCCGCCGCTCGCGGTATTGCGATCATTTGCCAAAAGCCCATCGCGCCGACTTTCGCCGAGTGCGTCGCCGTCGTGGAAACCGCCCGTCGCGCCAACGTGCGCCTCATGATCCACGAGAATTTCCGCTGGCAACCGTGGTATCGGGAAATGCGCCGGCTCCTCGACGCCGGCATCCTCGGCGAACTTTTTTCCCTCAACCTCCGCACCCGTCTCGGCGACGGCTGGCAGGACGACGCCTACCTCGCCCGCCAACCCTTTTTCCGCACCTATCCGCGTCTTTTCTGCTACGAGACCGGCGTCCACTTCCTTGATACGTTCCGCTACCTCGGCGGCGAAATTTCCTCCGTCTACACGCGTTTCCAGACACGCAACCTCGTCATTAAGGGCGAAGACGCCGCCCAGATTGTCTGCGGCTTCGCCAGCGGCGCGACCGCGATCCTCGACGCCTCGCGCTACAACGAATCCGACGCGACCAACCCGCGCTACACCTTCGGCCTCGTTCGGCTCGACGGTAGCAAGGGCCACGTCGAACTCGATCTCGAGGGCACGCTCACCCTCAAACTGCTCGGCCAGCCCACGCGCGTCCTCGACTACCCGCACACCCGCGAAGGCTTCGCCGGTGACTGCGTCTACGCGATCCAACGCCACTTCGTCGATTGCATGGCGAGCGGCGCACCCTTCGAAAACACAGGCGAAGACTACTTGAAATCCACCGCCCTCATGGAAGCCTGCTACCGCTCACAAGCCACTGGCCAGGTCGTTTCGATTCCCTCTTAAAATGCAACACCAAGGCCTCGATCACCTCGCTATCGCTGTTCCTTCGACCAAAGAAGCGCTCAAAGTCTGGCGCGATAAACTCGGCTTTCCTGTCGTTTGCTCGGAAGTCGTCAACGGCGGCGCGGTCCGTCTCACTCTCCTCGACCTCGGCAACACCCATCTCCAACTCGTCGAGCCCCTCACGCCCGATCATCCCTTGCAGGCTTGGCTCGCGAAAAATGGTCCCGGCCTGCATCACTTCTGTTTCAAAGTAGACAGCGTCGGAGCCTCCCACACCGAGCTCACTGCAGCGGGTCTCGCCACGCGTTCCCCGCCCCCTCACCAAGGTACTCAGGGCAAACGCGCGCTCTTTCTCAACAAGTCCGCCACCCAAAACGTGCAGGTCGAGATCACCGGGGCCTGATTCTATGCAACTCTCCAAGAGCGCTGCGTTCGCCGCCCTCCCACCCATCTGGCCGACCGACGTCCTCGCCGCCAAAGCCGCGTCCGCCTCTGGGCGCACACTCGTCGTCCTCGACGATGATCCCACCGGCACCCAGACCGTCCACGACATCGCCGTCGTCACCACGCGGGATGTCGCGACGCTCACCGCCGAACTCTCCGCCGCACCCGCGTGTTTCTACGTCCTCACCAATTCCCGCAGCCTCACTCCCGCCGCCTCCCGCGCCCTCCACCTCGAGCTCGCCACCAATCTTCGCTCGGCCTCGCTCGCCACCGGCCGCGCCTTTGTCCTCGCGAGTCGCAGCGACTCAACGCTCCGGGGCCACTACCCGCTGGAAACGGACACTTTGTCCTCCGCCCTCGGCCCGTTCGACGTCACGTTGCTCACCCCCTACTTTGAAGCCGGCGGTCGCTACACGCTCAATGACACCCATTACGTCGCCGAGGGTGACCGTCTCGTCCCCGCCGCCGAGACACCCTTCGCACGCGACGCTGCCTTCGGCTATCGCCACTCCCACCTCCCATCGTGGGTCGAAGAAAAGACCGCCGGCCGCACCCGCGCCGCCGACGTCGCCACGATCTCCCTCAACGAACTTCGCTCGGGTGGCCCGCTCGCCGTCGCCGCAAAACTCCGCGCGCTCCCACGCGGCTCCGTTTGCATTGTCAACGCCGCCGCCCCGCGTGACATCGAGGTCTTCGCCGCCGCCACCCTCGCCGCCGAGTCCACCGGCTCCCGCTTCCTCTACCGCACCGCCGCCGGTTTCGTGGCCGCCCGCCTTGGCCAATCCCCCCAACACGCGCTACTCCCTCCTTCCGCTTTTTTCGGACCGGCGACTTTCCAGTCGCCGACCATTGGCGGCCTCACTTTGGTCGGCTCCTACGTCCCCAAAACCAGCGCCCAACTCGCCGCGCTCCTCGCCACGTCCGCCATCGCGTCTATCGAGCTCGACGTCGCCGCGCTCCTCGACGACACCCGCCGCCCCGCCACTCTCGCCGCCGCCCTCGCGCAAACCAACACCGCCCTCGCCGCCGGCCGCGACACTGTCGTCTTCACCAGTCGCCAGCTCATCACGTCCTCCGATGCCACCGCCAGTCTCGCGATCGGCCGCCGCGTTTCCGACGCGCTGATTTTTATCATACAAAATCTCACCGTCGCCCCGCGCTATCTGATCGCCAAAGGCGGCATCACCTCCAGCGACACTGCGACCCTCGGCCTCGGCGTCCGCCGCGCCCTCGTCCTCGGCCAAGCCCTGCCCGGCGTCCCCGTTTGGCAACTCGGGCCCGAGGCCAAATTCCCCGGCCTCGGCTTCGTCGTCTTCCCTGGTAATGTCGGATCTGATACGGCCCTGGCCGACCTCGTTGCCCGCTTATCCCGCTCCTAGAAATCTCCCAATATGAAAACCATCTCTTTCCTCCTCGTCCTCGCGCTCACCGCGCTAATCCTGCCGCTCCTCCGCGCCGCCACTCCCGTCACAAAAACCCCCGCCACGCTCCAACGGACCGGCGGCACTCCTGCCGCCGCCCAGCCCGCCGCCTCAACGCCCACTCCCGCCGCGCCCTCCGAAGCCCGGGCGAACGAGGGCAACGTTTCCGCCGCGTCACTCCCGCTCGCCGGCACTGGCTACTACCCCGACCAAGACAAGCGGGCCGCGATCAACCCCAACGAGCGCAAAGCAGCCTCGGTCAAATTCACGGCTCCCGCCCGCAACGGAGCCTATCACATCCGGCTCCGCACCGTCGGCGAGAACGCCGGTTCCTCGATCTACGAGGTCTATCTCGCCGAGAAATTGCTCGGGCGCTTCGTGTGCCCGCCTTCCAACCTCACGGTCGAAGAGGGCGAAAGCTTCAACCAGACTTGGCACGGCGTCGAGGTCAGCGAGGGCACCCTCGTCGAAGTGCGCTCGCAGATCGGGTCCAAGGACGGCAAGGAATCGAGCCGCGGCCGTTGGTCCAAAATCACGTTTTCTCCGACCATCCCCAGCAACGACGGCCACGGCCAATTCCAACTCGACCTCGCAAAAGCTCAGCGCGAAAAACTCTTCCGCCCCGTGCCCCGCCAGCCCAACGGCAACGCCAACGTGCAGATCGCCGGCGAACTCCGCCAATGGCACAAGGTCTCCGTCAACCTCGCCGGCCCTTTCGCCGCCGAGACCGACACCGCGCCGAATCCGTTTACTGGTTACCACTTCGACGTTACCCTCAACCACGAGTCCGGCTCGCCGTCCTACGTCGTGCCCGGCTACTTCGCCGCGGACGGCAACGCTGCCAATACGTCCGCCACCGCCGGTACCGCGTGGCGCGCCCACGTCTCGCCCGACAAAGCAGGCAAGTGGAACTACCGCGTCGCCTTCACCACCGGCCCCAACGCCGCCACCTACGGCAAGGGCACGGCCCTCGCTCCCTACGAAGGCCTGACCGGCTCTTTTACCATCGCCCCGTCGAATAAAACCGGCACCGATTTCCGCGCCGGCGGTCGCCTCACTTACAACGGCGGCCACTACCTTGTCCACGCCGGCAACGGCCAGCCCTTGCTCAAGGCCGGCGCCGATGCCCCTGAGACCCTGCTCGCCTACGCCGACTTCGACGACACCCTCGCGCTCAAAAAAGAAGTTCCCCTCAAGACCTACGCACCGCACCTCGGCGATTGGCGCCCCGGCGATCCCTCGTGGAAGGGCGGCAAGGGCAAAAGCCTCATCGGCGCCATGAACTACCTCGGCACGAAGGGCGTCAACGGGATCTCCTTTCTCACCTACAACGCCGCCGGCGACGGCGACAACATCTGGCCCCTCGTCGCCCGCGACGAAAAGTTCCACTACGACTGCTCGCGTCTCGACCAATGGGGCATCGTCTTCGACCACGCGAAGGCCCGCGGCGTGTTTCTGCATTGCAAGCTCCAGGAAAACGAAAATGACGACGACCGCATCGGGCCCCAAGCCAAACCCGGCTGCGTGCCCGAATCTCTCAACGGCGGCGCCTGCGGCCCCGAGCGCCGACTCTACCTCCGCGAGCTCATCGCGCGCTGCGGCCACCACCTCGCGCTCAATTGGAACCTGGGCGAAGAGAACACGCAGTCCGTCGCAGAGCAGCAGGACAAAGTTTACGACGCGCTCCTTGGCAATCAGTCCCTCCTCACGGGTGCGTCCGCCCAAAACAGTTGGAAGACCGCGCACCAGCAAACCCTCAAGTGGGTCCGCGCTTCCGCCGCCACCGACCGCCCTTGGGTCGTCTGCAACGACGAACAAAAACCCCCCAACCAAGGCGTGCCCCCCGACCCCGGCTACCAGGGCTTCGCCGGCCTCAACAAAGCCGGCAAACCCGTCGGCTACGATTTGCACGACATCCGTCAGGCCACGCTCTGGGGCACCTTCATGGCCGGTGGTGCCGGCGTGGAATACTATTTCGGATACCAACTGCCGGAGAACGATCTCCTCCTCGAAGACTTCCGCAGCCGCGATAAATCGTGGGACTTCTGCCGCATCGCCCTCGGCTTCTTCCGCGACCACGCCATCCCGCTCACCAAAATGACCAACGCCGACGAACTCGTCGGCAACGCCGCCCACGATAACTCCGTCTAATGCCTCGCGCAAAAGGGTCAGCTCTACTTCGTGTATTTACGGCACATTTTCCGTCGCTTGGTTCAACCCCCGGACCGGCGGCACTCCTGCCGCCGACTCCTCGCCCGCCACCGGCGGCACCAAACACATCCTCACCACTCCCTCCACCGACGACTGGCTCGCCGTCATCCGCCGAAAATAATCCATCCGCACCATGCAATCATTCTCCTCCTCTCTCCTTCTCTCCAGCTTCCTCCTTCTCCCGAGTCCGCTCAGCGCCGCACCGAAAACCACCGTCTCCATCGTCGGCGACCAGTTCCACATCAACGGCCAGCCAACCTACGCTAGCCGCACGTGGAAGGGCCAAAAAATCGAAGGCCTCATGATGAACTCGCGCATGGTGCAAGCCACGTTCGACGACCTGAATCCCGAGACCATCTCACGCTGGACCTACGCCGACACCGGTAAATGGGACCCCGAGCGCAACGTCCGCGAGTTCCTCGCCGCCATGCCCATCTGGCGCGCGCATGGTCTGCTCTCCATCGGCGTAAACTTCCAAGGCGGCTCCCCCGAAGGCTACTCCTCGAAACAGCCCTGGATTAACAACGCCTACCGCGCCGACGGCACGCTCCTCCCCGACTACGCCGCGCGCATGAAGCGCGTCATCGATTTCGCCGACGACCTCGGCATGGTCGTCGTTCTCGGCTATTTTTATTTCGGCCAAGACCAGCGTCTCACCGACGAAGCCGCCGTCATCCGCGCCGTCGACGAGACCACGCGCTGGGTCCTCGCACACGGCTGGCGCAACGTGCTCATCGAGGTGAACAACGAGTGCAACGTCCGCTATGATCACGCGATTCTCCAGCCCGCCCGCGTCCACGAACTCATCGACCGCGTGAAGGCCCTTAAGTCCGCCAGCGGATACCGGCTCCTCGTCAGCACATCTTACGGAGGCAACACCATCCCCATGGAAAACGTCGTGCGCTCCTCGGACTTCCTCCTCCTCCACGGCAACGGCGTCAGCGATCCCAAACGCATTGCCGAGATGGTGCAGCTCACCCGCAAAGTCGCTGGCTACACGACCAAGCCGATCTTCTTCAACGAAGACGACCACTTCAACTTCGAGGTGCCCGTGAACAATTTCACCGCCGCCCTCGGCGAATACTGCGGCTGGGGCTACTTTGATTTCCGCATGAAGGGCGAGGGCTTCGACGAAGGCTACCAGAGTATCCCCGCCAACTGGGGCATCAGCTCCCCGCGCAAAGCCGGCTTCTTCCGCCTCCTCGCCGAAATCACCGGCTCAACGCCAACCTCGAAGTAGCACCCTGCACGACGCACCGAAAGCGCGTGGCGCGGAACGAACTGACTGGACGGCCCTCCAAGCGCGGCCCAACTCCCGCTCAACCCTCGGCGCGCGCCTGGGCATCTGCCGAGATGAGTTGGTTCAGTCCATCCAGCGTCGTCCGCACGCGCGACTTCACCGCCACCAGTTCGTCCGCATTCGCCACCTTCTCGTTGGCGAAAAGATAGAACTTCATCTTCGGCTCGGTGCCACTCCCCCGCGCCGCGAAAGAGTAGCCGTTCGACAGCGTCACCACATAGAGGTCCTGCGCTGGGATCGTCTCGCCGTCGGCATCGACGATTTTTTCGCGCCCAAAATCCTGAAATTGCGTCACCGTCAGGTCGCCAAACGACAAGGGCGGATTCGCGCGATAGCTTTCGATGATACGCTTGATCTTCGCGTTTCCGCTCGCGCCTTCGTAGTAGATGTTAATCACGCCCTCGAGGTAAAAACCGTATTTCAGGAAAACCTCATCGAGATATTCCGGCACGGTCAGCCCGCGCGATTTCACCCACGCGCAGACCTCGGCGAACATCAGACACGCGGAATTCCCATCCTTGTCCCGCAGGGAGTCGTTCGGCAGATACCCATAGCTCTCTTCGGTCCCAAACGCGTAAAACGTGCTGTGCTGCTGGAGCAGTTTCGCACGCTCCGCAAACGGCGTGCCGTCGTAGTCAAAGCCCGGCCCCATCGCGGTCCGGAGCTGCCCTTCATAAAGCCGGATCTTTGCGGCAATCCACTTAAATCCCGTCAACGTCCTGACGACCTTCACCCCATGGGCCCGGCCTATGACGTCCTGCAGTTGGGTCGTCACAAACGTATTGACGATCGCGACACGTGGGCTGCCTTCACGCGGAATCCAACCGAGCTCTTTGTATTTGGTAAGCCGATATTCCGTCAGCAGCGCACCGATTTGGTTCCCGGTGAGCAGTTCCATTGCCCCGGCGCGATTTCTCACGGCGACGCCCATCCGGTCCGCATCGGGATCGGTCGCGACCACGAGGTCGGCCCCTCGCCGATCCGCCAGCGTCACGGCGAGAGAGAGCGCTTCGGCGTTCTCCGGATTCGGCGACTTCACCGTCGGAAAGCGCGCATCAAACTCTAACTGCTCCAGCACCGGCGTCACGTCGCATCCCGCATGGATGAGGAGCGGCACGGAGTGGACGGCACCAGTGCCATGAATGTTCGTGAAAATCACGGAGAGCTTGGTCGGGCGAAAGACACTCAGATCGATCGTCGCCGCCGCCGCGACCGCAAGATAAGCGTCGTCTGCGTCGCGACCCAAGGTCGTCACGCCGGCGAGATTCGTCTCCAAAAAGGAACTCAACTCGACCAACGGCACCGCATTGACCTCGCTCACGATGCCTTTGTCGTGCGGCGGCACCACTTGTCCCCCGTCATCGAAATACGCTTTGAATCCATTGTCATGCGGCGGATTGTGGCTCGCGGTGATCACGATGCCGGCCTGGGCTTTCAGCGCGCGCACCGCAAAACTCAGCTGCGGCGTCGGCCGGGGGCCGTCGAAAATAAAGGCCTCGCCACCCAGTCGCGCCCAAGTCGATGCCGCCAGTTCGCAAAAGTGCCGGGAAAAATGGCGCACGTCGTGCGCAATCACGAGTTTCGCCCGCGCAGAATTTCCGCGGGAATCCTGATACTTCCGCGTGTAACGATAGAGCCCCACCACCGCCCGGATCAGGGTGAAATCGTTGAGCATGTTGCTGCCGATGGCGGCATGTTCCGGTGCGCCGGTCGCACCGAGGACGCCAGTTTCCGCCGCCGCCGGCACGACGCCGATCGTGCGGCCGCGCATCCCTCCCGTGCCAAACTCGAGGAAGCGGTAGAACCGGTCATTGAGTTCGCCCCACGCCTCTTTCGTCGTGAGTTCGTCGATACTCGCCAGCGCCCACGCGGGGAGCTTAGCCGAGAGGAAGGTCGTGAGGTTCTCCGCGGCTCCGGGCATCAGCGGGCCCGATTTCACTGCGGCGTTAATCCGATCAAGGGTCGTCATGGGAGATGAAAAAACTCAGGCAAGGTAGAGGCCGTCGACGACGTCAGGTTTCGGGGAAAGTTTTTCCCACGCGTCCGCAAACGAATCTTCATCGTAGCCGAACAGGGGCGAGACTTCGATGGCGATGTTGGGGCGGCCAGAGGCGTCCGTCGCGACGTTGGCCCCGTTGGCGGTCAACCAACGCGAAAATTGTCGGAGCTGATCATCTCTGCACGTCTGCGGTGAATCGAGCCCTTCGCCGTTTTTCACGGGGGAAAAATCGTCCGCGCGCAGCGTCTCGATCACCACCGCATTTTTCGCAAACGGCAGCGCGTCGAACACAAACATCTCAAACTTTACGCCATTCGCTTTCTCCGGCTTCACCGACGTGCCGGCCGCATCGACAGTCGGAATCTTCTTGTCGGCGCGGTGAAAGGGCAGCGTCGCGCCGTCCCCGCCCGCCGCCATCCGCCGCACAAATTCCCGGTCGAGCACGTGGATCGCGATGCTCCCCGCAATGTAACGAAGCTCGCCGTTCGCAGCCGTCTCGCGCTGCATCGCCATGGGCAAATCCGAATACTCCACGACCACCGTTTTTCCACCCTGTGAGCAAAAATGACCGACCTTTTCCTCGGCGTAGGCTTTCGGCACCATCTTGCTCGTCATCTCGGAATCGCGGAGCAGGTGCCAACCGATCAAGGCCGGGTCGATGCACCGCACGAGGGGATTATCGACCTGAAAATAACTGAGGGTGTCGATCCCTTCCCGCTGCATGAGATCGAGCGCCCCGCTGCGGTCGAGGGCCCGCAACGAACCACCGTGACCGTCGGGCGAGAGTGCGAGCGAACCCGTGGTCTCGAGACTAATTTTTCCGTCCAGACTCACCGCCGGCATCCGTCCTTGGCGGAAAAAATGCACCCGCGCGGGATCGAGACCAAAGCACGCGTTGTCCGCGAAGAATACTTCCGTCGCCGCATGATTCGCATGACTCGTCATGATAAACCAATGCAGCGGTCGCTCGTAACGCAGGCCCGCCGCGCGGATTTTTTCGGCGAAAACGTGGAAGAGCGGTTTCCGTTTCAGCGGGGTAACGGGAAAGGTCCCCTTTGGTCCGTCGTAGCCGAGCCGCGTCCCTTGTCCGCCCGCCACCGTAAACGCCGCGACCCGCCCGCCGCGCAACGCGAGCTCCCCCGCCGATTTCGCCTGCGCCCACGCCTCTGCATCGCCGCCGTGTTCCGGTCGCTTTTCGTAGGGCGCGGGAGCGAGGCCCGCCAAGTTAACACCCGCCGCGCCCTCACTCTTCGCAACCAGCGAACGGTAGAGTTGGCTCACCTCCGCGAGGTCTACCTCCACCGCATCGGCGAGGAGCTGGGTTTGTTCAACCGGCGAGAGCCGGTCAAAAAATGCGAAGACGTGCGCCTGACCGGCGCGCTCAAAAAGTTCGATGATGGGATGTTGGGCCATGCCGCAGCGGGTGTCGTCTGACTATTCGGGAAACCGATAAATCACTTCACCCGATTTCACGAAGCCCCATCGCGCCCGCAGGGTTTTTTCGACAAATTCTGGGTCGGTGCGCAGGCGTTCGAGGATTATTTCCTGCGCCTTGAGCCGTGCTACCTCGATTTCGAGCCGCTGGCGACTAGCCGTCTCCACCGCTTTCAACTGTTTGTATTCGCCCCACGCGTCGGCGAACAACACCGTCGCACCGACGCCAATCCCCACGAACAGGACGATATACAGGCTGGCGATGATTTGGCGCGGATTCACGAGGTGACGCGCCATCAACGGCAGCGACCGACCGCGAGTAAAGGAGATTTCAAACGGATGCGTACCGGGAGAGATTCGCGCGAAATTGGCGTGCGTTTTGAAACGCGGGCGCCACCTTCGGAGTCCGCATGTATCAGAGTTTTTACGGGTTTCGCGAGATGCCGTTCAATATCACCCCGGACCCTCGGTTTCTTTACCTCAGCCCGACCCACCAAGAGGCGCTCCAGCACCTCAAGTATGGCGTGGGTGAAAAGAAGGGCTTCATCGTCTTGGTCGGCGAAGTCGGCTGTGGAAAAACGACCCTGTGTCGGCGCTTCCTCAACGAGCTCGATCCGACCCATTATGACACTGCGCTCATTCTGAATCCCCGCGTCACCGAGACGCAGATGCTAAAGGCCATTCTTACCGAACTGGGTGAGACGAAGCTGGCCCGGGGCCAGCACGACCTCGTGGCTCAAATGAACCGCGTGCTCCTCGACCGCATCGAGAAAGGTCGCGACATCGTCCTCATCATCGATGAAGCCCAGAATCTCAGCAATAACGTCCTCGAGCAAATCCGGCTGCTTTCGAACCTCGAAACCGACAAACAAAAACTCCTGCAGATCGTGCTGTTGGGCCAACCCGAGCTGAAAGTCGTCCTCGCCCAAGCGGAACTCCGCCAACTCCGCCAACGCATCCTCGTCCATTACGAATTGCTCCCGCTCGCGGCGACGGAAATCGCCCACTACATCCAGCACCGGCTGTCGCTCGCCGGAGGTTCCGGCCGCCCTGGATTCACCACGTGGGCCATGCGCGCGCTTCACCGGGGCAGCGGCGGGATTCCCCGCGTGCTCAATAATCTTTGCGATAAAGCTATGCTCTCCGCCTTCATTCGCGATTCCGATGAGGTCAATTACTGGGATGTGCGTCGCGCGGTCCGCGACATGAAAACGCTCACGGCATAACCGCCCCCTCCCGCACGATGAGCCTCATCAACGAAGCATTAAGAAAGGCCCAACATGTTCGCACCGGCGAAACCGTTGGCACCATGGCGACCTTGCCCGGCGGTGGCTCGCGCGTGGCGAAACATTCCGCCCCACGCACGGCGCAACCACTCGTCCTGATCACCGCCGGCGCCATCGTGCTCATCGTCCTCTCCGTGGTCGCCACCGTTTTTCTCGTTACTCGGCCCGCCGATCCCAAGCCCTCCGTCGCCGCCACGCCCAAAGCCGCCGCATCCCCCCCCGCAGCGACGCCCCCGGCATCGTCGTCCGTAATCGTCGTGCAGATGGGCTCACCGCCTCCGGCCTCCCTGAATACCGTCATCCCCACTCCGCCGGGCCACAGTCAGCCGCCGGCCGCCACGGCGACCACGACCACTGCTGCGACGCCGTCAGCGACGGTGCCCGCGCCGGCACCGTCCTTGGCTGCTGCCATCGCTACAGCCGAGCGCTCGGCACCGGCCCCACTCCCTGCCGCCCCTTCCCCGCCCAAGCTCGAGGAGCGTGCCATCCTCTTTGTCGACGCCATCAAGGTCGCCGGAGTCCGCGCGTTCGGTAACGAGAGTCGCGTCCTGATCGATGACCGCGTTTTCCGCCTCAACGAAATCGTCGAACGCAACTTCGGCCTGCGTCTCAGCAAAGTCGAAATCAACGCCCTCACATTCACCGATGCCAACGGCGCGGTCTACGTGAAACGCTTCTGAGTCGGTCGCGATCCGTTCGCCGCCTGAAGGCGTAACGATCCAGACCGCCCACCAAAACAAGTTTTCGTCCCGACGGGAAGAAACCGGAGGCGGCGCGATTTCCGCGAGTGCGTTGGTGACTGTGATTTCCCCGCAGAGTCAGGACACCGCAGATGACACAACCGCGCTCACGCGCCAGCGCGCCCTACCGCCTCCGATCCGCCAGCCACATTTTCACCTCGGCCAGCGGACGCGTGTTGAGGACGTGCTCGCGGGTGAGCCAGCCTTTCCGCGCCGCATTCATCCCCGCGCGCACATCCTCAAGCCCGGACGTTTCGTGGGCATCCGGATTGATCGACGTCAGCAGTCCCCGCTCCGCCGCCTTGCGCCAATGCCGCCAGTCGAGGTCGAGCCGCCACGGATTCGCATTCAGTTCGATCACCACGTTGTTGGCGATCGCCGCGTCGATGACCTTCGTCACGTCGACCTGGTAACCCTCTCGCCGCAGCAACAGCCGCCCGGTCAGGTGCCCCAACATCGAAGTCAACGGATGCTCGATCGCCCGGATTATTCGCGCCGTCATCGTCGTTTCGTCCTGCGTAAACGCGTTGTGCACCGACACCACAACGTAGTCCAGTTTCGCAAGCAGCTCGTCGTCGAAATCCAGACGTCCATCGGTGAGAATGTCGCACTCCGTCCCGGTGAACACATGCGTCGTGAAGCGCTGCGACGCGTTCAATGCGTGAACTTCGCCGATCTGCTGAAGCAATCGTTCTTCGCTGAGTCCCTTCGCTTGAAAGCTCGCCTTCGAGTGGTCGGCGACGCCGAAATACTCCCAGCCGAGCGCCTCTGCGGCGGCCGTCATCTCAACGAGCGTGTTGCGTCCATCGGAGGCCGTCGTGTGATTGTGAAACGCCCCGCGCAATTCGGCCAGCTCCACGAGCCGCGGCAATTCGTCCCGCTCCGCGGCCTCGATCTCACCGAGCCCTTCCCGCAACTCCGGCGGGATGAACCTCAATTTTAACGCGGCGAACAATTCCCTTTCGCTGCCCGCGACGACACTTTTCCCCTGCTCAGCTTTTTCTTTCGCCGTGCCCTCGCCTTCCGCGGGCACGAGGCCCCATTCACTGAGACTAAGCCCGGCCGCGAGCGCGCGCTGCCGCAACTGGACATTATGGTCCTTCGAACCCGTGAAATGATGCAGCGCAAAAACGAATTGTCCCTCGGGCACGATTCGCAGATCCGCCTGCAAGCCGCTCTCAAACCGCACGCTCGCCTTCGTTTCACCCTTGGCGGTGACCTCTTTAACTCCGGACTGCGCGACAAACCACTCCACGACCGGCGCGACGTCGACCGCAGCCACGATGAAATCCAGATCGCCGACCGTCTCCATTCCCCGCCGCAGACTTCCCGCCGACTCCGCCCGGCACACCTGCGGTAACGCGCGCAGGCCCGCGACAATCGGTCCGGCGATTTCCGCCGCGTCGCACCAAAGATGACGGCGCCCATAAGCCTCGCGATTCCTGATCCCCGCGACGATCTTCTCCTGAGTTTTTTCGCCGAAGCCCTCGAGCTCGGCGACCTTTCCTTCGGCGCACGCCTGTCCCAGCGCCGCGATGCTCGCGATCCCCAGCTTGCTATGCAGCGCCCGGATTTTCTTGGGCCCGAGCCCGGGGATCTGCAGCATCTCGGCGAGCCCCGGCTCGATCGAGGCCTTCAATTTTTCGAAAAACCCGAGTCGCCCCGTCGTGTGCAGCTCGGTGATTTTCTGCACCAGCGCATCGCCGAACCCCTTGATCGTCCCGAGTTCGCCCGCCGCAATCAACCGCACCAATTCGGCCTCCTCCATCACCTCCAACGCCCGTGCGCCCGACTGATACGCGCGGATCTTGAAGGGATTTTCTCCACTCAATTCCAGCAGCATCCCGATCTCGCTCAGCACATCGGCTATTTCGTTTTTCGTCATGAATGAGCACTAAACAAATCGTTTTGCGCCGTAAGCTTTTTCTCACGGCCCTTCACGCCCCAACGCCGGCGACGCGGCCACCACCGCCGTGGCAAGCGCGGCGCGATCAATCTTCCCAAGCGCACTCCGCGGCCAGTCACGGATCGCGACGAAGCGCTTGGGTTTGTTCGCCCCCGCCAACGCCACCACCGCCCGCGCGAAATCAGGCACCCGGCCGCCCTCCGGATAACATGCGACCACGACCTGACCCCACTCGGCATCCGGCACACCCAATACCGCCACGTCGGAAAATTCTCCGCTGGCCCGCAAGGCCGCCTCGACCTCCGTCGGTTGCACTTTTTTCCCACCGGTGATGATCCCAGCATCACGCCGACCCGTGAGGTGGAGATGACCGTGTGCATCCACGTTTCCATTATCTTCGGTCTGGAATTCCCGTGCGGGGAGCCACTCGGGAAAATAACCGTGAAAGACCGAGTCGCCCGCCACGCTCACCGTCCCGTCGACGTTGATCGAAACCCTCGCGTGCGGCAGCGCCTTCCCACTGCTGCGGTTCCCACTCAGGAACTCGTCCGGTCGCAGCGCCGTGACCATGGCCGCTGTCTCGGTCATGCCATAACTCAACGACAGGGGAAGCTCCGCCTGCGCCGCCGACTCGGCCAAGGCCGGCCAAACCGGCCCGCCGCCGATAAAAATCACCCGAAACGTCCGCAACCACGCCACCGCGGCCGGCCAAGCCAACAACCGCTGCAACTGGGTCGGCACCAGCGAGAGCACCCAATCGCCGGTCTGCCGTTCGAGCACGGGCACTTTGCCCAGCTCCAATTGTTTCCATGCCCACGCGACATAGCTGCCCTGCGTCGCGGCACACCGCACGCGGGCCATCAGCCCGCTCACATGGTAGGCGGGCAGCACCCCGACCGCATTCACCCGCTCGAGGCCGAAGTGTATGCAAAAGCCCCTTACAGCCGTCGTCAAGGTGACCTCGTCATGCCGAGCAAAACGGACCCGCCCGCTCGTCCCTCCCGTCGGCAGTCCCAGCCAACCGTAGCCCTCGCTCGCACTCGCTGACCCGACTTCCGCCGGCAGCCGTTCGACCCGCTGGGGATCACGCACGAAAAAAAATTCGCCGCATTCCTCGGCGACGCCGGTCGCGCGCAACAGCGATTTCAATTCAGCGCGTTCCATACGGCCTCCGGGTTGATTCGTTCGACATCTTCCCAACGCAAAAACGGTGCGGCCTGGGGGCCGTCAAATCTCGCGTCTGCAAACAGCGGCCATACCCCAAACCCCAGAGCGCGCGCCTCGCCCGGCCAGGCAAACGCCACCCGCAGCGCGGCCTTCGCCCCCACCGCCGTTTCCAGCGCCGAGGAAAACACCACCGTCGCGTTCGCCTTCGCGAGCCGGTCCATCGTCGTCGCCAACTGGCCGAGCAGCGCGGGCTTGATGACAAACACCCCGCGCCAGCCCGCCCCCAGCCAACGCTCAATATCACCGTCCCCGGCTACGGATTCATCGAGTGCGATCGGCGTGGGAAAATCCTCCGCCAGTCCCCGCAGCAAATCATCTGCACCCCGCGCCTCGGGCGCGACAGGTTGCTCGACGAATTCCACCGCGCGCCCAGCGCACTTCTCGAGCCAGCGTTCCGCCCGCCGACGATCCCACGCCCCGTTCGCATCGAGCCGTAGCGTCCCGCCCGTCGGCAGCCCGCCACAGAGATCATCCAACAGCGACAACTCGTCCGCCACGTCACCCACGCCGACTTTCCATTTGAACACCCGAAAGCCCAGGTCTCCTTTGGCCTGCAAAACGTCGAGCGCCGCGCGCCCCGCCGGCAGTAATGCCGCGACACCTACGTAAGGCACCGCTTTCGCCCGGCCCACCGTCCCAGCGTCAAACACCCCCATCGCCGCCGCCAGCGCGTTTCTCACACAACGCAGCTTGCCCGGTAAACTCGTCAGCAGGTCAGCCCCCGCCTTTGCCCCCACCGCCCGACACGCCGCCTCCGCCTCGGCTGCAGTCTCCGTCCCAAACCAGGGCAACACCGCCGCCTCCCCAAACGCCACCGCGCCTTCCGCCGTCTCCAATCGCACCAACACCCCTTCGCGCTCGGTCCAACGCCCATGAGCCGTGCGCACCGGGGCCCCCAACGCCAAATGATAGCGACGAAATTGAAAAAGGTAACTCATCGCGTCCACGTCATACATGCACCCGCCCGCGCGCAAACCCGAGTTTCTGTTTGCGCTCCGGCCCGCCGCACATACTCCGTTCATGGCAATCCATGCCAAAGATTGCTCCGTTCTCCATCGCCCACTCCTCGCCTGCTGACGCGGAGTTCTATCTGCCAGCCGCGGCCTTCTTCCGCGCCAATCTTCCCATCGCACTCACGTTCGACGACGTTTCGCTCGCCACCCTGTATTCGGAGATTCTGCCCAAGGACGCCGACACTTCGACCGTCATCAGCGATGGGCTGCGGCTCCAGATTCCCGTGATCTCGTCCGACATGGACACCGTCACCGAGTCGCGCCTGGCGATCGCCAGGGCGCTCAACGGCGGCCTCGGCCTCATCCACTATAATATGCCGCCCCGCGAGCAGGTGAAGGAAGTCGCCCGCGTCAAACGTCACATTCACGGCCTCATCCAAGATCCGATCACCGTTACCCCGGACCAACTCATCGGCGATGTCCTCAAGCTCATCGACGAAAAACGTTTCTCGTTCTCCACGTTCCCCGTCGTCGACTCCGCCGGGATTCTCGTCGGTCTCCTCTCCGGCAACGTCGTGAAAGACCGCTACAAGACCAAGCAGGTCACCGCTGTGATGACACCCCGCGCCCAACTCATCACTGAAAAAGCGAGCTCTGTCGCGAAGGATCCGATCAAATCCTCCGATGCTTTTTTTACGCGGCACATTGGCATTAACAAAATGCTGGTCGTCGATGGTGCCGGCCGCCTCCGCGGTCTCGTCACCAGCTCGGACGTCGAAAAAATCACCGCCGAAGCCAAGTCGCGCCGCAAACCTGCGCGCGACGCCCATTTCCGGCTCGTCGTCGGAGCCGCGCTCTCGCCGATCCGCCTGCCCGACGGCTCGCTCGACCGCGATAAACTCCTCGAACACGTCAGCCATCTCATCGCTGAGCATGTCGATGCTATCGCCGTATCGACTGCTCATGGACACACCGCTGGAGTCGGCGACGTCGTCAAGCTCGTCCGCGACGCGTTCCCCGAGCTCACGCTCATCGCGGGCAATGTGACCAGTGCAGCCGGCGTTTCGTTCCTCGCCGATTGCGGGGCCTCGGCCATTAAGA
>SXGR01636659.1_pt1 | contig 17149 bp, 21 predicted proteins | sample 3174711 | NCBI WGS metagenome assembly SXGR01 (sample SAMN11356860, study PRJNA531348) | freshwater metagenome | isolation source: freshwater sample F1-60 | place: China: Fuxian Lake, Yuxi | collected 2017-12-25
ATCGGTAAGGACTATTTTTTCGCTTATAACGAGCGAGGTCATTCAACTGTCTTTGGCAGGCTTTTTGTACCCAGTGGCAGGCGACAATCTCCCCTGCACAGACCCGCTCCGCGTAGAGCCGCGCGGTCTTCGCATAGTCCTTTCTCACGTAAAAATTTGAGTTACCCCAGTCAACGATCCTGTGTAAGGATTAACCAGTCGGAACATTGGAAAGCTAACTGTCATGACTATCGATTGCTGGTCGCAATATGTCTTACTATTTCGACTGTCTTCACAGTTCGCACGGAGCAACTCGCGGAAGCCATACACGCTCCTGTTGCCGCGATGTTTTCCGGACAGCCTCGGACTTCGAGAAGATATGACCTCGATACGCGAGCGAATGTCCTGCGATGTCGAAGTTGACCTGCTCGTTCAAATCGAGGCCACACCTTCGAAGGATGACGCGCAATACTTCAAGCTTCGAGAACACTATCGGGAGGGTCTGAAAGAGCATGCTGTGCTCATGGTGGAGCACGGCTTGTGGGTCATTGAGCCTCAGTTAATGTTTAATCACACCGTCGCTCTGTTTCAGGCAACCCGCTTTCCGATTCTCTCAAGCTGGGGTCACTGGCGAGACGATTTCGATTCTGCCGTTCGATGGCGATAGGGCAAGACATCCCTGAACGATCTCTAGCCGGCGATATCCGCCCACGGACTCTCATCCGCGTCGCGGGTGTCTGCCGGCATCACGACACGCGAGCGTGATGCGGGGGTGAATCCCATCTCCGTCGCTGCCTTGGTCATGATCTGCGCCTGCTTGTTGGCGATCGCCAAATAAGGCGATTGCATCGGAACACCGGTGTTTGGCGCTTTTACGAGTAGCCCCGTTTTCGCAAGACCGATCTGCGCCTTGCGATACAGATCCGCCGCACACGCCCACACCTCGAGGACCGACATATCGAGTCTTTTGAGCAACTGCGGCGGCGCACACTCAAGCGCATAGCGCCACGCCGACTGCGCACCCTCGCTCATGTACTGCGGAGGTTCCACCAACTCCCCAACCGGCTGCGGTTCGCGTGGATTCGTCCGGCACTTTTGCAGTGTGCCCTTGAGCTGCTTCACTTTCGTCGGCAGTGGTTTTCGACCCGCCATCCCACGCTCGCTCTACTTCCGAGAGCGCCCCCTTGTTCAATTTGCACGCATAAAAATTTGGGCACGCGCGCGCTGCTAAAGCGCCCAAACACAGAGATTTCACCCCCCTAGGGGGGTGCCGTGCCGTGCTGCAGTCTCTCTGGCGGTCTTTCGGTTATGGCACGAGACGCAGAGAGGCTGCAGGTTGGCGCGTTCAAAACGAGCTCCACCCCGTTTGACGGGAACAATGTGATCGACCACCGAGGCAGCCACGAGCCGCCCGAGCGCCTCACACGCTGCACACAACGGGCGCTCGCGTAAGAGAGCACGCCGCAGAGCCTGCCACGCACGCGAGCGATAAAAGCCCTGCTCGCTATCAAAGGCACGACGCGCTCGTCCGTAGTCACGGTGTCGCACGCTGTGGTGATCCGGGCAGTAGCCGGATCGGGCGACTATCGCCGCACAGCCGGGATAGCGGCACGGTGTGGGCGCACTCTGCGGCATTAATCGCCGGACGCAGGCAAATTCTTCGCCAATAGCGGGCTAATCGACTTGGCTTCCTGCGCCAGTAGAGCGTTCATGTCCACGTGATCTACCCCCAACAGGAGCCTCTCCCATGTCCACGCCTCCGACCGCCACACAACACGCTATCCTCTTACACGCCGTGCAGGATCATGAGGGCCACGTACAGTGGTTTCCCGCCTCGCTCAAAGAGGCCGCTCGAGAAAAAGCCCTCGCGAGTCTGATCCAAGGCGGCTGGGTCTCCGCTCGTAAGCGAAACCCACTTGTCACTCATGCCGGCTACGCCGCGATCGGAATGACCCCCCCGGGGGTTACTTCTAAGCCCGCTCCAGCGCGCGCGAACAGCAAGCAAGCGCAGATGCTATCGCTGCTGCGACGTCCCGAGGGGGCAACCATCGCCGATATCTGCGCCGTCACCGGCTGGCAAGCGCATACGGTGCGAGGCGCGTTTGCAGGAACTTTGAAAAAGCGCCTTGGACTAACCATCACCTCGCAGAAATCCACCGGCGAGGCGCGCGTTTATCGCGCGCTCTGAGCGGCAATTGAATCAAAGGTCAGCAGGTCGGCTGCGCGAACGGCCTGCTGACCACTCCACGCCTGCCAGCGCCTGACGATCACATCGACGTACTTCGGATCCAACTCCATCAGCCGCGCGCTGCGTCCGCTCTTTTCGGCCGCGATCAGCGTTGTGCCGGAGCCACCAAAGGGATCGAGCACCACGCTACCCGGACGACTTGAGTTGCGAATCGCTCGCTCGACAAGCTCCACCGGCTTCATGGTTGGATGCAGATCGTTTTTCTGTGGCTTTTTAATGTTCCACACATCGCTCTGATCGCGATCGCCGCACCAGTGGCGCTCGGCACCCTGGGGCCAACCGTAAAGAATCGGCTCGTACTGGCGCTGGTAGTCCGCGCGCCCGAGCGTAAAGGTGTGCTTGGCCCAAATGATGAACGTCGACCAGTGCCCGCCCGCCTCGCGAAAAGCAGACTGCAGCGCATCGAGTTCGCTCGAGGACATCGCGATGTAGATTCCACCGCGGCAGTGCGCGATGAGGGGCTTGAGCGCCGCGAGCAAAAAGTCCCGAAATCCCGCTCCTAGGTTGTCGTTCAAAATCGCGCGATCCTTGCCGCGCATCTTGTCCTTCGCGCTGTTGGCGTAGTTCACGTTGTAGGGCGGGTCGGTGAAGACCATGTCCGCAACGCTCTCGCCCATCAACGCCGCATAGCTCGCAGGGTCCGTCGCATCGCCGCAAAGCAGCCGATGCGCCCCGAGTTGCCACACATCTCCGGAGCGCGAGATTGCAACCTCCTCCACTGCGGGAACGGCATCATCATCCGTAGCGCCCGTTCGATCGGACTCCTCGCCCGCCATCAACTCCGCGAGCGCTTCCTCGTCAAATCCGGTGAGCGCAAGATCAAAGCCCTCGGCCGCAAGATCGTTTAGCTCGAGCGCGAGCAGTTCCTCGTTCCATCCAGCCTCAAGCGCAAGTTGATTGTCGGCGATCACATAGGCGCGCTTTTGCGTCGGTGAGAGGTGCGAGAGCTCGATGACCGGCACCTCATCGAGCCCGAGTTGCCGCGCAGCCGCAAGACGACCGTGACCGGCCACGATGCCGTTCTCACCATCGATCAAAATCGGATTTGTCCAGCCGTACTCAACGATGCTCGCCGCGATCTTGGCGACCTGCGCATCAGAGTGCGTGCGCGGATTGCGCCCGTACGGGATGAGCGAGTCGACCTTGCGGTACTCGAGATGAATCGGATTCAGAGAAAAGCTCCTCGAAAAGATAACCGCGGTCTGTCCCGGGCTGAGGTAAGGACCCGGGGCGGACCGAGGGCTGCGCTGCAGCATCGAGCGGATTGAAGGGGTGCGAACCGGCGCGAACCGTGGTTCGCACTCTGACGCTAGCGAAATGCCGCGGTCCCGCCCCCCGCATTGTTTTGGCGGCAGGAAGGACCCGTGTTAACCGAAATGGCGTTGGAACGTGAGAACACCGAGCACCAACGAAAACGCCCGCAAGCAGAGCCATGCGGGCGTAGATATTCAGAATGGCTAAATCTTATGCCTTCGATGTACACGCGTCAAGTATTTTCTTTGATGCCAAACTCATCAAGCGGACTCTCGTCTCACGCCGTCAGTTAGACGGGGTGGCATGAAGCTCCAGCCCGAGTGCCGCGATCACTTTCATGATCGTTGCAAACTCTGCGTTACCCTCTGGCGAGAGCGCCTCGTCCAAACTTTCTCGCCCGAGCCCGGTCTCCCGCGCGATCTGCGTCATACCCTTAGAACGCGATAAGTCACCCAGTGCCGCCAAAATCAATTGTGGATCGCCCTCTCGCAGCGCAGCATCAAGGTGGGCAGCCATATCAGCCTCAGTTACCCAATGGTCGGTCGGATCCCAACGCGTCGTACTGATTTTTGCCATTGCCTATTCTTATCCCTATTCAAGTGAGGACGAATCACAACTCGGTCGCTATCGTTGATCAAGAGCCGCCCGCAGGTCCTTCATCAAAAGAAAGAGATGCAGCGGATGTGACGGACTGGGCTCAAAATCAAAGCTCAGGTACCAGTTGCGCGCACGCTCATCCTTCGCATGAACCAGAAGCGCGCGAACACCGGCAATGTCGGCCGCCTGCGCAGTACGCCCCAGGGCATCTTTGAGCAACGCACGACCGAGCCCCACACGTTGATGGGCCAGATCCACCGCAAGACGCGCGAGAATCATGACCGGCACGGGATGTCTCGGGACGCCTTTGATCACCCGAGGGGCAGCGGCCGCGGGATCGACACTGCCGACGGCGAGGCTATAGAAACCGACCACCGATCCGCCGTAGCCACACACATACGTCTGAGCGCTGTTGGATTGCTGACTGACGAGCGCAAAGCGATGCAAAAAAGAATTAAGCGCCGCATCTCCACAGTCGAATGACTGCACCGCATCCGAAGGCGTGAGCTTTCGGATCGGCTCATAGGCGTGGCCGATCAATCCAGAAGCCCGGGCTCAGTCAGGAGCTTCTTCAGCTTCGGCTTACTACGCACAGGCCGATCGAGCGCCGCTTGGAACGCTCGCCATTGCTCGGCCGGGAGCTCAAAACGCGTCCGATCAGCCAGCGTCTGATTAGCCGCAACAATCCCAGCATCGAGCAAAAACTCGCTGACATTCTTGTGCGATACGCGAGCAGCCTCTTGCAGCAACTGCTTCACGGGGGAGCTTGCGCGCACATCGATGCGCTCGGATTTGGGAGGGGCGACTGTAGTCATGTAACCATTATAGCGTCCGGACATTGTCCTGACAACCTCAAGCCTTCAGCCCATACCCGTAATACCGCGCAAGCACCCCCAAAGCCGTAATCACGATACCCTTCGCCTCATGGGGATTCATCGGACGGCCGTTCCACCCCTCTCGCACCGACCACTCCTTCACGCTGCAGCCAAGCCCCACCACGTGCCAGAGCGCGCAGCCACCTGGGCTATTGAGCCCGCCCACTGCATCGAGTGCGCGATCCAGACTTTGACGCGCCATCACCACCCGCTCACTGAACCCTTCGCGCGAGGCGGCACCTGAGCGCGCGCGATCGAGCGGCGGCGCGCCGCTGGGGTGCATCTGCGCGGTGACAAAGGTTCGATGAAAGCGAGCACCCGCCTCGTGCATCGCGACCGTGATCGTGCCGTGACGCAGCAAGAGTGCGAGTGAGTCGATGCAGCGAAAGTGCTCGGTGCGGTACGCCGTGCCCGCCTCCGCCTCGCTCTGCCACTCGGCGAGCCGCTGCCCAGAGAGCGGTACGACGGTCCCGGGCGCAAGCGGCATAGGCTTTTTAGCGGCCATACGCATCACCTTCGGCGATCGCCCAGTGCAACAGCGCAAGCGCATCGGCCTCGTTATCATCCACCGGAGCAAAGCCCCTTGCACGCATCGCCTCGATCATGGCGGCCTTATCGGCGTTGCCCTTACCGGTCGCATATTTTTTGATCGTGCCGACCGGTACGCCCTGATACGCGATCCCGTGGTGCTCACACCAACTCGTGAGCACCGCCAGGAATCCTCCGTAGGCGTGCGCGGCGTCGGTGGCTAGGTGTCTTCGCACCTCCTCGAAGTAAATCTCATCGATCCCACCCGCGGTCGACTTCACCTCGGTCAACCAGCGCTTGAAGCGCAGATAGCGCATCCCGCCGCCCTCGAAGCGATGGGGGCGAAAATGCTCGGTGCCGCTTGTGATCAGCGCCCTCGCACTGCGCAGCGCCCAGCCGGTGTGCGTGCCGAGATCTAGCGCAAGCACGGTGTGCTCCGGTGATCGGTCTTTGATCGGAATCGATGGCGACATACGTCCTCCGCAAAACATCGGCGACCTGGGGGAGCGCGCTCACACGCCGGATCAGGGCGGTGCGTCTCCCTCACGTCCAACACGGGGTACATATTCGGTTTCGAATCTCAATCGCGGTGCGCGAGCACCGAGCGGGATACGAAAAAAGAGTGTTAGAGAGAGATATTTCAATACTTCAATATTTCAATATAGATCCTCTTCTCTCTCCCTCCCCCTCTTTACGGGTCTCTAGGGGGTGTTTTTGTCTCTCTCTAGGGGAGGCATTGAAGGATTGAAGTATTGAAATATTGAAGAAAGGGTCTCGCTTCAACGTAATCTTTGAGAAAGCGCTCATAACACCTTGATCCATTGGGTGGGTCTGCCGCGCGTCTGCCGCGCCTCCTGCTCAATGAGATGGGCTTCCGTCAACGTTCGAAGCACGCCTTCGCGCTGCCTGTGGTCCATAAACTGGGTGCGGCGCGTGAATTCACTGCGTGTCATACCCGCTTCACCGGCCTCTCGGAGGATCTGCATCGCCCGCTTGTGATGCGACTCAACCTGGTTCTCAGACACCCTGGAAGCCGCTTCACGGATGGTTAACTCGGCACAATGACGCGCTAAAGTGATCCCCCAGAGGGCGTCAGCCTTACCAATCTCGGGGTTAACTGGGTCTCGAGAGACCGCACGGATGAGCGAAAGCTTGGTCGCGTTCTCCTCGATGCGCGCCAAGATGGACGAGAAGCCGCTGCCGCGGGAGCTTCGAAGCCGCTCCACCAACTCCTGATCGAGCTGCCGAAACACCGCCTTCGCCGCCCGCGTCATCGGCACAACACGCGGTGAGACCATCACTTCCTCGATCGCCCCAACATCGGCGAGGTTCCCATCGAGCTTGCCGCCTCCGCGATGGATCAGCAGCAGCTTCTCGATGAGCTCCGGCGGCGGCTCCAGGAGGCCAAACGCCTCGTTGCTGTCGGGAAAGTCATCCTCGCTCTCCATGATCAAAAACCGCGCGAGCGACCCGTCGGCGACGTTGGCCGCCTGTAGCGCCTGCCAGAAGTGCAGCGGTGTGGTGGTGCCGTATATGCACGCACAGGGCTGGTGGATCGCTCGGTGCGCGTTGTTGTGCTGCGTACTCGCGTACTCGATCCCGAAGTACGTCGTCCCGGCGGTCGTGTAGAGCTCGGTCATCAGATCCAAGATCTCGCAGATGTAGCGTGGCGAGCGCTTGCGATCGGTCGCCGCCGAGAGAAACATCCCAAACTCATCAAGCTGAAACAAAATCGCCGGCTGACGCTGGATCGCCGTTAAAAGCCCGGAGCCCGAGGCGATCTTGTTACCGCCTAGGTACTGCAGCAGATTTGCGCGCCGAAAGAGCTCGTTGATGACAACGCGACTGTGATTTTTCCCCGCACCGCTCTCGGCGATCCCGACGACGTAGAGGTTCGAGCGCGTGTTGCTCTCGGTGCGGTACTTGCGCCCCATCAACGCGCCCACCGCACAGAGGCTCGCCCCGAGCGCGAGCACCGGCTGGGGACGCTTCGCGGTCGCCGCCATGAACGCCATCATCTCAGCGATCACCCCACCGACGTTCGCCCATCCTACGGGGAGCGGCTTCGCGGGCGGCACCGGCTCGGCGGTTGCACTGCCCTCCACGCGAATCGGCTCGGACGCATCCAGCGCATTTAAGAAGGCGCGCGCGGGATGGTGCCCGTTCATCACGATCTCGCCATTGAGCTGCAAATCGGACGGAGGCTGCCAGCCCTGCTCGAGAGCGAGCTTGTAAAGGGAGCCCGCGCCGATGCGGGTCGGTGCGAAGCTGCGCCAGCTGCGCGCGGTCGTCTTGGGGTCATTCTTCTGTGAGCTCGCCGACCACGCCTCAAAGAGCGGCCAACCCTCATCGCCGAGCGCACCTTTGATCGCCATGCCGATCCGCACCCAGCTGTCGTAGTGCACATCGGCATTGCAAACGTGCCGAAGGGCCTCCTGCACCGCCGCGTAGGTACCACGTCGATCGGGCAGACTCGTAGCGTTCGCAGACGGCGGCGCCCCCGCACTCACGGTAAGCGTCTTAGCGCGTGCCTCAGGCGGGATCAGCTCATATGCGGCTTTGGCAAACTCTCGCGCCTGCGCTTCGGTCACCGCAGGAAGCTCATCGGGGGTGAGATCCGCTAGCGAACTGACGGGCCAGTCGTAGGGTTGGTCGGTGTCGGGATGAATCCCATACGCGATGAACTGCTGCCCGAGCCCGAGCACTTCGATGGGCGGGTACTTAAAGCCTGCAAAGGGCTGTACGGCGCGATAGACCAAGAGGCGCTTCGGTGCTCGACCGATACGCACCGCCGGAGTATCACCGAGCATCGCTTTGGCAAGCGCCTCGATCTCGTGCGCGAGCGTTGCCGAGTGCGTGATGTCGATATCAATACCGATCACCCGCCCTGCCGCGATGCCGATTCCGGCCTCGGGCCAGTCGCCCCAAATATCGACCTCGTTATCCTGCGTGTCGCGCTCGCAGTGCCGACTCCACTTCGGATAATCGACCCAGCGACCCAAGCGATAAACACCCGGCTTCTTGCTCTTAGGCTGGATCGGCAGGATCGGATAGCCGCGATCGACGAGCGTCGCGCCGAGCCGCGCCATGTAGTTGCGCGCCGCCATCACCGCACTCAACGCGGCACATCATCGGCGTGCGCCGCGCGCAAATGATCTTGATACGACGTGACGATCACATCGATCAGGGTCGACCACTCCTCCTGTGACCAGAGCGTGAGATCCGTTCGCCCGGTGCGCTCGATATACTCACCGCCCGAGACGCTTGCCGCGGTTAACGCCGCGCGCTCGTGTTCACTCGCATCGATCATGCCTTTTAACCTCGCTACGATGTCCTGACACTGGCGCGAGCACAGCAACACGGTGGGCGCCTTCACTCGAATGAGACTTGGGGAGAAGCCAAAGCCGCGCGCCTCTCGTCGACAGATCGCGCAGATCACGCAAAACGTGCTCCCACCACCGCGGTGTAGCGACCTTCGGGACGCACGGCGATCTCCGAGGGCGTACGAAGCTTCGGCACCGCGGCGATCGCCTCCTCCACGCGCTGCGGCACCGGTACGCCCGGGGCGCGATTGGCCCACCAGCTCACCGCCTTCTGCCGCGCATAGCCCGGATGCTCGATGCACACCCACTCGCTGTGCTGCGTGAGACCGCTCCAATAATCGACTCGGAGCGAGGGCGGCTTACCCGCCTTCTCATGGCGCGCATAGCGCACATCGGTGACGGGGATCCACTCGGGCTCGCCGCTGCTCAGCACCGCGAGTTCACTCGCCTGCGCGTTAATCTTGATTTCGGGTGCACTGAACACATGACCGCAGTCGGGGCACTGCCCGATCGCTGCGGGCAAAATGCTTCGGCACTCCGGACACGTTTTGGTCGGCGCCACGCCCTCCTCGCTCTCGCGTGGCCGACGCGGTGTGATCGCATCGATCGGGCCGTGCCGTGCGATGTTGCCGGCGAAGTCGAGCACGAGACAGTCCGTCTTGCCCGGTGCTAATCGACAGCCACGGCCGACAATCTGTACGTAGAGACCCGCCGACTTGGTGGGTCTTAGCATGGCAATTAAATCGACCCCCGGCGCGTTGAAGCCGGTGGTCAGTACGTTGGCATTGGTAAGACAGCGAATCTCGCCGGCCTTGAAGGCTTTGATGATCGCTTCGCGCTCAGCGCTTGGCGTATCGCCCACGATCGTCTCGCAGCGGACGCCTCGCTTACGGATCACATCGCGCACGTGATGAGCGTGATCGACCCCGGCGCAGAACACGAGCCAGCTTTGCCGCTCGGCGCCGAAGCTGACAATCTCATCAACCGCGCTTTCGTTGATCGACTCCTGATCGACCGCGGCTTCCAGGTCCTTGGCGATAAACTCACCGCCGCGCGTCCCGACGCTCGTCACATCGAGCGTGGTCACCATGCCCTTTGAACGAAGCGGTGCGAGATATCCAAGGTCAATCAACTCTCTTACCGACACCTCATAGGCGATGTCGGTAAAGATCGCATCCTCCCCTTCGTGCAAGAGTCCCGAGTCGAGCCGAAAGGGCGTGGCCGTAAAGCCGATGACCTTCATCATCGGGTTTAACCGCTTGAGCTCACCCAGAAATCGGCGGTACATGGTGTTCGAGTCGCGCGGGATCAGATGCGCCTCATCGATCAACACCAAATCGCACTGCTGCACGTCGTAAACGCGCTTGTGAATCGATTGGATACCCGCAAAGAGAATGCGCGCGTGAATATCGCGCTGCTTCAACCCCGCCGAGTAAATCCCGGCAGGCGCATCAGGCCAGAGTCCCTTGAGCTCATCGTGGTTCTGCTCGATCAGCTCTTTGACGTGCGTAACGATGAGTATTCGTTGATCGGGATACGCTTTAAGCACCCCCTCAACGAAGCTCGCCATCACGAGCGACTTACCGCCTGCGGTCGGGATAACGATCAGGGGGTTACCGGTGTGATCGTGAAAGTAGTTGTAGATGCCCTGAATGGCGGCGCCTTGATACGGACGCAATGTGATGCTCATGCCATGACTCCTCATACGTTTACTCGTGCCGTGTGTGGGTACTTATCAATGCCTTGATCTCGCCAGCGCTCGCCGCTTGCGAACGCGTACTCAATCCAGTCCTCGCCCGCATCGATCTGCTCGGCGGGAACAAGCGCTGGAATAAAAAGATGCTGTGCGCACGCCGCGCGCTGCTCCGAGAGACTCAGTGCGCGATCGTGCCGCTCGCAGCGCCAGCCACCCTCGATCGGACTGACGTGAACGCAGGTGCGGCAGTTGATCTCGGCGGCGCGCGCGTCAGGCACATCCGGATGGCAGACCGCGGCGTGATCGCACAGGCGGCACTGATACCAGGTGGGATCGGTGCTCACGCCGGGCGGCGGTGAGGCGGCTTCTATGACGCGCCGTGCTTTCTCCAGAAGCCGCTCTGCGTAGTCGCGATCAACCTCGATCCGTTCAACGTAGAGATCATCCGTGTCCTTGCAGACCGCGAGGTACATGGCGCGCGTGATGCTCGTCAGATGCATGTAAATCTGCATCTGCGCAAAATGCTGCGGCTTGCTCTCTCGGACGCCGCGAGCGGACACATCGGCGAAGCTCTTCACCGAGTGCGTTTTAAACTCGAGGACGTGCCACGTCTTCGGCGCCTCCAGAAGTCCGAGCGCCACACCATCGAGCGAGCCGCCAAAATGCCCGCCGTGTGACTGCACCCGAAACTGACGTCCCGTCTCCGGATCCACCTCGAGCACCGTCGCACCGATGCGCCGCAGGTTCTGCACAAGGCGCGCCTCTTCCAACTGCCCCGTCTCAAAGAGACGCAGCAACCGACCCGGATGACGCGCACGGCTCACCCAACGAAAGTCGTACCACAGCGCCCGCTCGCACTCTTTGCCAATGAGTGAGGCGCCAAGGTGCGCACGGAACCCGTCGCTCTGATCCGCCTCATAGGCGGCCAGGATTGCTTCACGGGTGGGACTCAGCGCGATGGGAAGCTCAGCCACGGATCTCATCCCGCGACTCGTGCAGCGCCCGCGCGCGCACGAGTGCACTTTGCCAACGCGCCTCGTCACACTCCGAGCGCAGCACTTCAATGAGCGCGTCCTTGAAGCGATCTCGCTGCGCGACCGGCGAGCGTCCGTTCAACCGAGCAAGCTGCGCCGAAACGAGCGCTAGTTCCTGCTGTTTCAGTCGCAGCGCCGTCTTCGCGCGGTGATACCACGTCGCATCGAGCGAGCGTCGATCGGCTTGCCGACGGATGTCGCTGGTCGCGATCTGGATACGGATCGAAACGATCTCATCTTTGAGCGCAGCCAGGCGCTCCCGACACGCCTCAACCGTGGCGGGCGGTGTCACCTGCGGTATGTGATACGGCTGATCCGGCATCGTAGCGCCCCTCAGCCCTGCTTCTTCCACGGAAGCCCATTGGCCGCGGCTGTTACGACGGGTGCCGCTGGCCGATAAGCCGCCGCTGCGGCCGCGACCGGCGCTGGCGCCACCGCCGCGGGGGCGGGGCTACGCGGCAGATAGCGCAGCGAGTTCGACTCGCCGTACATGCCCTTCGGTGGTCGCACCCGCACATCGACCGTGAGCGGGATGAGATGGAGTTGATCTGTGTTACTCACCTGCATCTTGCCGACAGCGCGGCAGATGGATGAGAGCGTGCGTTGGGCAATCTGAACGGTGTCGGGGTTTTGGTTGATGAGGTTCAGCCGATCAAAGAGCTTTCGGCCTTGATACTGACCTTCGAGGATTTCCACCTCGAGGAACAGATACTGTCCCATGCCGTCCTTAGTCGGTCGCATCTCGCTCTGCACGATCTGCGCGAGATACCGGCCGGGCGGCAGCACTTCATAAACGCTGTTGGGTTGAACGGTTGAGGCGTCAAACATGTGTCCGAGGGATGCCATTGCATGTACTCCTGTAGGGTGTGAGGGATCGGGGGTCTTAGGAAGGAAGCAACATCGACTGAATCGGGCTCGGCATTGCCGCAGCGAACGCCTGCCACTCAAGCGGCAGCGTGTCCGGTAGGCCGTAGCGGTTTTTGGCGAGAAACGCAGGACGCTCGGCGGTGTGAATCACACGCTCGCCGGAGCCGACCGCACGACTGATTTTTTTGTTGAAGCCGACGTCCGACTTCACGGTCGAGATGCGGTAGTTCGCAAAGAGCACCACATCCGAGTGCTCCTGCAGCAGTGCCGCGGCGCGGCTGTGCAGCTTGATGACATAACGATCGTACGGATCGTGCTCAGGACTATCGAAGCGTTTGATGTCGGTGTGCGCAATCTGCACGACCGTCATGCCGCGATCGTCCCGAAGGGCGTTGAGCCCCTCGACGTACTGGCGCCAGAGCCCAAGTGCGGCCACATAGCCCTTGCCGTAGCCCGCGTCCTCGATCGAACCCCAGCCGTTATCGCGACAGGCTTTGGCCCACACGAGCGGCTCGAGCCAATCAACGCTATCGATAACCACAGTCGAAAACTCGTGCGGCTCGCTGTAGAGCGCAGAGAGCGAGCCGATTACATCATCAAAGGTACGAGCGAGCGGAAAGTGGGCGGCGCCGAGCGTGCCGAGCCCATCCTCGGTCGCCACGAACACCGGTGCTTTGGCCTCAGCTGCAAACGTCGTCTTGCCGACACCCGCTACACCATGGATCAAAATACGCGGCGCTTTGGGCGCACTCGCGCGGGTCAGCTGTGCGAGGGAAATAGCCATCAGGACACCTCCGGAAAATGATCGTCATTGGCGGCCGCAGGCAGCGCGCTCGGATCGAGCCGCTCGAGTCGATAGGTCGGTCGACCGGTCTTGAGCGTCCGCGCGGGCTCAAAGAGCTTGCGAACCGCCGGTGGCCACGCGTTGTACTTGGTCTCGGACACCTGAATACGCATCTCCACGTAGTGCGCCGGGTCCTCGCCCCACTTGCGCAGCGCCTCGACCGCTTCTTTGAGCTTTCGCTGGTCGTACTCGGCACGCTTTGGGAGATCCGCAATGACCACGAACCCTTCGTCTTCAAGGCGTACGATGCCAGTCGATTTACCGGCCTCTTGGCGTAATGCTTGCGCTCGGGCGCTGTAACGATGATCGAGCTCGCCCTGCAGCACCTGGCGGTACTGATGAGCCCTCGCCTCCACGACCTCCACCTCGCGAAGGAGTTGATCGAGATCACTTAAGGAGCGTGCCGAGAGCTCACCGAGCGACAGGGTCGATAACTTCGTCATGACATCAAGTTCGGGTAACATGGAAACCTCAGTGAGTACTCAGGTGAAACGACTTCGATGTGCGCAGTCGATGCCGGATATCGGGCGGGCTCATGCCGCTGGATGCACGCACGGCCAGGTATCGGTAGTGACCCTCGCGTACTCGCTGACTGAAAAGACGCAGTAGTCCGAGTTCGCTTGCGATCCACGCACGGCGCGCAAGTGCATGCACTCGGGCTCGTTCGCGCTCCGGCAACACGCTCTCCGCTGCCGATCGATCGAGGGTGAGAAACCCCTCGTGATACACAATCGCTTCGCCCGCATGTGCGGAGGCGATCCAATCACAGAGCAACTCCTCGGTGAGCGGGGGTCTCGCGCGGCGCGCCGGTGTGATCCGGATACCGGATGACCCCTCGCAATTCGTCGGTTCACATTTTTCAGGCATAAGCGGGCCCCTCGCCGCCTCCCGATCATCGGGAGACGACGTTTCTTTGGTTGATGAAGATTTTTACGGACTGAGCAGTTCGGCTTTCTCAGCCACCCTCGTGATCAGGCGGCTGTCTTGAATCCAAACATGCGTAAGTGCATCTCTAAGTCGGCCACGCGCCGATAAAAGGTCGCTGAAGACATCCCGGAAGCTTTCGCAGCGGCGGGTAAGTCCTGATGAAGGACGAGCAGTTCATACAGGCTGCGCTGCTCATCGCTCATAGCAGACCACGCGGCTTGCAGATCGCTCGCAGCGTTACACTCGAGCGCGTGATCTTCCGGCTCTTGCCACAGCGGCAGTTGCTCTGGCTCGTAACGCGGCTTGTCTTCGATCAAGTCATCATTGGCTGCATCAAGACTGACATGATCCATCTCTCTACTCGAAGACACAGCAAAGACTTTCAGAGAATCGATATCGTCGTTTGACGATGAGATAAACCGCCAGTTGTCGTTTTTACGGTCCGATAGAAAGTCAGCGGTGCGGTGCGCGGAGACGACACCCGTGAATGTCCCCGCCGCACCCCGCGCCGGATCAAACGCAGCACGACGCTCGAGGATGTCGAGCGCGATCTCTTGAAAAAGATCATCGCATTCGGCCTCTGTGAGCGCCGCCGTTACCGCAGCACGCCGCGAACGGGCTGCGGCAGCGTTCAACGTGGCGACGAGGAATGGATCATTGGCGATCGGGATCGGTTTAGGGCGTACCCCGTCCGCGTCAATCACCAAGATAGCGGTAGATGCGATGACGGCCGGCGCCACCAACGTTTTGTTGTTCTCTGCCATTTCGATTACCTGTACGAGTTATCAAGGTCGCGGCTATTTGGCCGCGGTGCGTTAAAGAAAACACCGCAGTTGCGGCGTTGACCACCGCAATTGCGGCGAGTCACTGATCAAGGCTCCGCTTAGCCGCCGCAAACTTGTCTTGTAGCGTTCGTTCCGACAGCCCTTCTTTTCCGGGGAATCGAGACTCGAGCGCGCCGATAACAGCAGCCTGGCTCGGGAACCGCGATCGTTTACCACTCGTCGAATCTTTGTCGACAAGCAGATCGAGCAGCGCTCCGATAATGTTCAGGTATGTCGTCTCTGCCCGAGGCGAAACAATAGGCACACGGCTTTTGCCTACGTCGATCTCACCGAATAAGAAGGCGGGCTTCTCGCCCTCAAATTCACTCTCCATCCATTGCTTGAGATCTCGACGAGCAACATATCTGCGCGCTGGTGGTACGTAATCCTCAATGATTCTCCCGTGTTCACCACAGCAGCGTAGGAAGCCCCGTTCAATCGCGTGATGAATCGCGCGGCACTTTGCCGCCAAGTTGTCCACGAACGGACTCTCGAAGACGCCTGGATCGACCTCGACACTGGAGTCCTCTAGGAAGGTCTGCGCTTCACTCGCAGGGACACCACACCACAGCGCCGCTGCAATCGGGACTTGATATACAGCAGAGTAGGCGAATAGTTTTTTTGATAGCGAATCCGATTCCGTATCCTTCATGACCATACCTCATCACCAAAAACAGAGTTCCTCAGACCTGGGAAATCGATGCGACTTCGTGAGTCTGAAACACGTCTCGACTCAGTTCTTTGATCGGTGACCCTGTCTCGAGTGTCTTTTTAATTTCCAAGTAGCGTTAATTGATGGCGAGATATTTGCTCGGAAGTTTCGGATCCGCAAGCGCTGCGATGCGATAATTGAACGCGCGATTTTTGCAATTTAAACAATGGCTTATGTGAATCCCGGCTCTCGTCGTACTCGTTTCCAATTAGCGAATGCACCTCTACCGAATTCCATCGTTGAATCACTAAGTTATGAATATTCATGCCGAGATTCCGTCGAGTTCCGTTCGCACAAGCTGCTTGCGCATTTGCAGTAATGCGCCTCGTAAGGATCGGCAATCGACCATCTTTGAGGCTCAACATTTGCGCCTTTGAGAAAGGCTCGCGAATAAACGGTATGAACATTCATGCCCCGTAATCATTCGTACCAATCGAGTTCCAGCGTAATTGACTTTTTACCGACCGCAACCGTCGGTTCCCTGCTGGCTCAAGGAGTCATCCGCTTACTCACAGGTCATCAACAACTTGATATCTTGCAAAAACCACGCGGTAGTACGGACGTCCCCATTAACGAGGAGTCCACCGATGATTGAGCCGGTTGTCGCCCGGGTCGCCAGCCTAAGAACCGCCCCTTTTGTGGAGTTGAAGCAGCTGTGGCGAGACCTGTTTCAGCAGGAGCCACCGCCGTACAACCGGCGCTACCTGGAATCCCGCCTCGCCTACCGCCTCCAAGAACTGGCGTACGGCGGCCTAAAGCGCGAGACGGTCCACAAGCTCGAGCAACTCGGGGAACAACTGGACGGAGGTCAAGCCGAGATCCGTCGGCGTCGGGCTGATGACCGCCCGACAGCGGGCACCCGGCTGATCCGGCATTGGCAGGGCATCCCCCACGAGGTTGTCGTCGGCATTGACCACTTCGAGTACGACGGTCGACGGTACAGGTCGCTCTCGAGTATCGCCCGCGCGATCACCGGCACCAATCGCAACGGGTGGACGTTCTTCGGCTTTCCGTCAGGGCGAGGTATGGCATGAACACGCCTCGCCGTCTCAGATGCGCGATCTACACCCGCAAGTCCACCGAGGAAGGACTCGATCAGGCCTTCAACTCGCTCGATGCCCAGCGCGATGCGTGCGCCAACTTCATCGCCAGCCAAAAGTCAGAGGGCTGGTCGATGCTCCCGGACCATTATGACGATGGCGGGTACTCCGGCGGCACCATGGAGCGCCCTGCTCTTCAGCGATTACTGAAGGCTGTTCAGTCTGGGCAGGTCGACATCATCGTGGTGTACAAGATTGATCGTTTATCACGATCGCTTAGCGATTTCGCCAAGTTGGTCGACATCTTTGATGCCCATCAGGTCACCTTCGTATCGGTGACGCAGTCGTTCAATACGACGACCTCGATGGGACGCCTCACGCTCAACATCCTGCTCTCCTTC
>SXGR01609255.1_pt1 | contig 17143 bp, 15 predicted proteins | sample 3174711 | NCBI WGS metagenome assembly SXGR01 (sample SAMN11356860, study PRJNA531348) | freshwater metagenome | isolation source: freshwater sample F1-60 | place: China: Fuxian Lake, Yuxi | collected 2017-12-25
CGGGCAATCCTGCCAACATTTGATCCGCATGCGCGATGGACATGCGCCAATCCAATCAGAGTCCACAGCGGCGCGCCACCAAATTCATTCCATCTCCTTGCCCTCAAACTTCATTCCACCCTCCTTGTCGAGGGCCATGCCCACAAACTGGAGCATAGTTTTTCTGGCTATCCAAACGCACGGGATCAAGGCATGCTGTCGGTCGTTCCCTTAAAGAAAGGCCCTTTATGCCGCTCAACAGAATCATCTGCCTCATCCTTGTTCTCGCCGCCCAGTTCACATTCCAGCGCACCACGCTCGCAGCCCAGGCCCCATCCCTGCCGCTCGTCCTTGACGTCGAACTCCAACCGCTCGGCGCACAGGTTCATCGCGTGATTGAGACACTTAACGCGGTCGGCTCACCGTTGCCAGGGAAGGATGTGACCGAAATCGAGAATGCGATCAAATCCAGCAACGGGCAGGCAGCCGTCGCCGAGATTCAAGGTGTGCTCGACAAACATTGCCTGGTGAGCGTGAACATCAACGCGGAATCTCGCGTAAAGGTTGCGCGTGGCCCGGTGAAGGCTCAATTGACTGAGCAAGGCTGGCGGACATTTTTGGTGAAAGTTCACAATGAAGCTGGCGTCACTGCCGAGCTGGACGCAGTCAGCCCGAACGCACGGGCCTCGTCTGACAGCCCGTGGTTTTCTTCCGAATCCGACAGACTCTTGAAAAAACAAGGCGTCCCGGCTCCCACAATGCGTTTGCAGTCAGAATTGTGGCTCGACATGCAATCCTACACCAAACAACCCCTGGCGAAGGAACTCAGCGGACTCAAGCTCGAGTACCGTCTGATCCAGCTCTACAGCCGCGATGCCGGCAAGCGCGAAGCCAAGATTTCATTCAATGTCGGGCAAGGTACCCAGGACATCGGCTACCGCAACGATGTGGATATTCTGTTTACCTGTGAATCCACCAAGGATGTGACGCTTCGTGTGCGTGATGAAAATGGAAAACCGACCACCGCCGCCTTTTTGATCCGTGACGCTCAGGGCCAGGTGTATCCTTCGCAAGCCAAGCGCGTCGCACCGGACTTTCCGTTTCATCCGCAGGTTTATCGCGCGGATGGTGAAACAGTGAAGCTTCCCGATGGTAGTTACACCGTTGAGTTCTCGCGCGGTCCGGAGTCCCTGCTCCAGAAGAGCACCATCACCGTTGGCGCGCGTGCGAGGAAGTTTGAGTTCAAGGCGGAACGTTGGATCGATCCCTCAAAATTTGGCTGGTGGTCAGGCGATCACCACATTCACGCGGCCGGTTGCGCTCATTACACCAAGCCCACCGAAGGCGTCCACGCGCCCGACATGATGCGCCATTGCATCGGCGAGGATCTGAAGGTCGGCTGCAACCTGACCTGGGGGCCGTGCTTCGATTATCAGAAGCAATTCTTTACCGGAAAGGACGACAAGGTCTCACAGCATCCCTATCTGCTGCACTACGACGTGGAAGTCTCGGGCTTCGGTTCGCACAACTCTGGCCACCTCTGTCTGCTGCGCCTTACCGAGCAGATGTATCCGGGAGGCGATTCTTACAAACACTGGCCTACGCTCTGTCTGAACACACTTCGTTGGGCAAAGAAGCAAGGCGCCGTCGTCGGTCCCGCGCACTCGGGCTGGGGACTTGAAGTCGATACTTCCGATCTGCCGAACTACATCGTTCCGCCGATGAACGGCATCGGCGCGATGGAATACATCGTCGATGTCACACACGAAGTTCCCGGCCCGAGCCGGAAGCTGGAGCGCGCTGTCGATTTCATCTCCACGGTGGACACGCCTTCCGTCTGGGAGTTGAACATCTGGTACCACACGTTAAATGCCGGCTACCGCACGCGTATCAGCGGGGAGACTGATTTCCCGTGCATCTACGGCGAGCGGGTTGGTCTTGGCCGCTCCTACGTAAAGCTCGATGGCAAGCTGGACTACGCTGAATGGTGCGAAGGCATTCGCCAGGGCCGTAATTACGTGGGCGACGGCCGCAGCCACCTGATGGGATTCAAAGTGAATAACGTCGCACTCGGCGAGCGTGGCAGTGAACTCAGGCTGGCGCAATCGGGCCGCGTCCGCGCAAGTGCACAAGTTGCCGCGCGCCTGGACGAAAAACCGAACGACGAAATCCGCAAACGTTCTTATAAACAGCAACCCTACTGGCATATTGAACGGTCGCGAATCGACGACACGCGCGAAGTGCCTGTCGAACTGCTCGTCAATGGCAAACCTGTCGCGAAGAAGAACATCGTGGCCGATGGAAAGCTGCAGGAAATCAGCTTTGACACGACCATTGAACAGAGCAGTTGGGTCGCGATGCGCATCCTCCCTTCATCTCACACGAATCCAATCTGGGTCATGGTTGGCGACAAACCGGTGCGCCCATCGCGCCGGAGCGTCGAATGGTGCCTGAAAAGCGTGGATCAGCTCTGGTCGCAAAAGCAGCGCCACATCAAGGCTGACGAAATGGAGCAGGCAAAACTGGACTATGAACACGCGCGACAAGCTTACCGGAAGATCATCAGCGAGTGTGAGATCGAGTGAGGCCATCGACCGGTCCAACGATTCCTGCTTCGCCGGAGCCTCCAATCTCTGATCGGAAACTGCTGAGACGTATCTGAGGCGGCGGGTATGGCCAACCTACTGAGGAGACCGTGGGATAGGCTACGAATGATGGCGAGCGCCACAGATGCAGCTGTGAGGCGCGAACGTGGGAGGATGCCCGCAGCGGCCTCCGACCAAGTGAGCAACGAAGCAGGTGCGTCTGTGCCGCCGTCAAGATTTGTAGCCTATCTCACGGTCTCCTCAGTAAGTGCTGGAACTGGTGGATAACGCAAACGATGCATCTTGTGAGATCGGGTCAAGGAGAGCGGAATAACCGGTCCCACAAACTCCGAACAGGACAGCAGGGTTTCCCTCATCTGGTTCTCGAGCTGGTGAGTGCCGTCCGTCATCTTCCCAGCCTCCTCCTGCGGGCTGGTTCTGCTGTCCTGGGATAGGGCGTTCAGGAACATTCACCCAAGTTCTGCAAAGTTGACACTCTGGATGCGCATTGATGGTCCCGACACGACTCCCATTTCAAATCCCTTGTTGCCTGTCTTACTTTGGTTGACGTAGGCTCCCGCAACTTTTGAAGGCGATGAAGATCTATATTGATGGCAAATTTTGCGACGAGAAGAACGCCAAGGTGTCGGTGTTCGACCATGGGCTGCTTTATGGAGATGGTGTGTTCGAAGGGATTCGCGCCTACCACGGGCGCGTGTTCAAGCTGAAGGAGCACATTGACCGGCTTTTTTATTCTGCCAAAGCGATCCTCCTGAGCATCCCTATGTCGCACGCCGAAATCATGAAAGCGACTGTTGAAACGTGCCGGCGAAACAAACTCCGTGATGGATACATTCGCCTGGTGGTGACGCGCGGGGTCGGCACGCTCGGGTTGAACCCCAATCGCTGCAAGAATCCTTCAATCATCATCATCGCGGACAAAATTCAGCTTTATCCGAAGGAATACTACGAGCGGGGCCTGGATATTGTGACAGTTCCCACGACCCGCAATCTGCACAACGCAGTCAATCCGGCAATCAAGTCGCTGAATTATCTCAACAACATCCTGGCAAAGATCGAAGCGAACAACGCGGGTGTCGAGGAAGCCATCATGCTCAATTCGGAGGGCTATGTCTCGGAATGCACCGGCGACAATTTGTTCATCGTGAAGGACCGGCAACTGCTCACGCCGCCGCTCTCGGCAGGGGCGCTCTACGGCATCACCCGGAGTGTTGCGCTGAGTCTCGGGCGCGAGATGGGTCTGGAGACCGCCGAGCCCAACCTGACTCGGTACGACCTTTTCAATGCGGATGAATGTTTCCTGACGGGGACCGGGGCGGAGTTGATCCCTGTGGTCAAAATTGACGGACGTGTCATTGGGAGCGGCAAGCCGGGTGCGATTACACGCGAATTGGTTGAGCGGTACCACGCTCTAACTAAAGTTTCCGGTGAGCTGATTTAGTTCTCGATCGATTCTGATTTCAGTTGCCCCCTGATTTCCGTTCTCCGGTGCTTTCGGCGGCGGGATTGGAATGATGGCTGGGAAGAAAGTTAGCCCGGCACTTCACTCTGGACTGGGTTTTGAAGCAGCAGACCAGGCTGGCATTGGAGATGTCGATTTGTTATTTTCAAGTCCGGTATTGAAGATGGTCGCGTTCGATTGTGGTTTTGCATTTGGGATTGGATTGCAGCCTCCTTGAGCGCCTTGACTAATGCCGTACCGGAGCCGATATACGAAGAGAGAATATGCTGTGCGATATTTGCAAACAGAATCAGGCCAAAGTGCATCTTACACAGATGATCGAGGGGAAGACGAAGAAGGTTGATCTCTGCGAGGAGTGTTCAAAGGCGAAGGGCGTGGACGATCCCACGGGCTTTTCGCTGGCGGATTTGCTGCTCGGACTCGGCGCCGCACAGGAGATGGAACAAGTGGCCGCAGGGGTGGAATTGAAGTGTCCTCATTGCGGTTTCACCCAGGCGGATTTCAAAAAAACCGGACGGCTCGGATGTGCCGAGTGTTACGGAACATTTGCAGAAGGCTTGGAAGGACTTCTGAAGACCATGCATAAGGGGACCAAGCACGTGGGCAAGACACCTCACGCCCTAAAGCAAAGCCTTGATTTGAGCGATAAGCTGAAGGTGCTCCAGAAGAGACTGGACAAGGCCATCGCGGAGGAGGATTTCGAGGCAGCGGTCCATTTGCGTGACGACATCAGCTCGGTCAAAAGCAAACTCAAAGAGCTGACTGTCGGATGAACATTCACGAATTCCTCAGCTCACCGGGGACGATTTATGGCCAGGGGCCGCATGATTCCATTGTCATGTCCAGCCGGGTGAGACTTGCTCGCAATCTCAAGGGGGTTCCCTTTCCAGGGTGGGCGAAGAAGCCGGATCGCGTCCGTTCCCTGGAAGCGATTCTGCCAGCCGTCCAGTCGATCCGCCAGATGGCAGGGGCGTTTTCAGAGTCGATGGAAAATTTCACGGCCGTGGACAAGCAGATATTGGTCGAACGACACCTGATCAGCCGGGAACACGCCGCGAAGAATGCTGGAAGCGGATTGGTGATCAACAAGGGAGAAACTCTGGCTGTAATGATCAACGAGGAGGATCATTTGCGGATGCAGTCACTAAGGCCCGGGTTGCAATTGAAGGAAGCCTGGCATGCGGTGGACCAGTTGGACAGTGCTCTCGAAAAGAAACTCGATTACGCCTTTTCACCATCCCTCGGGTACCTGACAGCCTGTCCGACGAACCTTGGTACGGGCATCCGCGTCAGCGCGATGCTGCATCTTCCCGCGCTCGTTTTGAGCGAGCAGATCAATCAGATCATCCAGGCGGTCAACAAGCTTGGCCTTGCAGTGCGCGGACTTTACGGCGAAGGGACCGAGGCCCTGGGAAATGTCTTCCAGGTTTCAAACCAGATGACGCTGGGCGAAAGCGAGCAGGATATCGTGGAACGCCTGAACAAGGTTCTCGGGCAGATTATCGAACACGAAGAGAACGCCCGGGCCAGCTTGTTGAGCAACAAACCGAAGGTGGTGTTCAATCACATCGGCCGCGCCTACGGCATCCTTGCCAATGCGCACAGCATTTCCTCCAAGGAGACGATGAATCTTCTGTCGCTGCTACGGCTCGGCTTGGACATCGGATCGTTCCCCGGAGTGGAGCGGCGCCTTGTTGAGGAGTTGTTTCTCCTGACCCAGCCAGCTCATCTTCAACAACAATTTTCCGAAAAGCTTACCGCGGATGAGCGCGATCTTCTGCGGGCGGATATGCTGCGAGACCGTCTGCGCAATGTCAGCCGTCCTGTGGCGCTGTCTCCCGAATCAAAAGGGCCGAAGCTGGACAAACCTGAGTAACGACTGCATCTTCCGACACGATATGAGCGATGAAGCGATGAACAATTTTACGCCACGAGCCCAACAAGTCCTTGCTCTGGCGCGAAAAGAGGCTGATCGGTTCAATCATAATTTTGTCGGCACCGAGCACCTTCTCCTCGGCTTGATCAAGCTTGGGCAGGGCGTGGCGGTGAATGTTCTCCAAAAGATAGGGCTTGATCTCGAGACCGTGCGGATGGAAGTCGAGAAACTGGTGGGCACAGGCCCCGATCAAAAGATGATTGGCAGCATCCCCTACACACCGCGCGTGAAGAAGGTTCTCTCGCTCGCGGCCAAGGAAGCCAAAGGGCTCAATCATACTTATGTCGGCACCGAGCATATTCTCCTCGGGCTCCTGCGGGAAGGCGACGGGGTGGCTGCACGGGTGTTGAAGAACATGGACGTGGACATCGAGCAGACCCGCCAGGAAATTCTCAAGGAACTCGATCCGAATTTCAATTCCTCCGAGGAGACGCCGACGAACGAGGGCGGGGAGAAGCCTGCCGCATCCGATAAGAAGGGCGAAGTCAAGACACCTGCTTTGAAAGCCTTTGGACGGGATCTCACCGAGATCGCGCGCAAGGGCGAGATGGATCCGGTGATCGGGCGGAAGAGTGAGATCGAGCGCGTGATCCAGATTCTTTGCCGTCGCACCAAGAACAATCCAGTGTTGCTCGGGGAAGCAGGCGTTGGAAAGACGGCCATCGTTGAAGGACTGGCACAGGAAATCGCGAGCGGAAACGTGCCTGAATTGCTCCGCGAAAAACGCGTCATTACACTCGATCTTGCCCTCATGGTTGCCGGCACGAAGTACAGGGGGCAGTTTGAGGAGCGGATCAAGGCGGTTATGGACGAGATTCGCCGCGCCAAGAACATCCTCCTGTTCATTGACGAACTTCACACCATCGTGGGTGCCGGCTCCGCCGAAGGGACAATGGACGCCTCAAACATCATCAAGCCGGCTCTGAGCCGGGGAGAGATGCAATGCATCGGTGCGACCACCTTGAACGAGTATCGCAAGTACATCGAGAAGGACGCGGCCCTCGAACGCCGATTCCAGAGCGTCAAGGTCGAGGCACCTTCTGTCGAGGAAGCCATTTTGATTCTCAAGGGGCTTTCTCCAAAGTACGAGACCCATCACAAAGTTGATTACACCCAGGCCGCGCTCGAATCGTCGGTCAAGCTCTCGGATCGTTACCTGACCGGCCGTTTTCTGCCGGACAAGGCCATCGACGTCATGGATGAGGCGGGCTCGAGGGCCCGTATTGCGGCGATGACTCGTCCGCCCGACCTGAAGGATCTGGAAGCCGAGATAGAGCAGATAAAGACCCGCAAGGAACGAGCTATCAAGGAGCAGGATTTCGAAGGTGCCGCCGCCATGCGGGACAAGGAACGACAGGCCAAGGAGAAGCTGGAGGCCGTGCTGACCGCCTGGAAAACTTCGCGGGACGAGAAGAGAGTCACCGTGGATGAGGAGGACATTCTTCAAGTTGTCGGCAAGTGGACTGGAATACCCCTCAAGCGCCTGGAACTGGGCGAAGCTCAGAAGCTTTTGACGATGGAAAAGGAACTGGAGCACATCGTTGTTGGACAGCGGGAGGCCGTTTGCGCGTTGTGCAACGCGTTGCGCCGCTCCAGGGCGGATCTCAAGGATCCAAGGCGGCCAATCGGGACATTTGCACTCCTCGGTCCCACCGGCGTGGGCAAGACGCTTCTCGCTAAAACGCTCGCTGAGCAAATGTTTGGTGATTCAAAATCACTCATCCAGCTCGACATGAGCGAGTACATGGAGAAGTTCACAGTGTCACGTCTGGTTGGTTCTCCTCCCGGATATGTGGGTTACGAGGAAGGTGGGCAATTGACGGAAAAGGTGCGCCAACGTCCTTACAGCGTGGTTCTTTTCGACGAGATTGAGAAAGCGCATCCCGACGTCATGAACATGCTCCTTCAGATTCTTGAGGAAGGAAGGCTGACCGACAACGTTGGACGCGTTGTCGATTTTCGAAACACGGTCATTCTCCTTACTTCCAACGTTGGCGCTGAGACCGTCAAAAAGGCGACCATCGGCTTCGGTCCTGCCGGTGGCGAAAATGATTATGAGAAGATTCGTGAGAAGATTCTGGATGAGTCCAAGAAGGCTTTCCGTCCCGAGTTTCTCAATCGCCTCGATGACGTGATTGTTTTCCGCCCGCTGAACAAGATGGATCTGGTCCAAATTCTCGATCTGGAAATTGAGAAGGTCACTCAACGCCTGAAGGGAAAGAACCTTCGGTTGGAACTCGACGAGAAGGCGAAAGATCTTCTGTTGGAAAAGGGTTATGACCCCACCTACGGAGCCCGCCCCATGCGACGCGCTGTGGAACGTCAGCTTGAAGATCCCCTTGCAGAGGAAATTCTTAGAGGCAGCTTGCACGACACAAGTCCTGTTCTTGTCACTGTTGAGGACGGGAAGATTGTCTTCAAACAGGCAGCGGCTGCCGAAGGCGCCGTGCATACTGGATAGGTCTTTGGATAAGCCCGCTTCGCTGCGGGAGCTGTTTGATGAGCCCGGCCAAAGGACAAACCTTCCAGGAATCTCAGGAACCGGGCGAATCGCAGTTGTGTGTGTGCTGCGTCTTGCCCAACGAGACATCCGCCAACTTTTGTTCCGCGTGTGGTGCCCCGCTGAATTCTTACGCGGCTACCGGGCCTTTCGAGCGGCTATTTGCGGAAGGCCACGCATATCGTCAGGCAGTGCAGCGGCCTCGCAGTCTGATAGTCGTGATGGGCGTATGGATGATTTTTGGCCCGACGGCTTTTGTGAGTCTCATTCCGCTGCTCGCTGCCAAACAAGTTGATGACCTCCCGGGAGTTGGAACCGGCTTGGTCCTGATCCCAATATCCGTGGTGATGATTTGGAAGACAACGCAGAATTATCTGTCCTCGAGACTGACACACTCCAGGAGCGGCATCTGACTGATCAAGACATCGTCGCAACCGAGGCGGACTGATCTTTCTCGAGTGAGACCCCTCCGGACGCATCCAGGAAATTGCTGATAATGCGGTGTTAACGGTTATCTCCATCAAGCATCCGCCCCAGACCTCCGAGGATTGAGCCTTCCTCACGGCCACCGCCGCCTCTCTGTGGTGCCGCGGCAAAGATTCGGCCAGCAAGCCTGCTGAATGGCAAGGATTGGAGCCAGATTCGACCTGGTCCCCGCAGTGTGGCAAAAAAGAGTCCCTCACCACCGAAGATCGCGGTCTTGATCTTCTTCACATACTGAATGTCGTATTCCACTGAAGGTTGGAACCCGACAATGCAGCCTGTATCGACTTTCAGAATTTCACCGGGGCCAAGATCACGTTGCATGATCGTGCCTCCGGCGTGCAAGAAAGCGAGCCCGTCACCTTGGAGCTTCTGAAGGATGAAGCCTTCACCACCGAAAAGACCGGCCCCGAACCGGCGTGTGAATGCGATTCCGACGCTGACGCCCTTTGCGGCGCAGAGGAACGCATCCTTCTGTGCAAGCAACTCGCCACCGATCTCGCTCAGATTAACAGGAATGATCTTTCCAGGATATGGCGCGCCGAAAGCGACGCGCTTTTTGCCGCTTCCAGCCTGGTTTTGAAAGACAGTCATGAAGAGCGACTCGCCGGTGAGGAGCCGCTTGCCTGCGCCCATCAACGCCCCGAGGAAACCACTCTGTTGTGGCGAGCCATCCCCGAAGATGGTCTCCATCTCCACATGATCATCCATGTACATCATGCCGCCCGCCTCGGCCACGACAGCTTCCATGGGATCGAGTTCAACTTCCACAAACTGCATGTCATCTCCAAAAATCTTGTAATCAATTTCGTGCATCCGGTTCATAGTTGAATTTCTTTCAGCAGTTTCGATCGATGTTTTGTTTTTCGCAAATCGGTCGGCACAAGTCTTGTGCCGCAACCCGATTTCCGCAGCCAGTTCAGATCGCAGTCAAGGTGACACGTTGGCAAATAGAATTGTTGCAACGAAACTCCACCCGCCACTATGTCACGGTCAAGCCGCCGTTCACGTAAAGACTTTGTCCTGTAATGAAGGAGGACTCATTGCTCGCGAGAAAGACAACGGCCCCCGAGAGGTCGTCCGGAACACCCCAGCGATTAGCCGGGATGAGCGCGCGGTATCCGTCTTTCTCGGACTGCGGATCATTCGCGTGCCGTTCGACGGGAATCCAGCCGGGGCAAATCATGTTGACCGTGACGCCAAAGGGCGCGACTTCCGTGGCAAGGCTGCGATGAAATCCATTCTGGCCGCCTTTTGCCGCGACATAGGCGGTGAAGTTCGGCACGCCGCGGCTGACCACTTCGGAGCCAATGTTGATGATGCGCCCCCAACACTGCTGCTTCATGTGCGGCAGGCACGCACGCGACAGCAGGAACGGACTCTTGATGAAGAAGTCCACCATTGATTGGAAGAAAGCCCAGTCATACTCCTCGATCGGTTTGTGCGGTTGATCGCAAGTGGCATTGACGACAAGGATGTCCACAGGACCGAGCGAAGATTTGATCTCCACCATCATCTTTGAGATGGAATCCGGGTCGGTCACATCGGCACGGGCCAGCATTCCTTGCAGGCCTTGTGCCTCGAAGTCGGCAAAAGTGGCTTCCGCCTTGGCAGCGTCATTACAATAGTTCAGGGCAACTTTCGCTCCGGCACGTCCAAGTGCGATGGCCATGGCGCGGCCAAGACCCCGGCTGCTGCCGGTCACAAGAGCTACGTGGCCCGACAATGAAAACGGTGCATACGTGCCGGGCTGTGGTGTGCGTGTGTTCTGTGCATTCATCTTCTAAATCGAGTCGTTGAGTGGTGGAATCTATTCCATCAACTCCACGCCTCCTTCAGGAAGCGTATGAAGTTGCCGTGCATGATCCGCTTCACGTCGTCTGGCTTGTAGCCGCGTGCCTCCAGCAGGTCTGGGAGCATTTGCAGATCGGCGATGGTGTCGAGATCCCCTGGACTTTGCTCGCGCCCATAACCGCCATCAAGATCGGTTCCAATCCCGATGTGGTGGGAATTTCCCGCAAGCTGGCAGACGTGGTCGATGTGATCGATGATTTTCTCCAATTTCAAGCCGGTGAATTCAGGCGTGGTTTGTCCTCGGATCCAGCCGGGAATGATCATCCATGCATCGAGCGCCGCTCCAATTACCGCGCCTCTCTGCACGAGCACCTTGATTTGTTCATCGCTGAACTGGCGGTTGTGCGGCACAAGCGCCCGGCAATTATTGTGGCTCGCCCATACTGGTCCTCGGAAATGGTCGAGTGCTTCCCAGAAGCTGTCATCACAGAGATGGGTGGCGTCAAGGATCATTCCAAGGCGATCCATCTCAGCCAGCAGCTCCCGTCCGCCCGCTGGAAGTCCTCCAGTGGCATCAGTACCGTTCGCGTAGCGGCCGGGACCGTAATGCGCGGGTCCGAGAGCGCGGAGTCCTTGTGCGTAGGAACGTTCAAGATGGGCAAGCGTCACGATGGAATCAGCACCCTCCAGACTCAGGATGTAGCCGATGGGAGTGTTCTGTGACTGCTCCTGCCAGAGTTGAAGATGCTTCTTCAGTGCCAGAGCGTTTGTGATCTGGATCATTTCGCCGCGCTCTTCCATGGCCCGATACCACGCGAGCTGGCCCTGCGTCTGCGCCCATGCCTGCTCGGGCGAATGCCAGCCGGGCAGGGGATTGCCTGGTGCCACATAGCGGGCAATTTGTGTGGCGACGCACAGACCGATATTGCCGCGCCGCATTTCCGGAAGGCAAACCGTTCCACGGCCACGATCCGGTTTGTCGCGCAGTGCCTTCTCTCGCTCGCGAATCCCTGTGATGGACCGGGTCAGGTCGCGATTCCACTCGATGGCGTTCATCGAAAGGTCAAGGTGGGCATCAAGGACGAACATGAGATAGAATTAGTTCACTTCAAAAGGCTGACCTGGCGGGTGTGCAGCATCCTTCCTGGCGGGACGTTGGCGAGAAATGACGCAGGTGTTCCGAGGCGCAGTTCATGAAAAAGTAGCTGTCAGAGGTCACTTCGCCTTCACATCGAAGCTCAGGAGCATGTCCTGGTCGCGAATGTAGAGTTTGCCATCCGAGACGACAGGATGAGCCCAGCTGTTCTTCTCGCTTCGATCTGGCTGGTCGAAACGCCCATGCTCCTTCCAGCCGGCGGGCGAAGCTTCGATGATGGCGATCGTGCCTTTGCTGTCTTCCTGCCGGCAGTATAGCCGGCCATCGGCAAACACTACTGATCCCTTGCCAAGCTTCGATTTCTCCTGCCAGACGACCTTGCCTGTCTTGAACTCCTGGCACGTCCAGCCCTTGCTGTCAGAGTGACCATAAACGTGATCACCGATCAGGATCACACCGCCGTGATGATTGACCATGACTTTGTTGTTTCCAAAAACCTCTGCGGCTTTGAAACCGCCCGTTTCTTTCGTGATCTTGAAGAGATTGCATCCGATGCCGTAGCCGGAAGTGACGTACACATGGTTGTCATTGTAAATCGGTGTTGGGACGACGGCGGTGGCGCCCTTGCGAGGAGCCTTCCACAGTACTTTACCGTCCTTGGCGGCGACTCCGGCGAGATTGCGTTCCGTCAGTTGGATGTACTGCCGGACACCATCAATCTCCGCCACGATGACTGATGAGTAATGAGCCGGGTCGGAGAAATCCTTCGAGCGCCAGACTTCCTTGCCGGTCTTCTTCTCCAGGGCGACCAGCGTGCCTGGAGATCCTCCGGGAGTACAGATCAAATTGTCACCATCAACGAGCACGGATTCGCTGAAACCCCACTCGGGGATTCCGCCGCCGAAATCCTTCACGTAATCGCGCCGCCAGACCTCCTTGCCATCCTTGGCATTGAGACAGACGAGTTCACCGTACTGTCCCAAGGCGTACACGCGGTCTCCATCCACGGTGGGAGTACTGCGTGGCCCTTGGAACCCTCCCCAACCGGGAGCGCCGCCTTTGCCGAGATTGGCCGACCAGAGTTCTTTGCCGTCCTTTCGTGAGAGGGCAAACACGATGGCTATTTCGCCTTTCTCGCCTTGTGTGAGAACCTTGTCCCCCGCGACAGCAACGCTGGAATAGGCCGCTCCAAGGCCGGTCGTCTTCCATGCCAGCGTCGGACCACCGGCTGGCCAGTCCTTCTTCAGTCCGGTCTCTGTCGAGATCCCGTCCCGGCGCGGTCCCCGCCATTGGGGCCAGTCACTTGCGGTTGCGATGACTGTGGCAAACGCGAGGGCGAACAAAGTAGATGCTCTGGCTGAGGAATAGATGCGCATATTTGAAGAGTCTTGTTGCTGGATTGGCGTCTTGTTCGGAGTTGCTTAACCGATGGACGAACGAGCTTCAACTTGAATTCGCCCAGTTTTGGCAAACGGCTGCTTTCTTCGCCCTTGAAGTCAAATCGTCTTTTCCTTTGCGTTGCCCCCGCCGGATCAAGGTAGAGTCGTTTCATGTCGAAACGCAGTGAAAGCAAGCAGCCGCAACCTGTGCGAGTCGGACTCATCTCTCTCGGCTGCGCCAAGAACCTGGTGGACGCCGAGATCATGCTCGGCTCGCTCATGAAAAGTGGTGTCGAGATCACAAATGACGCAGCTCAGGCGGATGTGGTGATCGTCAACACTTGCTCGTTCATCGACGCGGCCCAGGAAGAGAGCGTCGATGCCATCCTCGAATCAGCGGAAGTACGCGAGGCGAAGAACCGGGGCCAGGGCTTGATCGTCTCCGGATGCATGCCGCAACGTTTCCGAGAGGAACTTCCCAAATTACTTCCGGAAGTGGACGCATTCATGGGCATCGATCAGGTGGCGCAGGTCTCTGAGATCGTGATGCAAGCGATACAACATCGCGCACAACGAATTTCCACCGCTGAGGCGAAACCGACGCGAACCAAGGCGGCAACGAGATCCAAGGCGCAGATTGCAGCGCGACTGACCAAACTCGATCAGACGCGCACTGCCGAAGTCCACAATCACGATGAGTCCATGCGAGGCACCGACAAGTTTGGTAAAACCAAAACTGTCGTCACTTCGGGTCCCGTTACCGCTTCCAGGGAAGCGCCATTGGTCAGCATCAATTTTCGCCCCAAGTACATCCCGGATTACGCCACGCCACGTTTCCGCCTCACCCCCCGGCACTTCGCTTATGTTAAAATCGCGGAAGGCTGCAACCATCCATGCAGTTTCTGCACAATCCCCAGGATGCGTGGATCGCATCGCAGTCGGTCGCAGGAGGATGTCGTTCGTGAAGCGCGGCAGTTGATCAAGGAAGGTGTCAAGGAACTGAACCTCATCTCACAAGATTCGACATATTACGGTCTGGACTTGCGTTCCGATCGTTCCGGTTCGATTGCGGCACCTCAGAAATTCGCTGAGGCAGCGCGCGCTCTTCCGGCGGATGCCACCACTTTATGCACGCTGCTGCGCGAGTTGAACGGGCTCAAGGGCGATTTCTGGATCCGCCTCCTCTACACCCACCCAGCCCACTGGACGGATGAACTTATCAAGACCATTGCCGACTGCCGGAAGGTGGCGCGCTACGTGGATATGCCGCTTCAGCACATTCACGGGGCCATGCTCGAACGCATGAGGCGGGAGACATCAAGCGAGTACATCATTGATCTCATTCAGCGCATCCGTGTCGGCATCCCCGGGATCTCGCTGCGGACAACGTTCATCGTCGGATTTCCCGGCGAGACGGAGGATTATTTCCAAACGCTGCTCCAATTCATACGAAACACGAAATTCGAGCGCATGGGCGTCTTCGCCTACTCCAAAGAGGAGACCACCCGGGCTGGAGCCATGACCAGCCAGGTGACCGACGCTCAGAAGCGCAAGCGCCGCGAGCGCGCGATGGCCGAGCAACTGAAAGTGGCCCGCGAAGTTTCGGAGCGGTTCATCGGCCAAACGATCAAAGTGCTCGTCGAGAAGGAGGCAAGCGCGCGTGAACTGCAGAATGCGGACGTCAGTTCGTGGGAGCACGGCTTGATCCGGGGCCACGATGAGCGCACGGACTTGTTGCGGGGCAGGTATCTCGTCGCGCGCGGTGAAGCGGACGCGCCGGACATCGATGGCCGGGTTTATGTCCGTGGCAAAATGCCCGTTGGCGAATTCGCCCGTGTCAAGATCATCGGGCATACGGACTACGATCTTATTGCGGAACCTGCTTGAACCCCGCATGGTAGCACGCGAATCCGCCACCATGGAAGAACCGAGAAGGAACATCACCGTTCGTCACGTCACGGCTGAGGACTGCTCTGCCGTGGCTCGGATATTTGCAGGTCAAAAAGTTTTGCGCGGCACTTTCCAGCTACCCTTTCCATCGGCTGATCTCTGGCGCACTCGCTTGAAGGAGCCTGAGCCAGGGGTGATTCATTTGGTGGCATGCCGCGAAGCCGAGGTCATCGGGATCCTGGGCATCCATACGAATCCGAATCTGCCCCGCCGTCGCCATGCCGCACGGCTCGGCATGGCCGTGCGTGACGATTGCCAGGGCTGCGGGGTCGGCTCGGCGCTGCTCGCGGCAGCGGTCGATCTCGCGGACAACTGGCTGAACCTTGTTCGACTCGAACTCGAGGTTTATATCGACAACGAACCCGCCGTGCGACTTTACCGCAAGTTCGGCTTCGAGATTGAAGGCACTCTCCGGCAGTTCGCCTTTCTCGACGGCGTTTTCGTGGATGGCTATCAAATGAGCCGGCTGCGTCCCGCCCCGGCAACCTCCCGCGCATGAACCTGCCGAACAAACTCACAATCTCCCGATTCGTTCTGACGGCAGCGTTCCTGGTCGTCTTCTTCGCGCGATTCCCCTACAGCGACACCGTGGCGCTGGTACTGTTTGGCATGGCGGGCCTGACCGATTATTTTGATGGAAAGATTGCGCGGCGGGACAATCTCATCACGAACTTCGGCATCCTCATGGATCCGCTGGCGGACAAGATACTCATCTGTTCCGTGTTCATCGCCTTTGTCGAGCGCGGCTTGATGCCGGCGTGGATGGTTGTCATCGTGGTTGCACGTGAACTGGCGATCACCGGTCTGCGGTTGCTGGCGGCATCGCGAAATCTTGTTTTGGCTGCGGAGCGCTACGGCCAGAACAAAACCATCTCACAGATCACTGCAATCCTCTCGGTGCTGGTCCTCGAGAGCCATCAGCAATGGGGCTTCGTAGGAAAACTATTCTCGCTGCCTATCTTTGGGCGGCCCTGGGTCGAGCCATTCACCCACATCTCCATCTGGGTGGCGGTTGCGTTGACGTTTGTCTCGGGCTGGCTGTACCTGTGGAAAAACCGGGAGCTGTATCTTCGAGACATGTGAAATGAAAGCTGTGGTTGCACATCTGGCAGTATGAACCGCCTTTGTGTTTTCGCCGCTCAGGGGTTTGGTGCAGGCAAAATACGCTTCGCTCCAGGAACGTTCGGCTCGATTGTCGGCATCGCCTGGTTCTTTCTCCTCATCCTGTCCCAAAGCCTCTCCTTCTTCATTGTTGGCACGGTGGCCGGCCTGATGGTCTCAATCTGGTGCTGTGGCGTGGCCGAGAGGGAGCTTGGGCAGAGGGATCCAGGTTCTGTAGTGCTCGATGAAATCACCGCCATGCCGGTTTGCTTCACCGGATGGTTGATGTGGTATTGGTCGGTTTATCAAACCCTGCCCGATCCTGGCTATTTCACCCGTCCCGCGTCGCTGCCGATGCATCTCATTACTTTCGGAGCTTTTCGTCTCTTCGATATCTGGAAACCTTGGCCGATACGACAAAGCCAGAATTTATCCGGCGGTCTTGGAATCACACTGGATGATGTTCTCGCGGGAACTTACGCTGCCTTGGTTGCAGGTGCTACTGCCTGCGTCATGGGGCCGAGACCAATGTGATGTCGAGGGGCGGTCTTCCGGAAAAGAAGGGACCGACCTTACACCTGCTTGTGCCGAGGTTCGGAGACAGCCATGAGATTATTTCACTGCGACTCGTTCCGCTTGAATGCACGGACCGCTTTCATTCCCGACAGATTTGTTGCCGTATTCGATGGCGGACGCCGCACGACTACAGGGGAATCAGTTAGGGCGAGCGAAATAATAACTTGAGCAAATAGGCTGGCTTTTGAAACGGATCGAGAGATAAGCTCGAAGGATCCGGCTCAAGATCATCATCGCCCAGGTCAGGAGAAAGTATCGGCAATTGTCCGTGCGGATGGACG
>SXGR01000224.1_pt1 | contig 17139 bp, 17 predicted proteins | sample 3174711 | NCBI WGS metagenome assembly SXGR01 (sample SAMN11356860, study PRJNA531348) | freshwater metagenome | isolation source: freshwater sample F1-60 | place: China: Fuxian Lake, Yuxi | collected 2017-12-25
CACGCGCTGACGCATGCCGCCCGAGCACTGATGCGGGTAGGCCTTGAGCCGTTCCTCCGGCGACGGGATGCCGACCTGGCCAAGGGCGTCGCGGGCCCGGCTGTGCGCCTCGCCGTCGCTGAGTTCGGGATGATGGGCCTTCACCGCCTCGATCATCTGCGTATCGATGCGCAGGACCGGATTGAGGGTCATCATCGGGTCCTGGAAGATCATGGCGATACGCGAGCCGCGCAGGGCGCGCATCTCCGCCTCCGGCAAGCCGACAAGGTCGCGCCCCTGGAACAGGATACGGCCGCCGTCGATCTGCCCGGGCGGATCGCCGCGGCCCAGGATCGAGAAACCGGTCCCCGATTTGCCGGAGCCGGACTCGCCGCCCAGACCGCGGACCGTGCCGCGCTCGACCTGGAAGCTGACGCCGTCCACGGCACGCAGCGTCCCCATCCGGGTGTGGAACGCGGTGACGAGATTCTCGACGCGGAGCGTGGGTTCGGCCACGGAGCTGCCTATTTCTGCAGTCGTGGATTGAGTACGTCGCGCAGCTGGTCTCCGACCAGGTTGATGCTGACGATGGTCAGAAGGAGCGCTACGCCGGGGAAGAAGCTGATCCAGTATTTGCCCGAAAGCAGATACTCGAAGCCGTTGGCGATCAGCAGGCCGAGGGATGGCGAGGTGATGGGCAGGCCAATGCCGAGGAACGAGAGTGTCGCCTCGAGCGCAATGGCATGGGCGACCTGCACCGTGGCGACAACGATCAGCGGCGGCAGGCAGTTGGGCAGCAGATGCCGGACCATCACCCGCCGATGGCTGAGGCCCAGGCACAACGCAGCCTCGATGTATTCCTTGCGGCGCTCGACCAGCGCCGTGCCGCGCACGGTCCGCGCGTAGTAGGCCCACTGCACCGTGACCAGGGCGGCGATGACCTTCCAGGTTCCCTCGCCCAGCACGGCGAGCAGAATGAGCGCCACGAGGATGGCCGGAAAGCTGAGCTGGATATCGACCACCCTCATCAGGAAGCCTTCCACCCGCCCACCGGCGTAGGCGGCGGACAGGCCGACCACCAGGCCGAGGGCCAGGGCCAGCACCGAGCTCATCACCCCGACACCCAGCGAGATGCGCAGGCCGTAGAAGATGCCGGAGAGCATGTCGCGGCCCTGATCGTCCGATCCGAGCCAGAAGGTGTAACCCGGAGCGGCCTTGGCTCCCGGCTTCAGGTTGCCGTCCATGATGTCGAGCTGGTTCAGGTCGTAGGGGTTCTGCGGCGAGATCAGGGGTGCCACGACGGCAATGGTGACGATCACCAGCAGCATGACCAGCCCGACGACCGCCAGCGGGCTCGCCAGGAAGTCGCTGACGAAGCGCCGCCATGGCGTTTCGACCGGGGCGGCCGGCGCGCTCTCGATGGCGGCAGTGGGCAGGATCGTAGCCATGACTAGCCCTTGGCCTCCGACAGCCGGACCCGCGGATCGAGGACCGAATAGAGAATGTCGACCGCCAGATTGATGAACACGAACATCGATACCGTCACCAGCAGGTAGGCAACGATCACAGGCCGGTCGAGATTGTTGATCGAATCGATGATCAGCTTGCCCATGCCCGGCCAGGCGAAGACGGTCTCCGTCACCACCGAGAAGGCGATCAGATTGCCGAGCTCGAGCCCGGTGACCGTCACCAGCGGGATCAGGATGTTCTTGAACACATGGACGAAGACAACGCGGCGCGCGCTTAACCCCTTTGCCCGGGCGAACTTCACATAGTCCATCAGCATGTTTTCACGCATCCCCGCACGGGCCAGCCGGCAGACGAGCGACAGCTTGAGCAGCGCCAGGTTGATCGCCGGCAGCAGGACATGTGCTAGGCCATCAAGCGTCACCAGGCTGGTGGTGATGCCGAAAACGGTGGCGGTCTGCCCCCTTCCCGTCGACGGCAGCCAGCCGAGCTGGACGGCGAAGACCATGATCATCATCAGACCGACCCAGAAGGTCGGCAGGCTGAAACCGAGGATCGAGCCGGCCATGATGGCCTTGGAGGCTGGCGATTGCGGGCGGTAGCCGGCATACATGCCAAGCGGGATGCCGACGAAGATGGCAATCCCCAGGGCGGCGAAAGCCAGCTCCAGGGTCGCCGGAAGACGCTGCATGATGAGCTGCAGCGCCGGCATGTTGAAGACGAAGGATTTGCCCAGATCGCCGCGGAAGGCGCCTTGCAGGAAGTACAGGTATTGCTCCCACAGCGGCTTGTCGAGACCGAGGGCGGCGATCGCACGGGCGCGCTCGACCTCGTCGGAATCGGCAGAGATCAGGATCGCCGTCGGATCGCCGATGGCGAAGACGCCGACAAAGACGAGCAGCGACATCACGGCCAGGACAACCGCGGTCTGCATCAGCCGCCGGATGATGAAAACCGTCATGCCGCCTCCGCGTGGCGGGCGGGAGGGCTCGCGTCAGGGAGCGAGGCCGCCCGCATCCGGTCTACCGTCAGTTCGAGCGCGACACCGACATCGCCAGGGTGTACTCGTCCGCCCGCGGCTTGTAGGTCAGCCCCTTGCGCGTCGCCCAGACGTTGATCTGGTAGTGCAGCGGGATGAGGCCGACATCGGCCATCGCCACTTCGGTCGCCTCCTGCAGCAGCTTGTCGCGCTTGGCGTCGTCCACCGTCGCCAGGGCCTGGTTGGTCAGCTCGTCCATCTTCGGGTTCGAGTAGCGACCCCGATTGGAACCGCCCCGGCCCGGACCGACGGTCATCAGCAGCGAGCGCAGCGGCGAGGAGGCCTCGCCCGTACCAGCACCCCAGCCGACCAGCATCAGGCTGTAGGCGTAGTTGGGGGCGCTGCCCTGCGACGCGAATGTCGCCCAGGGAAGGGTCACGACCTTAGTATCGATGCCGATGCGGTTGAACATCGGACCGACGGCCTGCAGAACCTTCTCGTCGTTCGGGTAGCGGTCGTTGGGGCCGTGGATGGTCAGGCCGAACCCGTTGGGGGAGCCGGCCTCGGTGAGCAGCTTCTTGGCCCCCTCCGGATCCATCGCATCGGGCTTGAGCTTCGGGCTCGAGCCGAAGAAGCCTTCGGCCAGAACGCCGCCGGCCGGAATGGCGAGGCCTTCCATGATGCGCTCGCTGATTGCCGGACGATTGATTGCCTTCGACAGCGCCCGGCGGACGCGCGCGTCCTTGAGCGGGTTGTTGGGAAGCACAGCGCCCGCCTTGTCCGTGGCGAACGGCGTCTGGTCGCGGAAGCTGTCGACGTGGAGATAGATCACGCGGTTGCCGACGATCTGCGAGATGGCGATGTTCGCGTTGCTCTTGAGCCGGGTATAGTCGGTGGCCGGCACCGCCTCGATGAGCTGCACGTCGCCGGCCAGCAGGGCCGCGACCCGCGCCGAGTTGTTGGTGATCAGCTTCAATGTCACCTTCGCCCAATCGGGCTTCTTGCCCCAGTAGGCGTCGTTGCGCTGCCCGACGATACGGTCGCCCGGGACGTACTCAACGAACTTGAACGGGCCGGTACCGATGGCAGCCTTGCCGTTGTTGAAGTCGCCGGTCGGCGCCTGCTCGTTCTTCTTCGACACGATGAAGACCGTCGACAGGTCCGTCGGCAGCAGCGGATACGGAGCCGCGGTCTTGAAGCGGATCGTGTAGGGATCGACGATCTCGTGGGCGGTGATGGCCTGCGTATAGATGCGGAACGAGGACGGGCTGTTGGGAACCCAGGGGACCCGCTTCAGCGTCGCCACCACGTCGTCAGCGGTGAAATCGCTGCCGTCGTGGAACTTCACGCCGCGCCGCAGCTTGAACTCCCAGGTCGTGTTGTCGAGCGCCTTCCACTCGGTCGCCAGGCCGGGCATCAGCTTCTGCTGCTCGTCCTGGTCAATGAGCTTGTCGAAGAAATGGGTCGCCACGTTGCTGTTGGGCGACAGGTTGTGGAAATGCGGATCGATCGAAGTGACGTTGGCACCGAGGCCGATCGTCAGATCCTGCGCGGCTGCCGGCAGCGCGATCGAAATTATTGCCGCGGCAAAAGCGCCCGCGAACCCGCGCAAATGGCTACGCTTCATGTCCTCCTCACGCCCCCTGTCTTGTCGGCCGCGGGTTTGACCCGCTTCTCGGCCCTCCGGGGAGAGCCATAAACCCCGATAGTTCCAGCAAAGATCGCAGAAGTGGCGGGGTTCGGCAAGCCGCCTACCAGCGTAGGATTTCAGGCCCCGCGGGCGCTCGCGGCCCAGGCCGGCTCCTGCCATTTCGCCTCCTTGTCCAGAGGGAAAGCCGGTCTTGGCAGGTGCCGGAACGGGATGCGGTCCAGGACCGGGGAGGTCAAACCCGCGGTATCGACCTCGTATACCTGCTCCGGCCTGAAGAATTCGTCGAAACCGGCGCGGAAATGGCCGCGGGACTTGACCACGACGGTGCGCGCCTCGGCGATATCGAGCCCCAGGCATTCGAACTGGATCGGGTCCGCGCATTGCTTGCGCCGTGAGCCGACCACGACCGTCACCCCGTCGATGCCGAGCGCCGCCACCGGGCCAAGATCGATCGACCGGCCGGCATAGATGCCGCGCCGTCCCACGCACTGCCCGTCCGCCAGAGCCTTGACCGTCGCCGTGGCGGCAAAGCGCTTGGAGAACTCCGTTTCTCCGCTGCGATTGAAGACGGCGCGGAACGCCGCCCCCTTCCCCAGGCGATGGGCCTCGGCCGCGAGTTCCGGATCAATGAAAACGCCGACCAGCACCCCACGCGCGCCGGCCCTGTGCAGCGCCGAGAGCAGCCAGGTGGTGTTGCCGCGCCCGCCGCCGCCCGGATTGTCACCCGCGTCCGAATAGATCACCGCCGGGCGCGACGGGTCCTTGCCGGTCTCGACCGAGAGACGCACCGCCTCGTCGAGCGGCGTGAGAGTTTTGACGAAGCGCTGGCGGTCCTGCCAGCCGCCGCGCGCCAGTTCGAGGGCCAGCGCCTGCGCCTTGGCCTTGTCACCGCGCGCCGTGACGATCACGGCGATGCCGTTCTTGGGCGTATCGGAGAAAACAAAGCCGCCGACCACCGAGACATTGAGGATATCGGGAGTCATCCGCCGCTGTCCCGCAGCGATCATATCGGCGTAGGGCCCGGCAGCCGTGAGCAAGGTGACACTGGCTGGCGTGATCGGCAGCCGGATGAAGGCCGAGCGTGCCGTGCCGCCCTTGAGCATCCAGTCGAGAGCCTCGGCCGCTTCCGCTCCGCGCTCCGCCTGATCGACATGCGGATTGGTCCGGTACGAGATCAAGGCATCGACACTGTCGACCATGCGCTCGGAGATGTTGGCGTGCAGATCGACGGTGGCCACGACCGGAACACCGGGCCCGACGCTATCCCGGACCATCTGGTAGAGCGCACCATCGGGATCATGCTCCTCGGTCGAGGTCATGGCGCCGTGGTTGACGATATAGACGGCATCAAGCGGTGCCGCGGCCTTCAATCGGGCCCGCATCTCGGTCATGACCCGGGTGAAGAATGCGTGGTCGATCGGCCCGCCCGGTTCGGCCGCCGTCACGATGACCGGAACCGGTGTCCAGGGACCGAAACGGTCCATCTGGCGCATGAAGCCGGGGACCTCGAGCGGCATGGCCGGTGCGGCCTTGCGCGCCTCCGCCACCATGGCATCGCCCTCGAGATAGCAGAGGGTACGGAAGTCCGCTTCCGTGGTCGGGGGCGCGAAGGCGTTGGTTTCGAGGATGATTCCGAGGAGGGCGATACGTCTGCCGGAGCGTGCGTTCATGGCATTCCCGTTATGCGAAACTGGGCTGGCCGATCAAGGATTTATCGGCCATAGTAGCGGTCCCGCCGATACTCCTCCACATCGAACCTGCTTATGCCAGCGCCCAGTCGCGCCTCGCTAGACATGATCCGAAAGCTGGTTGGTTTCGACACCACCAGCCGCCTGTCGAACCTGCCGCTTATCGAGTACGTGCGCGACTATCTGGGCAAGCTCGGCATTGAATCGACGCTGGTCTTCGACGAAACCGGCAAGAAGGCCAACCTGTTCGCCACCATCGGGCCCAAAGACCGGCCGGGCGTCATCCTTTCCGGCCATACCGACGTCGTGCCGATCGACGGCCAGGAGTGGAGCAGCGAGCCCTTTTCCGTGATCGAGAAAGACGGGCGACTGTACGGGCGCGGGACCTGCGACATGAAGAGCTTCGTCGCCGTGGTTCTGGCGCTGGCGCCAGAATTCGCCAAGGCACCGCTCAAGACACCCATTCATTTCGCCTTCTCCTACGACGAGGAGGTCGGCTGCGTCGGCGTGCGCCGCCTCATCGCCGACCTCGACCGCCGCAACCTGCGGCCGCTGGCCTGCGTGGTCGGCGAGCCGACCTCGATGAAGGTCATCCGCGGCCACAAGGGCAAGCTCAGCTTCCGCGGCCGGGTTCGCGGCTTTGAATGCCATTCCTCCCTGGCGCCACGCGGCGTCAACTCGATCCAGTACGCCGCCGAGGTCGTGGCGTTCCTCACCCGCATGGGCCGCCGCTTCGCCAAGGAGGGGCCTTTCGACCGCGACTTCGACATCCCGCACACCACGGTCCACACCGGCATCATCCACGGCGGTACGGCGCTCAATATCGTGCCCAAGGATTGCTCGTTCGATTTCGAGTTCCGCCATCTGCCCGGCGAGGATCCGCGCGCGCTGTTCGCCGAGGTCAAACGCTTCGCCGAGACCGAGCTCGAGCCCGAGATGCGCAAGATCAACCCCGATACCGGATTCAGCTGGCAGGAAATCTCGGGCTTCCCCGGCCTCGCCACCGATCGCGACGCCGAGATCGTCCAGGCCGCCCGCGCCGCTACCGGCGACAACGCGCCTCCGGGCATGGTCGCCTTCGGTTGCGAAGGGGGCCTGTTCGAGCAGGCTGGCATCCCGACCGTGGTCTGCGGCCCGGGTGACATCGACCAGGCGCACAAGCCCAACGAGTTCGTGGCGCTGGAGCAGATCGCCCTGTGCGAGGCTTTCCTGCGCCGCCTGGTCGAGCGTTACGGGGCGCGCGCGTGAGCGGCTCCCGCGTCACCACTGTGGTCTTCGATTTTGGCGGCGTCCTGGTCGACTGGAATCCCCGCTATCTCTATCGCAAACTGTTCGACGGTGACGAAGCCGGGATGGAGCGGTTCCTGGCCACGGTCTGCCACCCGGAATGGAACGAGCATCAGGATGCGGGCCGCAGTGTGGCGGAAGCCGTGGCCGAAGCGGTAGCCCGGCATCCCCAGCACGAAGCCCTGATCCATGCGTATTACGGGCGCTTCGACGAGATGATGGCCGGTGCGATCGACGGCACCGTGGCGATCCTCGAAGAGCTTCACGCGCGCGGCGTGCCGCTTTACGGCCTGACCAACTGGTCGGCCGAGACCTTCCCGCACGCCCTCAAGCGCTTCGCCTTCTTCCAGCGCTTCCGCGGCATCGTCGTCTCCGGCCGGATCAAACTGAAGAAGCCGGACCCACGGATCTTCGCCCATCTGGTGAGGACCCACGACCTGACCCCGGCCCAGACGGTCTTCATCGACGATTCGCTCAGGAACGTCGACGCGGCGAAAGCTGCGGGCCTCCATGCCCTGCATTTCACCGATCCCAAGCGTCTGGCGGCCGATCTCCGGTCGCTGGGCGTACTGAACTGAACGGAGCACTGCTTTGTCCGACGCGGCCGACAAGGTTGAACTGAAAGCCCCCGATATCAGCGGCTACCGGAACGGGAATACGGCCGTGCAGTACGTCACGACATTCGACAGCGGCAAATCCGGCCCGCACGTGCTGATCACCGCGGTCGTCCACGGCAACGAGCTGTGCGGCGCCATCACCCTCGACTTCCTGTTCCGCGAGAAGATCCGGCCGAAGCGCGGCAAGCTGACCCTGGCCTTCTGCAATGTCGCGGCCTATCACCGCTTCGACCCGAGCAGCCCGAGCGCTTCGCGCTTCGTCGACGAGGATTTCAACCGCGTCTGGTCTCTGGACAAGCTGGACGGCAGCAAGCGCAGCGTCGAGCTCGAGCGGGCCCGCGAGTTGCGGCCGATCGTCGACCAGGCCGATTTCCTGCTCGATATCCACTCCATGCAGAACGCGACGGCGCCCCTGATGATGTGCGGTCCTCTGGAGAAAGGCCGCCGCTTCGCCCGCGAGATCGGCATGCCGCAGACGGTGGTCAGTGACGAGGGCCATGCCGCCGGAAGGCGCATGCGCGACTATGGCGGCTTCGGCGACCCCGGCAGCCCCAAGAACGCCCTGCTGGTCGAGTGCGGTCAACACTGGGAAAAGAACAGCGAGGCCGTGGCCAAGGAGACCGCGCTGCGCTTCCTCGTTTCGCTGGATCTCGCCGACCGCTCGATCCTCAGCAAGTACGGCTACGGTCCGACGGGGCCGCAGCAGGTAATCGAGGTGACCGACGCGGTCACCATCACCGCCGACCGCTTCACCTTTGCCAGCGACTATTGCGGCCTCGAGGTGCTGGCCCGGCGCGGCACGGTGATCGGCCACGATGGCGCGAAGCCCGTCGTGACGCCGTATGACGACTGCGTCCTGATCATGCCGTCGCGGCGCCTGACCCGCGGCCAGACAGCGGTGCGGCTCGGCCGCTACGTGAACTAGGCGCGCCGTCACACGGATGGCCCGCGACGAGCCCCAACCCGGCGGCACCGCGCCGACGCCGGTACCGCCCCTCTGGCGGCGCCTGGGTCCGATCGCCCTGGCTCTCGGGGTGGGTACCGCGGGCGGTGCCCTTTTCGACTGGCTGCGGCTGCCGCTGCCCTGGATGCTTGGCTCGATGTCGGCAGTGACCATCCTGGCGCTGGCCGGCGCCTCGGTGCAGGTTCCACGATTGCTGAGGAATGGCACCACGCCGGTGATCGGCGTCCTGCTCGGTGCCTCGTTCACGCCCGGCGTCGTGGCCGGGATGGTCCAGTGGCCGCTCACCCTGATCGGTATCGTGGTCTGGGTCCTGGTCTGCGGCGGGGGGGCCTATCTCTGGTTCCGCCATGTCGCCGGCTACGACAACTCCACTTCCTATTTCAGCTCCATGCCCGGCGGTTTCATGGAGATGGTGCTGATCGCCGAGCGCGAAGGCGGCAACATGCACATCCTGCCCGTGATCCACGCCACGCGCGTGCTGATCGTCGTCTTCGCCATTCCCTTCTGGTACCGCTTCACCACCGATATCGGCTCGGGAACGCCTGTCGTCCGCGTCGGCCTGTTCGACGTGCGGCCGGTCGACTACCTGCTGCTGATCTTCTGCGCGGTGGCTGGCGTCCTCGCCGCCCGCCGGCTGCGGATACCGGCCGCCCTGCTGATCGGTCCGATGGTGTTCAGCGCCGCCCTTCACCTCGCCGACATCACCAAATCATCCCCGCCGTTCCTTCTGGTGGCCATCGCCCAGATCGTCCTGGGCTCGATGGTCGGTACGCGCTTCGCCGGCGCATCGATCTGGCAGCTGCGCGCCACGGTCGGGCACGCCGCGCTGATCGCGGTCTTCATGCTGGCGATGACCGTGCTGTTCGCCAACACGCTGGCCGCGATGACCGGCTTCCCCACGGCCGCGGTGGTGCTGGCCTTTGCACCCGGCGGCCTTGCCGAAATGAGCCTGATCGCTCTCGGCCTCCATGTTGACGCGGCCTTCGTCGCCGGCCACCACGCGCTGCGTCTCGGTTTCGTTCTCATGTCGGCCCTGCCGCTGTTCCGCTGGGTTACCCGGCACGACAAGAGCCCCAACGCCTGAACCGGCTGTAGCCTGCTACCGCCTTGTTAGGCATGGGGAAATCGGCACCCCTCCTTTAGTCTTCATATTCCCTAACGCTTCCTTAACCCTGGTTGCGTGAAAATTATCCCACGGGAGAATTGCTAGATCGGGAGAGTCCGATGGCTCTCGCTCCGCTTGAAGTCCTGATGTACGCGATGATCGTGGGCGGCAACGCTGCGCCCATGGAATGCGATCTGCGTCCGGACAAGAAATCCGTCGTCTGCACCAACGGCGTCTCGGCGACCGAAGACAAGCAGTTCGGCATGATCCTGAAGCACCCGAAGGAGAAGGAAGCTGTCACCTTCACCGGCACGAGCGATGGCCGCCTGGTGTTCAGCAACGGCATCGAAGGCAAGATGACCTCCGCCGGCTGGATCAAGTTCTCCAACGGCATCCAGGCGCGCCGCGATACGCGCGGAAATGCCGATACATTCATGATCTCGGGCGGGCTGGTCTGCACCGTCGCCAGCCAGACAAAGGCTGTCTGCAAGCAGCGCTAGGCGCTTGCAAGCAACGTCAGGACGCCGTCAGCGTGATCTGGTGGCGATAGAAGCCCAGGATTCCCGGCGCGCTCACCCCTGACGAAGCAACACCGCGTTTGACCGTGGCCAGAAACGGCCTCTCGTCGCCCCAGCCCTCGATGATCACGATGTGACGCGGCACCGCGTTGGTCCCGCCCCGGGCCTTCTGTTCGGTCGTCCGCTCGCCGCTCGCCTCCCGATCGGCAATCAGCAGATGCGCGCCGGCGATGCCGGGGGTCTGCAGCAGCCGCGGCAGCGCCGCTTTGAGGCTGGCGACCACGAGCGCTTCATCCGCGTCCGGCACATCGTAGCGGATTGTGGCAACGAGACCGCCCTGCGCCCTCCCCTCGCTGGCGTCGACCCGACAGATCGAGCGCGCCACCGAGCGGAAATGTTTCACCGTCTCGACCGTCCAGGGCGACGGGTTGTTGAGTCGCGTGCGGTAGTCATCGCCCCGCAGCACGTCGTCGCTCGCCGCCTCGTAGAGATTGAAGAATTCCAGATCGGCATCGATGGCGATATAGCGCCGGCCGCGTCGGAATCCGGGGATACCGAGGCGCTCGGGCATGTGCTCGGTGCCGTGCCAGTCATAGAACATGTCCCGCCCCTCCGGCGCGATGTCGTGCCAGATGGCCACGGCACCGGTTCCCAGCAGGCTCATGGCAGAAGCCCTTGCTCGCGGCAGATCCGCGTGATGGCCGCCCGTTCCTCGTCGGACACACCGAGCTGGGGCTCGCGACACGCCGCTGACGGGAATATCCCTTGCAGCTTCAGAACCTCCTTCATGCGCGGCCGGAAGTCGCGGATCGGCGGCCGCCAGCAGTAACGGGCCAGCGGCCCCCATTTCGCCCACACTGCCTTGGCGGAGGCCAGGTCGCCGCGCTGTACCGCATCGTTCATCGCCACCAGCTCCCGCGTCGCCGTGCCGGCAAAGCCGATCAGCGCGCCCGTGCATCCCATGACCATCGCCTCGAAGATAAAGGTGTCGCTGCCGGTCAGCACCCCGATGGGCTTCGGCAGGCTCCTGGCAACCTCGATCGTCGACAGGGTCTGCGTGACATCGAACGAAGATTCCTTGATCGCCACGACCTCGGGAATCTCGGCCACGGCACGGAGAATCTCCGGTGTGTAGTCCGGCCCCCAGCCCTTCGGGAACTGGAAGCAGATGATCGGCCGCCGCGCCGCCTCGGCAATGGCCCGGTGATAGCGGGTGATCATCGCCTCGGGTACGGGCGCCCCCGAGAAGGTCGGGAATGGCGGAAAGATAGGGAACCCGTCGACCCCGGCGCGGGCATACTGCTCGGCCTTTGCTGCGGCGGCCCGGGTCGAGCCGGCCACGATGCCGGAGAGAAACGGTGCGCGGCCGGCGATAGCCGAGCGGCAGACACGAATGACCTCCATCTGCTCCGCCTCGGTCAGGCCGATGACCTCCGAGGCATCCATGTTCATGGCGATGGCCCCGGGCTTCTGGCCGGCCAGCCAGTCCATGTAGCGCTCGAGGGTAGGCCAGTCGATCTCGCCGCCCTCGTGCATGGGCAGCAGAGGTGCGGCAATGACGCCGGTATAGGGACGCTTGAGCAAGGGCAGGTCTCTCCGTCAGTACCGGATCACGCCGTGGCGCATGAAGCACTCGGTGATCTGGTCGCAATAGTCGGTGAAGCGCCGGCTGGCCAGCACGTCCTTGTGGCGCGGCCGCGGCAGGTCGATGGGGATGATGCGGTCGATGCGGCCGGGCCGCGGCGTCATCACCACGACCCGGTCGGCCAGGGCCACCGCTTCGGAAATGCCGTGGGTGATGAACAGCGTGGTCTGCCGGCGGTCGAGCCAGAGCTTCTCCAGGTCGATGCGCATCTGCTCGCGGGTCAGGGCGTCGAGCGCGCCGAACGGCTCATCCATCATCAGCAGTGGCGGATCGTGGATCAGGGCTCGCACGATCGCTGCCCTCTGGCGCATGCCGCCGGAGAGCTCACGGGGCATACGGTCCTTGAAGTCGCCTAGCCCCACCTTGCCCAGCAGTTCCAGGGCCCGCGCCTGGTAGTCACGCGGATCGATGCCGCGTAGCTCGAGCTGCACCAGAACGTTGTCGAGCACGTTGCGCCAGTCGAGCAGCACCGGGCTCTGGAAAACGATACCCAGGTTGGTGTACGGCCCCTGCACTTCCTGGCCGTCGATACGCACGGTCCCGCTGCTGCGCGAAATAAGCCCGGCGATGATCTTGAGCAGAGTGCTCTTGCCGCAGCCGCTGGGACCGACAATGGAAACGAACTCGCTGCCGGCGACAGCCAGGTCGACCCGATCCAGCGCATGGGTCACTTGACCCGCGCGCCGGAAGACCTGGCTCACGCCTTCGATATCGATCGGCGCCCGCGCCGGGGCGGCTTCTGTCGCCGCCCCGGTACGGGTTACTTCGCCGAGACGGGCTGCCGTCACTGCGGCAGGAATTCGTTCGTGTGGAACGCCGTCCAGTCGCTCTTGGTATCAAGCTCCCGATACTGCCTGAGCAGCGCGATGGTCTGCTCCCAATCCTTCTGGGCGCCCAGGCCGACCTTGCCCTTGGAGTTGGGCGAGTCGAGCAGCTCGATATCGACCATCAGCTGATCGAGGGTCGACTGCCGGTTGAGGTCGGACTTGACCTTCATCGCCGCATCGACCGCCGCGCCCGGGTTCTTCTTCGACTCTTCCCACGAGCGCACCGACGCCTTGACAAAGCGGCGCACCATCTCGGGCTTGGCCTTGATCGTGTCCTGCTTGGCCAGGATGGTCATGCCGACGATGTTGGCGCCATGATCGGCATAGCGCAGGGCGTGCGGCTCCTGGCCGCGGTACTTGATCAGGAAGTACTGATCGTCGGCGCCACCGAGCAGCGCGTCCGTCCGCTTCTCCAGCACCGCCACCACCTTGGCCGCGGGATCGACCTGGACGAACCTGATCTTCGACATGTCGAGCTTGTTATGCGCCGCCAGGGCATGGAAGAGCTGGCCCAGCGGATCGCCCGGCGAGACGGCCAGCGACTTGCCCTCGAGGTCTTTGGGCGTGCGGATGCCGGTTGAAGCCAGCGACACGACCGAAAAGCCGGTCGAGTTGAGCAGCGACATCACCGATTTGACCTCGGCGCCCTTGGCCGCAAGGCCGATGACGCTGGAGGAATCCGCCATACCGAAGGTGTCGGAGCCGGCGGCCACGACCTGCACCGTGTTGGCCGAACCACGGCCTTCGTTGATCGTCAGGTCGATGCCTTCGGCTTTGAAATAGCCCTGGTCCTTGCCGTAGTAGTACGGCACATGCAGGCCGCCAAGATACCAGTTGAGCCGCAGCGAGACGGCCTCCTGGGCCGAAGCGGGCACGGCGAAAGCCGCCGCAAGGACCGCGGCGAACGCCAATGCGTTGCGTTTCAGTGTCATCGTTACCTCCCCTTCCTTTTTGCGTGTTGGCCTTGTTGTGCGTTGGATCAGATACCGGTCACCCCGGCTGGCCGCTGCGACACGTGCCAGGGGATGACCAGACGTTCGACAAGCTCGACGACGTAATACACGACCAGACCGATCAGGCTGAGCAGCACGATGATGGCGAAGACCATCGGCGTCTCGAGCTGGCCGTTGTACTGCTGCAGCAGGTAGCCGAGGCCGCGATCGGCAGCGACGAACTCGGCCACCACCGCCGCCGTGGCCGAGAGTGCGGCCCCCACCTTCAGACCGGTGAAGATCTCGGGCAGCGCCTGCGGCAGGCGGATCTTGAAGAACATGCGCCAGCCGCTCGCTCCCGTCGTATGGGCGAAATCCATCACCTCGGGATCGACCGACTTGAAGCCGGCCACGCTCGACACGACGATCGGAAAGAAGCAGAGCAGGAAGACGATCAGCAGCTTCGGTGTGAAGCCGAACCCCAGCCAGATGATGAACAGCGGCGCCACAGCGATCTTGGGGATGATCTGCAGGAAGACGATGACCGGATAGACCGATTCCTCGATGAAGCGCGAACGCGCCACGGTCAGCGCCAGCGGGATGCTGACCAGCACCGCCAGCAGGTAGCCGCCGATGATCTCCTGCGTGGTCACCCAGGCGCCACCCATCACGATGTCCGAGCGCTTCATGAACTCGGTCCACACCTTGGAGGGTGGCGGCAGCAGATATTCCTTCACGCCAAAAATCCACACAGCGTATTCCCAGAGCAGGAACAGCGCGGCGAAGACGATCAGCACACCGCCGCGCTTGCGCAGCCAGCCAAGGAAAGCAGCGCCCGCCGTCGGCGGCGGCAAAGCCTGCAGGGGAATATCGACGCTCACCGGGCCTTCCCCTGCTGCGGATCGCCGATGTCGGTGGTGGCGAACTCGGCGGGCATGTTGATCTCGATCACCTCGAGATCGTCCGAGCGGCCGACCACATTGTGGGCGACGCCCGCCGGCTGCGACAGGCAGTCCCCGGCCTTCACCGTCACTTCCCCCTCATGGCCAGCGAAGCGGAACTTGAGCCAGCCCTTGAGCACGTAGACGAAGTGCCCGGTCATGTCGTGCCAGTGCCAGCCGGTCGCCTTCTCGAACGGCATGATGGCGCGGATATGCTTGGCGCCGATGCGCCCGCCGGTCGCCCTGGACAGGCCGAGATCGCGATACTCGACATCGGCGCGCGGCCCATCCTTGGTGAACGGAGCCTTGCCAAACTCGTTGAGCGCCAGCGCCGACAGCGCCTCGGCCAGGGGCAGCGGGCCGCTGTAGCGTGGTGCCGGATCAGACGACATGCTGCACAGCCTCCCGTTCAGCCGGTTCGCTTTGGGCCGGCCGGCGCACCGGCCAGATCGCCGCAAGTTCCGTCGCTGCTTCTGTCAGATGTCGCGCCAGGGCCGTGCGCTGGGCCGGCGTGAAGCGGCTGACCGGCCCGGCGGCACTCAAGGTTGCCACCGTCGTCGTGCCGACACGCACCGGAACGGCGACCGCTGCTGTCCCCGGCTCGCCCTCCTCGATGGCCACGCCATAGCCGCGCGCCCGGGTCTCGGCCAGGGCCTTGCCGAATTCCTTGAGCGTGCGGACGGCATTGGGCCCAAAGCGCGCCGGGGTCCTGAACCGTGTCGCCGAGACGATGCGCAGCGCCTCGTCCTCCGGCAGCGTCGACAGCCAGGCCTTGCCGGTTGCGGTGGCGTGCAGCACCACGTCATAGCCGGTGTCGGGATCGTATTTGAGGCCGAAGCGCGCCCCTTGCGCCTTGGCCACCCAGACCATGCCCTCGCCTTCGACGATGGCCAGACGCACCAGCTCGCCGGTGGCGACGGCCAGGCGGTCCAGCACCGGCTGGATCAGGTCCTTGAGACCCGTTCCGGCGTAGTGGCGCAGGCCGAGCAGGGTCAGCTTCAGCGTCAGCCCGTAGCGGGCGCTGCCCTCGTCCTGGCGCACGAAGCCGCAATCGGTCAGCAGGCCCAGCAGCCGGTGAGCAACGCTCTTGGGGATACGCAACCGGCTGCCAATATCCGACAGCGCCAGACCATCGGGCGCTTCGCTGAGAAGCTCCAGGATATCGAGACTGCGGCGGGTCGCCGACTGGCTCAAAAGCCCTCCCGTAAAACCGGAACGCTGTTCTGGTTTTACGAAACCCCTGTCGGGGAGTCAATGCGCGGCCAAGCGCTCAGACACACTTAAGGGTGATGCCGCCATCCACCGGCAGGTCGACGCCGGTGATGTACTTGGCCTCGTCCGAGGCCAGGAACAGCGCCGCGTAGGCCACATCCCAGGCGTCGCCCATTTTTCCTGTGGGGCATTGAGCGTTGCGCTTCTCGATCATCGTGGCCACCCCGCCCTTGCCGTAGGCATTGGCCAGCGGCTCGACGATCATCGGCGTATTCATCAACCCCGGCAGGATCGTGTTGCAGCGGACGCCGCGTGCTGCGTACTCCATGGCCACCGCCTTGGAGAACTGGCTCACCGCCCCTTTGCTCGCGTGATACGAGATGTAGGGGACGCCGAGCCAGCGGATGCCGGCGATCGAGCCGATGTTGACGATGGCGCCGCCGCGCCCGTCCGCCTCGAACTGCTTCACCATCACCGGCAGCACCAGCTTGCAGGTGAGGAACATGCTCTTGAGATTGACGTCGATGACGCGGTCCCAGTCGGCCTCGCTCTGCTCGACCGGGCCACCAACGGCGACGATGCCGACATTGTTGTGCAGCTCGTCGACCCGGCCGAATCTGCCGAGGCAGGCCTCGACCATCGCCTGAACATCAGCGGCCTTGGACATGTCGCCCGAGTGGACGGCACACACGCCGCCCTCGCCCTCGATGACCGTCTTGGTTTCCTCGGCTGCCTCGCGCTTGAGATCGACGGCAAAGACCTTGGCGCCTTCCCGGGCGAACACGGCCGCCGTCGCCTTGCCGTTGCCCCAGCCGGGGCCGCTTGAGCCCGCCCCGGTGACGATCGCAACCTTGCCTTCGAGACGTCCGGCCATGTGTCCTCGCCCGATCCTTATCCGACGAGCTTGGCGATCGCCTCGTCCGTCGAGAGCTCCAGCTTCTCGCCGGTGGCCCGCCGCTTGATCTCGACCTTGCCGGCGGCGACACCGCGCGGTCCGATCACCGCCTGCCAGGGCAGGCCGATCAGGTCCATGGTGGCGAACTTGGCGCCTGCGCTCTCGCCGCGATCGTCGTAGAGCACGGCCTTACCGGCTTTCTGCAGCTTCGCGTAGAGCTCGCTGGCCGCTGCGTCGCACTTGGCATCGCCGGAGCGCAGATTGACCAGGCCGATGTCAAAGGGCGCCACGCTGTCCGGCCAGATGATGCCTAGTTCGGCGAGCAGGCGCACCGCCGGCAGGATGCGCTCCTTGTCGCCGTCGCGCACCGAGACGAAGACCGCGCCGGCCTTCGGCACCTGCGTGCCGGAACCCAGCTGGCTCTTGGCGAAG
>SXGR01079276.1_pt1 | contig 17133 bp, 18 predicted proteins | sample 3174711 | NCBI WGS metagenome assembly SXGR01 (sample SAMN11356860, study PRJNA531348) | freshwater metagenome | isolation source: freshwater sample F1-60 | place: China: Fuxian Lake, Yuxi | collected 2017-12-25
AGATAGAAGATCGGAGCCGAAGCGCGACGGAGGGCGTCCACGGACAAAGTATAGAGGAACCTGTCAAAAATAGCAGGATGCGCCTGCCCGTCCGTAGCCGAGAAGCGAAGGCGGGAGGAAACAAGCTGAAATTTTTTGAGATGTATTTCGTATACTTCGAGAAAAATTTCAGAGCAGTTCACGAAGCAGCATGCATTTTTCAGAGGTTATCCCTATTTCACCTTCTTCTGCACAGTGATGCGCTTTCTCCCCTGCGCACGACGCTTGCGCATAACTCTGCGACCGTTCTTGGTAGCAGAACGCTTAAGGAAACCATGCACCCTGAGACGCCGACGCCAACGTAACTTACCGAGCATAGAGCTGGGAGAGAGTACAGAATATGCGTGGCAAGCGTCAAGGCTTTCCGGACCCCGAAATCAGCTCTATGCTGCACTCCATGAACTATCCGATGAAACCAACCCCGACGGAGGCGCCGATCCTCGATATTCTCCAAAAACGATGGAGTTCGCTTGCCTTCGACCCTAGGCCGCTTGGAAAAGAGACGATCGCTTCCCTATTCGAAGCCGTACGGTGGACACCGAGCTGCTACGGAGACCAGCCTTGGGCTTACGTCTATGCGGAGAAAGGTGATCCAATGCGTGAAGCAATGGAAGGACTTCTTATGGAGGGAAACAGTTGGGCAAAAAATGCAGGACTTCTGATTGTGGGATTCGGACGCAGAACATTGCGACGTAATGAAAAACCGAATGACTATCACCTCTATGATCTTGGCGCTGCGACGATGCAGCTCGTTCTCGAGGCAACATCCAGGAGGCTCTGCACGCACCAGATGGGAGGGTTTCAAAAAGAGAAGGCTAACACGCTACTCGATGTCCCTGAGATCTACGTACCCGGCTCGATGATCGCCGTGGGTCATCCCACGGACCCATTGAAACTGCCGGAAGCGCTGCTCACTCGCGAAAAATCTCCGAGAGCACGAAACAGTATCGACAGTTTCGCGTTTCGAGGAACATTCAAAAACACATAAGATTCCCCGCAAGTCGAGATGCGGTTCTCCGACGCTGCTCATTGAGCCAAAACTCTCGTTGAAACTTCTCGGTGGTCGCTTGCTGATAGATGCTGCGCGGTCGATTCGGAGTTGAGGCACTACTCCGCCATGCACGATACTCTGCGTCACATTCATCCTGCCTGTACTGTTGCTGCAATCTGTTCATACTTTCATTGTACATTCTACATTCTACATTCTACATTACGAGACATGTTCTCCCTCTCCCGCCTCCCCTCCGGTCTCCCCGTCCTCACCGCACCGACTGTCGGCACCGAGAGTGTCACGGTCCTGATCTTCGCGGGAGCCGGTTCACGCTACGAAGTCCAGAAGACCCGCGGCATCAGCCACTTTCTGGAGCACATGTTCTTCAAGGGCGGAAAGAAATACAAAACCGCTGCAGAAGTCAGTCGGGCGATCGACGCGGTCGGCGGCAGTTTCAACGCGTTCACCGGAAAAGAGTACGCGGGCTACTACGTGAAGATCGCGGCGGACAAGGTCGATCTCGCCTGCTCCGTACTCTCTGACATGCTGCTGCATGCCAAATTCCCAAGTGAGGAAATCGAGAAAGAGCGCGGTGTGATCATCGAGGAGTACCGCATGTATCAGGACACGCCGATGTATCAGGCGGGATGGGATTTCGAGGAACTGGTCTACGGCGACCAACCACTCGGATGGGATACGATCGGAACCGAAGAGCTGATCCGAAGTGTGACGCAAGCGGATTTCCAGAGACATAAAGAAGAGCTGTATACGCCGGATAATCTCGTCGCGACGTTTGCGGGGAAAATCGATGAAAAGCAGGCAACGAGTCTTGCTCAGGAATATTTCGGTGCGATCGGAGGTAAGAAAAAGCAAAACTTCAAAGCGGTACAACCGCACGTCGGCAAGCGCACGATGCTGACGAATAAACAAACCGAGCAAGCGCATCTCGTGTTCGGCGTGGAAGGCGTGTCGTCCCTCGACAGCGACCACTTCGCACAGAAGCTCCTCTCAGTCATTCTCGGTGGCTCGATGAGCTCTCGCATGTTCCTCAATATCCGTGAAGCGAGGGGCCTTTGCTACTACATCTCGACCTCGACCGACAATTACCTCGATACGGGGCTTCTCTCGACACGCGCGGGAGTGGATCAGTCGAGACTCCATGAAGCGATCACGGCCATTCGGCACGAGTACGACATGTGTGCCAAAGACGGCATTACGAAGGACGAGCTTCGTCGCGCGAAGGATTTTCTGAAGGGCAAGATCACGCTCTCGATGGAAGACAGCGAGGAGCGCGCGCATTTCTTTGGGAAGCAGCAGCTGTTGTATCCAAAGACACGCGATCTGCCGGAGTATTTTGAAGAAGTAGAAAAAATCACAGTGGATCAGGTGAATACGCTTGGTAAAAAGCTTCTGCAAACAGATCGCCTTCGGCTTGTGGTGATTGGAAAGGAGAAAGAGGAAGAGAAGCTGCTGGAGCTGATTTCATAAAAAAAGACCGTACAGTTGTCAAAACTCCTTCACTCCTGTTCACTATATCCAATTTCTTTTCGCCTCCTCCCACATGGAACGCACGCTCATCCTCCTCAAGCCCGACGCCGTCAGCGGAAAATTCTGCGGAAAAGTCATCACGCGCTTTGAGGAAGCGGGCTTTTTGATCCGCGGCTGCAAGATGATGCAGCTCACGCCGAAGATCCTCCGAGAACACTACGCACACGTTGCAGATAAGCCGTTTTACCCCGAAATTGAAAAATTCATGGCCTCGGTCCCCGTGATCGCACTCGTCCTCGAAGGCGACGATATCGTCTCGAAAATGCGCGATATGCTCGGCGTGACCGACAGCCGGAAAGCTGCACCCGGAACGATTCGCGCAACGCTCGGCAAGGACGTGATGATCAACGTCGCGCACGCGAGCGACAGTAAAGAAACTGCAGAAATCGAAGTGAGGAGGTTTTTCCAAAATGAAGAGCTGTTCTCCTACTGAATCAGTAGCCTTCTACGAACAACCAGTGCACAAGATTGCGAAGTTCCTGAATGGTGATTGCATCAGGGGGCACCCACATCGGATGAACGGACTGAATATCAGCGACTAAATGATCTGCTTCAGTGATGGCCCGAGTCGAATGGGACGCGCCATCATCGGACTGATCGTGACTTGTATGTTCTGCCAAACAGGAAAGATGCTCTGACATGAAGGAGGAAGATTGTAACAATAAATGCCACGCCTGCAAGCTCTGCACATCCATCTCACTACCGAACGCTGCCACTAGCCGTTTTTTGACCTGCAGTCACATCCCGTCGCGTCATCAGCCAATCCTGTGCGGCAAGCAATTGCGGATCGTATCCCTGCTCATACTGCTCGACCGTTCTGTCGACGACGATATCTGGCATCACGCCTTTCTTTCCGAGATCGTGCCCCGAAGGTGTCAGCCAATGCGCAGTCGTCACGCGCAGGCTCGATCCGCCCGGAAGATCGATGATCTCCTGCACCGTCCCCTTTCCGAAACTCTGCGTTCCGATGATCTTTGCACGCTTGTTGTCCTGCAGCGCTCCCGCAGTGATCTCCGATGCGCTTGCCGATCCTCCGTTGATGAGAACAACAAGAGGAATTTCGGGGAGGATCGGAGAACCATTCACCCGATACACCTCAGGCGCAGAATCACGCCTTGCAACCGTTACAACCATGCCCGACTTCAGAAACATGGAAACAATATCGGTGGCTCCCTCCAGATACCCTCCTCCGTTGAAGCGAAGATCGAGTACTAAGCCCTTCAAATCCTTTGCCGGAAATTCAAGAATTGCTTTCTTAAGCTCTGCAACGGTTTCATCGCCGAACTGATTGACAGCAATATACCCAAGAGAGCCTGTCGCCGTTGCAATGACTTTGGATTCGACGCTCGGGATATGAATGGCATCGCGCATCACGGTCATTGTGATCGGAGTAGGTGAACTACCTCGCAGTACCGAGAGCATCACTGCCGTACCTTTCGGGCCCCGAATGAGAGACACAACACCCTCAAGCCCGAGGCCGTCGAGCGACTTCCCATCGACGCTGACAATGATGTCATGCGTCCGAAGTCCTGCCTTCTCCGCAGGAGATCCTTTCAGCGGCGCCACCACAGTCACTCTTCCTTCCTTCAGATCGAGCTGCGCACCAATGCCCTCCAGAGTGCCGCTGAGCGCATTTTCAAAAACTTTCATGTCCTGCGGCGTCATGAAAAGCGTGTACGGGTCTCCGATGGCCGACACGAGGCCGCTGACGGCGCCGTAGACCATCGTCCTCGCCTCCATTTTCTGCGGCTCGATGTAGTGACGGCTCAGAAGTCTCCATACGCTCCAGAGGAGAGAGATGTCGACTTCCTTCTCCGGATCCGACTGAATAATGGTGCCGCTTCCGCTGCCAACCGTAAAAAGATTACTGATTCGATCCTCTTCGCTCTGAAGGTGTTTCAATTGATACGTTGCTCCAAGCTGCCAGCCGAGCGCAAGCGCGATCAGCGGAAGAAGAACGAGGGCAAACGTGCGAAGAATTCTCATGAAAAAAATGGAAAAACGATCTGCAAAACTGACCGCGAAAGTATAGACTGGATGCATGACACGCACACGACAATCGACGAGCGTTGCCAAGGGAAAAAAGAGGATCTCTCAAAAATCACATAATGCGAGGAGGCAAGCAAAAATTTTGCGAGACGTATCGTCGGAATACGTCGAAGAAAATTTCCCCACAGGCGACAAAGCAGCATGCATTTTTCAGAGATTCCGACCGATCATCGATGCTGAGATGAATGTGCTGGATATCATCGGACTCCATCCGAAGGCAGGAGACATTCTGGCTGCATACGGACTTCACTGCTTCCAGTGTGCGTTCAATACGATGGACTCTCTGGAGAGCGGTGCAAAAAGTCACGGTCTCACCGACATCGATGTTGAAAATATGGTGATCGATCTTCAGGAGCTCATCGACAGCCTTCCTCCAAAGCCTGACAAGCTTTCGCTGACCGAAGCGGCCGCAAAAGCACTGCAACAGATTGGCAAACAAGAGAAAAGAAAAGTGGTCTGCCTTCGCGTCACCGCAGATGATAGCGGAGGTTTCTGCATGGAATTCACGGAGAAGCCGATGAGCAACGATCGCAGCTTCGACTGTAAAGGCATTCAGGGTGTTTCCCTCATCGCTTCTCCGGAAACCTTATGGCGCATCGGTGGATCGACCGTGGATTTCAGAGACGGGAAATTTAAGTTGGATATTGAAGAGACGTGCGCGTGCAGTAGGAAAAGGTGTGCGTGTGAAAGTGAAAAGCGGGTAGCGGGTAGCGGGTAGAAAATGCTACTCGCTCATCGCTATCCGCTATCCGCTCACCATCGCTATACTCCCACCATGGTCCGCCTCCCCCTCTCGCTCCAGAAAAAACTTGCCGCCATTTTTCCAGATGCAGATGAACGGAATCGGTTCATCACGGAGATCTTAATGAAAGCTCTCGATACCCATGTTGTGTCCGATACGGCTCAGCCGCAAGCCATCGGCGGCACCCTGCACCTGTTCACCGACGGAGGATCGCGTGGAAACCCGGGGCAAGCGGCGGTAGGCTGCGTTCTCTTCGATCCCCTAAAGAACGAAGTCATCCGTGAATACGGCGAATGCATCGGCGTCGAAACCAACAATATTGCAGAGTACAAAGCACTCATCACTGGACTGAAGATCGCGGAAGAATTTCACCCGAATCACTTAATCTGCCATCTCGACTCGGAGCTGGTCGTAAAACAACTGAACGGTGAGTACCGGGTGAAGATGGCAACCTTCACGCCACTCGTGCAGGAAATCAACGACCTCAAAAGTCGATTGCCCCACGTATCATTCGTCTACATTCCAAGAGAGAAGAATACGAGAGCGGATCTCCTTGTGAATCGGGCACTGGATGAAATGATGCAAAAATAACGTACAATCCGACCGTGAGACGAAACCTTATAAGAATGGCAGTGACACTATCCATTGCTTTTCTACCAGCAAGGATGGAGGCCGCTCCCCCTGCAATCACCTTCACGTACGGACACCACCTCTTCACCATTCCTGTCAGCGCACATCCGGAATGGAAGCAGATCACCGAACGATGGACCTACCGCGGTATTGAAGCAATTCCTCCCGCCCGATTTCTAAGCTGCGGGAAAGACGCTGTCAAAGAAAAAGATTGGGCCAGAGAACAGACGATCGACTGGAGCAATGAGGCAATGATGACGACCATCAATCAGGTAATCGGAACCGTCATCAGCCGTGAAGCCGGATCGGTGGCAATCGATCGGTCCGCATCCGGAAGCATTACCTTCGACGGCAGGGGCTTGACGGGGAGAATGGTAGATCTTCCACTTGCGGCAGCGCTGACCAGAATGGCCTTGGAACATGACATTCAGACGGTCAATCTTCCTGTCATCGAAACACAGCCTGAGATCACTGTGAATGATCCTGAGCTGAAAAGTCTCGGCATCAAGGAAGTGGTCACGATTGGGGAATCGGTCTTTGCAAAATCTCCGGTGAATCGTCGCCACAATATCGGGGTCGGAGTCGCGCGCTTCAACGGTCACTTGATCCCTCAGGGATCGGCATTCTCGTTCGATGAAACACTCGGTCCTGTAAATGAGCGCACGGGCTACCGCAAGGAATTGGTCATTCAGGGAGAAGCGACGATTCCCGACTACGGGGGAGGACTCTGCCAGGTGAGCACGACGGCATACCGCGGACCCTGGGAATACGGTCTGCCTATTTTGAAACGAAAGAACCACAGCTACGCCGTGAGCTACTACAGTCCGCAAGGAACGGATGCAACCGTGTATCCGCCCAATGTGGACATGAAATTCAGAAATGATACCCCCGGCGCACTCCTCATACAGACGTTCGTCGACACTCATGACCGTGCATTCTTCATCTACTACGGAACGAAAGACGACAGAACAGCCGAGGTTTTCGGACCTTATATCACGGACCGCAAGAGCGCTCCTCTCGGTGAGAAAATTTCCTACACGACCGAGATCCCCGTCGGTGAAAAACGTAAGGCGGGAGAAGCCCACGACGGCATGAAGGCGATGTGGTACAGGGTCATAAGCAAACAAGGATCTGGAACAATGCTCGATCACACTTTCTCGGCCTACGAAGCAAGACCGGTCACCGTTCAGGTCGGAGTGACGCCGGAGGACATGGCAAGACTCACATCGGAAGCCCTAAGCGACAGTCCGAGTTGGCTGCCGGTCAAACAATGAACGAATGCTGTAAGTTCGGGTAACAGTGGAGTGGCAGCCATGGACAGCTCGGCGAGAGGAAGGGTATCAACCGTTTTAAAAAAATCGATCACAGCGGAAGAGAGGCGAAGTCCTGCAGGATCGTCTGCCATGCAGACGAGTCCTCCATGCTGCCTCGAGAACACGACTGACTCGGACGACCTGAGCAGACGATGATCTGTACATGAATGTAAAAGAGAAGGGCAGAGGCCGAGCATGGTGAGCAATTTCAATGTGAAAACGGGTGGCAGCGCAGCGGATGAAGAAAGTGAACATGCCGCAATGAATTCGCATGTCAGATGAAAAACCTGAGGAATCGGTAACCCCTCTTCCGTCAGATGCAGCAGCAATTCGATCCCCTGCTGCGCACAGGAGAACGCATACGGTTGTTGCCAAGCGGAAGCATGGGTATGCACCGCGTGTGCCGATGCTATCGAAAATCCAAAAGAATGAGTTTCGCACACGACGTTGACATGGTGAAGCGGCAGGAGACCGCTCCCCCGGCGACTGAGGAGCCGACGAACTCCGTTCGCACGCGCAGCAATGCGTCCGTGATGCTCGGTAAGAAGAAGGCAGAAACGATCGGTTTCTCCTACGTTATATGTTCTGAGTACGATCGCCTGATCTGTCCACGACTTTGGCAAGATGGTTACAAGTGTAACAGGATGTACGTCATGCTTCGAGACGCCTTCGCTGATGCTCAGGCTCCTCAGCATGACAGTTCATATGATTGTCACGATGAGGAGCACCTCAGTGCGTCTCGAACCGTGACGAAGCAGTATGCATTTTCCAGAGGTTTTTTATGATGGAAGTAGCGGCAGCAATTGCATCGATGTTTCATTCCGCAAAGCAAGAACAGTCCCGAGAATCGCAAGAAGAAAAATGGCGAGTATCTGCAGCGGCAGGAGCCAGAGAAGTGATGAAAAAATGCTCTGCATCGTCACGGCAGACCATGTGCTAAAGAGGCCTGCAGAGCCGAGTGCAGGAAGAAAGAGCGGCAACACGAAAAGAACGATTGCGGTGAGAATGAAGGAGAAGAAGAGCGCCAATCCGAGCAGGCAAAACATCTCGGTGCAGAAAGGAATGAGAATGGTCAGCCGGTTCGCACCCACCAGTTGTTCGACAAATAGTTCTTCACGCTTACTCAGAACACGACGACGCACCAGCTCCACGACAACGAAGAGAATGGCCACGATCAAGAGAGCGACGATGAAGAAGAGGATGTATTCACCACTGCGGACAGCTTCGATGAGCTTGTGCACCTGCTCCTCCTGATCGGTCGTCTGCGAAAGAAATTCCGGATTCACCACCTTGGTAAACACCGGCTGCCGGAGGAACCTGATAAACGTCCCGTAGTCGGCGAGCGTCTTGAGGCGCAGGCCGATCGTCTCGGGAAACGGGTTATCGATCCCGAACTTCTCGAGGAAAAGAACAAGATCGGGATCCCGCTGTTTTTGACGTTCGTAGGCCTGTTCCCTTGTGATGTAAACCGTATCGGCGACGAACGGCAGCTGACGGATATTTTGGAAGAGATCTTGAATTTGGCTGTCGGTCGCCGACTCGAGAATCTGCAGACGAAGATCCGTCTGCTCTTCAAGCAGCCGCAGCCCGCCCTGTACGCCAAAGACGAGAAGGAGAAGCACTTGTCCAAGGAAGAGCACGCCGAAGAGCGAACCGAGCGCCGTTCCCCATCCGGATTCTCGGACGATGTTCAGAGCACCGCGTGCAATTCCTCTCCGAAGAACGAGTGACGTCTCCATGTTCGGCATGGAGATCAGTGTAGCACACGTTACGCAACATGCTTCTCGATCCTCTCCACCATCTCGAGGCATTCACGGACACGAACGCTCCTCGGATCGAGGTCGAGAGCACGCTTCAGAAGTACTTTCGATTTCTGGAAATTCTTCGACTGCAGATAGACAACACCCAGATCGCAGAGAATGAGAGGATTCCTATCCTCAAGATTGAGAGCACGTTCCAATGTCACCATGCCTTCGACGATCTTCCCAGAAGAGAAGAGCGACCAACCAAGACACCGGAGAATCTCCGGATTGTTGGGTTCGAGCGCGTTGGCGATCCGCAACTCTGCCACGGATGCATGCCAATCTTCAAAATGAGAAGCGATGAATCCGAGAATGTAATGAGCGGTATAACTCTTTGGGTCCAATGTGAGCGCCCGATTCGCGGCGATGCGCGCACGCTCGTACTGACCGAGACTGAGCTCGTTGTCGGCAAGCTCCTCCAGTGCCGTCACATTGTCCGGATCCGACACAAGCAAGTCTTCGAGAATAGAGAGAGCCTCACTGTATTTCCCGTCGAACTTCAGCTCTTCAGCGTGAGAGAAAATCTGCTCAATCTGTTCGTGGGAAAGGGGGTGCATGGCAACGTGTATGATAGCAGAAAAAGAATCAGGAAACGATGAAGTAAATCACCGTACTGAGAATCAACCATGAACTCAAAACGATCGCAAAACCGATCATCGAAGATTTCATGATCGCCTTTCCCGCAGAAAGATACTTCTCCTCGCCGCCGGAACCGACCATCAGAATGGACCCAAGCATGAAGAGCGCGGTGGCAACGAGCGCCGCCCATCCGAAGAGCACGTTGACAAATCCCTGCAGAATAGAGGGAATCGTGCTACTCACGCCGGTACCAACGCAGACTTGAGTCGCTCCCGGACCAGATCCAATGCAACCTGCCGGCTGAGCGTAGACAGCGAGAGGAATCAGAAGGAAGAGCGCGGCAATCATCAGGCGTTTTTGCATCTCCCAAGTATAGCACAACATGGAAGAAATTTGAATAGAATTGAGCCAAGCACCGGGGTGCTCTACACTTCCCTGTCCATGCACGATCTTGGTTTTTCGAAGCGATCTGTCGGCGAGGGAAAGGGAAAGATAAAAAAGCCAATGAAGGTGCGTGTTGCTGCTCTGCGAAGAAAAATCGGAACCTGGCTCCGCCGGATGCTCTGGAAAATCCGCACCCCGAGACAGAAGCAAGAGTGGAGAATGATCGTCGTCAAAACCGTCGCAACGCTCTTTGGAATAGGAGTACTGACGCTTGCGATTCTCTGGCTCACGTTGCCCGACATCGACAATCCCGCGACGATGTTCCCGTCCCAGAGCACGGTCATTCTGGACAGAAACGGTGTCGAACTCTACAGGCTGTTCTCCGAACAAGACCGTACGTACGTCAGCGGCGAGCAAATCAGCCCGTATGCGAAGAAGGCAACCATCGCCATCGAAGACGAGCGCTTCCTGAGGCGAAGCAGCTGTTTCGACGTCGTCGGTTTTCTGCGTGCCGCCCTCAGCCAACTGGCTCCCGGTCTCTTTGTTCGATCCGGCGGCTCGACGCTGACGCAGCAATTTGCAAAGAACGCACTCGTCGGAAGAAAGCGCTCGGTTTTGAGGAAGGTGCGCGAACTGATGCTCGCATGTGAACTGGAATCGCGGTACGACAAAGAAGGTCTTCTCGAACTCTATTTGAACTGGATCCCATTTGGAAGCAATGCATACGGCATCGAACAGGCTGCCAGAAACTACTTCGCCATCGGCGCGAAAGACCTAAGCCTGCCACAAGCAGCGGTGCTGGCGGGACTCCTGCAACGACCTTCGTACTTCAGTCCGTACGGACCCCATCGACAAACAACTGTTTCCGAAAAAATAAAAACGAAAATCGCCCAAGGATTGATCGTGTCGGCTGCCGACATCCCCGATTCCGAGGTACAAATCGGACTCATTGGTCAGTCAGTCGGAAGCGGCTCGCTGCTGGTCTACGTCGGGGGACGCACCGATCAAGTGCTGAGGAACATGATGGATCAGAAGATGATCAATCTCGACGAATACAATAAAGCACTCACAGAACTGAAGACGATGACCTTTGCTCCCGACCGCCAGAATATCAGGGCACCCCATTTCGTTCTCGATATTCAGAAAGAGGTGGAAACAATCCTCGGCATCGATGAGCGTCTCCTGGAACAGGGCGGGTTCAGGATCACCACCACACTCGACTGGACTCTGCAGGAAGCGGCTGAAAAGGTCGTAAAAGCGCACAGGGAAGATATCCGCAAACGCTTCGGCGCAAACAACATCGCCCTCGTGGCGCTCTCTCCGGTGACAAGAGAAATTCTCGCGTACGTCGGCAATGCGGACTTCAGTGACGATGAGCACGAGGGAAAGATCGACATGGCAGCTTCCCCAAGACAGCCGGGGTCGAGCTTCAAAGTCTTCACATACTTGAACGCATTCGAAGCCGGGTTCGGTCCGGGTTCCGTGGTCTACGACATCCCGACGAAATTCGGAGAAGACCAGCCGAGTAATTTTGACGGCACGTTCTGGGGGCTCACGACCATGCGGTCAGCCCTTGGAGGATCGAGGAACATCCCCGCCATCAAAGCCTTCTTTCTCGGCGGCGGAGAAGAGCCCCTTCTGTCACTGGTCGCGCGCATGGGCATCACCACACCCGGAGAACAGAAAGCTATCACGAAGAAAACGAATGCCGACTACGACTACGGTTGGCCGCTATCGATCGGCGCTGCGGAAGTGCCGCTGCTTGAGATGGTGCAAGGCTATGCAACTATCGCTGATGGCGGATCGTTCAGGCCGATGACGGGCCTACTGAAGGTCACGGACAAGGACGGCGTCGTCCATTTTTTGGCGAAACAGGAACTTCCAAGGCAAGTAGTCGACTCGCGCCTGACCGCGGAAGTGACCTCGATCATCAGTGATATTAGTGCGCGGCCGAACGACTATTGGAAACAAATTCTCTCGGTTCCGGGCTTCGCCGCCGCGGCGAAAACGGGCACCAGCAACAAGTGTCTCGAACGTGACACGAAGAAGAACTGCACCCTCCGGCGGCCCGAAAGCACATGGACAATGGGCTTCACGCCGAACTTGATCGCCGGCGTGTGGGCGGGGAACGCCACAAGTCAGTCCCTCTTCGAGAAAGCGGACGGACTGACCACCGCGGCCCCCGTCTGGCACGATTTCATGGTCGAAGCGCATCGAAAACTGAAGAACACGAAGTCCGCATTCGAGGTCCCCGATCACCTCACGAGGCCCCTACTCTCGCGCCTGTCCGGAAAACTTGCTTCCTCCTGCACACCCCCCTCCCTGCAGAGGGCCGATCTCTTCCTCGAGGAGCAAACACCATCAGAACAGGACCCCGCTTGCATCAAGCTGAAGATCGACAGAGTAACAGGGCTCCTCTCTTCCCCCGCCTGCCCGCAGGAAGCGATCGAGGAGCAAACCTTCTTCGTTCCGAAGAGCGAGCTCCCGAATCGCTGGCCGACGTGGGAGACGGATCTTCAAGACTGGACGACGAAACAGATGGAACTCTGGAACGCTCGACCGGATCATTCAGGCTCCCTCCTTCCGCTGCCCATTGCTCCGACGAAGGAGTGCGACCCGACGCTCACTCCGGGGCGCGGGCAAAAACCAAGCGTCTCCGTTTCCTCCCCGACGGCTGGTGCAACGGTCAGCTATCCCGCCTTCACGCCGATCATCTCCGTCACCTCCGCTTCGCCGATCAAGACCGTTCAATTTTTTGTGGATGATAAGCCGCTACGCAGTTTCGATGCGCCTCCCTACGATGGCAATGTGCGAGTCCCGAGAACGATCGAACGGAGTGGAAGGCACACATTCAAAGTCGTCGTCACGGATGAATACTTCAATACCGCGGAACAGAGTGTGATATTTGTATTTGACAATAATTAAGAACTTTGCTTAAATTTTATTATGATAACTGCAAAGCCGCTTCCTGAACGAATTGAAGATTCTGCATTTTTAAACAATATTCCTACAGAAATTGATGAAGCTGAAGCGAAGAAAAGGTTTTATCATTACGTAGAGGAATTTGGTCTGATGGATGAAGGCACGATAAATGCCGAGTGGGTTGCAGGACTGAAAATCATTTTGGGTCTTCAAGCCTATAGCAGAAACATAAGTACCAACATGGTTCTTCTTCGTGCGATTGATGAAGTGGACCGCATGTGCGGTTATCATTCACCGGAACTGATCATCAGTAGTCTTTTCCAAAGACGCGCAGAATATCAGCGAACGTTGGCGGAAGCACAAAAATAGAAACATAAAACTTTTCGCCTCTACAAAGCTACGCATGCACCGCATTCGTGTGCACTTCACTCACATCGTCATCTTCCTCGAGTGCATCGATGAGTGAACCGACTTTCGTCATGGCATCAGCGTCAACAGGTGCCGTCTGTTTCGCAATGTACTGAAGGCCTGCTGATTCAATCTCAAAGTTTTTAGATTTCAATGCATCGCGAATGGCACTCCATACGTGACTGTCACTGAGAACGCGTATCTGTCCTTCGTGTTCCTGTATGTCATCCGCACCGGCTTCGATCAATTGCAACTCAAGAGATTCATCAAGACCCGAAGCACCGTCTGCTCGCTTCCCAAGGACTGCACCCTTCCTCTCGAACATCCACATCACGGAACCGTTCGAGGCAAATCGACCCGAATTTCTGCTGAGAATTTCTTTCACATTGCTCAGTGTCCTGTTCTTATTGTCCGTAAGGCACTCGACGATGAAGGCACTCCCGCTCGGACCATATGCCTCATAGGTAACCTCCTGCATCGCATCACCCTTCAGTTCTCCCGTCCCTTTCTTGATTGCCCGATCGATATTCGCATTCGGAACACTCTCCGACTTTGCAGAATCGATGAGCGTGCGGAGGCGGATGTTGCTCGATGTGTCTCCTCCGCCTTCGCGCGCGGCAATTTCGATCAATCGCGCGTACTTCGTATACGTCTTTCCGCGCTTTGCATCCGTCGCCATTTTCTTCACCCGAATGTTGTGCCATTTACTGTGACCGGACATAAAAACTGAAGAAGTGGCGGCACTATAGCGCAGGTGACGGTATTCCTTGCAAGCGCAGAAAAAATCGGCATACTGCGGCGCAACTTTATGTCAGTCGTATCACCATCACCGGCAATGCCGAGCGAGGGAACTCTCTGGAGAGTACTGAATGAAAAAGTACGAGAACCTCTGTACCCGCTCACGGCAGAAGACCTTAGAAAGTATGGCAGGTTCCTCATTTCACTTGTGTGTGCAAAAATTACAGCAGTACCGAAGTGCCCACAAACAGGAACGGTAACAATCAACGAAGCCTTGGCAAGCGCTCTCCTCTCTCCACAATGGATAGAGAGAGGGGAAAGCCCCAATCCCACTCCTTTGGTAACATCGGACGAATTACTTCCGGTACGCTAGCATCCCGAGGAAGCGTGCTCGCTCGATGGCGTTCTTCAGCATCTTCTGATGCTTCAAGCAGATACCCGTGTAGTACCGATTCCGGATGTTCCCGAAGTAGTCGATGTACTGCTTGAGTGTCGGATAGTCTTTGTAATCGAAGTACTTCACGCCGTCTCTATCGAACGGACAGTTCTTCTGGATGTCATGCTTGATTTTTTGCTGGATGGCCATGATGCGAAAAGTGAAAAGTTAAAAGTGGAAAGTTTAAAGTTTGAGGTCGCTATCCGAGATAAGTTTGTCGAGCTGGCTATCCAAATCCTGCATCTCGAGTGCCTTCTTCGGGACCTCTTTCGCCTTCGTCTCGAGGCGCTTGGAAGCTCGCTTCGCCTGATCGACGACTGTTTGCTTCGTCTTCTCCTCCTTCTTACGGGCCCTCACGTCAGCGATCGTCTCTCTGTTCTTCATCCAATCCTGATAGATCGATTCGTGGCTCACAGCTTCGTATCCCTTGGGGGGGATGACCATCATATGTCGGAGGACTCCCTTAAGGAGGCGCAACTGATGATCGATCTCGCGAACGGAGGCGGGAGGTAGTTCGTAATAGTAAATGACAAACTTGGCCTCGCTGAACCCCTCGATCTTGTACGCAAGTCCGCGCTTGCTCCAAGGATCCTTAAAAAGGAGTTTGCCTTTGCCCTCCGTAAAGAGCGCTTCGACCTCGGAAAGGAGAGTTGATTCTGCTTTCTGGTCGAGATCGGGTCTGATCATCACGGCAAATTCGTAGACACGCACGTCTTCGGAACTAGGAACGAGAGTAGGCATAGATTCGTGGGTAAAACCTGCCTCGCGAATGCGAGGGAGGGAATCGGCTGGCGGACTCTACGCGAGGCACTCCTGACCCGTCAAGTTCAAACACGGCGATGCTCCTACTCATCGAGAGATCTTTCATGAAAAGCCCTCTCTCCATCCGATCGATGACTGCCTCATGCCCTTTCCGAAACAGCACGAGATAGTCAGACGGGTGGATTCGGACAATATTTTGGAGCCACGCACGAACATCATGATCAGTAGGTGACTGCTGAAATTTCGGAGTATTCAGTGATGCAAGAAGCAGCAAGGCTTCCGGAGAATCGAGGTATGTATAGGAAGGATCGATCCCTGTTGCGTACTGCAGATCCGAACGCACGACTACCGCACCCATGAAGAAATGCCAATCGACATTCAGCACATTGCTGCCACTTGGAACAGCGCGCAGCGCATCTTCATAGATTGATAGTGTGCGATCGCCATCCGTTTTCACGAGCTCTTTTGCAACCGCAAAGAATGAGGAGGAGCAGAGGAGGAGTACGATCAGTACGCTAATTGTAGGACGAAAAATAAATCTCTTCGGCGTGATGGAACGAAGCGTCTCGGTAAAAAGTCCGGGATAGAGCGAGAGTAAGCGCACAAGAAAGAGAATCGCGATTGGCCAAAGAAAATCAATCGCACGTGCCCAGAGAAAAAATAGAAAAAGAAAAAAGAACGTGAGAAACGAGAGGGCCGAGAGACCTGTCTCCTGATACGTATGCCAGGCAATCTTCTTTCGTATAAGCCCTCCATGTAGAAGAAGAATCACCGTAAGCATCACAAAAACCCTGCTTGATGCAAAGAGTCCTGACTGCATCTCGGGACCGAGCTGCATGCCGGCAATGAAGGGAATGCGTACGAACGTGTCGAGGATGTAGAAAAAATACTGCGAAGAATGAGGATGGAAGAAGAACCCGAGAAAGATGCCGAAAAGCGACCATGAAAAAAGTGCGCTCGCTTCCCACCACTGTCGTAGACTCAGCCGCCAAAAAACGCAGGCAAAAGCGATCAGGAGCGGGAAAATAAACACCTGCGAGAGAAGCACGCTCAAAGCGAGAGCAATGCAGATAAGAATCGATTGTTTCCGCAGTGTGGCAACGATAATCACGACCGCAAGCGGAGTGATGAAAGAAAACGGTCTTCCAAGAAGAGATCGATAGAAAAACGTGGGCTCGAAGAAAAGCAGGAGACCGATGCAGATCGCAGCTACAAAGCGTGGTGTCTGAAACGAATGGAACGTATAGAGGAAGGAAGCTATAAGGAGAGCGATGGAAGCAATCACAAAAATTTTCAGTGCAAGAACAGGTCCGAACGGAAGAAGTGGAATGAACGCGAGGTTCGAAAGGAACCACGGATCGACAGAGTGATGTGCAAAGTAGCCGTACGAAAAGAACTGACTCCAGTCAGCCGCACCAATACCCTGCTCCATCATCAACCGCGCCATTGCGAAATGCCGTAGTCCATCGTCGAGTGAAACCGGATTGCCAAGCATGATGAGCGCGATCCAAATCAGCAGCAGCGAAAAGGTGACCGCTAAAGAAGGAAGTACTGGGAGAGGAAGAAGTCGACGCATCAGGAAGATCCTATCATCGACAAAAGAAATCATTCAAAATCTCCAAAATCCTACTTGACGACCCCTACCCTCGCTCCTAAGATGGCTCGGCTGTGAGTACGCCAGTACGTTCGTAATGGCTTTGGTTGTCTCTTCGAGAGAGGAGCTTCCCCGCTCGTCAGCGCAAAGCTCCTTCACAGCATCGTGTAGTAGAGAAAAGTTAGTCCACAACTAT
>SXGR01472200.1_pt1 | contig 17132 bp, 13 predicted proteins | sample 3174711 | NCBI WGS metagenome assembly SXGR01 (sample SAMN11356860, study PRJNA531348) | freshwater metagenome | isolation source: freshwater sample F1-60 | place: China: Fuxian Lake, Yuxi | collected 2017-12-25
CCTTCGATGACCAACCGTCAGTTGGTCGTCCTCCTGCCGGCAAACTGGGGGCGAATGCATACCCCCGCCCTCAGAACCGCTGCATAAACGTCATACTCGGCAAACTATGACACCTATGCGGGGAGGTGCCTCGGGTGACGCTTACGTTTCAGGTCGCCCGAAAGGCCTTCTTGGAGCGGTATTTTACCGAAAGTCTCGAGGCGCTGAACGGTGCCTTGAACACCGCATCTAGCCTGAACGCGGCCGGAAGACTGGTTTGGCGGATCCACTTGCTCCGCGCACTGGTGCTACTGGGGTCCGTCGACAATACGGATCCTCAGGTCATCAATACGCCTCAGGCCGAGCAGTCCTTCCTCATGGCGGCTCGCTATGCCCGCAGTGACTATCCGTTGGATGCGGCCCGCGCGTTACTAGGAGCCGGATGGGCCGCGTATGTTCAAGAGAACGGCGAAGCCAATTACCGGATGCGGGCAGCGATGACCTACACCGACGAGGCTCACGATTTGGATAGCGACCTGGCCGAGGCCCAATTTCAATCGGCTAAATTCCGCATGGCGCTGGGTGAGACGGATCCGGCGTTGCATAGTCTCCGGTGGTTGCCCGTCAAGGAACGGGTGATGTTACTCAAGGCATCCGCAGACGGGGATTTTAAACGCTATATCGGAAAACTCGAAGGGTTCCTCAGTGCCCTGCGTGAGGAACAATTAACCAAGATCCAGTCCGAGGTCTCTCCGGTGGCTTCCCGTATTCGGCAGTGGATGGGCCACTGTCCTAAATTAGCTGAGACTCCGGCCGCTCAACGTTTGGTCGATATGGCTGAAGGAGCGCCGGACCGCGGATTACTGGACGTGCATCGGTATTTTGGGTTCGGCTACCGGGAAGACCATGAACAGCTGAAGAATTCGTTTTTCGAGGCCCGGCGAATCGTAACCCAGGAATGGGTTGAGGCGGCGGCGGAATCGGATTCGGCGGATAAAGCGCGCGAGCTGGCGACAAGTTTTGACGAGTCAGGAGCGTTGGCGGAGCCGTTGCAGCCGGGCAATCAGACCCGGGAACAACAGACCCAAGAGCACCGTTGCAGGGAGGAGCCCGAATATCAGTTCCTCAATGGTTTGGGCGAGGTGATCACCACCTATCGGGGAACCCCAGGTTCGCGAAAACAATTCCAGCTACCACCCGGGACGGATGCCACGACCTGGGCCGCTCGCTGGATCCCGCCGGGGCGATTCTCCATGGGCAGCCCTATCCACGAGCCGGGCCGTGAGTCGGATGAGGTGCTTCATAGTGTCACCTTGCCTGACGGGTTTTTCTTTTCAGAAACTCCGTGCACCCAAGGTCAGTGGTCCCTGCTCATGCCGCATAATCCCAGCAAGTTTCGGGGTGCTCATCTGCCGGTGGAGCAGGTCAGTTGGGAGGATGCTCGGGAGTTCGCGCGCAAGTTGACGGAGTTTCACCATCAACTGGGTCTCATTTCTGCCGGCTGGAGCTGGGACCTGCCCACGGAGGCTCAGTGGGAGTACGCTTGCCGTGTGCGCAAATCTGGGGAACTCCACGGACCCATCGATTCGGTGGCCTGGTATCAACTCAATTCCCAGAAGCGGACCCATCCCGTGGGCACTCGACAGCCCAACGCCTGGGGGCTTCAGGACATGCACGGCAATGTGAGTAAGTGGTGCCTCGACTGGTACCGCCAGTATCCCTTCGAAGCGGTTACTCATCCGGTGGGGCCCGCTTTCGGCACGTTCCGGGTCTATCGGGGCGGCGGTTGGAGCGATGGTGCTCGTTGCTGCCGATCGGCCTATCGGGGTCGCAGTGTCCCGGATTTCCGCAGCAGCAATATTGGTTTCAGTCTTGTTCTGTCGGGGCCCCTCATCGGGGTGGCGGCGGCGCCCACTCATTGAGTTGGCGTTGGTGGGTACCGGCGCCCTTGGTGGTCATCGGGTCATCGGGTTTCTTCGATTCGTCAGAATGGATCGCCTCGAGCCGTTCTAGCACCTCCCCGATAAAATAGAGCGAGCCGGTCACGGCGACGAACGGTTCGCGAGCGACCGCCCGAAGTGCTTCCTCGACGCTGGCGCAAGTCCGGACGGCTCTTCCGCAATGAGCCTCCTGAAGCGCCTGGCGGAGTTCCTCGGGTTGGACTGTGCGCAGGCTCGAAACCGGGGCGACGACCAACCGGGAGGCGGCTGGAGCCAAGTGAGTGGCCATCTCTTGCCACGCCTTGTCGCGCAACATGCCTAAAACCATGACGGGGTGCCGCTGGGGGAAGTGTTCGCTGAGTGCCCGACGAAAAGCGGCCACGCCGTCGGCATTGTGCGCCCCATCGAGTAACCAGGTTTGTTCGCGGCGTTGGAAGATTTGCATGCGACCCGCCCAGTGAGTGTTGGCTAGGCCGTGAGCCAGGTGCTCGTCGGAAACCGGGAGGAAGCCCCTGAGCAGGCGGACGGTGACCACAGCGAGGGTGGCATTCACGCGCTGATGGGAGCCGAGCAGGGACACCGGCCAGGTCATCCGACCGACGGCGGCCGCATCCACCACCACGCAATGGGCGTCGAGTTCTCGGGCCCGGTATTGGATGACAGCCAGGGCATCGGCTCGATCCACCGAGGTGACGATGGGGATGCCCGGTTTGATAATGCCGGCTTTCTCCGCGGCGATCTGACCCACCGTGCCGCCCAGCACTTGAATGTGGTCTAATTCGATGGCGGTGATGACCGAGGCGAGCGGGGTGACAATATTGGTCGCATCGAGCCGCCCACCCAATCCGGTTTCCCAGAGGACTAGGTCGACGGCCGCTTCGGCAAAGGCCATGAGTGCCACGACCGTGGTGAATTCGAAGAAGGTGGGAGTTAGGTCGGCGGGCATCCGCTGCCGCAGTTCGGAGACCAGACGGGCGAGTGTTTCGTCAGGCAACGGGCATCGGCCCACCTGGATGCGTTCACCGAAGCGCACGAGGTGAGGCGAGGTGTAGAGGCCGGTGCGGAACCCGGCCGCCCGGTACATGCTTTCGAGGAAGGCACAGGTCGAGCCCTTCCCGTTGGTTCCGGCCACGTGGATGAACCGGAGACGGTCTTGCGGATTGCCCACCGCCGTGGCCAGTCGCCGGGTCGAATCCAGCCCGGGTTGGAACCCGAACTGGCTCAACTGGTGCAGGTAGGCGAGGGCCTCGGCCGGGGTCACTGGAAGTAGCGGTTACAAGTCGACCCAGGATCCGGTGGCGGCTGAATGCAGTGCCGCGTCCATGACCGCCTGGGTTTGGGCACCATCATGGAAGGTGAGCGTGCAGGGGCGCTGTTCTCGAATGGCGTGAATGAATTCTACCGCCTGGTCGTAGCGGAAGGACACCAGCGGATCGCCCACGTGTGGATCACGGGGGGAACCGGGCCAGACCCAGAATTCGCGGGGCACGAATAGGGGAGCCATTCCAGGTCCGCCGAGCTTGCCGAATTGCAGCTCATTCCACTTGCCGGTGGTGAACTCGAAGCTGGCCTCGCTGCCGTTGATCTCTACGTAGTCGAGACTGCGCCAGCTCTCGTTGCGGCCGCTGGCCAGCTTCGAGCTTTCCAGCACGCCGGTGGCGCCATTGTGGAAGTCAGCCAAGATGCCGACCCAGTCATCGGTGTCGTTGGGCTTGCCGTCGCGAATCGGGGTCAGGTTCTTGACGTGGGCCACCATGCGCTTCATGGGGCCGATCAGGTGATGGGCGAAATTGATGCGGTGGCTGAGCATGTCGCCCAACTCTCCGGTGCCGGCGAGTTTCTTGACCATGCGCCAACCCAGATTGCGGGTGCCCCAGTCTTGCAGTCGGCAGGAGCGATAATGGCGAGGTTCTCCCAAATCCCCTTGATCGATGAGGTGGCGCAAGTAGCGCATGGCCGGCACGAAGCGGTAGGTGAAGGCCGTCATGTGGCGCAAGCCCGCCGCATCGGCAGCCCGGGCCATGGTGCGGGCTTCTTCGGCCGCCATGGCGATGGGCTTCTCGCAGAGGATGTGCTTGCCGGCCGCGATGGCCGCCATGGCGATGGGGAAGTGCAGGAAGTTGGGTGTGGCGATGATGATCGCGTGGACGTCGTCCCGGGCCAGTAATTGGTGGTAGTCGCTGGTGGTGACCGTGCAACCGGTGGCCGTGCTGGCCCGTTGCAGGGTGCCTGGGTCACTGTCGCACAAGGCGGCGACGCGGACGTCGGGGCAGAGGGCCAGGCCGGGCAGGTGGTTCTGCAGGGTAATTCCTCCGCAGCCGATGATTCCGATTCCAAGGGTGCTCATGTACGTGGTGACCCACGTTACCCACGGATTCTCCGGAACCCAACCCTGAGATTTATGAGAGACCGACGGGCGTTGAACCGCGGGCTTGGCTCGGTGTAGGTGCGGTGACAGGGTTTTATGAACGTCACTGTTCCTCCAAGGCATGAATCCCTGGTCCGTGCTCCACCGTACTTCCGTCCTGAATCCGTGGGGCGTTTGGGTCGTTTGGCTGATTTTTGGCTGGGTGACTGCGGCGCTCGCTGCGGAGGAACCATTGCGTCGGGTGGGTTTCTTGCGCCTCGAAGCCACCCGGACGGGTGTTACCTTCTCCAACACCGTTCCCGCTGCACGACACCTCACCAACCAACTGCTGCTCGATGGGTCCGGGGTCACGTTGGCCGACGTGGATGGGGACGGACTCTTGGATGTGCTCTTCGGGGCCGCCGGCGGCCGTTCCTCGCTGTGGCGCAACCGGGGCGACTGGCACTTTGAGGACATCACCGAGAAGGCCTTCCCTCAGCGGATAGAATCTCTGGGCGGCGATGTGACGGGCGTGGCGGCCGCCGATCTCAACGGAGACGGTCGGCCTGATTTGGTGGTGAACACCCATGCCGACGGGGTGCGCATCTTAATTAATGACGGGCAGGGAACCTTCCGAGTGCGCCCCTTCCCGCAGGTGTCCGCTCGCGGGGGGCATTCGCTGGCGTTGGCCGACGTGGATGGCGATGGGTGGATCGACGTGTATGTCTGCAACTACCGACAGAAGGCCCTGATGGACATGCCCAACGCGCGGGCCACATTTCGGCGCGAGGGGGAACGGACGGTGGTGGCCACCATCGATGGCCGCCCCACCTCAAACCCCGACCTGACCCACCGCTTCGAGGTCAACGCCTCGGGCGGCATCGAAGAACTCGGTGAACCCGATGTCCTCTACCGGAATGATCGAGGCACCGGGTGGGTGGCGGTGCCCTGGACTGAGGGCGCGTTCCTGGATGCTGCCGGCAAGGCCTTGGCGCATCCGCCGTTTGAATGGGGGTTGGCGGCGCAATTTTGTGATCTCAATGGCGATGGGAAACCCGACTTGTACGTCTGCAATGATTTCCAGTCGCCCGATCGGATTTGGCTCAACGAGGGCGGTGGCGGCCACGTGCGTTTTCGGGCCGCGCCGCCGGCGATGGTGCGGCATACGAGTTTGTTTTCGATGGGGGTCGATTTCGCCGACCTCAACCAAGATGGGCGCTGGGACTTCACCGTGCTCGACATGCTCAGCCCCGACCCGGTGCGGCGGCTGACCTTGCTCGACGGGTCTCCCACGGTGGCCATCGACCCGGCCGATCCGCTGGCGCAAACCCAGCACGACGCCAACACGCTGTTCGTGCAGCGACCGGACGGATCCTTTGCGGAGATGGCTGCCTTTGCGGGCCTCTCGGCGACGGACTGGTCATGGACCCCCGCGTTCCTCGATGTGGACTTGGATGGTTTTCCGGACTTGCTGGTGACCACCGGCCAGGAACGCGGTTCGCGAGACCTCGACATTGCCGAGCAGTTGAAAGCCTACCGGCGGACCGGGTTGCGGACCGATGCCCAACTCTTCCGGGAGCGTCAGCGGTTCCCGAGGTTGTCCGTTCCTCTGCGGGCCTTCCGCCACCGTGGTGCCTCGGGCATGGATCGCTTGCCAGTCATGGAAGATTCCAGTGCTGCCTGGGGGTTTGATTTCGACGGGGTGAGCCACGGCTTGGCCTTGGGCGATCTCGACAACGACGGTGATTTGGACGTGGTGGTGAATCACTTCAATGCGCCGGCCGGGATGTATCGCAACGAGGCCCAGGGCGGGAGGGTGTCGGTGCTCTTGCAGGGACAGGCTCCCAACACCCAGGCCCTCGGGGCGGTGCTCCGCTTCGCTTGGAGTGGTGGATCCAACGCGGTGCCCGTGCAAATGGCGCAAGTCACGGCTGGGGGGCGGTATCTCTCGGGGGACGCCCCCGGCAAAACCTTTGCAGCGCCGGGCACGGGCACGGGTCGCCTGGAGGTGCGTTGGCCTTCTGGTCGGGTCACGGTGCAGGAGGGGGTTTCTTCCGGCGGTCCGACTCTTCGGATTCAAGAGCCTGCCTCGCCTTCGACTGCACCAACCCCGTCCACACCCTCGCCCGTTCCAGAGCCAACGCGGCTGGGGAAGTCGGAGATCCCGAAGTCTGCGACTCGGTGGCGTTTCGAGGCTCGGCCCTTGGCGGAGCGTTCTCCGGCGTCTGTTGGCATTGCGAGCGCGGAGACTTTTGCTCAACAGCCCTCGCTCCCGCGGCGTTGGCGGCGATTGGGTTCGGCCTTGGCGGTGGATCGCGGTGAGGCTTCTCAACGGGGGCTTTGGGTCGGAGGGAGCGGTGCTCACGGACTGCAGTACCGCTTGCCGGCCGGGGAAGCCCCGGTTCGCGAGGTGGGACCTGCCTCTGCGGAGGTGTCGCTGGCGTCGGGAGTGGATGGCGTTCTGGTGGTCACTCTCTCGGGTAAGATTTTAGGCAGTTCTGTGAGCGGCTCTGCAACCAGCTCTACGGGCCGCGTGGATTGGGTCTCGAAGGCCGACGGTCAGCGTCAAATCGTGGCCACGGGAAACTTTGCAGTGGCTGCGGTTTCTGGCCAATCGCACGGAATGCCCTCCGAGATCTTTCTCGGTGGTGCTGCGTTGCCGGGGCAATTTCCCAGCGCGGCCCCCAGTCAATGGTATCGCCGCGTGGGCGACGGATACCGTTCGGTCTTGGCGGCCTCGTTGGGCTTGGTGTCGGGCGCGCGATTTCTCAATGGGCCGTCGGGTCTTGCGACCGAGTTGGTGTGCGTGTCCGACTGGGGGGCTCCCCGGATGTTCCGTCGTCGCGGAGACACCTGGGAGGCGATGGATCCCATTGTGTCCGCGCCGGGTGACGTCGAGGCCTCCCTGCCGCTGAGCCAATGGACAGGCCAATGGCAGTGCCTCGAGCTTTGTGACGTGGACGGCGATGGACGGGAGGATTTGATCCTTGGCAACTGGGGGCTCAATGGGTGGCAGTCTTTGATGGCGGGGCCTCCGCGTTCGCCCGCCGGTCCGGTCCGAGAGGTGCATCTCTTCCATGGTGACTGGAACCAGGATGGGACCACCGGATGCTTGGAGGCCTACACGGCTCCGGACGGACGCATCCTCCCCATGCGAGGGTTGCAGGAAATCGGACCATTGTTTCCGGCCATCGCCGCCCGCTTCACCACCCATCGGGCCTACGCACTGGTCACCGTCGATGCCCTTCTCGAAGGTCTGCCCTCAGCCAAAGTTTCGGCGCGCTGGTTGACCTCGCTCGTGCTGCTGCGCCGCGGTGAGGGATTTGAGGCGCGCCCTCTGCCAGATGCCGCTCAATTGGGCCCCATCCGGGCCGTGACCGCGGGTGATTTCAATGGCGACGGACGGCGCGACCTCTTCGTGGCCATGGGCTTTGCAAGTCACGGCTTTCGCGGGCCGAGGGATGATGCCGGCGAGGCCGTGTTCTTGATGGGGCGCGGCGACGGAACGTGGGACTCGGTGCCTTCCGGATCGCTCGGATTCCGCTTATTGGGAGAACCGCGCGATGTGGTGGCCGAAGATTGGAACGGCGATGGCGTCAGTGATTTAGTGGTCAGCGAGGCCGACGGCAGTCTCCACTGGATTCAGAGTCGCAAGGGGCCGTGAAGGCGCATCGAAGATGGAGAGAGGGAGAGCCTATTTCGACCGCGCTGAATTGAATTTTGAACTCCCTCTGGCTCAACCGACCGGGCCGAGCCATTGGCCGCGCCAAGCCGTGATCGCGTGCCCTAGCAGGCGAACTCGATCGCCCCGGAGCTCAACCCCCACGGTGCCGCCTCGGGCGCTGGCCTGAAAACCGCTGAGGGCGGTGCGTCCCAGCCGATCCGCCCAATGGCAGGCCAGGGTGCAATGGGCGGAGCCGGTGACAGGGTCTTCGTCGATCCCCAAGGCCGGCGCGAAGAAGCGGCTGACAAAATCGGTGCCGTCACGGTCGGAGCGGGCCGTGACAATGATCCCACGCACGGGGAACGCGGCCAGTGCGCTGAAGTCGGGTTTCAGGCAGCGAACCACTTCGGCCGAGGCCACTTCGACTAAGAGATCTTCCCGACTGCGGCCCGTCCAGACAGCGGGAACTCCCAGGGCCTCCTCCAGCCCGGAAGGAACGGGTATTGCCCGAGCGGGTTGGGCTGGGAAATCCATGGCGATGCGCGCGTTCCCGGATGGACCGTCTTCCCGGCAGCAATGGAGTGGGCCGCTTCGGGTTTCAAAACAGAGGGCCTGTGAGGCGGGCGCATCTCCCGATTCCCATAAAGCGTGTGCCGTGGCGAGGGTGGCGTGGCCGCACAAATCCACCTCGGCCTTGGGCGTGAACCAGCGGAGCCGCCAACGGCCGGGCCCTAAGGATATCGCAAAGGCTGTCTCGGACAGGTTCAGTTCGGCGGCCACCGATTGCATCCAAGACGAGGTGGCCTCAGGGCCCGGCAGGCACACGGCCGCCGGATTGCCTCGAAAGGCTTCCCGGGTGAATGCGTTCACGACGCACAGGGGTAGGGTCATGGGCCGAGCTGGGGTGACGGGCACTCCGGACTTCAGGGAACGGGCAGTTCGTCGAAGAGGCGCTGGACGATGTCTTCCGGGGTCTTTTCTTCGGCCTCGGCTTCGTAGGTCAGCGTGATCCGGTGACGCAGCACATCCATACCGATGCTCTTCACGTCCTGCGGCGTCACATAGCCGCGGCCACGGAGGAAGGCGTGAGCCTTGGCGGCCAAGGTCAGCGCAATGGTGGCCCGGGGGCTTGCGCCCATTTGGATGAGGTCTTTGAGCTTGAGTTTGTAGGCCTCGGGATCGCGGGTCGCGCAGACCAGATCCACGATGTAGTTCTTCACTTTATCGTCGATGTAGAGCTCGTTGATGACCTGTCGGGCCTTGAGAAGGGTCTCGGGCTGGACCACGGGTTCTACGGTCGGATGACCCGAGGTGCGCGCCATGAGGTCGAGGATCATGCGCTCCTCCTCACGGGAGGGATAGCCGACCTTCAGCTTGAGCATGAAACGGTCGACTTGCGCTTCGGGCAGCGCGTAGGTGCCTTCTTGTTCGATGGGATTTTGAGTGGCCAGCACCAAGAACGGGTCGGGCAGTTTGTATGTTTGGTCACCGATAGTGACCTGCCGTTCCTGCATGGCCTCCAGCAGGGCTGACTGCACCTTGGCCGGTGCGCGATTGATTTCGTCGGCGAGGACTAGGTTGGCGAAGACCGGGCCTTTGCGCGTGGTGAAGCCGCCGGCCGGGTTGTAGATTTGTGTGCCAACCACGTCCGCTGGCAGCATGTCCGGCGTGAACTGAAGTCGTGAGAACTTCACGTGCATGGCCGTGGCCAGCGTCTTGACCGAGAGGGTCTTGGCCAGACCCGGCACGCCTTCGAGGAGGACATGGCCGTTGGCCAAGAGTCCGATGACCAGGCGCTCAACGAGGTACTTCTGGCCGACGACACAGCGGTTGATCTCCGTCATCAAGGTCGGCAGGAAGGCGCTGGCCTCCTGCACAGCAGCATTCAAGGCGGGCACTCCAGAATTCATTGCAGGGATGGATGGCACAATTCTCGGTCCAGGGGCAAGCCGCACTGCACGACGAATGCGCTTCGTAGGCCGCCACCGGAGAACTCACTTCCGAGGATTTCTGCGAAAACCCGTTTTTTAGTCTGCAACACAGGTTCGGGTTGAGCCCTGAGAGTTGGAGGTAAATTCTGTCGGAGAGGTGACCGTTCCGCATCGAAGAGCTCCCCGGCCGTGCAGTTCAGGGCCGATTGAATTCGAGCCAAGGTGGTCAGCAGGATGTTGATTTGGCCCGCCTCGATCTTTTGCACGGTCCTTGGGTTGAGGTCCGCCGCCTCCGCCAACTGTTCCTGAGTCAGACCTCGGGCACGACGCAGAGAGCGAACGTGTTTGCCAAATTCAACAGTGGAAATTCCCATGTATGCGATACGGGCAATAATTCGAATCGAGAATATATCAGCACTGAAAGGTTTAAAGCAACACGCCCCAATAGGGCGTATTTATAATTGTGTGAACCGGAGGGGCGCAGTATCTGAAGGAATAGGTTAAGGCGTGTCACGAGCTGGGTGGACGCATGTTTTTAAGAGGGTTGGCTAAAAAACTCAGTTTCACCCATTGGGTCGAGTACGCCCCGGGGGATCGGAATAGTTTGCTGTGATCGGAACGTGGAGACATATCCTGCGAAGGGTTTGGGGAAAAGTTCTGAGCCGGTTCCGATTGGAGCCGGTCGGAGTTTTAATCCAGGCCAGCATGGTCTCGGGCACGGTGCCCGGTCTTCTGGCGCAGCCAGTCGGAGGAAAATCCTACCTGCAACACCAGCTCGATCGGGTGTTGGTCGCCGTCCGTCGTGCCGAGTGCGTGGTGGTGACTACTGAGTTGGGCGAAGACCGTTCGATCGTCGCTCTCTGTCAGGATCTGGGAGTGTCCTGTTACGTGGGTGATCGCGACGACGCCCTGCGCAATTGCATTCGAGCCGCCCAGCGGCAGGGCTTCCGTAGTGTGATGATCCTCCGTTCAGACAGTCCCCTCATCGATCCCGCGCTAATGGTAGAAGTTATTGCTAAATATCTCAGAGGCGGTGAGGTAAACCAGTATGTCAGTAATCGACTGAAGCGGACTTACCCCGAGGGCATGGAGGTCGAGATCACCCGAGTGGAGTTACTGAGCGAAGCCTACCTGGCGGCCAACCAGTGGTCCGACTTCACGGATCCCACGCGCCTGCTGCGTCGGGGTGATTTGAGTCATTGCCGCAGGGTCGATGTGGTGCAGGCGGTGGATCATTCTCAGTGGCGGTTTTGCTTGGACACTTGGACCGATCACCAGCAGCTCTCCACGCTGTTGGGACTGGTTCAGACTCACTCGATGCAAGAATTGATGACGGCCGCCGAAGCCCACGGCTTGTTGGTTCAGAAGTCTGGTACGGATGGAGAACCGGGCGGTGGTCCGGGGTTGGTTAAAAAGCGGCCACCAACCATCGGGCGGTGAGTCGTTTTCGGTGAATTGCGCAATTCGGGCGAGACCTGCGAGGGGTGTCTGGCTTCAATGACCGGCATGACGACGGTGTTCATCGCTACGGGCAACGCTCATAAGGTGGAAGAAATTCGCTCCGTGTTGGGTGGATCCGGGCGGGTGTTCTTGTCTCAGCAAGACGCTTCGGTTCGGCTCGAGCCAGAGGAGACCGGGAGCACCTTCCGGGAAAACGCGCGCATCAAGTCTCTGACGTGGGCGACCTTCTTGGCGATGGAGGTCTGCCATCTCGGCGCGCAGTGGGTGTTGGCAGATGATTCGGGCCTCGAAGTCGATGCCTTGGAGGGCGCGCCCGGAGTTCACTCGGCCCGTTTTGCTGCGGTGGACACGGGTCGAGCGGGCAACTCACCCGACTCCGAAAACAATGCCAAGCTCTTGCGCCTGCTGGCCAAGGTCGCCCCGGAGCGCCGAACGGCCCGGTTCCGGTGTGCGTTGGCCCTGACTCCGGTCTTGGCCGGATCAGATGCGGCGGCCATGGCGGCGGCCACACGGGACTTTGATGGGGTGTGTGAAGGTCGATTGCTCGATCAGGCTTCGGGAGCCGGTGGCTTTGGGTACGATCCGCTCTTCGTACCTTTGGGATGGGATCGTCCGTTCGCCGAGCTGGGGTCCGAAGTGAAGAACCAGCTGAGTCACCGGGCCCGGGCGTTGGCGGCCCTGAGTGTTTGGTGGGATCAGAACCCCAGTCGTGTTCCTACTTGGTAAGTCAAGAAGGCCAAGATCCAGGCCAGCGAGGTCATGTACACGGTCTGGAAGATCGGCCACTTCCAGGAGTTGGTCTCGCGGCGCACCACGGCCACGGTGCTCACGCATTGCATGGCGAAGACGTAGAACACCATGAGGGTGAGGCCCGTCAGGGGGGTGTACGTTATTCGGCCGTCGTCGCGGCGTTCCGATTTCATCACTTCGGCAAGGCTGGCCGTGTTTTCGCCATCGCCACCGACGTTATAGACCACGGACAAGGTGCTCACGAAGACCTCCCGGGCAGCGAAGGAGGTGACGATACCGATGCCGATTTTCCAATCGAAGCCCAGGGGTTTCAGTGCAGGCTCGATGGCCCGGCCCAGTCGCCCGGCAAAGGATTGCCGCAGTTTCTCGCCGGCTTCTTCTTGGTCCAGCCGCTTGAGGGTCTCGGTTTCTGCGGGTGTTGGCGGATTTGAGGCCGCTTGTTTCCACTGGGCGTGTCGCTGGTCGAACTGGTGTTGGAGCTCGCTCGAGCGGGGGTAGGTGGCGAGGAACCAGAGCAGGATGTTGATTCCCAAGATCACCGTGCCCGCCCGTTTCAGGAAGAGCTTGGAACGATCCCACATTTGCCGAAGTACCGCGCCCAGCATGGGCCGTTTGTAGGGCGGTAATTCGAGGATGAGCATCGGCGGTTCGCCGCGGAGGAGGGTCCTCTTGAAGATCCAGGCCATGCCCAGTGCTCCGGCGATGCCGAGGAGGTACATCATCAGCAAGGTCAGTCCGGGCCAACCATTGCGCTGCGGGATGCAGGCGGCGATGAGCACCGTGTACACCGGGAGGCGGGCCGAGCAGCTCATGAGCGGCGCCACTAAGATCGTGGCCAAGCGATCCTGTCGGGTCTCAATGGTCCGGGTGGCCATGATGCCTGGGATGGCACAAGCAAAGGACGACAGCATCGGGATGAAGCTCTTGCCGTGCAGGCCAACCCGGCTCATCAGGCGGTCCATCAAGAAGGCGGCCCTAGACATGTAGCCGGTGTCTTCTAACAGGCCGATGAAGAGGAAGAGCAGGCAGATTTGAGGGAGGAAAATCACCACCGACCCGACACCGGCGATAGCGCCTCGGGTGATCAGGTCGTTGAGATCGCCCGGGGGCATGCTCGAGCCGACCCATTGGGCCAGGGCATCGACAGCCGCCTCGATGCCGTCCATAGGGTACTTCGCCAGCCAGAAGATGGACTGGAACATCAACGCCATCACCGTGACGAAAATGAGGGGTCCCCAGATGCGGTGGGTGACACTGCGGTCGATCCGGTCGGAGAGCAGTTCGCCTGGGGGCGGGGTCTCGCGGGTGACGTGCTGCTCAATGGCGAAGAGCCGGGCGTAGCGGGCTTCGATGGCGGTGCTGCGCCAGTCCACGCCGGCTGCTTCGAGGCGTCGACGCGCAGACAAAACCTGCTCGATGAGTGCCGAGGGATAGCGGGTGTTGGCTGTGTTTCCGTTGGTATTTCCGTCGGTGTTGGTTTTGTCAGTGGGCAAGGCCCGCTCGTCGCTCAGGAGCAGCAGAGCTTCGGCGGCAGCCAGACGGGAGCGATGGGGGAAATGCCGTTCGAGGGCGGTTTCGATGGCTTGAGCCTCGCGTCCGAAGGCTTCGGGCAATTCGTTGAACTCGCGGGGAATAACATGGCGAGTGCCCGGGCTGCTGGCTTGGGATCGGATGAATTGGCGAAGGGGTTCCAAGCCTTCGCCCTGACTGGCCACCATGGGGATGACCGGAACGCCTAGAGCCTTAGACAGTGCATCGGTATCGATTTCGTGACCTTGATCCCGGGCGACGTCCACCATGTTGAGCGTCAACAGGGTGGGGTGACCCAATTCGATGACTTGGGTCGCGAAGTAGAGGTTGCGCTGGAGGTTGGACGCGTCGACCACCACCACGACCAGATCCGGGGCCGGCACGTCGGCGACGCGCTGGAAGAGGATGTCTCGCGCGATTTGTTCGTCGGGCGACTGCGGGCTCAGTGAATAGGTGCCCGGAAGGTCGAGAAGGGTGACCGGAAAGCGGGCGTCAGCCCCGGTGAGGGAGCCTTCTTTTCGCTCCACCGTGACCCCGGCATAATTGCCGACGCGGCCGCGGAGGCCGGTCAGGGCATTGAACAGTGTGGTCTTGCCGCAGTTGGGGTTGCCGGTGAGGACGACGGTGAAGGGTTTCATCGTGTCAGTGGACCTGGATTTTGTCGGCCTCGAGCTTGCGCAAGGAGAGGTGGTAGTTGCGCAGCTTGATTTCCACCGGGTCCCCGAGTGGAGCAAAGCGCACTAATTCGACGGGGGTGCCGGGAAGCAGTCCCATTTCCAGCAGACGTCCGCGCTGTTCTGGCGGAATGTCGATTCGGGCGACCACCGCCCGTTCGCCGGGAGTCAATGAGGACAGGGGGCGCATCGTGAGAGGGAGGCTATGGATGGAACCTTCCTGAGGGCAAGAAGGGTGGTTGTCGGGAAGTTGTTGCCGATTGTCGGTGGATTGCCATGCCGGACCGGTGTCGAACCGGATGAGGCTCTGGATACGGACTTCTGTTTGAGACCGACACGGTGCGAACCCACCGATCGAGTCTCGGGATTCAGGCCGCTAAACGGACGGGACCCGAGGGGCTGAGGGGTTGAACGAGAATGGTCTCCGCCAGACGGTCGCTGAGCCCAAGTCGGGAATTGCAAACCTGACACAGAAGGTTGTTGGCGAGGCTGATCACTTTCACGCGTTGCTCTTCGCCGAATCCCATTTCCCGCAGCCGCCGATTCATATCTGGGGAGGCCGTCAGTTGCTTGACCACCACCGTGGTGCCGGCCAGTACTCGATTGAGTGGGCACACCGCCGGGGTTGCGCACCGATCGGGTGTGCAATCGGGGACGGGGCAAGCCTCGGACATCGATTTCAAAATTACCGCGCCCTCCGGGGAGCGGCAAGGAGGGCGATTGTCGGAGGCTTGCCCTGGATTGTCGTGCGGTTGCGCTGACATGCCGGCGGGGCGGGACTTCTGTAGGGTCGGGGTCGGTCAGAGTCCGGCGATGGCGGTGTCGAGGATCTCGATTAAGGCGCCGATGGTCTCCGGAGTTTCGTCGCCCATGTTGGAGATGCGGAAGGTGGTGCCCTTGATTTTCCCGTAGCCGCCGTCGATGAGGATGCCGTGGTCTTTGATGCGCTTTTGGAAGGTGGCGACATCGATGACGCGACCGCCGGGTTTGGCGCCGTTGTTGACGCAAACCAGTGTCTTGGATTCGAACCCGGTTTCCGGGAACAGGGTGAATCCTTGGCGGGAGGCCCAGTCTTTGAGCATTTGGTTGGTCTGGGTGTGCCGGGCGTAGCGTGCTTCGAGTCCTTCGGCGAAGAATTCTCCCAGTTTGGACTCCAGCGCGTAGATGAGTGAAATCGCCGGGGTGCTGGGGGTCATATTTTCGAGCGCGTTCTTCTCGAACTCGAGGAGGTCGAAGTAGTAGCCGCGAGTCTTGATGGTGGCGGCCTTGGCGAGCGCGGCGGGGGAGGCGACAAAGACGGCCAGTCCGGGGGGCAGGGCGAAGGCTTTCTGGGTGCCGGCGAGGAGGAGGTCGATCCCGAGGTCGTCGAAGCGGTGGGGCAAGGCGGTCAGGGAGCTGACGGCGTCGATGATGAACATTACGTCGGGATACTTCCGCTTGAGGGCGGCGATCTCGTCCAGCGGGCTTAGGGTGCCGGTGCTGGTTTCGTTATGAATGAGGGTGAGGGCGTCGAAGTGGCCGGTGGCGAGGCGGGCGTCGATTTGTTCGGCGCGGATGGGGGAGCCCCAGGGGACTTGGAGGGCTTCGGCGTCTTTGCCGAGCTTCTTGGATACGTCGAACCACTTGTCGGAGAAGGCTCCGCACATGCAGTTGAGGACCTTTTTGGTGCAGAGGTTGGTCAGTGCTCCTTCCATGACGCCCCAGGCGCTGGAGGTGGAGAGATAAATCCGCTGTTGGGTGGACAGCATGGACTGAAGCTGCGGTTGGATGCGGCCGTAGAGGTCTTTGAAGCCCTGACCGCGGTGCCCGATCATGGGCTGGGTCATGGCTTGAAAGGTCTTGGCGCTCACTTCAACGGGTCCGGGGATGTGCAACTTCACGTGTGCCATAAGTAAGAGGGGCGGAGTCTCGGCTCAAAACCCGAGGATTCAAGGGCGCAATTGTCAGGCTTGGGGACAAGGGTTTGGGGACAGGCTGCAAATCGGGGCGTTAGGTGCCCGGGCCGGTGGGGCTCCGCGGGACCGGTCCTGCGTTTGCGAGGAAGGCTTGGGGGAGGAAGGGTGTTCGGAGTGCCCCAACGGGGCCCCTATACCAGCCCGGGGTGAAACCCCGGGTAGGGCGCACAACCGGAGCGTCCTGAAGGAACGCCGCATAGGACCCGCGTTGGTGGGCGATCTGGTGATATGCGGCGTTCCTTCAGAACGCATCTGATTCATCAACGATCTTACCCAGGGTTGCACCCTGGGCTGGTATGCGTTGCCCCGTTGGGGCAATTCCGAATGCGGTTGCCCTACCGAGCGAAGATTAGGCCCTCGACGAATCCATTGGGTTGCCTCAACGAGCCGCGATAAAGCCGGCGACGATCCATTGAGGGTGCCTCACCAACCCGGGACAAGGCCGGCGACGATCCATCTGGGTGCCCCAACGGGGCACGGCATACCAGCCCGGGGTGAAACCCCGGGTATGGGTGTGGGAATGGATGGCGTTCTGTAGGAACGCCGCATAGGGCCCGCGTAGGCCTCCGCGCGCTGAGGAAGCTCGGGGGAGGAAGGGCGTTCGGAGTGCCCCAACGGGGCGCCGCAAACCAGCCCGGGGTGAAACCCCGGGTAGTGGGAATTGGGGGGAATTGGGGGCAGGTTTCTAGGAGTGGATTAGCCTCGGATGAATTGGGCGTGCATGCGGGCGTAGATGCCTCCTTGGGCTATGAGGCTTTCGTGGGTGCCGCGTTCTACGATGCGGCCGTGGTCGAGCACAAGGATTAGGTCGGCACCGCGGACGGTGCTGAGTCGGTTGGCGATGACGAGGCTGGTGCGGCGCTGGAATAAGGTGCGAAGGGCTTCCTGGATGAGTCGCTCG
>SXGR01515526.1_pt1 | contig 17126 bp, 17 predicted proteins | sample 3174711 | NCBI WGS metagenome assembly SXGR01 (sample SAMN11356860, study PRJNA531348) | freshwater metagenome | isolation source: freshwater sample F1-60 | place: China: Fuxian Lake, Yuxi | collected 2017-12-25
CTGCGCGGCAGAAGATCAACGGGCTGCGGCGGTGCCACTTCGGCCCGATTTTCCGTTCGCTCTCGTCACATAGCCCCCACTATGCTCCTCAAGCGAACGAAAAATCGTACTCGAATTGACCCTCGTCTCGCTCCGCTGCCTTCTGCCGCGCAGACTCCTAGCCCGCTGCAGGCACTTTGCAGATTCTCTCCATGCGCACCTCGCCCAATCCTGGATAAGTCCACACCAGTTGGTCTCCGGCGAGATGGCGCGTCACGATGGTGTAGGGCAGACCGAATGGACTGAATTCCATGTTACCGTCCCGCCATTTGATGGAGGCGTAGATGTTCATGCAACTTGGCCGTTGCACGTCCCGCGCCCCGTTTGCGAGCGTCCCGTCAGCGATAAAATCATGAATGATGCCGCGTGAGATGACGATTGCACGGTTACCACACTGTTCGATGCGTTCTACATGGTCGACACCGGCTGTGACGCTCTGCCAGAGTCCATGCAGATCCTGCACGCCGGGGGCGAGCGGTTCTCTGCATTCGTGGAGGATGTGTGTTGGCCAGGTCTCCCAGCCACAGCCTGGCGTAAACGCTTTTGGAATGTCGGTGGCCTTTTTGCCGTTGCCATCCAGTACCGGCAAGGCGCAGTCGTCGATGAGTGCCCCATTGCTGCTGAAGATGGCGGGGTCGGTGGTATCAACGGGTCTTGACCAGACATAGGCGGCGACGAATTACGTGCCACCGAGCATCGCGATGAGGATCGCTGTAGCCCAAGCGAACCGTTTCACTTCTGCTTCATTTGTGTTTCGTTTCTGCTTCATTTCTTGGGTCGTGTGACGATCTGGTGCGCGCCGAGTGCAAACACCGCCAGTATCAGCGCCAGCAGAAACCTCGGGTCAGATGGATTCAAGGATGGTTCCACGGGGTAGGCGAGCGTCATCTCGAGCGCACCGATTTTGTAGTCGTGGCGATCACCAAACGCGGGATTGCTCGTAATCTCCATCATCGTCCTTCGACTGCGATAACGCATGAGCGCCATACGATCCCACGTCGGTGGATTCTCCACGCCGACGTTATCGAGCGGACCGAAGACGGTTCCACCAACAAAGATGGGATGACAGGCGCGTTTCAGCAATTCAGGAAACATGAAGGCCATGTAGTGATCGAGCAAATCCTCAGCAGGAGCGCCCGGTCCGGTTGCAGGTAACTCTGGCGGCACTTCCTTCATGTCGAGCCCGTTGATCATGACGAAGTCATCTCCGGTATCGGCTTCCATGAAGCGGGTGACCATTGCCAGACGTGTGTCGTCAGCACCATTGAGGATGAGCTTCGCGCGGTATTGATCAATTTCTTCTTTCGTGAGGGGACCACCGAGGTCCGTATACCAAAAGAAAAATCCAAGCCAGATTGCCACTGCAATGATGAAGCTCAAATAACGTTTCACGGAGTTGGGTTGATTTTGCAAAAGTTGATGATGTTGTTGGCGAACAGTTCCGGTGCATCTTCCTGTGTGAAGTGTACTGCGCCGGACAGGGTGACGTGAGCCTGACCCTTCGCACCAGGAACGGTTTCCTGAAATCGTTTCCAGCCACCGGCTGTGACCGGGTCGTTGTCGCTGAACGCCGTTAACAGCGGTTTGTTCCAGGATTCAAGAAACGACCAGGCGCGGCGATTGTCAGCAATATCGGGTCCATCGGGAAAGATCGGCACGAGTGATGGAAACTGCCGTGCGCCTTGTTTGAAGGATTCATCGGGAAACGGCGCATCGTAGGCGAGCTTCTCTGCTTCGGTGAGACGGCCCCCGGAACTTAAGTTCACGACATCGGATATCACGAACGCGGGGTACTCACTGCAGTACTTGATCCAGTACATGAAGCCCGCACCGAACTCATTCTCGCGGAGCTTCTTACCCATCTCTTCAGGCGCAAGCGCAGGAACTCGCTCGAAGAGATCGCGCATGGGCTTTGCCATGGCATCAGGAATGTTCTTCGCATCGGGCAATCCCGTGTTGGAAACCACAATGCGAACAAACCGCTCGGGCAATTCCGCAACGACCCGAAGGCCAATGAGTCCACCCCAGTCCTGACAGACCAGTGTCAGCTCAGAGAGGTTCAGGGTTTCGATAAACGAACCCATCCATTCGACGTGGCGACGGTAGGTGTAGTCGGACCGGTGCGCTGGCTTGTCAGAACGACCGAAACCAATCAGGTCCGGCGCGATGACCCGAAAGCCTGCAGCGGTAAGCAGCGGAATCATATGGCGCCAGAGGTAAGACCACGTGGGTTGGCCGTGCAGACAGAGCAGGCGTTCCCCGTTCGTGGGTCCTGCATCGATATACGCCATACGCAGCTGCGTGCCATCGCCATCGGCGAACTCCACATACCGGGGCGTCCAGGGAAAGTCGGCGATGCCCTCAAAGCGGGCATCCGGTGTTCGCACAGTCTGCATCAACGATCCAGAAGAGGATGGCTATTTGATTCTTGGGGGAGTTTGGCAGTCTCGAACCGGGCTGTCACTGCGGTAAGCTCAGGTAGACCGCTAGGGTTAATTGGGGACCGATGAATGAACATACTGATCGCGGGCGGAGGCATTGGTGGTCTTACAGCAGCATTGTGCCTCGCGAAAAGGGGTCACCGGGTCCGCGTACTGGAACAAGCGACGGCGATTGGCGAAGTGGGTGCGGGCATTCAGCTGTCACCGAATGCAACACGTGTGTTGTTTGATCTGGGTCTGGAGTCGGCCCTCGCAGCGGTTGCGTTTCGGCCGGATGCGACGGAGATGCGGCATTGGCGTACGGGCCGGCTTATTGCGGCCACACCTCTGGGTGACGATGCGCTGCAAACCTATGGCTTTCCGTACTTTCACATTCATCGTGGGGATCTGATCGCGGTTCTTGAAGCGGCGGTACATGCACATCCTCTTGTTGAACTGCTGACTTCTGCGCGCATCGAAAAGATCGAGGAGGCGCGTGAATGCGTACAGGCAGAGAGCACCTGTGGATCCTTTGAGGCTGATGTCTTGATCGGCGCCGATGGCATCCGCTCTGTGGTTCGTGCCACCCTCTTTGGTCCTGCACAACCGCAGTTCACGGGTAACATCGCATGGCGGTTCTTGATTCCGGCGAATGCATTGCCGGCTGGCATGATTCGCCCCGCTGCGACCGCATGGTGGGGACCGGGTGGTCACGTCGTGCATTATTTTGTCAGGCGCGGCGAGCTCGTGAACTGTGTCTTTGTTCGTGAACAGTCCGGGTGGGAAGTGGAGAGCTGGACTGAACCTGGTGATCCGGAAGAGTTGCGTGCTGTGTTTCTGGGTTGGCATGAACATGTACAAACGTTGACTCACCACGCGCGCAGGGAAAACCTCTTCAAGTGGGCGCTCTTTGACAGAACACCGATGCCCGCGTGGGGACGCGGACGGATCACATTGCTCGGTGATGCCTGTCATCCGACCTTGCCTTTCATGGCACAAGGTGCGGCTATGGCCATTGAAGATGCCGCTGTGCTCGCCCAATGTCTGGCAGTCAAGGTGGCAGTCAAGTTAGAAGTAGCGCCTGCCTTGCAGCGTTATGAAGAACTGCGCAAGACACGGACGGCGGGCATCCAGACCGGTTCGCGCCGTAACGCGGAGATCTTTCATATGCGCGGAATCAAGGCATGGGTACGGGATCGGGCCGCAGGCAAGGCTGCAGGTAACCGATTGGCCGCAGTGTACCGCTACGATGCACTCGCGGTGGGCGCCAAGTCCCAGTCATAATGCGTTCAACTTCCGGCAATCGCTCTGGAGCGCTCATGAACAAGGTCGAGGGTTTGCACCACCTCGCCATCAGCACGGCGGACATGAAATCGCAGATTGAGTTCTTTACCGACAAGCTCGGCATGGAACTGGTGGCGCTGTATTGGATGCATGGTGTGGAAAACACCTGGCACGGTTTTTTGCGGCTGAACGACGAGAGCAGCATCGCCTTCGTCTGCCATCCCGATATCAAGGACATTCCGGTGCAGTTCGGCCAGACCCATGCAGGCAATCCGGCACGTAATGTCGCACGCGGGGTGATGCAACATCTCGCGCTCAAGGTGAAGAACCATGAGGAACTATTGGCGATGCGTGATCGACTGCGCAGCAAAGGGGTGCCGGTGCTTGGACCGATGGACCATGGCATGTGTGTGTCCATGTATTTTGCGGGCCCTGAGAACCTTGCGTTGGAGCTCTCGTACTCCAAAGAACCCATTGATCAGGAAGCCTGGATTGATCCGGAGGTTGTTGCCCTTGCCGGTATCACCGTGGAAGAACTTGCTCGTTATAAGCGACCCGCAGGCTTCGAGGATTCAGGCGGCCATGTGAAACAACCCTCAGTGAATGCAGCCGGACCGCACATGACCAACTATCCGGCGGGTGTGAGCTACGCGCGCGTCATTGGTGTGCCCGATGAAGCGTTGTGGAACTCTGTGGACAACCGGCCACCGGTGGCCGTGAGCCGCTAATCAGACCGATCGCAGGCGCCTCAGAGCGCTGCCGTCAGAGTTCGGACAAACAGGAAGAAGAGCACAACGCTGCCCACAGCAAAAATGCTGAAGCGGACCATGATGACGTTGCGTGTCGCCTGCACGAGCGAGTGAAGGACACGAACCCCAACGTAACTCCAGGCGAGCAGGTTGGTGATGTCATCGTTCAGGCCCATCACCGCAGCTGCGAGTGCCACCGCATAAAAGATCGTGGGTTGTTCGTGCAGGTGGTTGTAGTTGTCGGCGACTCGCGCGATTTCAGCAGGTAGCTCCAACTTCGCTCCCGTCCTTGCGAGCTCATCCATGTCGAGGTTGGCTTTTTGAATCGCCGGGATGCGGGTTGCGTACATCCAGATCCACATGACAAAGGTCCAACCCACCAGGGCCAGCACGGGCAATATGAGGGGCGATTCAGTCATGGGTTTCTCCGCGTTGGATCATCAAGACACTAGCCCGCATTATTCATGAAGGAACGTAGCGAGGGCGCCGATAGCAGTAAAAAGACTGGGTGGCGCGGACTGGAGCGCGCGCAGGCGTGCTTGACAGCACGTCGAGCACGCGGAAGGAGCACGCCCAGTCTTTTTACTGCTATCGGCGCCCGCAGCCGGTCATTCATGCATAGTGCGGGCTAGTCGAGGTTGATTGCCATTCTGCGCCATTGCATCTGGCAGCCGAAAGGGGAAGAATCCAACTCACCACAGGCCAGGCAAAGGAGGTGATCAGTGATATCAAATGCACGTATTGAGGGTCAGCAAACCTGAGCGAGCCGATCTGGCAGAACCACAAGACGAACCGTAAGACGTACCGTAAGCGGAGAAGTCCGTCGGTTCCCCGGGTTAGAACGCAGAGCTGGTGTGGTCTGAAATAGGGCTATCCAGTGACGATCACGTCGTAGCTGATCCTGCGACGAGCATAAAGAGCCGGTTCGCCGGCTCTTTTTTTGTCCCGGTTTTTTCTTCATGTTCACTCACCCCCCTTTCTGGCGCTTTGTATGACTGTTCTTACGGCTGATGTCGCGATCATTGGTGCAGGCATCGTGGGCTGCTCTATTGCGAGGTCGATGTCTCAAGCGGGTTTTTCAACTCTCAATGTGGACGTACTGCCCGCCGCAGGTTTCGGCTCAACCAGTCATTCCTCCGCCATCGTTCGACCGTTCTATTCCCATCCGACGGCGTGTGCTCTGGCACATGCTTCCCGATTTCGGTGGCTCGACTGGAGGAGCTTTCTCGGTGGTCCACAGCAGGAGAGTTATGCGAGTTACCACGAACTGGGGGGCTGGATTCTGGTGATGGAAGGGGAGTGGGGGGATTACGCAGATAACCTCAAAGCAATGGACTCGGTTGGAATTGGTTGGGAACAACTCGACTGTCGATCACTGTTGGCACGCTTCCCGGGACTGTCTGTCGAACGATTTGGTCCACCCGTCGCGTATACCCATCCTCGGTTTGGAACCCCCGTAGCAGGATCGTTGGCGGGTGCGATCCACATTCCAGCGGCGGGCCATGTGAATGACCCACAGCTCGCGGCGCGAAACCTGCAACTTGCGGCCGTCTCAAGTGGAGCACGTTTCTTGTTCAAACAGCGCGTCACCCATCAGCGCACAGCGAATGGCCGCGCAGCAGGCCTAATTCTCGAGTCGGGTACGGAGATTCATGCACCGGTCGTCGTGAATGCGAGTGGTCCACATTCTTCGGTGCTGAACCGGATGGCAGGTATCGAGGATTTCCTGCGAATCAAAACACGCCCGCAGCGTCACGAAGTCGCGTATGTACGTAAGCCCGTGTCTCTCGGTGAGGGCGGGGTAGGTTTTCTCGCTGATCTCGACAGCGGGTTCTATGCCCGGTCTGATGGCGACGACCTCCTGATTGGAACAACAGATCCGGCCTGCGATCCGCCGCAGGTCGTGGAACCGGACGACGTTGACCTGAACTTGACCAACCACTGGACGACACAGGTTCTGCGGGCAGCGCAACGTCTCGAAGGCCTGGCCGTCGAAGGTCGTGCTCGTGGCACCGTTGGTGTCTATGACGTCTCTGACGACTGGATTCCGTTGTACGACAAATCACCCCTGGCGGGTTTTTATCTGGCCATCGGTACCAGTGGCAACCAGTTCAAGAACGCGCCTTATGTCGGTGACCTGATGCTGGCCATCATTCGACACGAACTTGCGGGTAACGATCACGATCAGTCGCCCGCAGCGTTGTGGCTCGACGAAGTTCAGCGGTCCATAAACCTTGGGTTTTATTCTCGCAACCGTGAAGTGCAGGCGACACGATCCGTATTGGCTTGAGGCTAGAGTGTGCTCAACGCCTGCGCCGATCCACCAGATCATCAGCCTCAACCGGCAAGCCTGCATCACGTAACGCCTGCATGATGAAGCCACGCATGGTCATGTGATTTTCGAGCGCAATGAGTGCAAGGGAGCGATGCAGGCTTTCCCGCATGGTCAGTGTGAACTGCGTTGATTTCTCAGGCGCCGGTTGCGCGATCACAATCTCACGTGCACGTTTGTCCGGCTGCGGTGCGTTGCGAGTCTTGATCGTCATGAGGCCTTGCGTAACTCCAGCATGCACGGCAAGAAGCCTTGATCATAGATTTCCTGCGCTAGGAGTTCGGCTTGCGCGGCCGCGGTACCGTTGGATGGGAGCTTGCCGCTGAAGGTGAGTTCGCGATGGACCACAAGCTGATGCAGTCGGGTCTTCAAGGCGGGAATGCCGTGTTTGTCGATCTTCCTGCGAACTTCTTTACCTACCTGGGTTTTCGGTACATAACCGGTGTAGACCATGCGTGCGGGAATATCGCGGCCGGTCATACCTCCAGCGCCTTTCACGATGTTGAAGGTCTTCACGGCCTCGTTCACGTCGTAGTTCGACATCTGTGCCGGAATCAGCACGAGATCGGCACAGTGGATCGCAAAGATCATCTCCTGGGACCGTCCACCCGCCGTGTCGATAACGACAAGGTCATGGCGGGCATTTAATCGTTTCACTTCAGCGACCAGCTGGCTGTGGTCTCGGGCCGGGCTGCACTCCACGTTGAGATCGCTGATGTAGGCGAGCCAGGTGGCGAGCGTCTGATTGGGATCGCAGTCGATCACGCCTACTGAAAACCCACGTTTTTTCACCACACCCAGAATCAATTGAGCGACGGTGGTTTTACCTGCGCCACCCTTGGTGGAAGCCATCGTGATGATGCTCATGGAGCGTTTTCCTGTCGTGGGGATGAATGGAGGAGGAGGTGTAGCACGCGGGTAGGCATTTAACGGTGGATACCGATTAATGTAAATACATAAACATGGGCTCCAGTTTGAATGGTCCTGTGTACGGTCTTGGAATGTTCGGGAACCCGAGTTGATGCATCATCCCTTTGCATATTCAGCCACGAGGGGAATAACGGATGACGAATCGATTACCCACCAGCCGGACCGTTTTCCAGAACGCCTGGGTGGTGAATGATGTGCAGAAAGCGTGTATGAAGTGGGTAGACGAAATGGGCGTCGGACCGTTCTTCGTCACTGAATACACCAATCAATTCAGCGAGATGACCTATCGCGGCAAGCCCGGAAAACTCAGCATGATCGTGGCACTCGCGCAGGCCGGTAATGTGCAGATCGAACTGATTCAGCCGACTGTTGATCACTGCGCGTATCACGACAGCGTGCCCAAGGGATCGGAGGGCTTTCACCATATGTGCGTGTGGACTCACGACATCGACGCGGATACCGCGTACTTCGAAAAACTGGGTTACCCAGCTGCGAATCTCGGGCGCATCGGGAACGTGGCGTTTGCCTATTACGATACTCGCCCGCTGATGAACTGCATGCTTGAAGTGGTGACGTACAACGAGGGTGTGGCAGCGCGATTTGCGCAGATCGCTGATGCGGCGAAAGACTGGGATGGCACGAATCCAATTCGGGGGTAAGACGATGGAGCGATGGTCGCTGGTGTTTCTGTTGATGTGTGTGTCTGCGGTTCACGCACAAGACAGCTCAGGCAAGTTGGGTCTGCCGTTCAGTGATGCAAGGCGTGCCGGTGACCTGCTGATCCTCTCCGGTCAGCTCGGCAACATTCCCGGCAAACTGGAACTCGCGCCGGGGGGCTCTAAGGTCAAGGCCGTCAGACCATGGAGAACATCAAAGCCATCGTCGAAGCCAACAGCCTCACCATGAACGATGTGGTCAAATGCACGGTCATGCTCGCCGACATGAATGATTGGGCGGCGTTCAATGAGATCTACGTCGAGTATTTTCCCGGGCGTAAACCTGCGCGCAGCGCATTTGGTTCGTGAGGTCTTGCCCTCGGTGGGCGATTGGAATTGGAGTGCTGGGCGAGTTTCGACGCGCGTTAACTGCGCGTCTCGTCGTCGTTTCAGGCGCTTGTCAGAGCACCTGAAGCTTCGGAATCGGCACCACACAATGACCGCCCCAGGCCTTGATCGGCTCAAGCTGTGCAGCGATTTCGTCTTTGAGGTTCCACGGCAGAATCAACACATAGTCCGGTCGATCTGCGAGCAGCTCTTCCGGACTCTTGATCGGCAGATGGCTGCCCGGCAGATAGAGCCCCTGTTTGTGGGGTGACCGGTCAACGGTGTAGGCCAGGAGTTCCGGTGTAATGCCACAGTAGTTGAGCAGTGTGTTGCCTTTGGCTGGCGCCCCATAAGCCACTACTTTCTTGCCTTCGGCCTTGTTCTTCTTGAGGAAGTTCAAGAGGTCTGTCTTGATGGTCTCCACCCGGGCCGCAAATTCACGGTAGGGCTTCAACGTATCCAGGCCTGCAGCTTTTTCTTTCGCCAGCACCCGCTCGATGTATGCTGTATTTGGGTGTGACGCATCATCTGCGTGGCACACATAGAAGCGGATCGAGCCACCGTGTGTCGGGATCTCTTCCACATCGAATACACGCATGCCGTGAGCCGCCATGATGTTTCGTGTTACGAGCAGCGAGTGATAGAAAAAGTGCTCGTGGTAGATCGTGTCGAAGAGCATGTCGTCGAGCATCTTCAGGAGATGTGCCACTTCGATGGAGCAGATGCCACTGGGCTTGAGCGCCTGATGAAAGCCCTCGACGAAGTCATTCAGCGTTGGCACGTGGGCGTAGACGTTATTGGCAACGATCACATCGGCTTTGCCGAATTCCTTCGCCATGCGTCGACCGGTTGCTTCGGTCCAGAAGACGTTTTCTGTCGGCACACCCGCATCGACGGCCACCTTGGCGATGTTGGCGGCAGGTTCGATGCCGCGACAAGGAATGCCTTGTTTGACGAAATTCTTGAGCAGGTACCCGTCGTTGCTCGCCATTTCGTAGACGAGGCTGTCTTTGTTCAGGTTAAACCGGCGAATCAGACCGTCGATGTGTTTGGCGCAGTGGTCGAGCCATGAATCCGAGAACGAAGAAAAGTAGGCGCAGTCACTGAAAATTTCAGCGGAAGTCGCCACCACTTCGATCTGGCACAACATGCTGGAACGAGACACATAAAGGTCGAGTGGATAAAACGGCTCGGGTTTGCCGAGCTGTTCTTTGCGCATGTAAGCGTTGGAGAGGGGCTGCTGGCCGAGCGAGAGCACCAGCTCAAGATCGTCGGCATTGTTGAAGCAGCAACGGTGGCCCATGGTCGTGTCCTTATACCTTCTGGTCCCTCTCCGTTAGGAGGGGGATGGCGATTGATTAGCAGGGTCATGATAACAGCGCGACCTTGGACGCCTGTCTTTCGAAATGAGCGATGGTTCAAATTTCCAGGCTCCTTTGGGCAAGTGGGTGCACTGAATCGAGCCTTCTGACACAGGCGCTGCGAGTGCGTTGATGCGGTAGCATGGCGGCAGGGGAGGAGAGTAATGGATACCGTCCGATTGCAGGGCCTTGCCAAGGCATTTTGGGAGTCCGCCGCACTCATGAGTGCCGTGGAGCTGGATGTGTTTTCGGCCGTGTCTGATGGACGCAATACGATTGCCGATGTCGCGGCTCATGGGGCTATTTCAACCTTGAATGCGGAACGTCTGCTCGTGGCGCTCACCGCCATGACGTTGCTCACGCGCCAAGGTGAACGATTCACGAACGCGGCTGATGTCGAACGTTTCCTCGTCAAGTCATCACCATCGTATGCGGGCCCGTGGATGCTCTTTGGCAAACCCCGCTGGCAGGGTTGGGGTGAACTCACCGAGCGACTCCGTCAGACGGATGCAGAGATTCGGCGGCTCGGGATGTATGACGAGACTTTTACGGTGGAGCGCGCGCGTAGTTACCACGAAGCCACGTACTCCATCGGCATGGGTGCTGCGCGACGGTTCCATCGGCAGGTGTCCCTCGAAGCGCGTCGCAAGATCATGGACCTCGGTGGTGGTTCTGGATGTTATTGCATTGTTGGTGCGCAGAAGTTTCCGGAACTTAAAGCAGTGGTGCTCGATCTACCGAGTGTGGTGGTGGTCACGCGAGAATTCATCGCACAGCACGGACTGACGGATCGTGTCTCGGCGACACCCTGTGATTTCACCGCAGATACGCTGCCGCGTGATGCCGACGTCGCCATCATGGCCTCCAACCTCCCGCAATATGGTCGTGACATCATCGCGGGTGTTGTGCAGCGTGTGTTTGATGCCTTGTTACCGGGAGGAGAGTTCCACCTGATTGGTGAATGTCTGGATTCGGATGCTGCAGGGCCGATTGCACCTGCATTGTGGGGACTGTCTGAAGCCGTGAATGGTTCAACCGGTCTGGCACATACATCGGGTGAGTGTGAAGGTTACCTGCGTGCAGCAGGGTTTCAGCGGGTGACGGTGAACGAGTTCATTCCCCAGACCCTGACACGCATCAGCGGTTTCAAACCGCAGTGATTATCTAGCAGTAGTTATTTAGGAGAGCAGTTTTCATGACCTACGACTACGTCACCATCGAACGCCACGGTCCGGTAGCGTTGGTGACCTTCGACCGCAAGAGAAATCTCAACGCCTTCGACAGCAAGTTGGTACTCGAGCTCACGGATGTTGCTCGCCACTTTTAGGAGGAACTCGACATTCGCGCGGTGGTGTTGACGGGCAGCAAAAACTACTTCTCTGCTGGCGCGGATCTTGAGGACCTGGCCACACGCGGCGCACTTTCCGACGTAGAACGACGGCGGTCGTTCTATCAGGGGGTACGATTGTGTGAAGCGTGGGAGACGATGCCTCAGGTCACCATCGCTGCGATGGAAAAGTTGGCAGTGGGTGCGGGGGTGGCGTTGCCGCTCGCGTGCGACTGGCGGGTGATGGGCGAGAGTTGTTATCTGTATGTGCCCGAAGCCAAGATCGGTCTGAACCTGCAGTGGGGCGCATTGCCGCGCCTTGTGAATCTTGTCGGGCCGGCTCGCGCAAAGCGGATTTGTATCCTGTGTGAGCGGATGTCTGCTACTCAGGCCCTCGATTGGGGTTTGATCGAAGAAGTTGCTGCTGATGGCAAAGCCGCGGAACGCGCATTCGAGATGGTACGCGCTGCCGCAGAGATGCCGCCCATTGCTGTCGCCATGATCAAGGAGGCGGTGAACGCGACGGCTGGTGCGCTCAATTGCACGGCGAGTTATGCCGATGCTGATCAGAGTCAGTTGTCCGCGGCTTCAACGGATGCCAAAGGTGCTCGTGATCGATTTAACGGTGAACGAAAGAAAAAGTGAGGCTCGACGTGGTGATTAATTTGGGGATGCGACAACGGTTAAGTTTAGTGGGTGTGATGGCCGGCCTACTGCTGATTGCCGGTTGTTCTGACAGGGCGGCGGAAACACCTCCACCCAGTACCGAAACGACCGCACCGCCAACCGCGCCAGCGATTGCGACAGACCCGAATCGGATGGCGCTGTTTGGCGACCTCCACGTGCACACGGGTCTCTCCTTTGATGCCTACATCTTCGGTACGCGGTCGACTCCGGATTCAGCTTACGAATACGCCAAAGGACAACCGCTGGCACATCCGTCGGGGTTCTCCATGCAGCTGAAGGCGCCGCTCGATTTCCAGGCGGTGACTGACCATGACCTCTACATGGGTGTCATTCGTGCAATGGACGATCCTGCGACCAAAGTCGGTCAGCATCCCCTCGGCAAGGAACTTCAGGCTGCGACCACAGCGCAGGACCGCCTGGCGCTGTTCCAAAAAATTATTCCATTCCTCCGTGGCAACAACCCGGATGCCAAGGTTTTCTATGATGAAACCATCATGCGTGATGCGTGGAAGGAAGTGATGGACGCGGCGGAGCGTCACAATCGACCGGGCAAGTTCACGACGTTCATTGGATACGAATACACCGCGAGTGGTCCAGAGCGCGAAAACCTGCATCGCAACGTTTTCTTTAGAGGCACCGCGCCGGAGTTGCCCTTCAGTGTGCTCACGTCAACCAACCCAGAAGACCTCTGGGACTGGATGGATGCGCAACGTGGGCAGGGTATTGAAGCGCTCGCGATACCCCACAACTCCAATGGTTCCAACGGCATGATGTTCGATAACAAGCAGACAGACGGGTCACCGTTGTCCCTCGCTTATGCCGAACAACGGATGCGCAATGAGCCGTTGGTGGAAGTCACCCAGGTGAAAGGCACGTCGGAGACGCATCCGCTGCTGTCGCCCAACGATGAGTGGGCTGACTTTGAGTTGATGGAAGTACGTATCGCTACCGCCATTCCGAGCAAGGCAACTGGCAGTTATGCCCGCGAAGCGCTGCGTAACGGTCTCGTGCTGCAGGAAACTGAAGGATTCAACCCGTTCAAGTTCGGGATGGTGGCGGCATCGGATACCCATGTCGGTGCAGGCTCCTTTGATGAACACAATTATTGGAGCAAGGTCGGATTCGTTGATGGCACGGCAGAGTTACGGGGTTCGGTGCCGCTCAAAGAGCCGGGTCCTGAAGGCAATGCCTACGTGGCTGGCAACTCGTTTGAAACCTGGGCCGCTTCCGGTCTTGCTGGGGTCTGGGCGGAGTCGAATACACGTGATGCCATTTACGATGCGTTCCGTCGCAAAGAGACCTTCGCAACCACCGGTCCGCGCATGCGCGTTCGATTGTTTGCGGGTTACGGACTCGATCAAGTCGTGAGTGGTGATGTGGCCGCGCTGTATGCCAAAGGCGTGCCGCAAGGCAGCGACCTCTTGCCCGTCGAGGGCCAGGCACCAGTCTTCCATGCATCTGCCATGCGCGACTCTGCGTCTGCGCCACTGCAGCGATTGCAAATCGTCAAAGGTTGGGTGGCTGATGGCCAAGGTCACGAGCAGGTCATCGATGTCGCCTGTGCGGACGGACTCACACCAGATCCCAAAACCCATCGATGTCCGGATAACGGCGCGACGGTGGATATCGCGAACTGTGCGTTCAGCAACGACAAGGGTGCAGCGGAACTGAATACGATATGGAAAGACCCTTCCTTCGACCCATCACAACACGCGTTCTACTACGTGAGGGTGCTAGAAAACCCCACCTGCCGTTGGTCAACGTGGGATGCAGTGCGAGCAGGCGTCGCACCACGCGACAGTCTTAAACAGACCGTTCAGGAGCGCGCCTGGACCTCGCCCATCTGGTTTTCCCCAGCGAGCTAACGGCGAAACGAAGGGGACCGAAGGCGCTCCCACATTCGCCTACTGCACCCGCGCCTCATAGCGGCGGGTGAGCAGTTCGAGTTTGGCTTTCAGCACACCGCTTTGCTCCCCGTCATGAAGGCCGAACACCATCCATCGGTCTGTCTCCTGTAAATAAGCGGGCCAAGGCGCGAGCCCTGGCGCTTCCGGTCGACCTTTACGAGCAAACGACAGCCAGTACTGTTGCATGCGGACACCGAGATCTTTGGCCGGAGCCTTTGCATTCGGATCACTTCCAAACAGCAAAACGAAGTCATACCCGTGTGGTGTACCTGGCAAGTCCGCAGGACGCTGTTCCGGTGTCAGGGCGATGTAGTAGAGCCAGCTCTCTTTTTTCACCTTCGCCATCGCACTGGCCAACATCCGCGCCGACAGGAGATACCGGTTGTCTCCAAAGATGCGGGCGATGCCTTGTTCGGGGCTGACGGCGAAGTCATCGGCATAAGCGCCTTGCAACCCCGGAAAATCAGAACCCAGCATGTGTTTAAACGACTCCGCGCTGATGCCTGATCCCGGCATGACGGAGCCTTCAAAACTGTTGCCACCTGTCATGAAAGGCACCGGGGCCTGGCGACCTTGTGTGAAGAGAATGCCGGGTTCTTCTGGCAAGCTCGTGCCGTCCACGATCGGCAACTGAAAACCCTGCACCGCATCAATCAGCGCCTGGCCGTCCAGTCGTGCCAACATGCGTGACGACTGTCGACCGTTATCAACTTTCGCGACGAGGGCTGCCGCGATCACTTCTGCACTTTCAGCTGCACCCATGTCCGCGCCCTTTGGTGCAGGGGAGGGTGCTGATGCCGTGCGTGGCAGTGCCCAACCGGCATAACCCGACTGGGCGATAGCCTTGTGAAAGCGACCCGTAGCGAGAGGGCTGACCATCAGAAGATTCACTGCCTGACCACCCGCAGAGATCCCGAAGATCGTGACGTTGTGCGGGTTGCCACCGAAGCTCTGGATGTTGTTCTTCACCCAGTCGAGGGCTGCCACCATGTCGAGCAAGCCGACGTTGGCCACCTTGTTACGCAAGGCCGGGTGCGCCATGAAGCCGAGTGGGCCGAGCCGGTAGTTCATGGAGACCACAACGACGTCCTGACTCGCGAGCACATCACCGGGAATGTTGCCGGAGCCGGTGCGAAATCCACCACCGTGAATCCACACCATCACCGGGCGCAGCTTTGACCGGTCGACGTCCGGAGTCCAGACATTCAGGAACAGGCAGTCTTCGCTGGTGGGACCTGCTGGCGCCTGCGTGGATGTGGGTTGCAGACACGCAGGCCCGAAGTTTTTTGCCTCGATGGGTTTGCGTGATTTGCCGACGGCCCTGGGGGCTTGCCAGCGCTGGCTTGCGGTCGGTGGCTCTGCATAACGAATGCCCTTGAAGGCCAGCACACGGTTTTCTTCGATGCCGTTGATGGCACCGAGGGGAGTTGTGGCGGTCGGTGCTGCCAGGGCAAATGCACTGGCGAGCGCGACAAAACACGCCACGAGGCTAGTGACTACGCGACGCCGTTTGATTTCGATGAACCGGAACATGCGTTTCCCCTCGAATGCTGAAGTCAGGCGCATGTTAGCAGTGTGGCTTTCCGTCGCGCCCAAAAACGTGACGTGGTACCGCCTCACGGAGACGAACAAGGACATGGCTGCATAGCGGGTGGACGGTTGGCTTAAACCGCTGATGAGGCGATACTCCAATTTTTAAAACGCAGCTAAATCATGTCCGAGATGAACACCGACAAGAACGCCGCTTTCGACGCCATCGTCGTCGGTGCAGGGTTCGCTGGCCTCTATACGTTGCATCGCTTTCGCCAAATGGGATTGAGGACCCGTATCTACGAAATGGGCAGCGATGTAGGCGGCACGTGGTACTGGAATCGTTATCCCGGAGACCGCTGTGATGCCGAGAGCCTCGCTTACTCATTTTCGTTCAGCCCCGAGCTCGAACAGGTATGGGAATGGTCGGAGCGATATGCGCCACAGCCGGAGATTCTGAAATACGCCGTGCACGTGTCCGAACGGTTCGATCTTCGCAAAGACATCCGCTTCAACTGCAAGTTGAAGACGGCGCACTTCGATGAATCCGCACGCGTCTGGCGAGTGACCACCGCAGCGGGTGATACGGCCAGTGCACCAATGCTCATCATGGCCACAGGGTGCCTCTCGAAGCCTATGGTTCCGAACATCGAAGGTCTCGACAGCTTTGCAGGCAAGCGCTACCAGGCAAGTCTTTGGCCTCATGAACCAGTGGCCTTTCACGGTGAGCGTGTTGGAATCATCGGCACGGGATCGTCAGCGATCCAGGCGATTCCGGTGATTGCGTCCACGGCACAACACCTCACCGTGTTTCAGCGCACACCCAACTTCAGTGTGCCTGCCGTGAACGGTCCCCTCGACCCAGAGTTCGTGGAAGCCTTCAAAAAGTACTACCGGGAGCATCGCGACTTCCACAAGCGTGGCCTCACCTCTGGCTTTGGCGATCTTGAAGTCAAACCGCGGGAACGGACGCCCATCGCCATGTCCGCGATGGAGCTCACGGACGAACAGCTGCATGCGGCCTGTGAGCAGTATTGGCAAACGGGTGGCGCGCGCTTCATGGGTGTGGTGGGTGATGCACTCATCAACGAAGCAGCCAACCATCGAATCGCCGAGTTCATTCACCACAAGATCCGCACCACGGTAAAAGATCCACAAACCGCAGAAGACTTGTGCCCGACTTCCCATCCCGTCGGCACCAAGCGTATTTGCGTGGATATCGACTATTACGAGACGTTCAACAAGCCCCATGTGCGCCTGGTGAATATCAATCGTTCACCCATCGAACGCATCACTTCAAAGGGCATTCAGCTGAAAGGCGAACATGTCGAGGTGGACACGCTGGTTCTGGCGACCGGGTTTGATGCGATGACCGGCGCGCTCAACGATATCGACATTCGGGGTGGCAATGGTCAACGCCTGAAAGAGAAATGGGCCGAAGGTCCACGCAGTTACCTCGGCCTCTTGATCGCGGGTTTCCCGAATCTCTTCACCATCACCGGCCCCGGCAGCCCGTC
>SXGR01121129.1_pt1 | contig 17124 bp, 17 predicted proteins | sample 3174711 | NCBI WGS metagenome assembly SXGR01 (sample SAMN11356860, study PRJNA531348) | freshwater metagenome | isolation source: freshwater sample F1-60 | place: China: Fuxian Lake, Yuxi | collected 2017-12-25
TGGTATTTCGAAGGGTAACTCGTATTGGTAAAACGCTATTGGTTATGGATACCTTCGGTTTAGCGATTGCCACAATCTCAATTGATGATGCTATATCTGGTGGATAAGTAATTGTTTATATTTAGATTAATCAGAAGAGTTATCTCATTTTCACTTTTATTAATAATAGCTATTCCACTCTACGTTGCTGGAAGTATTTGGTATAGTGCAAGAGATAGTGAGCCGGTTAAATCTGATGTAATTTTAGTAATGGGAGCGGCTCAATTTGATGGCCGTCCAAGTGAAGTTTTACTCGCTAGAGTTAAGCAAAGTAAAATTATTTTCAACGAAAAACTGGCGCCCAGAATATACACAATCGGGGCGGGTGCACCAGGGGACAGAACAACTGAGGCAGCGGCAAGTAGAAATTGGCTCATAAATAATGGAGTCAAAAAATCTAATGTTTTAGCTATTGCGAAGGGACGAGATACTTTAAGTAGCACAAAGGCATATGTGGCGCAGATGAAAAAAGCTAATCTTTCTTCAGTAGTTATTGTTACCGATCCTTATCACTGCTATCGGGTAATTAAAATGGCAAAGGATTTAGGACTAACTCCTACCTGCTCACCTGTTAAAAGTGGGGTGGCGGCTGTTGAAAACTCTAGTTTTAAGTATTTAGCGAGAGAAACTGGCGCCTATCTTGCATATGTAACAGTTGGCAGGCTTGGAATTAAGTTAAGTGATCGTCTTCTTGAGAAAATTGTTTACTCTTAAGCCATGGAACTTCTTACTGCTTTAGATTTGGCCTCTACATTTATCTTCGCATTAGTAGGTGCTCGAATTGCAGCAGATAAAGGTTTAGATTATGGCGGAATCACATTCATAGCCGCTGTTGCTTCAGTTTCTGGAGGTACTTTAAGAAATGTTTTTCTAGGTTTAAAACCCGTTTGGATTAGTGACCCCTACATAACAGTTGTAGTTGTTGCAGCAGTCATACTTACCTTGGTATTTCGAAGGGTAACTCGTATTGGTAAAACGCTATTGGTTATGGATACCTTCGGTTTAGCGATTGCCACAATCTCTGGAGCCCAATTAGCTATAACTGAGCAGGTTAGCTGGCTTGCATGTGTAATTCTAGGAGTGATCACAGCTGTTACTGGCGGCTTATTAAGAGATGTACTTTGTCAGGTAGAGCCAGTCTTATTACATCGAGAAACTATTGGAACCTCCTCTTTAATAGGAGCGATATTCTTTATTAGCCTTAATCAATTTGAGATAGATCAATCTATTTCTGCACTCATTGGCGCCTGCATGGTCATGCTTACAAGATTTATTTCAATTTATTTTGATTTACATCTGCCAAAATTTAATAATTCAAAAAATAGGAGATAACCGCTGTACTTGGCAGAAATTTAAAGAGGGTAGGATTACCAAATGGTAATTAGGCAAGCTATCGAACATCCTGGCTATAGCAGCGCTGATCGCGCAAGATTTTTAGATGAACCAGCAAAGCGTGGTGGTAGAACTGAGTTTGCTAGAGATCGCGCAAGAATTATTCATTCATTTGCACTAAGACGCCTGGCTGCTAAAACACAGGTGGCAGTGCCATGGGCAACAGATTTTCCAAGAACAAGACTTTCACATTCACTTGAGTGCGCCCAAGTTGGTAGAGAGTTAGGAGCAGCCCTCGGTGCTGATCCGGATTTAATGGAGGGTGCTTGTCTTGCTCACGACATTGGTCATCCACCTTTTGGACATAATGGTGAAGAGGCTTTAAATCTATTAGCTAAATCATGTGGCGGCTTTGAAGGTAATGCGCAAAGTATTAGATTATTAATAAGACTTGAAGCAAAAACAGTTTTACCTGATGGAAAATCAATTGGTTTAAATCTAACAAGAGCATCCCTAGATGCTGCTACTAAGTATCCGTGGAGTAGAGTTGAAAACGCTAAGAAGTTTGGTGTTTATGAAGATGATCTTGAGATATTTAGCTGGTATCGCCAAGGGGCTAAATCAGGTCAAGTCTCTATGGAAGCACAGATCATGGATTGGTCAGATGATGTTGCCTATAGCGTTCATGATCTAGAGGACTCCCTTGTCTCAGGTCAGGTAAAGCTTGATCAATTAAGTAATGATCTACCAAAACTTTTTAAAGTTGCCCAGCAGGTGTACTTAGCCGATATCACGCAGGCTGAAATGGAAAAAGCTTTAGCCTCACTACAACAATTATCTTGTTGGCCTAGTTACTACGATGGCACACACCGCTCTTTAGCCAGATTAAAAGATTTAGCTAGCCAATTAATTGGTCGCTTTGCACAAGCTGCCGAAGTAGCAACTGGGGAAAAATATGGTGATGGGGATTTAACTAGGTATAGCGCAAATTTAGTAGTACCAAGGGCGCAACGAGTTGAAGTTGCATTACTTAAATCAATGGCTGGTCATTATGTGATTAACGCCGATGATTCACAGATTAGATACGCCGGTCAACAAAAGCTTCTAACTGAGTTAGTTGAGGCGATATTAGCCAGTGCCCCGGAAAGCCTGGAGAGTTTTTTCTTGCAAGATTGGCATCGGGCAGAAAATGATCAACAACGGCTTCGGGTAGTAATTGACCAGGTCGCCTCTCTGACTGATCCTGGCGCCCTATCGCTGCATGAGCGCTTAATTAACAGGAAGTAATTTCAATAGTTAAATAGGAAACTAGGATAGGAAGTATGGCCGGTCGAATTAAAGATGAGGATGTCACCCACATCCGCGATCACTCACCAATTGATGAGGTTGTTGGTGATTATGTTCAACTAAAAAATGCTGGTGGCGGCCAGAAAAAAGGGTTGTGTCCATTTCATGATGAGAAGAGTCCATCTTTTCACGTGACACCAAGTAAAGGATATTTTCACTGCTTTGGTTGCCAAGTAGGCGGTGATGTAATTGCCTTTATCATGAAATTAGAGCATTTAACATTTATGGAGACAATTGAAAGATTAGCCGATCGAATTGGTTACACACTTCGATATGAGAGCACAGGTGTAAATACTGGACCATCAATTAATCGCTCAAGATTAGTAGCAGCAAATACAGCTGCCTCAATTTTTTATCAAGAGCAACTACAACTTCCTGCTGCCCAAATTGGTCGAGATTTTTTAACAAAACGTGGCTTTGATCGTGATGCTGCAAAAAACTTTAATGTTGGCTACGCCCCAGATGAATGGGATGGGCTATATAAACATCTTAAAGGAGCAGGATTTAGTGATGAGGAGTTAAATATAGCTGGCTTAGTTAAAGAGGGAAGTAAGGGAATGATTGATCGATATCGAAATCGATTGATCTGGCCAGTTAAAGATATTTCAGGAGATGTAGTTGGCTTCGGCGCTAGGAAATTAGCAAGTGATGAGGTTGATACAGGTCCAAAGTATTTAAATTCACCAGAGACACCTGTGTATAAAAAGAATCAAATTTTATATGGCCTTGATATGGCAAAAAAAGAGATTGCAAAAAATCGCCAAGTAGTAATTGTTGAAGGCTATACCGATGTAATGGCTGCTCATCTGGCAGGGGTAAGCACAGCGGTTGCAACCTGTGGCACAGCATTTGGTGATGAGCACATCAGAATAATTCGAAGATTACTTATGGATGCAGATGCATTTCGCGGTGAGGTTATCTTTACATTTGATGGTGATGCCGCGGGGCAAAAAGCTGCACTTCGTGCTTTTGAAGATGATCAAAAATTTGTTGCCCAAACATTTGTTGCAGTTGAGCCAAATGGTATGGATCCATGTGAATTACGTCAAGCCCATGGTGATGATGCTGTTCGAAACCTAGTTGCAAGAAGAGTGCCATTATTTGAGTTTGCAATTAAATCAGTGATTGCAAATTATGATATTACCGCAGCTGAGGGAAGAGTAAATGCTTTAAATCAGGTTGCACCATTAATAGGCAAAATCAGAGATGCTTCACTAAGACCTGAGTATGTAAGGCTGCTGGCTGGCTGGCTTGGCATGGAGGTAGATATTGTCGCCTTGGCTGTTAAGAAAAATGGCAAAGCTAGTGAAGTGACAGGTGAGAGACGAGTTAATTTAACTGATCCAGTTTTGGTATTAGAGCGTGAGGTCTTAAAGGTTAAGTTACAACTTCCAGAGCTTGCTCATGGCTGGGTTGATTTAGAGCCAACCGCTTTTTCATTTCCATTGTATTCATCTCTTCGAACTTTAATTGATAATCAAAAAGAATTTGACACCCAAGAGCTGATTAATAAGAGTGATAGCGATGAACTAAAGTCATTAGTTACTGAATTAATTGTTGAGCCAATTAGAACTGATGGTGAGGTTTCAGAGCGATATATCACTAGTATTTTTGCTCGACTGCGTGAGGTTGCACTTAGTAGATCAATCGCTGAAATCAAGTCCACCTTACAGCGTTTAAATCCAGTAGAAAATGATGGGCAATATCAAGAGATATTTGGTCAATTAGTTGGCATGGAGGCAGCAAGGCGGGTTCAGAAAGAGTTGGCACTCGGGGAGAGCTAGAGTAAAAGTGCGCACGATTTGAGCACGACCTTTTATTAGATAGTATTTGCTCACAACAAGCCATCAAAAAGTTAGTTGTATTCCCTGATAGCTCAATTGGCAGAGCAGCCGGCTGTTAACCGGCAGGTTCTTGGTTCGAGTCCAAGTCAGGGAGCATGGCGCTATATCGATTGCAGGTTGCATTACCTGACCGACCAGGATCCCTTGGTGCGGTTGCATCTGCAATTGGTTTTGCCGGCGGAGATATTCGCGGCTTAGTTGTGCTAAGAAGTGAAGATGGACGCGGTATTGATGACATCACAATCGCAGTTCCAGGTAGTGACCCAACTGATTTAGTTAATGTTTTAAAGGCGATTGGTGGCGTTGAAGTAATTTCAATTACACCAGTAGATTAAAGTTTAACCTCGCGAAGTTGTTGCGCTGATTGCTCTGGCTCTAAATCCATAATAAAGGCTCCCATAGCCGATTCTGAACCAGATAGGTACTTAAGTTTTCCAGGTTGACGTCTTACTGAAACTATTTGCCAATGCAGGCGCATACTATCTTTGCCAGAGTTTACGGGTGCTTGATACCAAGATGCGATGTAAGCCATTTCAATTCCAAAGACGCCATCTAGTCTACTTAGTACCTCTTTAGCTATTGGAGCAAAGGCAGCGGATTGATTCTCATCTAAACCACTCATATTAGATACACCCCGTAGTGGCGCAATATGGATTTCAAATGGATATCTTGCAGCGTATGGAACATATGCAATCCATTCAGCATTTTGAGCAATAATTCGTTTTTCATCTTTTATCTCACGCTTAATAATCTCATCAAGTAGGACTTTTCCAGTTTTCATTAAGTGATCATTTGCAACTTGTAACATCTTTTCAATTTTTGGCGGCAGGAATGAATAGGCATATATCTGACCATGTGGGTGAGAAAGAGTCACACCAACCTCTTCACCTCGATTTTCAAAGATAAATACCTGCTCGATAAACGGTAATTTAGAGAGTGCACTATCTCGATCTTTCCAAGCCTCTAATACCGCTCTGATTTGTTTTTCACTTAGTTTTGCAAAACTTGATGAGTGATCTGAGGTATAGCAAATGACCTCACAAGCTCCAGCTGCATCAACATCAGCAGTTGTGAGCGAAGAGATCTGAGCAAGTTTAAAATTACCTTTTGGCGTAGTAAGAGCAGGGGCACGATTACCAAAAACTACAACCTCATAATCTTTATCTGGAACTTCAGTTAACTTCTCACCAACACTTGAACACAATGGACATAACTCTTTCGGGGGTAAGAAAACTCGATGCTGGCGATGGGATGCAATTACTACCCATTCATCAACTAACGGATCAAGACGTAAATGTCCGATTCCGGGTTGGGCCTCTGCGTTTCTTTTATCTACTGCAGATCTATTTATCTCACTACAGTCGTAATAGGAGATATCTCTACCATCTGCCAGTTTTAAATCACTGCGGTAAATACCACCAGGTAATTTTTGAACCATAATGGGTTAAGAGTAGTGCAAAGAATCAATGCTTTATTTGTTTAGCACAGCCGTCGGTTGGTTTTTTAGTAGTGGTTGGCTTAGGCGTTGGAGTGGGTTTAGGAAGATCAACCCCTTGTGCTACGGTAATTGGAAGAAGTAATTCATTATCAGCATGAGTTTTAGATATGTCAACATAATTTAATGTTCCCTCTGTAATTCCAGCTGGTAGCCCCTCAATTGTTAATTCCCATCTACCACTAGCTGATCGAACCGGAGTTTGTTTTATAGTTTTAATGTTTTTATCTGTTGGGCGAAAAACTACTGTGCCAGTGACAACTGGAGTTCCAATACTTCTAAAAACCTCAACATTTATCTCAACAGGTTTATTGGTATCTGTTGCAGCCACTGAAATTAGATTCATTTTTGTTGGTTCATTAATTGGCATTAGATCAACTGCTTCTGGCTGCCATTTACCTTTAACTAGAGATAGGAATTGATCAGGAGTACCTCTGAAAACATTTAAATCAAGACGTGCACTTGGTACGCCATATTTTTCACCAATTCCACATGATGAGTACTGCCAAATTTGCCATTGGGATGAGCAGTTTGCAGTGCTCCAAGAATGAACAAAGCAGCCAATCGGTAATCTTTGACCAGGTTGAGCAATTGGATCTGCTGGATTAATTGTGTAGTGGGCAAGCCAAAGTGGATATTGCCGCAAAATCTCACTCCTTGCGGTAGCACTTTCTAGAAATTGTGAATATGAGTATAAAAATGGTTTACGTCCAGTTTTTTCTTCAACAGTTTGTAGCCAGGTCTCTGCCCATAAGGTAACTAAACTTCTAGGTAAAGTTTTAATGCAAACACCTGAACTATTTTTCTTTACACAATTATTTTCTAAATCAAGTGCCAGTGGTAGATCTCGCTCGTTATAACCACCGAGTGAGGCTAGCCGCCAAATAACTTTTTGAGCTTGAGCTTTCGCATCCCTAATTACATATGCTTCATCTGTGCTATTTGGCAGGTAAGCAAAGTGATACATTCCGGTATAAAGTCCAGCAGCCTGGGCAGCGTTTCTATCTCCAACTAGCCATTTCATTGTCTCCATATCTGCTTTTTCTTGTGCATCAGATGCCTTAATCAATACAAAGCGCATTCCCGCATCAAACTTCTTTTTAAAATCTATTGGCTTATCATTTGGATGTTGCCACCTGCTTATATCTGAGCCTTGAATCCGGCCTCCAGTTAACTTACTTGTCTCAGGGGTAATAAATAAAGCATTTGTATCTGCAAAAGTCTTTGAGTTATCCACCTTAAAATTAGCTGCTTTTGTTGTTACTTTTTTCTTACCTAAGGTAACAGTTGCTCGATACTTTCCCTCTGCCTTAATAGCGGTTGCCACAGTTGTAATACGCCATGACCCACTACTAGCCGCTTTTGTTTTAAGTGAGGTAACTTTCCAAACTTGTCCATCAAATGAGCTAATTGAAATACTTGCCTTACCAGCTGGTTTAACCTGGCCATAAAAGGTGACTAAAGATTCACCAGCATTTGGAGTGCTCTGCACATAAAAAGTTGCAGAGGTTTTTGCAGTCGCACCATAGGAGAGGGGCGTTAATCCGGAAAAGCAAATTAGTAGTGCTAAAAAGGAGCTAAGTCTTTTCACCGCTCTATTATTGTGGGTGTAATACCTAAAACTGATTTAATCGCGCTGATTAAAGACTGAGTGTGGTCTGAATTACGAGTTTTCTTGAAATCATGAGGGTTGGCAAACTTTTGACTATCAGAAAAATCTAAGGTTAGCTCATTGTTTTCAAAGGAAACTAATCTGGCATCAAAAAATGCCAACCAGGCAACGCGATTGTGTTCTAGTAGTGCGTCTAAAACCTCATTCCAACTAGATTTAATTTGATCAAGATCCATAAATTAAATTAGGGCGCTATAGGCAATTAATAGTGCAAAGGCAATTAGTGCAATCAACTTAACAACTCTATTAAGCAAAATAGAAGAAATTTTAGGAATAAATGTCAAACCAAGAACTGCCGCGCCAGTTGTGATTAAGATAGAGCTTTCGGAGAGATTTCCTACTGATCCAGATTGATACCGCAGGTTTAGTAAACCTATGGCCAATAAAGCATAGGCAGCAAATCTATAATTATTTAACGGATTCATTATTTTGCTAAATCTGACTTTGCCACAACTCGTAATGCTTGGGCGGCAATTGTTAATGCTGGGTTTACTGCAGCAGATGATGGGAAGAAACCCCCATCAATAAGATACAAATTTTCAACATCATGAGTTTTACAGTATTGATCCACAACTGACTTTTTTGGATCATTTCCAGAAACTGTTGTGCCGCATTGATGAGCATTCATCGATAGATCAAAAGGTTGTTTGAAAATTGCCTGATAGCCTGACTTTTTAAGTACTTTTAAAGTTTTCTTCATAAGTTTCTTATGGGTGCTCATCCCAATTGGTTTACGGGTGATTTTTACCTGATTATTTTCATCAATAGTAACTCTGTTTTCTTTACTTGGTAGATCCTCATTCATTACTAGAAATTCGACACTTCGGTTTGCAATAAAGTTAAGTATTGGCAGTGGCACCTTTGTGGCGTAACTTTTCATCATAATTCCTTGAACTTTTCCAATTAATTGAATGATTCCAAGGGGGTAGCCTTTTCCACCATCAAAATACCAATCGGAAAATGATAAAGTCTTTTGAAAAGTCACATTATTTTTACGCTTGAAATCAAAGCAGGCTATGTGAGTATTAACATGCATCATAAAATTTCTACCAACTAAATCTGAGGAGTTTGCTACTCCATTTGGAGCTTTTGCTGATTTTGACCTAAGTAGTAGAGCGGAGGTTAATACCGCACCACATGAGAGTACGAATTTCTTTCCGCGAACCTTGTACTCACCATTTGGACCCTTAACTACTAAGTAATCAACGCGCTTTGCATCATCGGTAAGTTCAATTCTAATTACCTCAGCAGAGGTCTGTAGTTTTACCTTTCCAGTAAGTAATGCTGGATTTATTGCATTAATCTCAGCATCACTTTTTGCGCCAACACGGCAAGCAAAGCCATCACATGTTTTACAAACAATACATTTTCCATCATCTCCATAATCAATACCCATCGAATTTGAGTGTGGTGTTACTCCAGCTTTCTTAAGTCGCTCTGCCATGGCAGCGATGTAAGGGTCATGAGGAAGTGCTGGATAAGGAAATGGTTCACTTCTTGGTGGCTCAGTTGGATTTTCGCCGGCATTATTATGCACCTTATACATTTTTTCAGCTTCAACATAGAAGGGCTCAATATCCCAATAAGTAAATGGCCAAGCAGGGGATTTGCCTTCTAGATGTTGTAGCTCTTCAAAATCTTTTTCACGAAGGCGAGGTAGGGAGGCTCCGTACATTTTGGTATTACCACCTACATAAAAATGAACCCCAGCCTCAAATTTTTTACCCTTTCCATCTACCCAAACCTCTTTAGATTTATATCTTTTATTTACAAATACCTCTTTAGGATCCCAATTCTGTTTTTCACTAGGTAATCTTTCACCGCGCTCTAATACCAATACGTTCACACCTTTTTTAGCAAGTGCGTATGCAGTGGTTCCACCACCCATACCGGAGCCGACAATAACTACATCACCTTCTAGATCAGTATTGCTCAAGTTTTTTTATCTCTCCTTAGTAGTAATGCACAATTTAATCAGATATCACATCACTTGCCAATAGGATCATTTTTACCGTCTAACTTCCATATTCAACCTTTATTACCTATGATTACCAAATGAATTTTCTAAGCAAAATTACCGGTAGTTTTTCAACTCCATCTGCTGCAAATCCAACAGTTGCAATGGTGGAGGCAGCATATAAACACCATGGGCTTGATTTTAGGTATTTAAATTGTGAGGTGCTGCCAAAAGATTTAGAGGCGGCAGTTGAGGGCGCTAAAGCAATGAATTGGGTGGGATTTAATTGCTCACTCCCACATAAAGTTGAGGTAATTAAATTTTTAGATGGCCTTGGTGAATCAGCAAAATTAATGGGGGCGGTTAATTGTGTTGTGAAAAGAGATGATAAATATATTGGCGAAAATACCGATGGCAAAGGATTTTTAAAATCACTAAAATCAATTATTGATCCAGCTGGTAAAAGTATTGCAATATTAGGAGCAGGTGGTGCGGCTAGGGCAATAGCAGTTGAGTTAGCCCTTGAAAATGCCAGCCAAATAACAATTGTGAATCGTGATCAAAGTAGGGGTAAAGATTTAGTGGATTTAATTAATAGCAAAACCAAATGTAAGGCTGAATTTAAAGATTGGAATAGTAAATTTGAAGTACCGGAGCGGATTCAGATCCTGGTGAATGCAACCTCTATTGGGATGGCACCAGATTTAGATGCTCAAGTTAATGTAAATACTGATTCTCTGCGATCAGATCTTGTTGTAGCTGATGTAATTGTTAACCCGCCAATGACAAACCTTTTAAAGGATGCCAAGGCGAAGGGTTGCCAAATCGTTGATGGTTTGGGCATGGTAATTAATCAGGCGGTACTAGGAATTAAGTTCTGGACTGGGGAAGATGTAGATCCAGAGGTAATGCGTAAAAAACTTCTAGAAGTTCTTTAGCGAACTGGACCTAAGGTTTGATCTTTAGGATCAACCTTTGATGCACCAGTCATGACCGCTACCACCTCATTCATAGTGTGGCTCTTTGGAGTAACAACCGCTACTCGCCTGCCAAGACGTTGAATGTGAATACGGTCTGCAATTTCAAAAACCTGTGGCATATTGTGGCTAATTAAAATAACAGATAAACCTTTTTCACGAAGGCTTAGAATTAGCTTTAATACTTGCCCAGATTCTTTAACACCTAGAGCTGCAGTTGGCTCATCTAAAATAATAACCTTTTGACCAAATGCTGCCGCACGTGCAACTGAAACAGCTTGGCGTTGACCACCAGATAAAGTTTCAACTGCTTGGCTCATATTCTGAATAGTTCCAATACCTAGAGCTGACATATGCTCCTTTGAACTCTTCTTCATACCGGAGTTATCTAGCATTCTAAAAACAACTCCCAATGCTCCTTTTTTGCGAACCTCACGGCCTAAGTAAAGATTAGCTGCAATATCAAGAGCGGGAGAGACAGCTAAAGTTTGGTAAACAGTCTCAATACCAGCATCTCTACTATCCTTCTGGCGACGGAAAGTAATTGATTTTCCATCTAACTCCATAGATCCGCTATCTGGTAACTCAGCTCCAGATAAACACTTAATCATTGTTGACTTACCAGCTCCGTTATCTCCAACGACAGCTAGAATCTCACCAGGGAAAAGTTGTAAATCCGCGCCATCAATTGCAACTACGCGACCATAAGTTTTAACCAGACTCTTTGCTTCAAGTACCGGCGACTTTGATTTACTCATACTCTTGCCTTTCTAATCCATTGATCGATTGAAACAGCTGTAATGATTAATAATCCAACTGCAAATGTCTGGTAGTAAAGATCCACTCCAGCAAGCGTAAGCCCATTTCTAAAGACACCAACGATTACAGCTCCGATTAGTGAACCAAATATTGCACCTCGTCCACCAAACAAGCTTGTTCCACCGATTACCACCGCTGTGATTGAGTCTAGGTTCAAGTTTGTACCAGAGTTTGGGCTAGCAGCACCTACACGTCCGATAATGATCCAAGAGGTAATTGCAAATATAAATCCAGCGCTTACATAAACACTCATAAGCACACGCTTCACCTGAATACCAGCTAAGCGAGCAGCTTCAATATCATCGCCAACTGCGTAAACATGCCGGCCCCAAGCTGTATATCGCAGTGAGAAAGCTAAAATTATGTACATAATAATTACTAGTAATACTCCGTAAGTAATTCTAAAGTTACTAAATATGGTGATTGGCTCACCTAGGAAGAGGAACATTGGCGATAACTCTTTATCCATAATTGTGCGACCAGTTGCATAGAAAAGAGTTAAAGCGGAAAAGACGTTAAATGTTCCTAAAGTAACAATAAATGGCGGCAGGTTGACCTTGGTGATTAACCAACCATTAAAGGCGCCAGCGCCAGTTCCCACAGCAATTCCTAATAGGAATGCTGCCCAGCCTGGCCAGCCATTGACGAAGGCTGTCTTTGCCATCACCATCGAAGCAAAAATTGCGATAGCACCACAGGATAAATCAATACCCGCAGTTAAAATTATTAAAGTTTGTCCTGCTGCAATTGCGCCAATAACCGCAGTCTGTTGCAGGATAAGGGAAAGGTTATTTGTAGTTAGAAAATTCTCATTACCAAAGCTAAATACGAATACTGCAACAATTAATACTGCAGCAGAGCTTAACCAGGGGTAGCTGTGCAGCGTAACTTGCACCTTTTGTTTAGTCGTAGCCCGATCCTTAAATGTCTCGGCCGCATCTGTTGCTGTGTTCTGATTACTCACTATTTTCCCTCTCACTACTTTTTTGTAGTTTATTAACTGAAGAACAAATTGTAAATAGTGGGGCGGCTGAGTTAATCAGCCGCCCCACTTACTTTCTTAACTATTAGTTTTAACTAATAGATCCGGGTTTAACCCCAGGCGTTATCTAGACCGTATTGAACTGACTCTGATGGAACTCCCTCTTGTGGGTCATCAGTAATCAACTTAACTCCGGTGTCAAAGAAATCTAGACCTTCAGAAGTTGCTGGCTTTGTACCAGTCTTGATGATGTCATAGATTGCTTGTACGCCAAGGTCTGCCATTAATAGCGGATACTGTTGTGAAGTAGCACCAATAACGCCAGCCTTAACATTCTCAACACCTGCGCGGCCACCGTCTACAGAGACGATAACTACACCCTTCTCTTTACCTGCAGCCTTAAGCGCAGCGTATGCACCAGCAGCAGCTGGCTCATTTAGGGTGTAAACAAGGTTGATGTTTGGATTCTTAGCAAGTAATTGCTCCATACCAGTACGTCCACCATCTTCTGCGCCAAGAGTAGCTACGTTACCAACGATCTGGTACGCACCGCCCTTACCACCTGTGTACTTACCAGTCTTTGGCTCATCAGCAAGCTTCTTAGGATCTCCTAGTGGAATTCCCATGCCCTTTAAGAAACCATTATCACGGCAGTAATCTGTTGGTACGTTCTTGTCATTGAAAATATCTAGAAGAGCGATAACAGCTTTCTTTCCGCCCATCTTTGCAGCTGCCCACTGACCGATTAATTCGCCAGCCTTGCAGTTGTCTGTTGCAAATGTAATATCCACAATATCCGCAGGATCTGTTGGTGTATCAAGTGCGATTACATAAAGACCAGCTTCACGAGCCTTGGTAATTGCAGCATAAACTCCACCTGAAATAGGTGTAATTAAAATACCAGCATCCTTCTTTGAGATTGCGTTTTCAATTGCAGCAATCTGTGCGGCATCATCATTCTCATCTTTTCCAGCTGCAACGCTTAGGTCTACGCCAAGTTCAGCGGCCTTAGCCTTTGCACCCTTTGTCATTGCGACGAAGAATGGGTTTGTATCATTTTTAAGGATAAGCGAAACGCCTACCTTATCTCCACCACCAGCATCATCTGAAGATGATGAGCAAGCGGTAAGAATTAACGACGAAGCACCAATTACTGCGAATGCAGCTAAGGTGCGACGTGAGAAGAGTTTCTTCATACTTGTTCCTCCTATAGGGTTGAACTGCATGGACATGTCTACCCTTTTACCCTTATTTAGGCAATATATTGCCTGCTAAACCAGCAAAATTACGCAAATGTTATATAGCCCAGCCTCTAGGTATCGGATTTACGCCTACCCTCAGGCTGCCCTCTTAAAATTTCAACCAATACCACTTAAAAGTCAGATTTTTCTTTGCTCTATAGTTTGTTCAATTGTTCAGCTCACTAAAGATCCTAGGAATGGAGAGGGTGATGAGTATTGGTCGCCAAGTAAGGCTAAAGCGGATCTTCTCAAACCCTTCTACTAATTTATTTGGTGTGGCGATCGACCACTTTGTTGGTTACGGAAATGCAGTTTCAGGCGGCTTAGCATCTCTACCAAAAGCACTCGCTGCCACAATGGCCGGTAAGCCTGACTCAGTAACAATTCAAGCAGGTACTGCTAAAAATCTTTGGACTGCATATGCAGGCCAAGCTGCATTAATTGTGCAAGGTGGTTGCTTCACAGTTGATGATCGAGTCTCTGAATTAATTGCTACGCCAATTGATGCCATCAGACTTGGCGCAGAGGCGCTGGCTGTTGCAATTCCAGTAAGAGGTAACACTGAGGGTAAGTATTTAAAGTGGCTAACTGATTCAGTTAGAGAGGCAAATGATTACAACATTCCCATCATTGCTCATATTTATCCAAGAGATTACTCGAAAAATAAAGATGGGGAAATTGTATTCACACCAGATGAGATTGCTTGGGCGGTTAGATGCGGTATTGAAACTGGTGTTGATGTAATTAAGGTTGGCTACCCTGGAGATAAGAAAGCATTTGCCCAAATAGTGCAATCATCTCCGGTACCAATTGTTATTGCTGGTGGACCAAAGGAGCCAACTCTTGGTGCGGCGCTGGCTAGTACAAGGGATGCCTTAGATGCTGGTGCAAAGGGTGCGGTAGTGGGTCGAAATGTATGGGGTGCTAAGGATGTTTCAAAAGCATCACGAGCTTATTACACAGTAATTCATGATGGGCTAGGCGCTGAAGATGCACTTAAAGCAGCCGGTCTGCCCGCGAATGAGTAAGTAAATTACTTTAAGTAATGATTATTGGCGTAGGTTGTATAGCGTTTGACCAAATTTTAGCTACCAATGCAAAATGGAAAGATGAAAAAGGCAAGATCATAAGGCGTGAATTTCGCTTTGGCGGAAATGTTAGAAACTCATTAGTGGCAGTTGCATCTCTCGGTGTTAAGGCTGCCTACGTTGGTACGATGAGTGGGGAAGTGAAATGGAAATCAGCGCTAGATGATTTTAAAGAAAATGGTGTTAGTACTGAGTTTGTAGATTTTTCAGATAAATCACACCCAGCTGAGGCAACAATAGTAATTACTGGAGATGGTGAGCGCTTTATAGTCTATGACGATACCCCGCTGCACCACCTAGGACTGCCTAGTAAAGAAAAAATAGAAAAGGCTTTAGCCGGAGCTGATCTTTTATTAGTTGATGCAGGAATCTGCCCACCTGGCACCTTAGATGTGATTAGAAGATGCGCTGATTTAAAGATACCTATTATTTTAGATGCAGAGCAATTCTTTGTTAAAAAAGAGATTATTCAAGAGATGATTGCCCTATCAACAGATTTGATCTTGCCGCTAAATTTTGCACGCTTAGTAAGTGGTAAAGAGGAGATTAGTGAGGTGATTAACAGTTTTTGCAATGATTCTAAAAACTTAGTGGTCATAACTGAGGGAGCAAAGGGGTGCTACTTCCGCGAAAAGGGTAGCTCTATTACCCAACATATCTCTGCCTATGAAATTAACGCCGTTGATACCAATGGCACAGGGGATATTTTCCATGGCGCTTATGCATATGGATTATTAAATGGAATGAAAACAATTGAAAATTTAGAGTTTGCCAGCGCCGCCGCAGCTTCCGTTGCTAGCCTGCCGCATGGTTCGGTAAGAAAACCATCTCTTTCAAAGGTTAAAGAGTTCATCTCATCTAAGCCAAAACTTAAGTGCACAAACATCTAAGCACCTGACACTATAATTTATTCAAATACTCTGATTAGATCCAGCAATGATTTCAAGTTTTAGTTTGGATGAGCTAGTTGAAAAGGCGAGATCACTAGCAGATTCTGGGGAGCGAAAGATTTTAGGAATTGCTGGAGCACCTGGTAGTGGTAAAACCACAATAAGCCAGGCAATTTTAAAGGGCTTAACACCAGGAAGTGTTGTAGTTGCTCCAATGGATGGATTTCACTTTTCTAATGCAACGCTAATTAATTGGAACAGGCGAGATCGAAAAGGCGCTTGGGATACCTTTGACGCAGATGGTTATGTGAACTTACTAGCGCGCATTAAAGGGCAGAAAGATTTAGTAATTCACGCCCCAGATTTTGATCGAGATATTGATGAATCAATTGGCAGCGCCATACCAATTCACCCCACAACACCACTAGTAATTGCAGAAGGAACTTTTTTATTATCTGAGCAGGGTAATTGGCCCCAGGTGCTGCCTTTACTTGATCAGAGTTGGTTTGTTCATTTAGAGAATGAAAGCCGTCATGAGCGTTTGATTAAGCGTCATAATAAACATGGAATGAGTATGGAAGAGGCAAAAAGTTGGACTTTAAATACTGATGAGAAAAATGCACACATGGTTAAGACAGACCATGCGCGAGCTACATTATCTTTTAAGGTTATCTAACGGAAGTGATTTATCTTTAACACTGCGGTGTTGATCTAATACAAATTCAGATGATTTTTCTGAGTAAGAAATAACATCAGGTATTGCCCAATCTGGCATTTCTTTTAATAACGCCCAAGCAGCTTGTCTGGCTGCGCCATCTGCCACAAACTCACGAGGTGGGAAGGTTAAAACCTGTCTTCCAAGAATTGCAGAGGCAATTGGGCCTACTCCTGGATTTTTAGCCGCCCCACCAATTACTAATACTCTTTCAATTTTAGCTCCGGTTGATTTTAAGTTATCAAATGAATCTATGAGTGCGCATAAAATTGATTCAATTGCAGCACGAGAAATATTCTCCTTAGTTAAATTATGGTTATTAATTCCAGCAAGTAAGCCTTGCGCGTTTGGTCTGTTTGGTGTGCGCTCACCTTCAAAATAGGGAAGCAGAGTTAATCCTTGCGCTCCGGGCTTTGCAGCCAGTGCTAGCTGCCCAATCTCATCATGGGTAACACCAAGTAATTTTGAAACAGTATCTAAAACTCGAGCAGCATTTAGTGTGCAAACTAGTGGCAGGAATCTGCCAGTTAAATCTGCAAAGCCAGCTACCGCACCCGTTGGATCATGTGTTGGCGTATCTGAGACAAAGAATGCAGTTCCACTTGTGCCAAGTGATATAACTAAGTCACCACTTTTAGCACCAACACCAAATGCTGCGCCAGCATTATCACCAGCACCTGGTGCTATTGGAATTCCATCAGATGTTGTAGCTGCAAATTGATCAAA
>SXGR01189993.1_pt1 | contig 17124 bp, 19 predicted proteins | sample 3174711 | NCBI WGS metagenome assembly SXGR01 (sample SAMN11356860, study PRJNA531348) | freshwater metagenome | isolation source: freshwater sample F1-60 | place: China: Fuxian Lake, Yuxi | collected 2017-12-25
CCTTTCCTTTTTTCTTTCTTTGCATCTTCATCTTCATCTTGTTCTATGGCGATGATGAGTAGCTGTGGGAACATAAGCGTCCAATCGGCTGACCAGCTGAAGCAATTGAAGGTCCTCATCGTGGCGCCCACGAGCCTCGTGCCGGGCTGGTGCCGCGAGCTCGAGCGCTTCGCGCCGGGGCTCTCGGTCCTGCCGCTCGTAGGGCCGAAGCGGCATGCGCGCTTCCGTGAGATCGGGTCGACGGACGTCGTCGTCACGAGCTACCCGCTCATCACGCGCGATCTCGCGACCTACGAGAGCCACGGCTTCTACATCGTCGTGCTCGACGAGGCGCAGACGATCAAGAACCAAAACAGCCGAGCAAGCCAGGCTGTTCGCAGCGTGCCGAGCGAGCTGCGATTGTGCCTCACGGGGACGCCCATCGAGAACAACCTCGGGGAGCTCTTCTCGCTCTTCGACTTCCTCATTCCGGGGCTATTGGGCAGCCGTGCCCAATTTCAAGGGTCCTTTCGGCTGCCCATCGAGATGGGGGACGAGTCGCGCCTCGAGCAGCTGCGCCGGCGGGTGGCGCCATTCATTCTGCGCCGTCTCAAGCGGGACGTCGCGACGGAGCTTCCGCCGAAGACGGACATCGTGCGCCCCATCGAGCTCTCCGAGGGTGAGCGAGAGCTCTACGAGAGCATTCGAATCGCCGCGCACGCCAAGGTGCGCGCCAGCATTCGCAAGAAAGGCCTCGCGGCATCGACGGTTCCGGTGCTCGACGCGCTCATGAAGCTGCGTCAGGTCGCCTGCCATCCGCGTCTCGTGCGCGTGCCCGCCGCGTCGCAGGTGACCACGGCGACGAAGTATGAGACGACGCTCGACCTGCTCCGCCGCTTCGCGCGCGAGGGCAGGAAGGTGCTCGTCTTCTCGCAGTTCGCGCGCATGCTCGCGCTCCTCTCCGAGGGCCTCTTGCGCGACGGCATTCGCCACGTGACGCTCACCGGCAAGACGACGGATCGTCAGGCGCGGGTCGACGCGTTCCAGAGCGGGCGCGCCGACGTGTTCCTCATCAGCTTGAAGGCGGGCGGTACCGGGCTCACCCTCACCGCCGCCGACACGGTGATTCACTTCGATCCATGGTGGAACCCCGCGGCCCAGTCTCAGGCCACGGATCGCGCTTACCGCATCGGCCAGACGAAGCCCGTGTTCGTGTATCGGATGATCGCCTCCGGCAGCGTCGAGGAGCGCATGCTTCAGCTACAGCAGAAGAAGCAGCGGCTCGCCGACGCCGTGCTGCACGGGGGAGCGGCCGAGGGCGCGCTCTCCGAGGAGGAGATTGACGATCTCTTCGCGCCGCTCGAGTGAGCTCGTTGGGCGAGCGTGGGCCTCGCCGCGGCGCGCCGCCATGCGGCTCAGTGCTCGGTGATGATCTGCCGGAGCGCCTCGTAGCTCGCGACCCGGAGCCGAGGCTTCAGGGCGATGCCGCCTCGACGCTCGAGCTCTTTCAGCGCGCGCGACAGCGTCTCGGGCCTCATGGCGAGAATGCGCGCCATGATGAAGCGCGGAATGCGGAGCGCGCTGTCACCCTCGCACGAGTCGATGAGGAACTTCGCCACGCGCACGAGGACGCGGCCGTGGAGGGTAGTGCGCTCGCGGATGCAGGCGCCCGCGGAGTCGACCGCCGACATGACGAGGCTCCGAGCTGGCTCGTTGATCGCGTCGTCGAGCCAGAGCTTGATCTTGCTCAGCTCGATGGACTGGTAGCGGACATCGGTGAGGGCCCAGAGCTGGTAGCTGACCACCACCTCGTTGAGCCGCTCCATGGCGATGACGCTGCCCGGGCCTCGGAGCATCGAGAGGATCTCGTCGCCCTTTTCGTCGAGCGCGCTCACGATGAGGCGGCCGTGCGTCACGAACAGGAGCTCCGGCTCCTCGCCCAGGTTGCGCGAGCTGCCCGCCGAGAGCTCGTGCGAAGCCGTCGGAAGGTTCTCGATCCACTCGGGGCGCCGCTCCCGTGCTCGCTGATCACGATAGGCGGGTTGCTGCACATGACTGGAGGTCCACTCACCGATCGACATGGATGTACCATCCGTGGTTTCGCTCACTCGAGAGCGGCTCGTCGACGGGCGAATGGGCGAGAATTGCCGATTCTCCCGTCTGCCATGGGGTCAAGCAACTGCCGTGCCTACGAGGTGCCGGCGCTCACCTGGGCTGAATCGCGAGCGGCGGATCGCGCCAGGTCTTCCGCTCTTCACGAAGCCGCTCTTCCATGAGCAAGAAGCGTTTCGACTCGCGCTCGAGCCGGGTGCGCGCCTCACGCAGCTCCCTCAGGGTGGCGCGCCGCGCTGCGGTATCGAGGCGCCTTTGCGCCTCGGCGAGCTGTCGCTCCACCCGGCCGAGCTCGCCCTTCATCAAGGCAGCTTCCGCCTTGCGTCTCGCGACGTAGGCGAGGTGTCGCTCCCGCGCCTCGGGCTCGTCTTCGTCGAAGGCGGCCTCCGCGAGGCGCAAGGCAGCGTAGGCGTCATAGAGGTCGCTGCGCGCCAGCTCCGATGACCGGCTCGAGCGGGCCGTGGCGTACGCGGTGCGCGCAGCGGCGAGCTCCGGCGTCGGCCTCGATGCACAGCCCGAAGCCAGAGCCACGATCGCAGCGGCGAGCCATTGCCTCGTGCTCGGTACGTTGCGGTGCCACTTCATGGGGTCACTTCCTCGCGGTCGCATCAGCGCGGCCCTCCGCTCGACGTGCGCCGCTCGAGCTCAGCCTCGACGAGCGCCGCCCGGTACGCGAGGTTCCGGGCTTCGATGCGGGTCGCCGCGACGCGGGCCGCGAGCTCTGCCACCGCGGCGTCCTCCCGAGCCTCGACGAGCACGGCGCGAGCCTCTTCGTGCTCGCCCGCGGCGAGGTGCCGCATGCCACGAGCGAGCGCGTCGCGGGCGAGGTTCAGGTGGGCATTCGAGAGCGCGAACGAGGGCGCGTGCAGGCGCTCGGCGGCAGCGAGTGCACCCTGTGCCGCGTCGAGCTCGGCGCTCGGCCGGGGGGCGCCGGTGCACGCCGCGGCCGCCACAGCGAGGAGCCACAACGAGGCTCGCGTACAGGCGGCATGGCGAATGAACATCAGACACTCACCTCGCGACGGGCATTGGCCCGCATCGCTCGACGTTGCGACCGGCCGGAATTGACCGCGCTACACCCGCTACGCACGCAGCGGCCGTGCCACGCGCGGCGCCGCGCCGCTGGAGGTCACGAGGCTGGAGGTCACGAGGCTGGAGGTCACGAGGCTGGAGGTCACGAGGCCTCGCGGCGTCGCGGCGCGCCGGCTGCATCGGGGCTGACATGGCCCTCTTCGACACCGCGGACTACGACGGTCACGAGCACGTATCGTTCTTCGCCGATGAGCGCGCCGGGTTGCGCTGCATCGTGGCGATCCACAGCACGGCGCCGATCGGGATCTCGGGTGGCGGGTGCCGGATGCAACCGTATCAAGACTCGCAGGCCGCGCTGCGCGATGCCCTGAGGCTCTCGCGCGCGATGTCGTACAAGCTGGCGCTCGTGGGGCTGCCGGCGGGCGGCGCGAAGGCGATCATCCTCGGCGATCCGGCGCGAGACAAGTCGGCGCCACTCCTCCGCGCCTTCGGGCGTGTCGTCGAGCGCCTTGGAGGTCGGTTCATCGCCGGGGAGGACGCCGGAACGACGCCGGCGGACATGCGCATCATCGGCGAGGAGACGGCGTACGTCGTGAAGGGCGGCGCCGATACGGCTCGCGCCACGGCGGAGGGGGTCGTCCTTGCGATGGAGGTCGCCGTCGCGCGGAGGCTCGGCCGCACACTCGACCGCGTCCGCGTGCTCGTGCAAGGGGCCGGTCGCGTCGGGTTTCACGTGGCCCGCGAGCTCAAGAAGCGCGGCGCCGAGGTCATCGTCGCCGACCGGGATCCGCGCGCCGTCGAGCGCGCCGTCGCCGAGCTCGGGGTGAGCAGCATCGCCCCGGCGGACGTCTTCTCCGCCGATGTGGACGTGCTCTCACCGTGCGCGCTCGGCGACGTTCTGAACGCACAGTCCATCCCGAAGCTCCGGTGCTCCGTCGTGGTCGGCAGCGCGAACAACCAGCTGAAGGAGGACGCCGACGCCGACGCCCTCGTGGCGCGTGGGATCCTCCATTGCCCGGACTTCGTGAGCAGCGCGGGCGGCGTCATCGGCGCGGCGCTCGACGGCGCAGGAGGCTCAGCCGCGGCGACTGCATTTCTTCCGCGGATGAGCCAGCTCCCCGAGCTCACGAGCAAGGTATTCGAGCTCGCGGAAAAATCCGGCAAATCGCCGCACGCTGCGGCGCTGGGCCTCGCCCGTGAGCGCGTGGCGGAGCTTCGCCGCTCTAGCCGTTGAAGCAGACGTCGAAGAAGTAGGCGCTCATCAGGTCGCTGCGCGTCCGCTGCTCGGGCATCTGGCGCTTGCGATAGGCGAGCACGTGGCTGTAGCTCAGCACCTGATAGAGGGCCGGGGCGAGGTCGCCACGCTCCGCGTAGACGTCGGGCGCTCGTGACAAGAGGTGGGCGAGGTCCTGGGGGATGTCACGCCAGTGAAGGAACATGTCGCGCACGAGCGCGCTCGCGATCTTCTTCCGCGCGCCAGGGGGAGCGAGCCGTGGCGTTCGCGGCGCGTCGTCGAACAGTGCCGCCGCAAACATCTCGGCGCTCATCAGCATTACGCCGGCGGTGGGGCGCGGGTTGCATTCGAGCAGCACCAGGCCCGATTTGGTCCGCTTCGCGTCGAGCGAGAGCTGCCCGTGGTAGTGCGTCGCGGCGGCGATGGTCTCGGCCAGTAGCAGCGTCTCCTTCGCGTCGACGGACTCGAAGACGATGCCCCCCGCGTGGTCGATCTCGCGCGGGTGGACATAGGCCGAGTGGGCGGCGACGCGGCCGTGCTGCACGACGCTGAACGAGCACATGTCCTCTCCGGCCACGTACTCCTGCACGACCCACGGGTTGTCCTCGGTCACCCGGCAGTCGGCGATGTGGGTGACGCCAGCGAGCGGGCCGACGTCGGTCAAGAGCTCGACCCCGCCCCGCGAATAAGCCGGCTTGCAGAAGAAGCCATCGCTGCGAAGAATGGCGCGCTCGAGCTCTGCCACGCTCTTGACGACCGTGGTGCGAGGGACGCGGAGGCCGAGCTTGCTGGCCAGTTCCGTGAATGTCACCTTGTTGTGTAGTGTGCGAAGCGTGGCGAAGCTGGGCGTGAAGACGCGCGTCGGGATTTCTGAGATGTGCTCCGCCACGTACAGCGCCTCTTCGAACTGCGGCAAGACGAGATCCACGCTCCGAGTCGTGATGATTTCGCGCAGACGCGCGATGTACTGCCGTGTCGCGTAGCGAGGCGAGGGCGTGACGACCGACTCGAAGACGTATCGCGAGTGGCTGCCAGGTGCGGTGCCAAACGTGTCGGCGGCGATGATCTCATGGCCGAGCTTTCCCAGCTTGCGGATCTCGTCCAGCGCAAATGGCATTCGCGAGGTCGTGATCAGAATGCGCATCTTCAGGGTCTCGTCGATGACGCGGTGGTGGGCCGACGCACCGCGCCTGGGCAGCTTGCGGAGGGCGGTCGAGCGCTGGCACGGGATGCCCGCGGGAGGTCGCAAGAAGCGTTCCGAGGGCAAGACGAGCGCGCACGCGCCGGCGGCGGCGAAGTGATCGGGCGCAAGGTGGCCCTCGTGCTCGGGGCGGGCGGCCCCGTCGGACACGCCTTTCACGCCGGGGTGCTCGCCGCCGCCGAGGAGCACGCGGGCTGGGACGCGCGCGGCTCGTCCCTCATCGTCGGGACGTCGGCAGGGGCGTCCGTGGGTGCGCTCCTTCGTGCCGGGATGGCTGGGCGCGACCTCTATGCGCGGGTCGCTCGTGAGCCGATGTCCGACGAGGGCGCAGCCATCGCGCGCCACTACGTGCGAGCGGCGATCGGAGAGGGCCCGCGCGCTACGCCGTACACGCCCGCCGCGCTCGAGTACCTTCGCAGAGTCGCGCGGGAGCCGCGGAGCTTGCGACCGGGGCCGCTCGTCGCGGCGCTGCTTCCGGAAGGCACGACTTGCCTCAAGGACCAGGCGGCGCGGCTCGGCAACCTCTTCGGCGGCGAGTGGCCTTCGCTGCCGCTCTGGCTCACGGCAGCGGATCTCGGGACCGGCGAGCGCGTCGCTTTCGGCCGCAGCGGAGCGCCTCGCACCGACGTCGGCACGGCCGTGAGCTGCTCGGGCGCGGTCCCGGGGCTCTGCCGGCCCGTCTCCGTGGGCGATCGTCGCTACGTCGATGGCGGCATTCTCTCCGCGACGCACCTCGATCTCGTCGACGACCGCTATGACCTCGTCGTGGTCAGCTCCCCGCTGTCGATGTTCGCGCCGATGCGCTGGCTCTTGCGGCGGGAGCTCTCGCACGCACGGGCGAGGGGGCTCACGACGCTCGCGATCGAGCCCGACGCCGCGGCGATGCGCGTCATGGGCAATGACCCGATGGATGCGTCGCGAGGCCCGGACGTCGCACGCGCCGCTTTGAGGCTCATGGCCGACGTGCTGGCGAGATCCGGAGACGTGCCGCGGCGCGACTCATGAGCTGAGCCAGTGGACTCAGGAGCTGGCTAATGAGATGCGGCGCCGCAGCGCGCGTGGGGCAATGAAGGACAGCGCGGTTCCGCGCGCCGCCTCCGCCTCGAGGCCGTGGACGAGCTCGGTAATCGCTGCATTGGCAGGGGTCGCGACTCCGCACTCGGCGCCGAGAGCGACGATCGCGCCATTGAGCTGCTCGATCTCGGTGGCCTTGCCACTCTCGAGGTCGACGAGGGTGCTCGAGCGCGCGTTGCTGTCCGAGCCGACGAGCGACGCGGCGGCGAGCCGAATGAGCGGGCTCGGCAAGAGCAGGGCGCGCGCGATCCACGGCAAGGGAACGTGCGTAATCTGCGCTGCTGCCAAGCGATGTGCCTCGAGGACCGCGAGCCCCTCGCGCAGGCAGGCCGCGAAGCACCAGCGCGCGTCCTCGGACTCGATCGACGCGAAGATCCCGAGCCCCGTGGCGGCGCACACGCCGTTGTTCAAGTTCAACAGCAGCTTGGCGCGCTGAACGGCTTTGATGTCGTCGCGCAAGGAGAGCACCTCGCCGATCGAGCGGAGGGGGCGGGCGAGGCTCGACAGCTGCGCCCGCGCTCGGTCGCAGCCGCTGCCCACGAACACGTCCCCCTTCGTCGTCTTGCGGAACGTGGCACCTTCGCGAGCGACGTTGAAGACGACGACGCCGGCGAGCGTGCGTTCGCGCCCGAGCTCGGCGCCGAGCAGGCTCGCGCCGCTGAGCCCGTTTTGAAGCGAGACGACGAGCGCTCGTGGCGCCAACACCTTCGCGAGCTCCCGGGCGGCCTCCCGCGTGTCGCGCGCTTTGACCGTGACGAGGCAGAGGTCGACGTCGGCGAGCGCTCCCGCGGTCTCGGACACGACGAGGCTCGCGGCCGGCTCGAGCCGCCGCCCGGTCAGGGTGACGGCAGCGAGATTGCTTTGCAGTGCGACCAGCGCGGAGCGGCCGACCATGATCGTCGTCACGCCCGCGGCCGACAGACACACGCCCAAGTAGCCGCCGATCGCTCCGGCACCGAAAATCCCGACGCGCATCATTGCCTCTCGAGGCCCCGAGGCTAGCGTTGAAGCATGCGGCTCACCACGTGTTCGGCAGGGCTCCTCTCTTTGGTCGCGTGGCTCGGGTGGAGCGATGCGGCGGCGCGCGTTGCGTCGCCAGCGGCGCGGGGTGCGTCACCTGCGTCACTGGCGTCACTGGCGCTACCTGCAGCCTTGGGGGCGCGTGCGGAGAGCGACTCGCCGGTGAAGCTCGAGGCGAGCCTGCCTGCCGGCCTCGAGGGCACGTTTCGATTCGGCGGAGGCGACGCCGAGCGACGCCAGAGGGAGGCAGCCATCGAGGACGTCGTCTCGCGCATGAACGTGTTCGTTCGCGGCATCGCTCGCCGCCGGCTCGCGAGCGCTACCGTGATCGTCAATCAGGTGCGCGTCTCGCGCGACGGCAACGCGGTCACGGTCGAGTACGATGGGCGCAGCTATCGCGCCGAGCTTGGTGGGGCGCCCATCGATGTCGTGAGCGTGACGGGGGACGAGGTCAAGCTCACGCACCGCGTGAAGGGCGACCGGCTCATCCAGACCTTCGCGGGCAAGGACGGCGGACGGCGCAACGTGCTCTCGTTCAAAGGCGGGCGGCTCGTCCTCCGCGCCACGATCTTCTCCCAGCGCCTCCCGAAGAGTCTCGCGTACAAGCTCTCTTACGAGCCGAAATAGGGCGCGCCCGCCGAGCGCGCATCGCCCTTCGTGCTCGCCCGCATCGCTGTTGCTCTTCGGTATCGCGATTGCACCCGATCGGGGTGCCACGTGCCTTCACGCCAAGCCCTCGGGCAAGCGTCGGAGGCGGCGGCGGAGGAGGAGGCACGAATGCTACGTATCGTCGACCGCAGGGACGAGCTCGTCACCGTAGAGGCGTCGGGCCGCGTGACGAGGGACGACTTCAAGGACGTGGTCCCGCAGCTCGAGGGCGCCATCTCGACGCACGGCAAGCTCAGGATGCTCTTGCGGCTCGACCACGTCAGCCGCTGGCAGCCGGACGCACTGCTCGAGGACGCGAAGTTCGACTTGAAGCATCGCAACCACTTCGCGCGGATCGCCGTCGTGGGCCACGGCATCACCGAACGCATCGCGACGCGCCTAGCGGGCAGTGTCGTCAAGGGCCCCGTGCGCTTCTTCGAGCGCAGCGAGGCCGCCATGGCGGAGTCCTGGGTCCGCGAGCGCGACACGCACCGAGGCGGGTACGCTTGATGCTTTCGTCGAGTTCGTGGTGGCTGGCATCGAGGCCGAGGGCCTGCCGCTCGCGCGGAGCGGAAGGGTGAGCGAGGCTGCTTCCGTGCGCGTCGGGCCCTATCGCATGCACTCCCTGCTCGGCAAGGGGGGGATGGCGAGCGTCTACCTTGCGCTCGACGAACGCTGGGCGGGCGTGCACCGGCTCGTGGCCGTGAAATGCATGCACCCACGACTCGCGAACGAGCCCGAGATGGTGGAGATGTTTCGCGACGAGGCGCGCATTGCCACGCTCGTCTTGCACCCGAACGTCTGCCGGGTCGTCGACTTCGGAGCGAGCGACGGCACTCCGTTCCTTGCCATGGAGTACCTCTGTGGGGAGTCGCTCGCCAGCGTACGCAATCGCCTCGCGGCAACTGGCCAGGATGGCAGGGAGGCAGCGAGGCACCGCGCCGCGCTCGTGGTGCGCATGCTCGCCGATGCGTGCGAGGGGCTTCACGCCGTCCACGAGCTAAAAGACGGCGACGGCCGGCCGCTCTGTGTCGTGCACCGCGACGTCTCTCCGGAGAACATGCTCGTGACGTGCACGGGGTGCGTAAAAATCGTGGATTTCGGCATCGTGAAGGCGCGCCTTCAGAGCCATACGACCGAGACCGGCATCATCAAGGGCAAGCTGTCGTACATCGCTCCGGAAGTGCTTCGTGGCGCTGAAGTAGACAAAAGCAGCGACATCTGGGCGATGGGGGTCATCGCGTGGGAGGTCATGACGGGTGAGCGGCTGTTTCGCCGCACGACGGACGCCGACACGCTCGCCGCCATCGAAGGCGCGGTCGTCGCGCCGCCGTCGTCGCGCATGGCGGGGCTGCCCGTAGAGCTCGACGCGCCGATCCTGCGCGCACTCGACCGCGACCCGAAGCATCGCTATCCGACCGCCCGCGAGTTCGGTCGCGCACTGCTCTTCGTCGCCGATCGCTGTGGCGTGCGTGCCGAGGCGAGCGACGTCCAGGCATGGATGTACGCCGCGTTCGCGCACGACGGCGCGTGCCAGCAGCGAATGCTCGTCAAGCTCGACGAGCCCAGCGCCGGCGCGCACGCCGAGGTCGTTCGTGACGTCGCTGCGCCGGGCTCACGTGGCGAGCTTGCCCGCCCAGACCGAACGATGCGGCGCTTCGGGAAGCGCGCCTCGGGGTGGTGGCTCGCCGCGGGAATTTCGGGCGCGGTGTGCGTGGGCGGGCTCGCGGCCGTTGCCCTTCGCCGGTCGGCCTCCGGTACCGACGCGCGGGAGCTCGCGGCGCATGCGGCGGTAGAGGCGCCCGAACGCATCATCGAGCTCAGGGTCGGTGACGAGGTCGTGTGGCGCGGGCGCGCCTCGGCGCTCCCGAGTGGGGTCGCGGAGAAAGCCGCACGCGAGTCGGAGCCCCGGGCCGACACACTGCGCCCGTGACGCGCGGGAACTTACTCGTCCACGGCGCTTGCGCTCTCCGCCGCAGGCTCGAAGTCCGCGACGGGCGCCTCGGGCGAGCCCCCATCGTGGGTCGGATCGGGATCACCGACCTCGAGCATGTGAGCGCACTCGGCCGGAATCGAGATCGCGTCGAAGTCGGGACCGATCTCGAACGTCGCGGCGCACGGGTCGTCCGGCACTGGAACGGCATGCTCCGCTGATTGCCATTCTTCGCCGGAGACGTCGTCGCGCTCCGCATCATCGACGATCGCGGGCCCGTCTTGCGCCGCGCAGCCGACGCACCATGCGAGCAAATAGGAGGCTCGTCGTCCGAGGTTCATACGCCCGCACTTGCGACCTGCGTGCCACCCTGAGAGAGAGGCGCAACTGCCCGTCGTCAGCTTTCGCGCGACCACCGCGACGCGTGCAAGTTCGACTCGCGCGTGACCCATTGCGCCACGCGTCCTGTGCCCTGCTGCGTCTGGCGCCGATGGCACGGCCATTGCGAACTCGGCCGACACCTCGAGGTGCGGAGCGATCCGAAGCGGGGCCCATGAACCGAGAGAGAGGAGCCGGTATGAGAGTTACGAATGAAGGAGCGGCGGCGCTCGCAGCGCTCGTCGCGACGACGACCCTGGCGTGTGGCGCAGCGCCGGAACCACCGCCGCTCGACGCCGCAGCCCCGCCAGACATGCTCGAGGCCATCGTGTACGAGATGCCGAAGACGCCCGTGGTCGCGAGCCCCTCGCCCACCGAGGAGAGGGCCGCCGCTGACGCTGCCATGCCCCCCTATCGAGGTGCGTCGCCCGCCCCGACAGCCTCGCCCGTGCCCCTCGCGAAGGACAAGGGGCTATGTCCGATTGACGTGCAGTCGGCGACCGCGCACGCCGCCATCGATCGGGGCCATGTCCTCCTGCTCGTCACCGTGCCCGACGAGCCGCAGGCGCGCGAGCTCGAGAAACGCGCACGAGACTGGGCCGTTCGCACGCGGCGCTTCGTTCCCGCCATCCCGACGGAGCTCGGCGCGGGCGCCCCCCGCCGCCCCATTCAAGTGCGAATCGTCGTGCAGCACATCGTGCACGGCGCGATGATCGCGCTGACCCCGCTCGACGCCGCCCGCGCGGGAGAGCTCTTCGAGTTCGTGCGCAACGAGGCCGAGCATCTCGGCAAGGGGCGCTGCCCCGTCGCTGCGCCTACGACGCGCCGATGAGCTTGCGAACGCCCGCTGCGAACGCGGCACGCAGCGGGCGCGGCTCGAACCGCCACTCGCTCCCGACGGTCACGACCGCGCCGCGGAAATGGCGCTTGAAGTCGGAGATCCCGCCAACAGCATCGGCGGCGTCTCCGTGGCTGCCGGCGGTGATGCCGCCGAAGTCGAGGGCCGTCGCTCCGAGGCTGCGAGCCCAATGCATGAGCGCCCAAGCGGGGCCATAGCCGAGCGGCGTGCCGGAGCGAACCGCGCGCGTCGACGCCGCGTCGGCATAGCTGACGTGGTCGCCCTGGCGGTGACCGCACGCGAACGCGAGGAGCCTTCCGTCCTCGGGAGTGTGGACGCCGACGACGCGCACGAGGTCGGGCCTCGCATTGGCGAGGGCGATCGTGTCCGCGAAGGGCCGCCGCGGCGCCGCCCCGCCCGTGCGACGACGCGTCTCTTCGACGAGGGTCTGCATCTCCGCGGCGCGGTCGGGATGGGTGATCGGGGCCACGGTCAGGCCGCGGCGCTCGAAGGCTCGGATGTGTCGACGCGCCGTCCCATGAAAGCGGCCGAGCACCTCCGCCTCCGAGCCGGTGAGATCGACGACGGACGTCTCGGCATAGCCTCGGGGGCTCGCCTCGGGCAGAAAGCCGAGCTGCGAAGCGGCGCGCGACAGCTCGCGGAGCACCTCGCCGTCGAGCGAGAAGAGCGCGAGCTCGGTGCACAGGACGCGCGGCTCGGCGGCCGCGAGCGCCTTGAAATGCGCTATCGCTGCCACGAGTCCCTGGAGCTCGGCCGCGGCGCCGACTCGCTCGGCTCGCCACACGCGGTGGCCGGGGAGGGCACGCGTCCGAGTCACGGTGACCGGGACCGCAGCGACGGCACGGCCGCCGGGCGCGCGGGCGCAGAGGAGGAACTGAGGCTGATCGAGTGCCGTTGCCCAAGCCGAGCGCTGAAGGAGCGGCAGCGGGATCCCGGCGGCAGAGAGCTCGCTCTCGGCGCGGGCCCAGGAGCCGTCGTGGGTGCGGCACAGCTCGATCGAATAGGGCTCGAGCGCACAGGCCTCGATCGAGTTGGGCTTGATGGCATCTGGATGGGTAGTCATCAGGTGACCCTCACGCGCGAAATGGCGAACACCACGCCGAGCAGCGACGCGGACACGCCGACCACGAGGAGCGCGTCGCGGACGCGAAACGGCGCAGCCAGCGCCGGCGCGTGGCGCTTTACGGAGGCATAGAGCGCGGCCGCGAGGCCAAAGTGAATCCAGAAGACGTAGTGAAAATTGAACGAGAGGAAGAACGCGCCTACCGAGAGTCCGGCGAACGACGCCACGAGCGAGCGGGCCCAGATCCGCGCAGGCTCCGCCTCGGGCACGTCGACGGACGCGAGGACGGCGAGCGGCATTCTCAGCGCGACGTAGAGCGCCGCGGTGAAGAGCACGAGGCCCAAGACCCCGTTCTCGGCGGCGGCGAGCAGGAACGAGTTGTGGGCCGTCAGGTGATGGTGCGCCAAGAACTGCTCGTGTCCCACGCCGAGCCACGGATACGCGCGCACCATCTCGATCCCCTCGTACCAAGTCTCGATTCGCTCGGAGGTCGACGCCGTGGCGCCGCTTCCCGACCTGCCTCCGACGAGGAAGAGGAGCGGGGCAAGTGGCGCTACGGCGATGAGGCTGCGCTTGCCGTAACGAAGGAGAAGGTAGGCTCCACAGATCGCGGCGAACACCAGCAGGCCGCCCCGCGACGCGGAAAATACCAGGGTAGTGAGCGCGAGGGCGCCCATGGCGAGGACGGTGACGAGACGCATCCTCGTCCGCTTACGCTGGTAAAACCCGAGGGCGAGCGGAACGCCGAGTGACACCGCGAGCGCCGCCTCGTTCGGGTCGTGGAGCACTCCGATGTAGCGCACCCGCCCGTGCTCGATCGTCGTGATGCCGAGCGAGCCCTGATGCTCGCAGCGATAGAGCGCCTGGGGCTCGGGCGGGTCGATGAGGCACTCCTCTACCGTGGCGCAACCGCGTCCGTCCGAGACGCCCATGGCGCTATGGTCTTCACGCGACTCCACCGAGACGCAGGTCTTGTCGCTGAGGCGCTCCTCGACGCACACGAGCGCAATCCACAACAGGCAGGCGAGCATGGCTCCGGCGAGGACCTCGTAGGCGCGCAGCGTCCCGACGCCGTGACCTACTGCGATGTAGAGCGCGAGGACGATGGCGAGACCGAGCGCGGTGTCCGCGGTCACGCTCGGGGCCATCGCGAACGACGTCACGAGGCACCACAGCGAGAGCGCGACGAGCCAGCCCGTGGGCGGGCGACGCCCGAGATCGAGGTGCCCGAGCCGGGCATCCACGAGAATACCGGCGAGCGCGAGCGCAAAAAAACCGTAGAGAAACGGAATGGCTCGCAGCGCCGGCACGAAGTCGAAGGGCCTCGCCAGGACGAAGACCACGAGCAGCACGACGCCAGGCACGGCAAACACGGCAGCGCTTCGGGCTGCAAGTTGCAGGCCGCGCTGCGTCAGCGCGTGCGTGCGGTCGCCTGGCGAGCATTCGCGAGCTCGGGGACTATCTAGAGAGCCGAACGTCCAATGAAGCGCGCGTGGCTCATCTCGCTCCTCGGTATGTTCGGATGCTCGGGGGGGGCGGCGAAGTATCCGTACTACCAGGAGCCCGACCCGCGTCGCGCCGAGTACGTCATCGGAGTCGCCGACGACCTCGAGGTGAGCGTCTGGAAGAATCGCGAGCTCGACAGCAAGATCTCCGTGAGGCCGGACGGCAACATCACGATGCCGCTCGTGGGCGACGTGCGTGCAGACGGGCTCACGCCGACCGAGCTCCGCGGCCAGATTTCGCGGCGGCTGCTCGCGTTTCTGCGTGAGCAAGAGGCCGTGGTGACGGTGGCCGTGACGAGCGTGAACAGCTACTACGTCACCGTCTCCGGCAACGTGATGACGCCAGGGCGGTTCGCGTCGCGCGGCTATCTCACGATCGCCGACGCCGTGGCGCTGGCGGGCGGGCCCAATCGATTCGCCGAGCCCGACGGGACGATCCTCCTGCGCAAGTCCACCGACGGCTCGATCCGAACGATCCCGATCGACTACCAAGGGATCATCCAAGGACGGAGCCTCGAGCAGAATCTGGTGCTCGTCCGCGGCGACACGATCTACGTACCGTGACGGCAGACCAGTACTACTGCCGCAGCTTGGTCGTTGGTGGCGCACGGTGTCGCGTGAGGCAGCATGCCGGCGTTCACCCTCAAGGGACCAGCCCGTTTTCAGGGTCATGGGACCAGGGGAAGTCGCTGCGATCGAGGCGAAGCATGCCGCAGGAGCCGCGCAGCTGCGCCTGAACGTGCATGCCCACACGCTCGCATTGGATGGCGTGTACGTGCGCGCCGAGGACGGCGCGCTCGGCTTTCGCGCCTTGCCCGCGCCGACCGCCGCCGAGGTGGCCGAGCTCGCGCGCCGCACGGCCGCAGGGGCACGCACCATCCTCGTCAAGCACGGTCGCTCGCTCGAGGGGCTGTTCGAGGGCGCGAGCGACGACGAGCCCGACCGCCTCGCCGACGCGCAGCCCGCGCTCGCCGCCTGCTACGGCGCCGCCGCTCAGGGTGTCGGCCTGTTCGGCGAGCGTGCCGGCCAGCCCACGCTGCGCCTGGTGCGCCCCGAGCTCGAGCGCGACGGCGAGCCCGTCGCCGAGGTGCTGGGCTCTACGTCGTTGGAACCGAAGGCGTGAAGGTCGAGGTCAAGATCGATGGGTTCGCCACCGGCGCCAAAGGCACGACGCCAGAGGACTTCACCGAGGGCGTCGGCGAGGGCTCCGATCTCGTGCCCCCGTCCCTCTACGAGGACCAGGTCGCTAAACGCATCGGCCAGCCCTAATGCCTACTTCGTGGCGAATCGTGTGCACTAATCGTGCCTAATCGTGCCTAGCCTGAACCGCCGACTCAGCTCGTTCACCGATTCGTAGCTTCCCAGGCTAGGTAATCGGCGTAGACCTCTTCCTGGGTCTTCCACACGATTCGCCCGTCGGCAATATAGGGCTCGAGCATGGCGAACCACGTCTCGAGAAGCTCGTCGGAGAGCTCGAGGCCGAAGCTCCATACGAAGTAGAGTTGATTGATCTTGCTCGGATCGATCACCGCGAGCGCCGCGTCGATCTGCTCCTTCGACAGGTCGATATCGGCCTGGGTGAAGGTGCAGCTCGTCAGCATACCGGGGCTCTCGGCCTCCTCCTCGAGGCAGGGCAAGGTCCCATTCGAAGGCAGGATCACCAATTTTCCGTCGGGGTTGTCCGTCAGCCAGTCGCTCCCGTCCTTGGCGCGCCACGGATGGAGCTTTTTCTCGGTCTCTTGGGGATAGACGTCGTGGCAGTCGGTCGCCTTCGGGCAATTGAGGTTCTCATAGCCCGCGGGGCGGTTCTCCGGCGCGAGCGCGAGCAAGCAATTCTCGGTTCCGCCAGTCATCGCGACGTAGCCCGCCTCGACGCTCCCGGTGACCCAGTCGAAATTCTGGCATTGGCCGGAAACCTGCTCCACGGTGATGTCCTTTCCGGCGAGCTCTTTGCGCAGTGCCGTGAGCGTGTTCACGAATTGCTGATAGCTGTCCACGCTGCCCAGCGCCGCGTGCACGCCGAACGAATGGCCCTGGGCTTCGAGATCGCTGAAGAGAGCGGCGTTCGCGCCTTTGACCGCCGTCCACATCTCTTGTCGCGGTTCCAAGGTCAGCTTGGCGCCGTGGTCCTTGAACAAATTGCCGTAGGCGCGCAGTCGGTCGAGATAGGTCTGGTCGTAGGGCGCGTGATTCTCGAGGTGAACCGTAATTCCAAGCTCCAGCACGCCGGCCGCCGCGCCACCACTACCGTTACCGCCAGCGCTGGTGACGGCGCTGCTCGAGCTGGTTGCGGCTCCCGCGGCACCGCCAGCACCAGCGCTAGCGCCAGCCGAATTGGGATCGGAGCAGCCCATCGCTGCCAAGACGACAAGCAGGAGGCTCGACTTCATCCACACGGTGCTCATGGTAGTCGATCATAGCGTGCTGGGGGAGTTCGGGTCGCTCAAATGTCGCTGATGGGTGAATGAAATTGACGTTGGCCAGTGGCCTGTGTCTTGTACATCTTCGCGCCGACGCGTACCCAAACACTACTGCCGCAGCTTGGTCGTTTGTGGCGCACGGTGTCGCGTGAGGCAGCACGGACATCTTGGTAGCCAGCGCACCAGCGCGCGGGCGACGGCGAGCCGAAACGTGATCATCGAGTCATCGAAGTGGCGTTCAGGCCGCGCATTCGATCTCGTGGTTTTCGTGCGACCTTCTGGCCTCGGGGGGAAGAGCCCGCGAGCGCTCCGCGACGAGGAACGCATAGCAGGCAAGGACGCAACTCTCCGCTCGGAACCGTGATCATTCGGCGCTTGCGTCCCCATGGCCCCCGAGAGGTGCCGTGGCATGACCGATGACGATGCGTGGGTCGAGCAGCTCGACGCCTGCGCGGCGGGGGAGACGGGCTGGTTCAATGAAGTAATCCGAGTTTGATTGACGACAATCAGGAGCAACCAATGGGCTCTCCAGTCCCAAGGCGAAGCGAACCGGAACGTGTCAACGCGTTTGAGACAGCGGGCATGAGAATTCTATGTAGCGAGCGAGGGCGCGAGCGGCGCATCGCGTAGCGGCGGGCGTCTCCTCATGCGCCCGCTGCGGACCTC
>SXGR01071802.1_pt1 | contig 17123 bp, 11 predicted proteins | sample 3174711 | NCBI WGS metagenome assembly SXGR01 (sample SAMN11356860, study PRJNA531348) | freshwater metagenome | isolation source: freshwater sample F1-60 | place: China: Fuxian Lake, Yuxi | collected 2017-12-25
CCGCCGCCGATGTCATCGAGACATGGGCTGGCGGTGACCTTGCGGCCGCTGTGCAGGCGCTGGATCAAGCCCTTAAAGACTTCGACTCCGTTCATGGGGCACGGCGCGACGGCTATCCGGCCGTGGAGCCTTCTGGTGTCCCAAGCGGACCCTGACTGAGCGGCCCCCTCTTACACCGAGAAAGCGATTTGCAGCCGGTCACTCAGACCGAACGGAGGATCTTTGCCATGAATGAAGCCAGTTGCGGAACTGAGGATTGCCAGAAGCGCACAGCCCGCATACGCGAGCTGAACGATCTGTTTCGTCGGAGTTTCGTCGGGGGTCGGATCGTCTTTACGTCAGGCGTTCGAGCGCTGGGGGTCGCCAAAGTAGCCGCACTGCTTCAGCGGCTACGCGCGTTCAATGAATTCTCCGCGGACAACGACCCGTATAGGGAACATGACTTTGGCGCCTTCGATGAAGGAGGTCAGCGCTTTTTCTTTAAGATCGACTACTACTGCCCGTCTCTCCACTACGGCTCAGAAGACCCGGCCGACCCGTCGAAGACCTGCCGCGTTCTGACGTTGATGCTCGCCCACGAGTACTGAGACGGCGTGTCGCTCTCCTCGATCTGGACTGCACCGGACTTACCCGAAGGGCATCGGGCCGGAGCAGACGAACGTCGGGAGGCCAATGTCAGGGTATCACCCTGCCAGTCCCCACCAGCGAGAGCAGCACACCAGGGCCGGGGCAACCGGAGCCTCGGCCCAACTCCAGCGTCCGCTAACGTTTACGAGGTCTGCCCTTGTTCAAGACCTTCGGCATTGGGTCGCCGGGCTTCGGCCTGACGAACAGCTCGCCAATATCGGCGTCGAGCGCAATCGATACGCGGTCGAGGAGGCGAACAGTGGGGTTCTTTTGGCCGCGCTCCAAGGAGCTGACGTAGGCCCGACCAATACCAGAATCGGTCGCCAGCGCCTCTTGTGACATCGCTTTTGCGACTCTGAGTCGGCGAACGTTTCGCGCGATTCGCCTCTGGGCGTCCATGCCCAAAGGCCAACAGGTTGTTCCTTATTAAACCACTCCATATAATATACGTATTTTGTCAGATACGTAATTATCGGGAATGCTTAGGGGGAGTGAGATGAAGCCTTACCTGCTAGCAGCCGTACTAGTTTTTCTGTCTGCATTGCCCGTGAGTGCCTCTTCTCCTCCACTCAGAGACAATCTTACCGCGGGTGAAACTGGCCAGATGCTGTTCTGGTCCCACAGCTCAACGGGACCACGAGAGTTCATCTTCAAAACGATCAACATCGATAAGCAGAAGTCGAAGGCTTGGGGTGATCTCTGGCTGCCGAAAGAGGGAACAGCACCTTACCCGGCCATGATCATTTCCCACGGCTCCAGCGGCTTGGCGAAGTTCGCTGAGCACTACTACGCGTGGGCACGACACTTCACGTCCATGGGCGTCGCCGTGTTCGTCTTGGACCACTTCACGCCGCGGGGCATCAAGGAAGTCGCTTCCGATCAGCTGTCCTTCAACGAATGGACTGTAGCCACTGACGTCGTCTACGCGCTGCGGCTGCTGGCCACCCACCCGAAGATCGACAAAGCCAAAATAGGAGTGGTGGGCTTCTCGAAGGGCGGCAATGCCAGCCTGTTCTCAGCCTTCGAGGTTCTTCAGGAGACGATTGCCGGGCCGGATCTGAGGTTGGCCTTACATCTGCCCTTCTATCCCAACTGCAACTCGTTTTATCTGAACATGAAGCCGACGAAGGCACCGATCATCTTCCTTCTCGGGGAGAAGGACGAGAACACGCCTGCGTCAGAGTGCGTGAAGTACTCGGCCTACTTGAAGGAGCTTGGCGCCAACACTGAGGCGGTCGTCTACCCCGGCGCCTACCACGGCTTCGACATCAAAGGTGCACGCACAAGCTGGGTCGCGGGCAGCCAGAATTGGGGCAAATGTTACAAAGCCTATGACCCCTACACGCGGACGATGACACGCCGGGATACGGGTCAGAAGCTCGATCTCGAGAAGAAAGAAGACCTCGCCTACGCCGCCAGTTGCGTAACGCAGGGGTACACGTCGGGCGGCCATGACCATGCCCGCGAAGCCGCCCTGAAACGAACGCGTGAAGCCGTAATGGCAGCCTTCGCTGCGAAATAGAAACTCACTCAACTTCTGACTGGAGGGGACGATGCGCTTGCACGACATCGCGAGAGCGACGGCTATTGCCTCGCTGCTGCTGTTCAATTCGGCCCACAGCCTTGCCGGTGAAAAGGTGCAGATAAGGTGGAATGGCGACTATCCGCATAACAACGAGCGGGTATGGTCCCAAGACTACATTCTTGGCTGGTCCAAGAACTTCATGAACGGGGCGCCTGAAGAGAATGGCGTCGTTCGCCGTGAGGGCTATTTGGCGGCAGAAGTCTTCAAGCCGAAGGGTGCAGGGCCGTTTCCGTTTGTCATCCTGATGCATGGCTGCGGGGGCATGGACAAGGTTGCCACGCAATGGGCTGAGACATACACCGACTTTCTGAACGATGCAGGCGTCGGAACGGTCGTCCTCGACTCCTTCGCGACACGAAACGTGAAGTCAAACTGCGGCCCTCCTGACGGCCATTGGGCTCGGCGCCGCGTTGAAGATGCTTATTCAACCCTCGAGTATGTGGCTTCCACCGGCTACGCAGACATAAGCCGCGTCTACGTTGCTGGCCGGTCGAACGGCGGCCGCGCGGTGGTGAAGATCATGGAAAAGAGCATGGCTCGCCACCACAAGCACATGTTCGCAGCGGGTTTCGCTCTCGTTCCCAACTGTGCGACCAAGAAGAACGACGACTTCTATGCCCCGATGATTGCCTTTATCGCGGGCGACGATGATGCCAACCCGGCAAGCCATTGCATCGAGATGGGGCAGAAGAAGCGGGCCGCCGACCATCCGCCGTTGAAGGTAATCGTCTACGACGGGGCCTATCACGGTTACATGGACAATATGCCCTTCCGCTACTTCAACGGTTGGCGGATGGGCTACAGCCATTCAGCCACCCAGGACACCAAGCGGCAGATCCTCGCCCACCTGAAGGGCGAACCGATCCAGAGCGGCGTTGAGAGGAAATAGCCGCTCTCTCGCGAGCCATTAGGAGAGCCATCATGCTGCGCTTTGTCGTGCAGCAGGCCATTGCGCCTGCCCTAGCCTTCACGATTGCCTCTTGTGTGACTGCGTCTAGCCAGTTGAAGCCAACGACAGGAGCAGAGCCCTTCCCGGTCGACCAGTTGATGTACGGGTCCGTCGCTGATGAAGCTCTATGCAAAAGCGTACCGGATACGGTGTGGACGGTAGTCGACGGCACTGGGGACTGTGTTCGCTACTTCAAGTCGCTTCTCGGACATCAGCCAGGCGGCGCCGCCTTTATCTTCCTTCATGGTGACTATCTGGGCGGGACGCGTATGCGTGGCAATCTGCGAGTTGTCGGCAACTACGCCAATCAAACCCCCACACGGCTCATAAACCAAGCTAATGCCCTCGCTAAGGAAGCCGGGCGACCGTACTTCCTTATAGCGCGGCCAGGAGTGTTCGGCTCATCGGGCGATCACGCACAGCGCCGACGCCCGCGGGAGCCGCTGCTAGTGACCGCCGCCCTCGATCAGCTGAAAGCCCGCTACAATATCGGGACTTGGCACATCTCCGGGCAGAGCGGCGGCGGAACAATGGCGGCGGCGTTGATCACTCTGCGCTCCGACATCGACTGTGTCGGTATTGCCTCGGGCGGCACGGCGATCAAAGTCCGCGCTCGCGAACTTGGGTTCAGTACCGACTCTACCGGCTATGACGATCCCTACGATCCAGTGGACCACATTTCAAAAATCAGTCGCAGTCCGGCGCCTCGGGTATTCGTTGTCTCCGATCCACGAGACACAGACGTTTCGTTTTCGAGCCAGAGCTACTACGTCGCACAGCTCACGAAAGCGGGCCTTAATCCGACGCACATACTGGCTGAAGCACGCCCGCCGAACTATCACGGCTTAGATCAGGTTGCGATCAAGGCAGTTCGCCTTTGTGCTCGCGGAACGCCACGCGGGAAAATTGCCGATGAATTAATAGCCGCGCAGTTCAAATCGAATTAACCGAGGGGAAAACCCGGATGCGCGCAACTTATATGGTTGCTCAGTGATTCCATTGCCCCTACCATAAATTGTGCAAGTAACAGTGCATGCGGGGGGACGTTGCATTGCCGGTAAAGAAGAAATCTGTTGTCATTTCTGCGTTCACGCTTGAAGCAAAATTAAAAAGAAAGATACGAGCGCATCTCAGAAAGTTGGGATTCGAGAGGTCGCAAGGCGGGGCGTTGAAGCCACCCTCCTCCTCGAAAGAAGCCGTTCGTGCTCTCCATCAAGAGCAGAGGAAGGCCATTCTCAAAAGCCAGCGCCGCTTCTTAGCGGAAGCCTTGCCGCAGCTCTCCAAGCACTTTGCCAACGGAGATGAAATCGATCCCCGGAAGGTCCTGCCACGCCTTGAAATTGTGGAAGCCGGCACCTGGCAATCTGACCTCTTCCGGCTGGCTAGTCTTACTTGGTCCGTTCCAGTCTCGGCAGGGTTCGGCCGGCGCCTGCGCTACCTGGTTTGGGACGACAGCAATAAGAAGCTTCTTGGCATCATCGCGCTTGGAGATCCTGTTTTTAATCTTAAAGTCCGCGATGAGCTTATCGACTGGACCGTAAAGGACCGCGGCAAACGACTCGTCAACATCCTGGACGCATATGTGCTGGGAGCCGTTCCTCCTTACAACATGCTGCTTGGAGGTAAGCTGATCGCATGCCTCATACGATCTAAGGATGTGCGTGACAACTTTCTAGAAAAGTACGGAGAGACTCGCGGCATTATCTCTAAAAAGAAAAAAAGCGCCCGGCTCGTCATGGTCACGACCAGCTCATCTCTAGGGCGCTCATCCGTATACAACCGGCTCAAGCTCAAGGAGCAAGCCTATTTCGAGTCGCTTGGGTACACGCACGGTTGGGGACACTTTCACATCCCTGACACGTTGTTTGCGGATTTGCGAGCCTATCTGCGGCGCAAGCGACACAAATACGCGAATGGCCACAAGTTCGGCGAAGGGCCCAATTGGCGACTGCGGACGATCCGCGCTGCCTTGGATGCTCTCGGATTCAAGGCCGACCTTCTACGGCACGGCATTGGTCGTGAAGTGTTCGCGTGTTCTCTCGCCAGCAACGCGAAAAACATACTTCGCGGAAAAGCTAAGCGCGCGACCTATCGTAGTCTACTGACTGCGCAGGAAGTTGGTTTACTTGCACGTGAGCGGTGGCTTGTACCGCGCGCCTTGACGCGCGCCGAGTATAGAGAATGGCGGCGGGAACAACTACTCGAGCTTCTCTCCGCGGTGCGCCACACAGCGATGGACCAAGCGTCAACCACCCTTCCCGAGGCAGGACGACGCGCGAGGAGCTAGATGAACTTTGCCAAAGAACGTCGGGGTAGCGAACGGTTAATTAGGGCTTCGGAAGCCCTCGCAGGTCGCTACTACACATGCCCGACCTGCTTTGCAGAGGTCTTCTTGCGGCGCGGACATTGGCGTGTCGCGCATTTTGCCCATCGCTCCGGCCAAGGCAAACCGGGCTGCGAAAATTTTCATCCCTCGGATGCACTGACCTATGCGTGGCCTAGCTACGGTTCCTCTTCCGCCACCACCAGCAATCAATCAATCGATTCTTTTGTTCTAAGCATTGAATTGCAGCCCGAGTCCACGATGCGAGGACAAAGGCTTCGCGCGTGGGAACTGCGTCTGACGGTACCTAAGTCGGAGGATCCACATGGACAAGTCACAATCAATTGTGGCGGCGGCTCAAAGCGTACCATCAGCTTGTCCAAACTTGCTCTCGGCGCGCAGACCTTTGGCGTGGATCTAGACGCGGAAGACTTTGGGGCGCTCTGGGTGAGCCCGGAAGTCCGCGCCGAGTACAAGGCGGCCGTGGAAGACCGCATCCCCGGTCTCGACCGCGAACAAGCGACACTCTTCGCCTCATCGACGGCCCGCCTGAAGCCGCGGATTGATCGTGTGTCATGGGGAAGCAGCTACTATCTCGTCTGGCACGCGACACATGACGTTGCGGTGCCCCGCAGACTTGTCGCTCAGCCGCTTGCGTCTTCAGTGCAGTGGAACTGCGCCTTGATCACGCTCCCAGACGACGAGGACAACGACGTTGAGACGTGGATCGAAGAGATCACTGCCGTCACCATAACTCCTCAGCGGCGAGTATTCGGATTGCTGTATCCGCCGCCATCCGGGCTCGATGTCCTCGGTCGCGTCACTCTGCCAGTTGGCGAGCCTGTCGTTGTTGGCCTAAGACAGACTGAATCCGAAGCAGACTCCATTGTCACTCTGCGTGCTACAGCTGGCGATGCGTCATCCGAAGTTAGCTTGGAAGGCCCAGGCAGGCATCTCGTCCTGCTCGGGCAGGATACTGGCCGCGCGCAAATCGCACTTCGGTTGAATGAAGCAGCGCTTCCTCTGCTCGTTCCCACCTCGATATCACATGCCGACGTCTTTCCTCATGTTCGATTCGTCATCCGCAAACTTTCAGATCGAGGCTGCGTCGAAGCCAGCCTAGGGACGAAGGAATGCATGGCCCTTCTTGATAACGTTCGGAGTGGCCAAGCCGAACTGGTCGAGTGCCGGATACCGTCCGGCGTCAAAGGTACAATCCGCCGGCGTGCTTCTCCGGAGATCGTTTGGTCGAGCGTGGCACTCGGCCGGGATAGCGATCAAGCTACGGTCGCCGCCGACCCAGACGAACTCGCTCAACTCAACAAAACTCTTCGAGATCACAAGAGTGAAATCGAAGTTGATTTTCGCGCGTTCGGCATATTTCGCGCGTTACCCGAGAGGCTGGCAGACAAGGCGCCAACAGTCATCTCACAGATCATGCGTAACCGCATCCGCTGGCTTGCGTCGTCGTCCGCCTCTTTCATTCCCTTACATCGCCTATCTGATAGTGAGCTAATAAAATTCGTCTCGCATTTGCGTGTCGGCCCCGGACTCGTCGCGCATCATCGTGCTGTCGTTGCTGAGCTCCAACGCCTATCGAGCGGGAGTGGAGAAAAATGAAGGACAGGGTCCGGCCAGCGCCAGAAGCCGCAGAGCGCATACGCCATCTCGGTGAGAAGAAGGTATGGCAGTTCCTTGATGAGGTGACGCTTGGGTCGGCAAGGAGCCTGGCTGAGTTTCTACCCGTAGTGCATGGCTTTCGCCCGCAAAGCGAAGCTGGACTCAAACAGCAGAAGCTCTCGCTTGCAAAGAAGCTCTCCAATAGAAATAGCGGATCGGATCGCGACTTATTTGCACTGTATGTGATGTGGCGTGCGTGGGCTCGGGAGCAACTCGGCGATCCCGACGCGGCTGATCGCCTACTCGACGACCTTGAAAGCGTTTTGACCCAACCGAAGCCGAAGACCGATACGCCAGACGACAGCCTCAAGACGGGCACGCTTACATTTCTAAACGCTCTGAGGCAATTCTCTCTCGAGAACAAGTGCTCTCGCGAGAAGATTGTTCGCCTTATTGAGTTCAGTCCGCTCGCGGTGGACGGCGCTGGACAGCAGATCATCAATGCGTGCAAGTCTGAGTCCGACATCGAGCGAGATAAAACGATAACCGATCTTCCGCATCGACTGCGCGCTGACGAGAAGGAAATTCAATCGGTAAAAGATCGGCTTGGCGAGCTTGTTGACGAATTCAAGGCTGCGGCCGCGAAAGCAGCACTAAATGAGCAGGCGTCGGCAGCCCAAGCTCGAGCCTTGGCTTCTATTTCCGAGACCACCACTCGCATTAGCCAAGCGCTTAATGCGGTCGAGTATGCCGCAGGACAACATGGAGACGCCTTCGCAAAACTCGAGAAGGCAGTCGATGAACTGGCTGGCCACATTCGGTCAAGCGGCACCCGCCAAGACGAGCTTGATGGCCGATTGAGATCGACTGCGCAATCCATCAGCGAGGCCATCGGTGAACTGCGGTCAATTGTAGAGCCACTTCAGTATAAACTTTCCGGAATGTCGCCTGCGAGCACGGAGGCCGTTGAGTCCGTAGCTAAGGAGGTGCAAACCCTTGGCACGAGGCTATTGGCGCTGTCGCAGGGGCCGGCATTGAACGATGTTGAGGCGCTCAAAAGGCGGATGGAAGTCCTTGAGGTCGCCAAGCCATCGGAGGCTTCCGCTATTAATTTAAACGAGCCGGCTGGTGTAAGCGTTACCGGCCTGCGTGCTCCCTCTAATTCCTCCGTTCTACAATTGAACGACGCGGCACAAATTGCCGGGGCTCTGACCACCACCCTTCAGTCTATTGGACTAAAAAAGTCGGCGGCGGCCTTGCTTGCGGAGGAAATCGTATCCGCCACCCTAACAAATCATGCCGTTACATTTAAGGGCGCCCTAGCGTATCTCGTCGCGAGAAAGTGCGCTGAGACCGTGAGCGCCGGTCATGCATGGAATATTTCAATCCCAATCGGACTTACCGATGGACGGTCACTCAGCGCAGCACTTCAAACGCTCTCATCGAAGACTTCGTCCAGTGTGTCCAGCGTTGTGGTTGAGGGGCTAAATCGCTCCGCACTGGATTCCACCAAGGACGTTCTGCTTACCTACTCAGCAGATCAGGCAGCAGATCGTAGAACACCGATCTTCTGCTTCATTACTCTGGTATCGGGGATTGCTTCCCTGCCAGTTGAACCAGAACACCTGGAACTGGGGCCTGTTTTCGATCTTGACTATCTCGACTGGCGGCTCTCGCCTGAGGGCGGCGTGACTAGTGTTGCCGGATCTATTGCGCCAGCCACTGTCGCATCACTGCGAGCTAGGCTTGTCCAAGGAGGCGCTGACAACATCGACGAGGGATTGCGTGTTCTGCGGAAATTCATGCCCAAGAGAAATCCACGCATTGAACGCACGGTCGCAGCCGCTTATGCGGCGCTAAAGAACGTGCGGCAGAACCAAGCCAATATCTCACCCCTGCAATCGCTGGCATATGGTTGGCTTATTCCCCTATGGGCCGCCTCGGGCTTGTCGAAAGAAGACGTTGACTCGGAATTGGATGGCGGAAAATGCGATGCAGCAGCGCCCGATCTCCGAGTTGCTGCAATGCTTAGCCGCGAAACGTTCGGTTCGGAGCAGACTGAACCTGACCAATGACCCTCATGTTGACCAAAATATCCTCTCAGAACGCCCATGCAGTGATCGCGCGTGAGCTTGGCGGATCGTTTGGTGACATCCCGTTACGCCGCTCTCTGGCCGCTGACCACATCCGCAGCGCCTTGTATGCCAATGCCGCGTTAGCCATCGAGCACAACCTTTTACCGGCGGTCCATACGTCGCGCCTTTTAACTTCAGTTCGGAAAACACTCGATTTGCTTTGGCCTGGCACGGCAACTGAGCATCTGCGTGACAGTGCGTCTACGGGAGGCGTAGCTCAGCAGACGCTCAATTGCCTTAACGAGCTTGGCGATATCGTCGATACCGGAGGGGGGTACTGGCTTGGGACCCCGCTTCGGCTTGTCCGTAGCGGGGGTGGCGTGCTTGCAATAGGCGCCGTCCCCAATGCGGTTCTAAAGACCTTAGTGGGTACTCTGCCCATCTATGCCGGCATTTCAAGGTTCGCCGAACTTCGCTCGAAGCAATTGGCTGAACAGACCATCTCCGTTTCTGAGTGGCTAGGCAGACTGCAAGAAATCCGCACCTGGACAAAGAATCTCCTCGACCAGCATGAGCAGAAGATGCAGTCCGGTAACGATATCCCTGCTGACCAATTGGAAATCTTTGCCCCCGATCTTCTTACACCCTCGCAACGCAACCCTTGGATACAGGCACAAGCCATTAACCGTCCTTTGGCGAGCATTCGGCTGTGCCGTCCGATAAGTACAGTCACTTATGCTTGGGCTCGGCCATTCTTTCTTAGTCACTTTCGGATTTTAGCGGGCGAACTGGTGATCTCCCGCAGCGTTCGCGTTGAATACAGTTTCACGCGCCGCCTTCGCTTTGGGTTGAGCGCGTTGTACGGCCGTAGCCCGTCTGTTTCCGGCACGACCAGCGGCGAGCTTGTTGAACTGGAAATGCCCCTCGCGCTGCCCGACCCCGAAGCGCGCGTCACAGCCCTAGGCTGGCCAGCTCTCTCCAATCCACGATGCACTGTCTTTCCTCGGCTGGCGATACCGTTCCTCACGGAAGTGTTGGGACGATTGGGCGTGCCGGTCATCGTGAAATAGGGGGTGAGGATGTCCAGCGATCATGGAGTACACGCCACAGTCCGACGACTAACAGAAAGCCTCAGGTCTTATCTCGAAGCGCAGTATCACATACGCGATGAAGGACTAATCCGCGAGCGCCGCCGCCTTCTTGAAGAACCGGGAGCGGTCGCACAGGAGCCCTTCGTCGAGTCAACACCGGTTTATGAACTCGGTCGCGCATATTCGGACTTGGACATTCCGGATGCTGCAAAGGGAGCTTTGAGCGAGCTTTCTGGATTGAGTCTCGGCCTTTTCGCACGTCCCTACGTGCATCAAGCCGCTGCTCTTGAATCGTTCTTCGGGCGCAATCCCGCTGACCTCATCGTTGCTACCGGCACGGGATCAGGAAAAACCGAAAGCTTTCTCATGCCGATTATCGCGCAGTTGATTTGCGAAGCGGTGGAACGGCCCGATTCAGCTTCACTTCCTGGATGCAGAGCGCTTTTGCTTTATCCGATGAACGCGCTCGTGAATGATCAGCTATCCCGCGTCCGTCGTCTCTTTGGAGAATCGCGTGGGTCCGCAGTCATCTCGCGTGGCCGCCAAGATCCTGTTCGGTTTGCAAGCTATACCGGGCGAACACCCTATCCTGGCCCCCGCAGCTCGCGCCGAGATACCGAACGCATCGAGCCGCTGTTTGAAGGGTTTTATCTTCCGATCCTGGCCAACCAGGCAAAGGAAGCCGAGTTGCGGACTATCGGTCAACTGCCAGAGAAGGACCTTCGCGCATTCTACGCTAAGAACGAAGAAGAAATTCGCGCAACGCGCGCTGGCCCGCGCACCTATCGACACTGGGATAGACGGCTAGTTACCCAGCCAGGTGACCGCGAGTTGATGATCCGGCACGAAACGCAATTGCGGTGCCCGGATTTGCTGATCACCAACTACTCCATGCTCGAGTACATGCTGATGCGCCCTATTGAGCGGGAGATATTCCGCCAAACAAGGGATTGGCTTCACGCCGATGCACGCAACGAGATGATTCTTGTGCTCGATGAAGCGCACATGTACCGAGGCGCCGGCGGAGCCGAAGTCGCACTTCTCCTGCGAAGGCTCGTCTCGCGGCTTGCTGTTCCACGCGAGCGGATCCGGTTCATCCTTACGAGCGCCAGCCTTGGCGAAGGTGAAGCCGCAGAGCGCGCCGTCATCCAATTCGGCCGTGACCTCACGGGGCTTTCCGAGACTTCGGCCCGGCCACTTACACTTGTTCGCGGCACCAGGGAGAATCGCCATGGTGCAGCCGAAGGCTCAACGGTCCAAGCAGCAGCGCTGGATACGTTCGATCTACAAGTATTCGAGGAGTACGCGACTCGTCCCGATGATGCGCGCCGCGCCGTAACCGACCTCTGCGCAGCACTCGGCGTCGCAGGACCAACACCCATTGCAGACCTGGCCGACTTCTTATTCCACTTGCTGACAGGTTTCGGTCCCCTTGAGCGTCTTATCGAGTTCGTCTCCGGGCGTGCCATTCCCCTGCCGGAACTCCAGCGGCGCCTGTTCGGGGATGCGCCGAATGCAGATCGTGCCACAGCATCCCTTTTAGCGTTGGCGACGTTCGCGCGCCGGCAGCGCGATCAGCGTGTTTTGCTGCCAACGCGGCTGCATATGTTCTTCCGTGGCCTTCCAGGGTTATTTGCGTGCAGCAATCCCGACTGCGACCAAGCACGAGATAGCGACGGCTCTGTCGCCGGGCGGTTTTTCACGCAACTTCATGACCGATGCGGCTGCGGCGGGCGTGTCTTTGAGTTCTTGACTCACCGTGAATGCGGCACAGCCTTTCTTCGCGGCTATATGATCGGCCATCGCGGGGATTTTCTGTGGCACGTGCCTTCCGGACCGTTGCGTGAAGGCCATCAGACACCTCTAACGCCCGTCGAAATTTTGATTGATGGCACTCCCCATCCTGGCGCCGACGACTGCGTTGAAGCGTGGCTCGATGTCCAAAGCGGCCGCCTAGTTTACGACGATCCATCCCCCTCCCAAGGCTTCCGTAAGGTGCACCTGCCGACGCCACCCGCCGCGTGGCAGCCAGGTGGCCTTCGTTTTCGTGCATGCCCTGTGTGCACCAGCGACACGATACGTGGTGATCGCTCGACCATCATGGATCACTCCACCAAGGGCGAGGCGCCATTCGCCAATCTGGTCAAAACGCAGCTCGACGCGCAGCCGCCTGTAAAGGAGGAGACCCGGAGGTTTCCAAACGGCGGACGAAAAGTTCTGCTCTTCTCAGATGGCCGACAGAAGGCGGCACGCCTCGCTCGCGACATTCCACGCGAGGTCGAGCAAGATATCTTTCGCCAAGTCCTCGCCCTTGCGGCAAATCGTCTTACTTCAATTGGCCGGGAACCACGACCAACCACACCGCTGTACATTTCTACATTGACCGTACTACGTGATTTTAATCTGCCGATTTTCGACCGCAGCGATGCGCAGAGGATCGAGAATGATATTGAACGATTAGAAAATGATCACGCAAATGACGAGTTTGACGAGATTCTGCAAGAATTTTCAGTTGGTGATATTCCGGGCCGATATAAGGTCGCGCTGCTGAAACAACTCTGTGGTCGGTACTATTCGCTCACCGGCACGTCCGTTGGATATCTCCAGCCCTACAACCGCACGCTGGACCGTGTGCGCCGCCGTCTTGAGACCGACGCCCCATCGCTGACGCCGGAGGACGTAACTCAGCTTGCCGTTCTGTGGATTGCAGAACTTGCTGATCGGTATGCCCTTGACCGGGATATCCCCGACGGAGTTCGCTCACTTGCGGCCGGCTATTGGTCAAATAGCTGGGGAACTGACGGCCGCTTCGAGCGCACCCTGCGCGCGACTCTTCCCACCATCCTTCAGTTACCCTTAGTTTCTCTAGAGACTGTTGAAGCGGCCTTCATTGAAGGATTCGGCTTACGCGGCACCAATGGCAACGTCTTCCTTGATCCCAGCAAGGTATCTATCCACATCCATTTGCAGATGCCGTGGCATCAGTGTGGCGAATGCACAGCGCTGCTTCCAATTACATTGCGCGGCCGTTGCGGTGCGTGCGGCTCAAACGGCGTACAGGCCATTGACCCCACGACCAGTGAATATATCCGCGCACGCAAGGGCTTCTGGCGCGATCCAGTGGCCAGCGCGCTTGATCGCCGCATCCGGCTTCGTAGCATTCGTGTAGAAGAACATACTGCGCAACTCTCAAACCGTGACAACGCTCGCGTTCATGCGACAACCGAGCAATTTGAGCTACGCTTCAAGGACATTCAGCTTCACGACCGCGATAAGCCCATCGACGTGCTGAGCTGCACGACTACGATGGAAGTCGGCGTTGATATCGGCTCACTGGTCGCAGTCGGCCTCAGAAACGTTCCGCCACAACGCGAGAACTACCAGCAACGCGCAGGGCGCGCAGGCCGCCGAGGCTCTTCCGTATCATCCGTTCTGACCTATGCCCAAAATGGTCCCCACGACAGCTTTTACTACAACGACCCCGCACACATCGTAGCGGGGCCGCCAAGAAATCCGGACATCAAGGTCGATAACGAAAAGATCGCTCGACGTCACGTCACCTCGTTTCTGTTTCAGACCTTTTTCCACCGTTACATGGACGAGAACAACATTACGGTCGGCGACGCGTCATCCGCGCTGTTCCGCGCCCTTGGTAAGGCCAATGACTTCTTCTTTGGCGATGGACGTGCCGGCCCCACGTTCGATGCATTCCGTGCCTGGGTCGATCAAAACGTGATCGCGCACCAGGGGCCCGTCCGCGCGCAAATCGCCTCCTGGCTTCCAATAACACTTCGCACTGCCCCCCTCTCTCTTGACGCTTGGATCGAGCAAGTGGCGCGGGACCTCTTGGCGTCCTTAACGGCTATTCGCGACGAAATCCAGCCCACAGACACCGATGCTGCTGCCGATGACGAGGGTAGCGAGGCAGACCGTGAGGAAAGGAATGCCTTGGGCGACGAGGAACTGCTCGAGTTTCTTTTCGCGAAGGGCATGCTACCTAGCTACGCGTTTCCAACGGATCTAACGAGCTTCCTAGTGGAGCGTCTCGTCAGGTCGCAGCGAAGCCAGAACATGAAAATGGAAATAGTTGAACGCCCGCAACAAGCTATCGGAAAGGCCCTCAGCGAGTATGCGCCCGGCCGCTTGATCGTCATTAACAAAGAGACCTATCGGTCAGGGGGCGTCGTCGCCAACGTTCTTCCGACCGTTCAGGATCGCGCCACCCCTCTCTTTGCTGACACAACCAATCTGGTTCATTGCGACAATTGCAGCTTCGTGCGGGATTTGGATGAGGCAGACACAGGAGACCTCACCTGTCCAATTTGCCGCAACCAACTCCAATCAACGCGCATGGTCGTGCCGCAAGTATTTACGCCGCAGGATGCGCGGCCCTTGCCAGAAGATGATCGCGAGCAGGAAATAACTTACGCAACCAGCGCGCAGTTTCCCGTTCCTGTTGGCACAAGGGACCTGCCGGACTTAAACCGAATTAGCGAACATCTTTCATACGTGATCACACCTGATCGAAAGCTCGTCACAGTCAACAAAGGTCAACTGGATGACGACATCTATCAGGGTTTTTGGATTTGCCAGAGATGCGGTCGCGCCGAAACGGAAGAGCCTCAAGCCGGACCTCACCGCCGCCCCTACGACATCGAGTATTCTTACGGCCAGCCTCGGCCTTCACGCCAGTGTACCGGGGAGTTTCAGAATGTATTTCTGGGCCATGTATTCAGGACGGATTTGCTCTTGCTCCGCCTTAGCGTCGGGCCTCCCATCGTGCGAGATACCACGGACCCAGTATCGCTCCGGACTCTTGAGGACGCGCTATATTCCATAGCGGAGGCTCTGCGCCTTTCAGCTAGCCGCCATCCACAACTCGATTTAGATCCGTCAGAGTTTGGGGCCGGCTTCCGCATTGTTCCCATCGATGGTGAGGAACAACTTTTTCTAGACATCTATCTCTATGACACGCTTTCGGGCGGGGCGGGCTATGCGGAGCTGGCGGGGCGTCACCTTCGAGGAATTCTCGATAGCACGCTTGCTCTTCTCGAGAATTGCCCCGGCAATTGTGACCGTTCATGCGAAAGCTGCTTGCAGCACTATCACAACCAACACCTCAAAGAGCGTCTGGACCGAAAACTTGGTGCTGAGCTATTGCGGTATGCGCTTTCCGGTGAAGCGCCGACCGAAGCGGCCGCGCAAAACCAGATTCAAGCCCTCGCGGGCCTTCGGCGCCTTCTCGAACTGGATGGCTTTGCTTGTCAAGAAGGCGACTGCATCAACCACGTCAGTGTTCCACTGCTGGTAAGCAGGGGCGGACGGCAAGTCGGTATTGGCGTTCAGTCCGGTCTGTTGGACGAAAATTGGCGAGGCCATTCGATGGCCGCCCTTGCCATCGGCGCAAATCCGTCCGGGCGAATCCTGAATGGCTATGTGTTGAAGCGAAATTTACCAGACGAGCACCAACTCATCCGCGATATGTTTTGACACCACAGCCGCCATGATGTCGGAACTTCTACATTCAGGAATTGAATCGCAGCGTGGTCGGTCGTTGTTGGACTAACTAGTCAGTGAGCAAAACGAGTGCTACCGCAAGCGTTTCACAGCATCCCGAATGTGACTTGCATTGTAATGCGACAAGCCGCAATCAATTGCCAGTTTATAGAACTCCTCTGCTGCTTCGTGTCCTGGGAGGCGCGCCAGTCGCGCTTGCTGCCGGGCAAACTTTCCGAGGGGGACTACATCACTCGATGTAATCATTCCCCGGTCAGACAACTCCGCCGTAAAGGCCGCTATGACCTCTGCCGGGAGTTGAGCGCCGTACAAGAAATAGCGCAGGTATGGAAGAAAGTGCGGATGCTCAAAAATTTCCTTGCCGCGCGTACCGTTCCTCTCGAAATTGTCCTTGCGTGATCGTCCCCGGCCACCAGGGTAATAGTCCGGATCGAGAAAGAACTTGCGGCGGGTATCTGGTATCGCTTTTCTGTCGATCAGGGACGCCATCAGTTCGCTGACCGCCTGACCATTTTCAAGGGCATCGGGATACTCGCCCAGTGAGGATGCTTCGAGCTTGATGCGGACGAGGATCGCTTTTTCCTCCGTTGTCAGCTCTATAGGCCCCGGGTTCATTTTTAGCCGCCAGTCAGGCATAGCCGCGCCTTTCTGCGTCCAACACTATTTCAGCGCACACGTAATCGGGATGCCGCGAGGAAAACATGCGGTCAATGGCATCACGCCAGAGCAGGCCATTAACGATTGGGGTACAATCGTTCACAGGATAGTAGTGTCCGTCCGGTTCTGAGTGCCGATTGTCCATCAAGAGGACCCGCGTCGGGCTCAACGGGAACATCACCGTCGTTTCCGGGTCCTTGAATCCCCGGAAACGCAGGCTAGGGTGCAAGACGATCACGGGATTGTCCGTCGTGATGAATGTCGGTGTTTCCGAGAACTCAATGGCCCACCGCATTCCCATCATCATCTTCGCAAGCCACGCCGCAGCGCCCACTTCATGAAGCCACATCCGCTTGATTTCGTCTTCGTCTGCACTGCGGTAGGCGAGCCAGTCCGAGGAACCTAACTTGCGCACTATCCCGTTGATCTCGACTTCTTCCGGAAACTCCGAGAGCTGGGAATAAAATGCGACAAGCGACTTATGCAACTCGTGGGTCTCGGCGAGGCGCAACGGGTTGCGCAGATACATAACCGCCGTGAGCAGACCGATACCCTTTCTTATGGATGGGTCGCAGAGATCGACAAAGCCTGTACCTATTTCGGTCCAACCCTGAAGGCCGAACAGTTGCTCTAGTGAACTCAGCTTCTCTTCAAAGCTATAGTCGCGTCCCTTCGATCC
>SXGR01313795.1_pt1 | contig 17119 bp, 9 predicted proteins | sample 3174711 | NCBI WGS metagenome assembly SXGR01 (sample SAMN11356860, study PRJNA531348) | freshwater metagenome | isolation source: freshwater sample F1-60 | place: China: Fuxian Lake, Yuxi | collected 2017-12-25
ACGGGTGTAGAACTTCTGAGAGAGGAGGTACTCGCTTCACTGTCCTCCGAACTTTCTCTCGAGGACTGAGCACTGCTTCGGAGACTCGAGCGAGCGCTGCTCGAAGGAATCTGACAACACACCTCGGACTGTGAACAGCTGCCGACGGTGTTTTGCGGTGTGCACTCGAAGAAGAAGACGCAGGAGGAGCCGGTCGGACAGGCAGAGCTCTGAACGCTGCTTCTGCGGCTACTGATTCTCGAGCTCAAGACTGAGGAAGCAGAAGAAACGGGTGTAGAACTTCTGAGAGAGGAGGTACTCGCTTCACTGTCCTCCGAACTTTCTCTCGAGGACTGAGCACTGCTTCGGAGACTCGAGCGAGCGCTGCTCGAAGGAATCTGACAACAGACCTCTGACTGTGAACAGCTGCCGACGGTGTTTTGCGGTGTGCACTCGAAGAAGAAGACACAGGAGGAGCCGGTCGGACAGGCGGAGCTTGCTGCACTCGAGCGGCGGGAGGAAGCAAGAGAACTCTGCGAGCTCTGCCTCGGGCACTCTCCAGGACATTCCAAATCGGAGTTCCAGCACATCCAGTCGCCACTTGGGCAGCATATCAAAGTGTTTTGACACTGTGGCTTCGTTTCATCGCTGCAAGCAACCTGAACCGAACTGGAGACTCCGGAGGAAGCGGACGAGTCGGGCACAGAAGATGAGACGAGGCTCCTCGCACTGGATCGACTCAACTGTCCGGAAGAGCGAATGCTTGAAGGCTCACTGGAACGACGACTGCTCGAAAACGTGCACGCAGAGGTTGTGCCTCCAGAACTTACTGACTGATTCGTACTCTGTCCGACCGGTGCGCAAATCAGTTCCTTGATCGAATCGACGGCGTCAGGATCAATCGGAAGCGTCGAGCCGAACGAATCGTAGGTTACGCCGACAGCGACACTGCCCACAGGACAAGTAAGTTTTCGAACAGTCTGACCCTCCCAGGTCATATCATTCGGTTGCCTCGTATCCAGTTCCGTCGTACCGATTCCCTGGTCCGAAATGCCGTTGCAACCGATACCGATTCCGTCGATAGCATCGCGACGAGAAGGATCGGTGATTTCGCTAAAATAGATTGTCGCCACCGCATTCCCGGAAGAGCATGTGGGCTGTACAAGATCTGAAGGGAATCGTGGATTATTATTGAAATCAGAATTGTTCGCGTATGCATTTTGTGGACCCAGTGTTCCGTCACTGTTCATAGTACTGCAGGCAATAGTGATGCCGTCGGTGCTGTCGTTCCCTGCCTTGATTCCAAGATAGGCGATACTCGTAATCACCTGCCCGGCCGGACATCTGAAGGAACCTCCGAATACGCCACTGCTTTGGTCAACGGCATTCGTTACCGTCGTTGTTGTTCCAAGACAAATGGAGCCTCCGCCGGTGAGGTCTCCACGCAGGCCTGCGCCTGCTCCGTTGAAGATGCTTCCAACAAACTGAAGAATTCCCTTGCCAAGATTTGCAATGCTGCCAAGGAATCCTGAAGTACTTGAAGAATCACTAGGGGTAGTAGCTCCTCCGCCGGAGAAGAGAAGACTTCCTGCAAGCGTCGATCCCCCACCCTGTGAAGTACCCGCAATCGTACCGTTGATGTCGGGATCCCAACACATCCAACTACCGTCCCCGCAACAATATGAGTATGAGTTTCCAAGACAAATAGGCTCGGTTCCTGTACAGCGTACTGACGAAGAGATGCTTGAGCGCACACTCGATTTGCTGGAGGCCGGAGTGCAACAGACTTCTGATAGGGAGCAGGAACCAACGGTCTGTTCAGGCGTGCACTCGAAGAAGTAGACGCAGGTGGAATTTGCAGGGCAACCTGTGCTTCTAGAGCTCGAATTCCTACTACTCTGCGATCGAGATGATTGAGGCGAGCTGACGGATTTCTGAGAAACTGATGAACCTAAGGAACTGCGAATACTCCTTGATGAAATAGAAGCGACCGATTTGCTCGACTGCGCCGATGCCAGACTTTTTCTTGAGCTGATAACAGAACGAGCACTTGAGGATCTTTTGCATTGCAACGGACATTGCGTTGTCTGGTCCCAACACATCCACGTTCCGTCCGGGCAGCACACGAGTGTGTGCTGGCACTCTGGCTTGTTCACATCCTTGCAGGAAAGATCAACGGAAGCTGAACTCTGCTCCGAAGATCGCACGGAAGAGCGAGCTGAGGATGCTGCGCAGCGTTGCTGACACACGCTCTGACTTGATCCAGGCAACCCCTGTGGGCAGATCTGACACGCAACCGGACAGGCAAAGTCAGGAGGAGCATCTGGCGGAAGCGCACACTCAATGGGCAGACAGCAATACTCCTGATTCTGCGATGCAACGCTCGAAGCAGCTGCTGATTTCGAGGAGACAGTGGAGCGACGCGATGATGCTACGGCACTGCTTCGTCTTGAGGAACGCAGACTGCTCGACTGATTTGCACAGGGACAGGCGAGGGAGAATTTGAAATCAGTTTCAAGCATGCCACTCGCGGGGTCGACAGTGATATTGATCGTATGCGGTCCCGCACTCACCTCACCCGGTCCCCATCTTCCTACTTTTGGCGGACTGTCGAAGCAGAGGAACGAATTCGTATCAAAACTGAAATTGAAGGGATCCGGGAAGCCACCGGGGTTCGTGATGGAAAAAGTCCCGCGTGCAACGCCGGCAAGGGTTGCACTCAATTTGCAGCCGGCCTGGGGAGCAGTGAAGCTGAGAGAACCGGTACGGCGTCCACAGTCGATCTCGCCCTGATGCACATAGCCACTGCAATCCCTTTGACCCTTCTCGATGCACTTGACCCCGAAAGAACCGATTGAGGTCGGTGTATCTCCACAGGAAACCGATACTGCCGATGATGCCCTCGATGCGGGGCACTGCGATGGAATCGTGCAGAGATAGACTTTTTGATTCGTCGAAAATGTGCCGCCATCGAGAACCCTGAACGTAGTTTGGCTGACGTATGCATCATCAAGAGGAGCCACAAATGTGGTGTTGATGATCGGTTCTCCACCGAACTGATTTCTATATCGATCCTTGAGAACCTGAATGTAGTTGGGGATCGCTACCTGCTGATGAGGCGGGTACCATGGCCCGCCTGCACAGAGTTCCCCAGTTGCGTGCATGGTTGCGAGCGGGGTCACATCGCTGTCATCTTCACAGAGAGCATCACCGTTATGGAACTCCGTGAAGTACGAAAGCCTCGGGATGTCGTATTCAACACGACAGTTGATCTGCGTTCCCCCACAACTGGCGGATGTCCCATTCACAGAAATATCACCCTTTAAAATTGATGGATCGGTATTCCCCGAACTCCCGCTCATAAAGCCTACAACAGAATCAATGATCGTATTGACGATGCTCTTGATCGCATTCCAGAGACCGTTTCCAGATGATGTCGGTTCGGAAGCAAGCTGAGCAGGAGTCCCTGCATTGAAATCGAACAGACTTCCAAGCAGTGAGGAACCTCCTTCGGGAGCCTGTGACTTCACGATCGTCCCATTGAATTGCGGGTCATAGCACTGCCACGTTCCGTCTGCGCAGCAGTAGGGAGTGGCAGTCGGCCCGCAGAGAGGCCTCTCACCTGTACACCTGACAGAAGCGGAGGATGCGGATCTCGAAGAACCTCTTGAACCACTCGATCCAACCGATCCTTGAGATCCCTGACTTCCCTGCGAGTCTTGTGAGCCTCTCGATCCAACAGATCCCTGGCTTCCTTCTGAAAGGCGTGATCCAACCGAACCTTGTGAGCCCTGACTTCCCTGAGAGCCGCTCGATCCTCCGCCACAAGCAATCGGGCACTGAAGGGAGGGATTCCAGCACGTCCAGCCCGCATCCTTGCAACAAAGCGATTTCTCATTCTCTCCGCAGATGGGAGGTGAGCCAGGACACAGTGGTGATTTGGAGGAAGCCTGCGCCGAAGAAGGCTTGCTCGAGACATCGGAAGATTTCGGGGGTGACGATGATTTTCCCGAACTGTTCTTGAGATATTTTGTAGAGAATTCAGGAGTGCATACCTGCGTTCCTGAGTAGTTCCCGCCGTATGCATAATGAACGACGATCGTATTATTTGGTCCCGACGTCACAGCCAGTCCGTCACCGTATTGCGTTGCACTCTTGAGACTGTCTACATTGACATCAGCAGGATCGTAGGCAGAGAAATTACTCAGCACTGCTGCGTCTGCACCGGCTCTGGAAAGAGGCGGACCGGATTTTTGAGGAGTCACACCCGTCGAGCACCCGGGTGTGGAGCCAGACGCTTTTGGCTCATATGACATCCATGTTGGCGTAAGGGGCTTTTCAGCAATACTGTATGAAACCGTATTGAAATTGTACGGATGCCATGTGCTGTGATAATCGTTCGGCCCAGGTCCCACCCACCAACGCTCGAACCGCTCCAAGTAGTTGCAACTCAGCAGTTGACCGCCTGAAAAATAAATATATCTTTTCGACCTTCTGGGAGGCTGATCGACAACGGCGGGGAAGAATATGTGAGTACAGCTGATTCCCCACGCTCCCGCCGGTTTCGAGCTTTGCTTGGAGGAGGCAAGTGCAGATGACGCAGTTGGGGAAGAGGAAGCAGCAGGCTCTGACGACGAGGAGGATTCTGTGTATCCCTGTAGACAGAACCACGTTCCATTTGGACAACAGTAGGGCTCACCGGGAGGCTGACAAGAAGGTCTTGAGCCACCGCAGGCAGAAGAACGCATCGACGATTTGGAGCTTGCAGTACTTCGGCTCGAAAGATTAGAAGAAGCCTTTGACTCAGATTTTGAAGATGTTTTGGAGGAAACATTTGAAGCTGAAACGGATGATGCACTGGAAGAAATCTTCGAAGCAGATTTCGACGACTGCTTCGAAGAAATATTTGAGGTGGACCTCGAAGACTGTCTCGATGATATCTTTGAAGTAGATTTGGACGATGCCTTAGAAGAAATTTTTGAGGTGGACTTCGAGGACGCCTTTGAAGAAACTTTAGAAGCAGACTTCGAGGAATTTCTTGACGAAATTCTTGAAGCAGATTTTGAGGAAATCCTCGAAGCCGACTTGGAAGAGGCTTTCGAGGATTGTCTCGACACAGATTTAGACGAAACTTTCGATGAAAATTTTGACTCAGACTTAGAAGAAGCCTTCGATGATTTTAAAGATGCAGGCGTGGAAGATCCCGCCGAGGTCTGAGAGCCAGATGAACCGGTGGAACCTTGCGAAGCCCTGGAAGCACTTGATGCCTTCGAGGCTTGAGAGGGAGTCGAACCGGAACTTCCCGTGCTGCAAGCGTATGGACACTGAGTGCTTGGATTCCAGCAACTCCATCCTGTAGATGCGCAACAGAGAGGCGTCTCTCCTGCGCTGCACGTGGGTGGAGTGGTTGAACAGATACCGGTACTCGCAGAAGCAGAGCTGACCTGTGCCGAGGATGGTTGTTTCGAGGACCTGCTGGAGGATCCGCACGGGCATGAAAGCGAGAAGGAAAAATTCGGCTCTATGTATCCTGCATCGGGCCTTGCGACGATAGAAATCGTATGTGATCCCTGCGTAACTTCGGCCGGACCAAAATTCCTGTATTTCTGCGGCCTTGCAAAACAATCGATGTCGTTGGTTCCGTCTACACTCCAGTTGATGGTGCCGGGAAAGCCTCCGCCATTCGAAATGGCAATCGTTGCTCCCGCCATGTAGCCACCGACTCTTGCGGACACTTTGCATCCATCACGCGGGGCATCAAAAGTGATCGATGCCGTCTTATTTGCAGAACAATTGAAGGGCGACATATCGGTCGTCGATTGGTTGCCATTGCAGTCGTAACGACCGTACTCGATGCAACGCGTGCTATAGCCGCCGATCGAACTGGCACTGCTGTTACAGGAAGAAGCTCTCGAAGAGACAGCTGATGATTGCGCAGAGGAAACCGGTGTCGAGCTCGATGTGCTGCTCGGAAGCGTCGCATCCAGACAGAACCAGCTTCCATTCGGACAACAGTACGGCTTACCTGCACCCGAGCATGACGGCGCGGATCCTCCACAGGCAGATCGACTGGAGCGGGAACTTCTCTTTGACGAAGTGCTACTGGAAGATACTGGTACGCACGCACATGTCTCTGCACCCGATACTCCAGTTCCCACACACGTTCCACTTCCCGGACATGCGCCACCACACACTCCTGGAGACGTGACACCGCACGGCGTTTCCGGACACTGGCTTTGACCTGTAATGACATTCGGGCATGCCCATGCACCACCAGTGCAACATTCGGCACTACCGAGTAAACAGAGTGGTTTCGGCAAGGGGCACGCACCCATGCTGCTTGATGAAGAACTGTTACACATTGCAAGCACTTCGCAGGATTCAGGAGTCGCACCGCAGTACATTGCTCCGGCTGGGCAGCCGAACATGCCACCTGTCGCAGGAACGATTGAATTCGCCAACGGAATGCAACAGTACCCCACTGCGGATGAAGAAGAAGACGAGAACGAGGAAAAACCTCCGACTGTTGCCCCGCCTGTTGTTGTTCCTCCGGTTGTCGCACCCCCCGTTGTTCCTGTTGGACCTCCTGTTGTTGTCGTGGCGCCCGTCGTGCCGACAGTTGCGCCGCCGGTCGTTCCGCCTACCGTATTCGGCATGCACTGACCGCTATTCACAGGATCTCCAACCATTGCACAGAAACCTAAATTACACTGACATCGCATCATCAGCATTCCAACGCAACCGTCCTGGCAAACCTGTGACTGCATCGGAAGCATCATCCCGACGCAGTCTGCATTCGAGGCACATATGGAAGGCATGCTGCTGCTTATGCTGAAAGACGAACTGGTGCATGTTCCTTCAACGCAGTTCAGTCCTGCTGCACAAACTTGAGGCATCGCTGTAGTCATGTTTACTCCGGGCATGCAACACGGCTCCATTGGCCCTGGACAAGAACCGCCGACACCGATGGGTGCGAGAGCAACACTGCCGCACACGGGCATACCTGCAGGGCATGTGTTGAACGCCGAAGAAAAAAATGGCATCGAAGAAAAACCTGCAATATTACCTGTCAGCGGAGCCCGTACACGCAGTCCGGATTGGACAAATACAGTGACCGTCACAATCCCCAAAGCAATGCCGATAACAAGCCTTGCAAGAGACAGATGAAGACGCATGTGGGGACTGTCTCAGATTATGGCTTACGGAAGCTCTCCCCACAAGATAAGGACGGCTCGCTTTTCTTCGCTTATATGATGTTGTTTCCGCCTGTATTTTTTCTAATTATATAAATTCCTGAGAAGTAATGCTTTTATTGACGTGCATCGGCATCCAGCAGGGAAGTTTACCTAGCGCTGCGGAGCGCGAGATGACCTTCGTGACGACTTTTTGGAAGATGCCTTGGAAGACTTTTTAGACGATGCCTTGGAAGATTTCTTCGATGAAACTTTTGACGATGCCTTGGAAGATTTCTTCGATGAAACTTTTGACGAAGCCTTGGAAGATTTCTTCGATGACATATTGGAAGAAACTCTAGATGAGACTTTTGATGAGCGCTGCGAGGAAATTGCCGAAGAGCGCGGAGAAGACTGTGCTGATGAGACTCTTGAAGATGCTGCAGAAGATCGAGGCGAAGAGACTCGGGAAGACTGTGCTGATGAGACTCTTGAAGATGCTGCAGAAGATCGAGGCGAAGAGACTCGGGAAGATTGTGCCGAGGACCGAGCGGATGAGCCAGCAGATGACTGTGCAGACGACCGAGCGCTGGAGCCACCTGAAGAATTTCGAGACGAATTATTCGAATTATTTGAGCCACCCGAACCTCCTGATCCGCCGCTTCCCCCCGAACCACCGCTGCCGCCACTACCTCCGGATCCCCCAGATCCTCCACTACCTCCGGATCCCCCAGATCCTCCACTGCCTCTGGATCCACCAGACCCACCGCTGCCTCCGGATCCACCAGACCCACCGCTACCTCCACTTCCACCCGAACCACCGGATCCTCCTGAACCCCCAGGTCCACCTGTTCCAGTAGCACCCGCACCGGTTGCTCCGGCGCCAGTAGCACCCGCACCGGTTGCTCCGGCACCTGTAGCACCCGCACCGGTTGCTCCGGCACCTGTAGCACCTGCACCGGTAATACCAGGACCGGGACCACCTGGAGCTGGTCCACCAGCTCCTGTAGTAGTAGTAGTAGTGGTAGTGGTAGTGGTAACTGCCCCTTCAGTTGAATCCTCTGGGCAACTGGTTCCATCCCCAGGGCACGCTGACATGTAAGAAGTACAAGTTGTTCTACATCTAAAGCCAGTATTATTAATGTCCTGACATGACACATTACTGATTTCTGCAGAAGTTGGTCCAGTTGAACAGACATTAGGAGTTCCAACTGGTATTGGCGAAGCACAGGTATTGTCCATCATCATGATGTTTCCCTGACAACAGGGCATGCCAACTGTGCACGCTTCTCCTAAACCCGCCCCGGCGTTATTACAAGCAGGGTAGTCGCTTCCAGGAGGATCATTATCGCCATCGCAGGGAGCACTCACATTGCCCTGCAAACTGATCTTCACACCGGATTTCGACTGCATCAAAACAACGGTCACAATGAGAAGAATTGATGCGAAGTAGCCTGCAAGACGAGCAAGGGATAACGCTCTCATAAAGTCGCGTTGATCTTAGCAATAGTTGAGGAATATGGGCAAGCAGCTTTTTCCTTATCAAGGAGTGCACGAGTCGTCATTGCACATGACCCTGGAAGACGATATTCGGCGGTAGAGTTTCGACCCGAAGTAGCTCGCAAGCGGTAGGTGCAAGATCGGAACGAAGATCCAGAGCAAGGGAAGGTTTGATGCAAGTTGTCTAAATGCATGAAATCCTGAAAAAGTTCTTCTGTCTGGAAATCGAATATGAAGTGAGCGGTTCAAATGGCTGAGCGGAATATCCGAAGCATATTGTTTTCGAAGTGCAGGCCTACGAAAATCGATCAATTGTAATCGGTGAAGGTGATCCAACATTATCAAAACGAAAATGCTTCTCCTGCACAAGGTGCAGGAACCATCGTAGAGAACGGTGATGGTCGGAAACGGATTCTCTCTTGTCGCTGAAGCTCGTGAATATTTTCGTCTCCATCTCCGATTGAGTACCGAACGTATGGCGGTAAAATCTTCATCGAGAAGAAGTCCGATGAAGCCGACCTGCATGACGATTCCCCATGCCCCGACATCCATGAAGAAGCCAATGCACGCATGAACGAATGCGCCGGCAATAAGCAGCCATCTCTTCAGCGAATGCCTGCGAAAGAGTGCAGGAAAGTATTTCCACACGCTTTTTGGTATGAGAAGTAGACACCAGAGAGGCGCATACAGAAGCCAGAATCTTGAAAAGAAAGGAGAGAAGACCGTCAGATAATCTGCAAAGATTTTCGGAAAACGGAAGTAGTCGGTGTGGTGAAAGGTGGAGGCAATGGCAGTTCCCGCGGTCCACATATGGCCGTGGAGCTTTGCCCAACCGGACATCAGATACAGTATGATGAGTTGCCACAGAAGCAATCTGTAGGCCCAGATGCTCGAGCGAATGGGAGGTAGCAATTTCCCCGTCTTCATCCATGTGTGGTAGTGGTGACGCAGTCGGTCGAGTGAGAAAGAATCGACTCTCGGTGAAATCATGAGAATCCAGCCCATGATCTGAAACAGCGTGTCTCCGGCGTTGATGATCTGAAGATTGCGCTCGTGAAATGATGCAAGCAGCAGCACGGACAGAACGGTCATCAGTCTCGAGTGAATGCCAAGCATCATGAAAAACAAACAAAGCATGAATGTAGACCAGAGAAGAACAGCAGGCTCAGGGGTCGTGATCCAGTCGAATACGGTGAACCGGTACTGGCTGCGGAATGCCAGATGCCAGATGCTCCTGGGAATGATGCCGCTATCACCGTAGTAACGTACGACGTCTGTCCAAGAACCGAGCATCATGAAGAGAATGCTTGCAGCCCAGACAATGCGCATCAGTCCGAATCCGGATGCAGAAATCTTCCGAAAGAAGAACCCGTCGATGGCAGCAAAAATTCTCTTCATGATGCCTGCTTGCAGAACGTGAAGTAATCGAACCACTCAGTCCACACCGGTTTCCACTGACTCCAAGCGCCGACCAAAAGCGGTTCCATGTAACCGGGAATATCTGCGTAGCGCCTTCGTATTCCGATGTGCGTCCCGATCGGCAACTCCTCCGTTCTGCAAAGATCTTGGATGTATGCATCCTTCATATAATCCTGAGATCGATCAAGCATGTTTCCCATAATTTTGAGTTCCGGGGCACGTCGAAAAAAAGAGAGATGATCTCCATCAAGTCTGCGAAGCGAAATCCAGCCCCCCGTACCGTTCAGTTTCTCAAAACTCATTTCCGTAATGCGAAGGAGCGGGTCGGGTGCAAACAAATTCCAATCCTGATGGCTCGAGGTAAGCGACATGTACGGCTGAACGTATGGCGTATAGCTTCCGATCTTCGCCATGACGGGCGAAGGAAACCTGACGAGCGAAAATGCCTGCACGAGAACTGCAACCATGTGCCAGAGGCAAAACAGCACGATGAATATCTTAATGGAGATGCGGAGCACGTTTCGTTATGAAGTGATGACGACAGGGTAGCAGGCTTCGAGTGACTCAGCACTGAGCCACTAGACTTCACAAGTTCCAGTCTCGTGCCTACACTGATGCTCATGATCAGAAAGATTTTGCAGAAAACGAAGTCGAGAAAGGCAAATGTGTGGCTGTACGCTGGATTTGTTCTGGTGACGTCATTCTTCACCTATATGTATAGGTACGACTATCCTCCAAATCCTTTCTGGGACGAGCCGTACCATATCGTTGCTGCGCAGAAGTACTTGAATGGGGTCTACTTCATGGAGCCGCACCCTCCGCTGGGAAAACTTCTTATCGCTCTCGGCGAGAAGATCGTTCACGGAAACAACAGGAACGATCAATTTCTGAATACGGATTACGCGGGGAATATTCCGGACGGTTTCAATTTTGCAGGATACCGATTGTTCCCTTCCTTACTTGCCTGGCTCACGGCACCGATTCTGTTCTTCATCTTTCTCTTCGTCACAGGCAGCAGTCCGATCTCGGCACTACTTTCTTTTCTCTATGTCTTCGAAAATGCGGAAATCGTGCATAGCAGAGGAGCGATGGTGGACAGCACGCTGACATTTCTCGGCATGCTGTGCGTGCTCCTCTTTCTTCATTTGCAAAGAAAAGACAGGGTCCTTGGCATCAAATCACACTGCGCACTCTCCGTTCTTTTCGGCCTCTCATTCGGACTTGCCATGGCGACGAAAGTGCTCGCGATGATTTTCGTGCTCTTCTTCCCGCTCATCATTTTCCGTCTGATACCCGACTGGAGAAAGGTGACCCTTTTCGTGCTCTGCAGCATTTCAGTCATGTTGGTTGCATACCTGTCCGTATGGCAAATGCATTTTTCCCTTGGGAAGAAAGTGATTCCAGAGCTCCCTGACAACGGCTACTACCAGGCATCCAACGAGCTGAAAGCCATCCTGAATACGGGGAAAAGTGATCAGCTTTCCTCTTTTCCTGTCATGCTTCGGGACCATCTGAAATTTGGACCTCACTACACGAGAGGTGTTCCAAGGCTCGATCTTTGCAAGGAAGATGAAAACGGAAGTCCATCATATTTTTGGCCATTCGGTGCGAGATCCATCAACTACAGGTGGGCACAGGAAAATGATAATGAATATCGCTATCTCTACCTCCAAAGCAATCCGGTCGCGTGGGGAATTGGTCTTCTGAGTATTGTTTTCGCTTTCGTGCTCTTGCTTGCGCCGCTACTTTTCACGGTCAAGGAGAAACTTCGCCACCATTTCCTTCTCCTGACATTTCTCGGACTCTACTGCTCCTACATGGTTGCAGTCAGCAGGATTACGCGAGTCATGTACTTGTACCACTACTTCATCCCCCTTCTCTTCAGTTTCATTCTTTGCGGACTGGTACTGATCAACATTCAGAGGATCGGTCGTTTCAAGATCACGGAAGACAGGAGAACTGTTTTCATGACCGCGCTTGCACTTCTTATCTTTGCGGCATTCCAATTCTACAGACCACTGACATACTACGAGCCACTCACCGACGATGCGGTAAAGAAGCGTTCCATTCTGCAGCTTTGGGAGCTGACCTGCGTTCGCTGTGAGAGCCTCAGCTGGATCGTCGTGCGATCAGGAAAATAGCAGGGAAGGTACCCTACGCCGCTCAAATCTAACGAGACCTGTCAGCCCTACCCAATCTCACAAACAAGGTTTACACTCTCCGCACATTTTTTCTTTTTCCACCTCTCACATGCGCTTCACTAAAATTGTCGCCACGATCGGACCTGCCACTTCATCCGTTGAAAAACTCGAGCAACTGGCAAAAGCCGGCATCAATGTCTGCCGTCTTAATTTCTCGCATGGAAGCTACGAGGTCCATGGACAGACAATTGAGAACATTAAGACAGTGAATAAGCGCGGCTACTCGCTTGCAATCATGTTGGACACAAAGGGACCAGAGGTACGAACAGGAGACGTAACGGAGCCAATCATCATCAAGCGTGGTGATAGGGTGATTTTTACTTCAAAGAAAACGGGAAAGGAAAAACTGAAGACTGTCACTGTTGATTATCCGAAATTTTCGGATGACGTTCGAAATGCACGTTGCATCCTCATCGACAACGGCGCCATTGAATTCAAAGTCGAGAGCATTGAGAAAGGCGGATTGGTGATTGCAAAGGCACTGGAGGACGGAAAAATCGGCTCCCGACGTCACGTGAATCTTCCGGGCGCATACATCAGCCTTCCTTCGTTCACACCAAAAGATTGGGCGGATATTTCATTTGGAGTGAAACATGGTGTCGATTTTTACGCAACGTCGTTCGTGAGGACTGGAAAAGATATTCGCACACTCAAGGCTTTTCTGCTCAAGCATAAAAGCGATGGAGAAATCATTGCGAAGATTGAGACTCCGCAGGCAGTTGAGAACATCGACGAAATCATCGAATCGTCTGACGGAGTGATGGTTGCGAGAGGTGATCTCGGTGCTGAAGTTCCGTTCGAAGACGTGCCGAAGATCCAAGACATGATCGTTGCGAAGTGCCGTGCGAAGGGAAAGCCTGTGATTGTCGCAACACACATGCTTGAAAGCATGATCCTCTCCCCGATGCCAACGCGCGCAGAAGTCACAGATATTGCTTATGCGGCAACACTGCAAACCGATGCTACAATGCTCTCAGGAGAGACGACAACAGGTCTCTATCCTTTTAAAGCAGTTGCTGCAATGGATAGGGTTCTGAGAGTCAGCGAGCGAATCGAACATGCTGATGGCGTTCAGTCTGTGATCAGAAGAAAAGAGAACATCGACAGCGATATGCCCCGGCTGGAACAGGCTATCGCAGCAAGCGTTCTTGCAACGAACCTTCATGCCGATCTGATTCTTGTCATGAGCAAGCACGGTCACACGGCAATGGCGGTCAGTAATTGCAGGCCTCACATACCCATTCACGCATTCGTCGAGAGTGAGAGCAGGCAACGAAAACTGATGTTGGTCTGGGGCATCGTTCCTCACGCCATTCCCTTCTCTGTTCAGACGGAGGAAACCCTCAACCGCGCCCTTGCATTGCTCACGAAGGAAAAGAGCATCAAAAAAGGGCAGCGCGTTGTTGTCGTCTCCGATATTCGCACGGGCAACACTCCTGTGATGACCATTCAAATCAGAACGATCGGATGACGGTTTGATGGTAATTTGTCATGGTTCGAGACGTACTGCGATACTCCTCGCAATGACAAATTACTGCAATGGTCATCCTGATGAGCACGAGCCTCAACGAGTACGTCTCGAAGGATGACACTAGTTCGCTTCTGCGACCGAGACCTCGCTTTGCACATACTTGGGCTTCGTTGGTTTCTGCATGAGCTGAATCTGCGGATCACTCTGCAGGGATTGCAGTGAATTGGACTTCGCGATCTGCATGTTCACTACCTCCTGCTCAAGAAGTAGTTCAGACCTCGCTCGTTCAAGAGTTCGAAGTTTGTATCCCTTCGTTGCATTTAGGTTATGGTGAAAAAGAATGAGCAAAGCAAGAACAATGATCAGTGCACCGATCACGGTGAGAAGAAGGGCCGTGCTGCTCGTCATCAAACGTCCAAGTGAATGCCTCCGCGGAACCGAGAGGGCGGACGGAAGAGAAGGAAAGGAGATCGGGCTTAGCATGATGGGAAGCGGCATGTATTCTACTCTCGTCTCCGAATTGCACGCAACTTAGCTGACCTCGACCGAGGATTACCGAGAATTTCTTCATTCGACGGGGTCACGGCTTTCTTCGTGATCGGAAGAAATTTAGCAACCCTCGATGGTGATCCGGTGATCGGATCCTTTGCATCGGCGGACAGCAAACGGAAAGCGGATTTCACCATTCGGTCCTCAAGAGAGTGGTAACTGATAATCGCCATCCGTCCCCCCGGCGCGAGAAGCAGCGGTGCTGCTTCGAGCATGCGACGCAGCACCTCGGTTTCTCGATTGACGGCAATTCTGAGTGCCTGAAATATCTGAGGCAGAGCTGCGGGAGCTTTGAATCCGAATACCTGAGTGGCGACGTCAACAAGCTGAGTGCTTGTCCGCACGGGTGAGTCGGAACGCCTTCGAACAATTTCATCCACGAGATGACGAACTTTCGAAAGCTCCCCGTAGTCCCAGAATATTTTTCGGAGACTTTCAGGATCGAGGGAAGCTAGAAGCATTGCTGCTGTCATCCCAGATGACCTGTCGAAGCGCATATCGAGTGGAGCGTCTGCTCTGAATGTAAAACCGCGAGAGGAATCGTCGATGTGGGGAGAGCTTAGGCCCAAATCCGCAAGAATGAGATCGAACGTGCGCTGCTCTGATGGGAGGCAATCAGGAAGACTCGCGAAGTTCGCATGAACGATGCTGACGGTTGAGTCGAATTTCTCCAGTCGTTTTTTTGCCATTACAATATTTTCCGCATCCGTATCCACAGCCACAAGCGATGCTTTCCCATCAGTTGCATTGAGCAGTGCCTCGCTGTGGCCACCGAGACCGAGGGTGAGATCGAGCATTCTGTCACTGGCTTTCGGAGCGAGAATTTGGATTGTTTCACTCAGCAACACGGGAATGTGACTTGGCTTCATCGAACGAAGTGGTGGAGAATGTACATTCAGAGGAGAACGGACTGAAAGACCTTATGAAGATCCTTCATCCTGTCGACTGGGGAAAATCTGATCAGAGCATCTTCCCTTGCGTGTTTCTCCAACCGACTCCGAAGCGTCGAGTCCCTGAGGGCTTCAAGGATAGCCCTTGCGCAATCAACGGGATTTCCAGATGTAAAGAGAAGTCCTGTACTGCGGTCATGAACGACGCTGCGAAGGCCGGGTGCATTGCTTGCAACGATGCAGGTTCCAAGCAGCATGCCCTGAACGGCAACAAGACCGAAGCCCTCAAGGAGGGATGGCACAACGAGGACCGTTGCATTCAACATTTCCCGAAACAGGAGAGGGTCGTGCACGTATCCACTGACGGATACGATGTCCTGCAATTCCGATTGTTTCAAAAGTGAGAACAGTCGATCTCCCATAAGATTTTCACCAAAGAATCGCAGACGGGCCGCCGGATGTGCAACCTTCACAATCTTCATCGCATCGAGAAGGACGGTAACTCCCTTCCGCTCTTCCAAGCGACCGATGAAGAGTATCGTCTCAGTAGATTTCGGAATGAGCCTCTTAGTCTCGATGTCCTCTACGAAATTTTCGATGACACTTACCTTGGAGACGGCTATTCCATAACGCTGTACGAGAAAATCTGCCGTGTCCTTCGATACGCAAACAACCTTGTCTGCAAGGACGTACGTCCTCCTCTCGAGAAACGCCATCATTTTTTTGAGCATCCGCCTGAGTGGGGCGCGGTTGAAAACTATTTCAGCTTCCTGCAGGTAGGTGTGGTGTGAGGTGACCACAATCGGACAAGAAGGCTTGCGAAGGAGAAACACTCCTCCTGATCCGGCATGAACGTGCAAAACATTCAACCGATGTCTGCGGACGATCGACGGAAGTTTGCAAGCAAGAAACAGCGAGAAGAGCGGACACCCGAAACGCCTTCTCCAAAAGAATGATGAAAATGCACTGACACGATCATCAGCACCGCTGCTTGGAGAAATGGAAATGTAACAATCCTCAGGAAAGAGACCGAGGAGTATGCGCCTCGACGCGGCTGCAATGATTCCAAGGCCTCCGACTGGCGGATCATAATCGTAGGTCACAATTCCAATGCGCATACAGGCAGAATATCATAGTTGACATATTAATTTAATATAGTAAAATGTCTCCCCTTGTCGTTCAGAACAATCCATCAGTTACGGCTGTTTCTCTGCATATATGTCTGCACATGCGCGGGGGCAAATGCGGTCTACGCAGCAGATATTGGGATTCGTAGCCAAAGCCCTATTGCATTTGCCGAGTGGCAACCGGAGGAAGGCGATGAGCTGCTGGTCGATACCGAGGAGAATATCGGTTATCTGATTCGATTGGACGAAACCTACACGGCTTTTCCGGTTGCCACTGGCCAACGAAGAGTCGTTCGATACATCGGCAGAACCTACAACGCAACGACTCCTGCCTCCCTTTGGAAGGCGAAAAGCAGTGAAATGAAGGGGGATCGAATCACCTTCGGAAAATACGGTCGTTTTCTGCGACTCTATAAAAGGGAAAACACAGAGGAAATAAGAACCCCGTACGGGATTCACTCGCATGCCTACATCGAAAAGATGCTCGCTGGAACGGAACGATACCGCAGCATGGGCTGTGTCCTCGTTTCGGAATTCGTACTCGACAGAATCATCGAGACGTTCGTGCTGAACGGAAACGAACTGTCTGTGCGAACAATCAATGGCCTTGGGGACGAAACTCTCACCTATGAGGTGTTGAAATCGAAAATGAGTGACCTGCAGGAAGTGGGCGAGCACTAAAACAACGGCAAAGATTTCGAAGTGCAGAGAAGAAGTATTGCACGTATACTTCTCATGGAGAGGTGGCCGAGTGGCTGAAGGCACCACACTGCTAACGTGGCAGACCGCAAGGTCTCGAGGGTTCGAATCC